>MTLC01000302.1_pt1 | contig 157804 bp, 137 predicted proteins | sample 1982451 | NCBI WGS metagenome assembly MTLC01 (sample SAMN05710165, study PRJNA340218) | biofilm metagenome | isolation source: sample SPH anode biofilm adapted to +100 mV | place: USA | collected 2012-02-03
TATGTCTTTGATTTTATAGCCTTTTTCTACCGCGAAGCGGTTTAGTTCAACTAGTTATTGACCAGTTTCCCTATACAAGAAACTTATTTCCTTTATAAGAAATATATTTCTTTTACAAGAAACTTGCATGGTTACCTATATAAGTAATTTACGGCTTCTTGCGGCTATGAAGAAATTCTCCCGGAATTCTTGACTCAAGCTCCGTTCCCCGTATCTTACCATACGGCACCAGCCATACTTTTGCTTCCGGGTCCCATTTTGCCCGCGCCTTACGGAGCCGTTCCCGCAAGTCGGTTTCCTCGAACTTCACCACAACCGGTGCAAGGTCGTCATCCCTGAACCGGAACGGCGGCTGCCACGGCCTCTCTTCGACAATCAGCTCAACGGTCTTGAACCTGGTTTTGCGCGTCTCGTCGTAGCGATAACGAACGCAGAGCAGCTTGTCCCCGTACTGTTCCAGCAAGCGCTTGGTTCCGTTCTGCCCAGGTTTCAGGTGACAGTATGATTTCATCTCCTTCAGCATGGGTTCCTTCCGGGTATGTGACGTCGCACCGCTGCCCGTCTCGTCACGCTCCCTGTACCGATATGAGTTGTAAAATCTCCTCGAAATATACGCATTCCCCGGCAGCCTGTAAATTAAAATATTTCAAGCAAATAAGCGGCGAAGTCCACCCCATGCGTGTGAGATGAACACCGTCTGTTATTTCTTCGGCCTGACTACTCGACATTCCCCCCTCCTACCTCCCCCCTCCGGGGTGAGAACACTTTGCCCTCCCGCAACCTCTCCCTGAAGAACAACCCATCTGAGCCTACAGAGGCCCGCCTATTTCGTTGACACCCCCCGGGAGCCCGTGATAAATTCGCCACTTATACGAGCATCCTCGAACCGGGAGTCGTTCCATGAACCTGCGCACCTATCTGTCGTCCCTTCGAAGCACCTATTATTTCATGCTCAGCTTCGGCCTCCTCATGGGACTCATCTTTCCGTTCTATTCAGCTCTCTTCTTCGGCTCCCGCGCCTTTACCCCCCTGTACGTGATCGGTTGCCTCGTCGCCGGCGTTCTGGTCGGCTCCTTCTGCTACTACATAATCAAGCAGGTGATGAAGATTTACCTTGAGCGCCAATGGCAGGCGTTGAGCAGGCTGGCCACCAGCGACTGCGATACCGTTCTCACCGGCAAGGGTGACGAGTTGAATGCGCTCATGGGGTGTTACGACACAGTGCTGGAGAAGGTCCTCTCCATGGTGAAAAACATCTCGATCCTTATGGACAAGTCAGCTCCGCTCAACAGACACCTGCAGGAAAAATCGCTTACCATGGTGACGGGAAACGAGCAACAGGCGGCAAAGGAAGAAGAAACCCTGCGGGCCGTGGAAGAGATGAATACCTTCCTGAACGTCCTCATCCGGGAGATCGAGGAACTGGCGGTGCGAACCGACGAGCGGGCGTCAATTTCGACGGAGATGAGCGCCACGACCGATACCATCGCCGAAAACATCAAGGACTATTCCTCTGCGGTGCTGGAGACCTCCGCCTCCATCGAAGAGATGGCGGTCAGCATCCGGCAGTCCGCGGACAACATAGAGGCGCTGGCGGTATCCACCGAGCAGACGTCGAGTTCCATCACCCAGATCAGCGCCGCTATCAGCAATGTCCGGGACAATGCCCAGCGGACCGCCGAGTGCTCCGAAGGTGTCCGCAAGCAGGCAGTAGACGGACTGCAGTCAATGGCATCGACCATCAAGGCCATGAACGCCATCGAAAAAAGCACCGAGGAATCGTACGAAGCCATCCATCGACTTTCCGTGCATTCGGCACGCATCGGCAGCTTTCTCGAAGTGATCCAGGAGGTGGTGGAGCAGACCAATCTCCTCTCCCTCAACGCCTCCATCATCGCCGCCCAGGCAGGGGAACGGGGGAAGGCGTTTGCCGTGGTGGCCGAAGAGGTCCGCTCCCTGGCCCACCGTACAGCCCAATCAGCACGGGAGATTGACGACCTGGTAAAGGGTATCCAGAAAGAGACTGCGGCGGTGCAGAGTTCGGTATCCCAGGGGAAGGATCGGATCAAGGAAGGGGTGAAAATCTCCGCCCTTACCAACGAAGCCCTGGTAAGGATCGAGGCAGGGGCCGAGGAGGCCTCCAGCATGGTGCAGAAGATTGCCACCGCAACCGTGGAGCAGGCTTCCGGCAGCCGGCTCATCACCGACGAGGCGGCAAAGAACCTGGACCGGGTAAAACAGGTGACGAGGGCTACCCAGGAGCAGGAGCGGGGGATCAGCATGATCGTCAAGGCGCTGGAGCAGATGCGGCTCCTCTCCCAGAAGATCACCAATTCGGCCCAGGAGCAGTCGCGGGGGAATCGTCTCTATCTCAAGAGCGTGCTTGAGGACAACGAAAAGGTCAAGAGGCTGCGTGATACGAGCATCCAGCAGATTATGATGGGGGATGTGCTACTGAACTACGTGCGTGAAGCGGGGCGGCTCATAGAGTCGAACGCTGCCCTGGCGAAGCAGAACATGGAAGAAATTGAGGCCATCACCGGCCTGAACAGCAAGCTCCAGAAAGAACTCAGCCCCTTCAGATCTCAAGATGGAGAACCCTGACCAACTCCGCAAGCATCTCACTACGCAGGGCGTAATGGATCCGAGTGCCGTCCCGACGGGCCTCCACGATGCCGTGCTCCTTCATCACCTTGAGATGCTGGGACACCACCGCCTGGGACATATTCAGGCACTCCCAGATATCCTTCACGCACGCCCCTTCCCTTGCCAGTCCAGCAACAATCCTGAGCCGCACCGGATGACCCAGTACCTTGAGCAGCGACGCCTTTTCCTGAAAACTGTTGTCCATATATACATTCCTTCTTTCCCGAATCCGTGGGGGGTGAGCGCCCCTGGAGCGAATGTGCCCGAGAAGATTTCTAGCGAGAGAGAGGGTAGCCGCTGCGATACCAACCGACTATCCCGTCCTGCATGTTGTAGACCTCCCGGTATCCGTTTCCCGCCAGATACCCAGCCACCAGCCCTGAACGGGAACCGACCGCGCAGTAGACAAGCACCGGCCGGTTCTTCGGGATCTCGCCCAACCGCCGCTCGATCTCGTTAACGGGGATCAGGACCGATCCCGCCAGACGTGCCTGACGGTACTCGTCCGGCGTCCGGACATCCAGCAGATAGACCGACCTGTTCTTTGCCAACAGCCCTCTGGCGTCGCGGGACACAATGTTTTTGTAACCCGCCGCAAAAGCCATACTCACCAGGGCCGTCACCATTGCGGCAACAACGAGCACCATTTTCATCGACACATAACCTCTCTTGTTTACGGCCATGAGTTCAGCCGGATGACTTTGCTGTTGAACCGGATCAGACTTCCAGCGTGTAGCCGACCTGTGCCGGATGAAACTCTGCCGGGAACTCCCGGGACAGTCGCGCCGCCGCAGTGAAACCGGTACAGTGACTGACACAGAGCTTCCGCACGCCATAGCCGCGCAGGGCTTTTATCGTCTCTTCCAACTGCTCCGGCGAAGAAAAGCCGAGATGGGTACCGCCGACCACGGCATAGACCTTCGAAACCCCCGTCTTTTCCCGCGCCAGATCCATGGTATTGACAACCCCCGCATGGCAGCAACCGAGCAGCAGAACGAGCCCCTTGCCGGTGCTTATGATAAGGGACTGGTCGTCCGGCAGGGTATCGACGCTGCACCCTTTCTCGTCGCAGTAGAGACCGCTGTCCCCCTTTTCGAACGGGGTCAGGCGCGGCACCTCGCCGGTGAGAAAGAGTCCCGGTCCAACCTCCCGAAAGGATGATGAAAGATCGAAGGTAGCGCCGAGTTTGAGCAGTTCCGCCTCACCAAAGGGAATGCCGATGGCGACGCTATCCCCTGTATCCTTCACCCGGTAGCGGCATGCGAAGACCGATGGATGGGCCAGCACCTCCTTCGGCCCGCAGGTCTGCAGAAGGGGCTTCAGACCGCCGGTATGGTCGTAGTGGCCATGGGAAAGAATCACCCGCTCTGTCCGGCAGAGGTTCTTCCCCATCCGACGGGCATTGTTGACCAGGGTCTCCCCCTGGCCGGTATCGAACAGGAGTGCCCCGCCACCGAACTCCACGAAAGCGGCAAACCCGTGCTCTCCAAGGGTGCCGGTCATGGGGCCGACACTGTTGTCACACAGAATGGTAATCCGGTAGCTCATGGTGCCCTCCTGCCATATTGCAACTCTGATAGTGAACGTTTCAACGTGTTCTATCACGTCTCACGAGATACCAGATCCGCTCCTATTTCCCGCAGCAATCTTTCGGGAACCTGGGTACTCCAGCCTTCTCCAGAATGGTAATCATGGGGCACCAGTTGGTAAATCCCGACTGGAACAGGTTGAGCCCGACGAAACCGGTGAACCAGAGCCAGTTTATGTTATGGAAATGGGCCAGCAGCAGTGACAGGACGATAAAGCTGCCGGCGATGATTCTAAGCAGTCGGTCTACGTACATTGTTTTTTCTCCTTATTGCTGAGTAAACAGGTGTGAGCTTCCACCTGCAGGTAACATTCACAGGGCGGCAAGCACCCGCTCCATCTTTTCCCTCACCTTGCGTGCCAGGTCGTTCAACGCTGGGTTGCCGATGACGCCGAGGGTTGCCACCGGGTCCATGGCCATCACCACCGTTTGCCCGTCGTCACCGGTGTAGACTACCACGTTGCAGGGAAGCAGCGTCCCGATGTTGAGTTCCCGTCCGAAGGCCTCCCAGGCGAGGGGGGGATTGCAGGCACCGAGGATGATGTAGTCGCGGAAGTCCCGGCCGAGCTTCTCCCTGAACTTTTCCTTGATGTCGATTTCGGTGAGAACACCGAAACCTTCCTTCTGGAGTTCCTCCCGTACCTTTCGTTCCGCTTCTGCATAGGGGAGTGAAACGGTCCTGCCGAACGCATACGCAGTCGTCAATTCCATGTCCTGCCTCCTTTTTTCCCTTGTGTCACGGTGAAACGGCCAGGCCCGCGATCCAACCTACTTCTCCAGCAACTCTGCCGCTTTCCCCGCCACAGCTCCCGTCAGTTCGGCACATATTCCCTTGTGATTGGCTCGGACGACCTTGCAACAAGTGGCACCGTACTGGCTCTTGAACCAGTGATGAAGCTCCTGGGTCAGCTTGCTGACCTGGCGCTTGTCGTGGGGAAGGACCAGGCCGATTGCCATGGTTCCTCCCACCACGGCCCCGCAGAGGCAGCCGGTACCCGATCCGCCGCCAAAGCCGCCCGCCATCTCAACCACCGAGTCGGGAATCTCCGGCCGCAAGTTGTTCTTTACCGCCATGAGCGCCGCCTCGGCACAGTTCATCCTGCCCGAACGATAGAACCCTTCCGCCTCCAACGCCACCTTTTCTGCCAGTCCCAACCCTTCGTTCACAACCGGTTTCTCTTTCTGCCAGAACATCGCATCTCCTTTGTACAGTTTGTCGCTCACATCAAGCTCCGCCTTTTGCCGCCTTTTGCCGCTCCTGATGCCGCTGGAACAGGAAGTAGAGGAGCGGGATGGTAACCATGGAGAGGGCTGTGGAAGCCACCTCGCCACACATCAGGGCAATGGCCAGCCCCTGGAAGATCGGGTCGAAAATAATGACCACGCTCCCCACCACGACAGCCGCTGCGGTGAGAAGAATGGGCCGAAACCTGACCGCGCCGGCATCGATGATCGCCTCGTCCAGCGGCATCCCTTCCGCGCGCCTGAGTTCCGTAAAGTCGATCAGAATGATGGAGTTCCGGACGATGATGCCTGCCAGGGCGATAAAGCCGATCATGCTGGTTGCGGTGAAAAAGGCGCCGAACAGGGCATGACCGGGGAGAATGCCGATCAGGGTGAGGGGGATGGGAGCCATGATGACGAGCGGTGTGGTGAAATTCCGGAACCAGGCCACCACCAGGACATAAATCAGCACCATGACCGCGGCAAAGGCAATCCCCAGGTCGCGGAAAACTTCATAGGTTATGTGCCATTCGCCGTCCCACTTGAGCCCTACCTTATCCTCGCTCCATGGCTGCCGTGACGCAAGCTGCTCGATGTGGTACCCCCCCGGCATCTTGATGGCATCGACCTCTTTCTGCATCTTGAGGATGGCATAGACCGGCGCCTCGATCACCCCGGCAACGTCGCCGGTGACATAGATGACGCTCTTCAGATTTTTCCGGTAGAGAGTCTTGTCCTCGTTCTGCCGTGTCACCCTCACCAGCTGGGAAAGGGGGACACTCCCTCTCGGCCCCGGAATATAGATGGAGGATAGTGCATCGATGGAGCTCCGTTGCGCTACCGGCAGCCTGAGATTTATTGCAACCGGCTCCTTCTCCTTGGGGAGATGGACAAGACCGGCATCCATGCCGTTCAGGGCTATGGTGAGGGTCTTCGCCACATCGTCGGTAGATATGCCGGCCAGCGCCGCCTTCTCCTTATCCACCGCAAAGCTGTACTTCAGCTGGTCGTCTTCCACATACCAGTCGGTATCGACCACACCGGGAGTCTTGAGGAAGATCTCCTTAACCTTGCGGGCAATGTCCATCCGGGTCGCCTCGTCGGGGCCATACACCTCGGCCACCAGCGTGGAAAGGACAGGCGGGCCGGGGGGAATCTCCGCCACCTTGACACGTGCTCCGTACTTGTCCGCAATCGTCTTGACCAGAGGCCGGATCCGTTTGGCGATGTCGTGGGACTGATCCTTCCGGTCTCCCTTGGGAGTGAGGTTCACCTGCAGATCGGCCACGTTTGCGCCATTGCGGAGATAATAATGCCGGACGAGGCCGTTGAAGTTGAACGGTGCCGAAATACCGACATAGGTCTGGAAATCGGTCACCTCCGGCACGTTGCGCAGCGCCGCCCCCATCTCGCCGGCTATCCGCGCCGTCTCCTCCAGGGTGGTGCCGTTGGGCGCATCGACAATCAGCTGCAATTCGTTCTTGTTGTCGAACGGGAGCATCTTGACCGTCACCAGTTTGAAGTAGATGAGGGAACAGGAGGCAAGCAGGAGCACGACCACCGTCGTAAGGAAACCGTAGCGAAGCGTCGGCGTGTGGATCAGCGGCCCCATGATCCGGCGGTAGAACGACGTAAGCCACATTTCACTGGCGGTTTCGTGAGCCCCCTCGTGGGACTCGTTGCGCATGAAGCGGTAGGAAAAATAGGGGGTGACGATGAAGGCGACCAGCAGGGAGAATATCATCGCCATACTGGCCCCGACCGGAATCGGCCGCATGTAGGGCCCCATCAGGCCGGAGACGAAGGCCATGGGGAGTATCGAGCCAATGACCGCGAAGGTGGCCAGAATGGTCGGGTTGCCGATCTCGTCCACGGCACGGACCGCCGCGTCAAGCGGCTTCAGCTTCATGGTGGTGAAATAGCGGTGGATGTTCTCCACCACCACGATGGCGTCATCCACCAGGATACCGATTGAAAAAATGAGGGCAAACAGCGTGATCCGGTTAAGCGTATAGCCGATGAGGTAGAAGAGGAACAGGGTGATGGACAGGGTGACCGGAATGGCAATGGCTGCCACCGCCCCGGACCGCCACCCCATGAAAACAGCGATCAGGATGGTGACCGAAATGGCCGCCAGGAACATGTGGAACAGGAGCTCGTTATTCTTCTCCTTGGCCGTCTCGCCGTAATTGCGCGTGACCGTCACCTTGATATCGTCAGGAATTACCTTCCCCTTGAGAAACTCGACCTTTTTCAGGAGATCCTCGGCAACCCAGGTGGCGTTGGCCCCTTTACGCTTGGCAACGGAGACGGTAACCGCCGGATAGCTTTCCTGCGGGTTGCCACTGATCCCCTTGGTAGCGGCGGCGGGGCCGGGGGTAAAGAAGACATAGTCCTTCGGCTCCTCCGGACCGTCAGTGATGGTTGCCACGTCGGCAAGCTTGACCGGCCGCCCCCCTGCGACATTCACCACCAGGTTGCGGATTGAATCGGCGCTGTCGAGAAAGGCGCCCGTATCCACCAGGTAGTCGTAGTTGTCGCTCCTGAACGTCCCCGAGGGAAGAGCGAAATTCCCTTTCTGGAGCGCCCCCATAACCTGGAGGGGCGAAAGCTGGTGGGCCGCCATCCGCCCCGCATCGAGCTGCACCCGGATCTGCCGGGGGAGCCCCCCCTTGATGGCGGTCTCGGCCACATTGTCGCTTTTCTTCAGCTCATCGCACACTTCCCGCGCTACCCTGCGCATGGTGTAGTGGTCGTAGCGGTCGGACCAGAGGGTAAGGGTCAGAATGGGGACATCGTCAATGGATTTGGGAACAACCAACGGCTCCAGTGCCCCCGGCGGCAATGACGGTCGATTGCTCATCATCTTGTTGTAGAGCTTGACGAGGGATTTTTCCATGTCCTCGCCGACCTTGAAGCGGACGGTGACAATCCCGAGGCCGGAACGGCTGGCGGAATAGACGTACTCCACCCCCTTGATTTCCCACATCTTCCCTTCAATCGGCTTGACCACCCGCTCTTCAACTTCCTTTGGCGTGGAACCGGGGAGTGGCAGGTAGATATCTACCATCGGCACCACAATCTGCGGCTCCTCTTCGCGGGGTGTCATCTGTACCGCAAAAACGCCGAGAAGCAAGGCGGCTCCCACAATCAGCGGGGTCAGCTTCGAATCTATGAAGGCGTGGGCAATCCTGCCGGCTACACCGAGTTTGTCCATTACATCGTCTCCCAAAATCAGTCAAAATCTGCTACAGAGAAAAACCTGAAAGACAAATCAACAGGGATTTGCTCTTGATCTACTTCCATTCCCGAGCATCCCCGGGGCAGGTTATCCTATTCGATCCGTGCCCCGTCCACCACTTTCTCTACCCCACCGATGACGATCTGCTCACCGGCAGAGAGGCCGGAAAGGACCTCCAGCTGGTCACCGACCGGTTTGCCGATCTTGACCAGCCGCATCCGGGCAATCTTATCCTTGTCCACCACCCATACCGACGTAAGCGCGCCCCGCTCCACCACCACACCCTTGGGCACCAGCACCCCCTGCCGGCTGCCGACCGGGAACAATGCCCGGCCATAGCTGCCGGACCTGAGCCCCTTGGCGGCTACGTCAACCTTCACCGTAAAGGTGCGACTGGCAGGATCAACAGTCGGCACCACTTCGGCTATCCGGCCGGTTATCGCTGTGGAGACACCGTCCACCGCCACCGCCACTTTTTGCCCGACCCGCGCCTTGCCAAGCAATGATTCCGGAGCAGACGCCTCCAGCCGGTAGTTCCCCTCTTCCTCGACTGTCAGAAGCGGAGCGCCGGGGAAAACCGTCATCCCCACATCAACCGACTTGCCGGTGACTATGCCGTTGATGGGCGAGGTCACCCGATTGTACCCCGCCATGGTCCCCGCCGCCTTAGCGCCCTCGCGAGCCTGGGCAAGCCCCGCTTCAGCCCGGGCAAGCCCCTGGGTTGCCATCTGCTGCTCGGCCTTGCGGGTGTCGAACTCCTGGCGGGTCACCGCCTGTTCCTGTAAAAGCTTGCTGTATCGCTCAAGGGTTACATCCGCGAGCTGCTTGCGGGCTCGAGCCTCTTCAACACCACCGGACGCCTGTTCCACCCCCGCTCGGGCACCTGCTGCGCCTGCCACGGTCTCAGTGGCCTGCAGCGTAACCAGCAGCTTCCCCCTGCCGACCCGGTCCCCTTCCCTCACCAGCACCGCAGTAACTGTTCCGGGAATGCGCGCGGCGATCATCGCAGAATTGCGGGCGCGAACCGTCCCGACCGCCTCCAGCTGATCGGGGATTGCCGTGGCGGTAACCGCCTGCACCGTAACACCCTTCACCACCGGTGGTGCCGTTACCGTGGTGCCCTCTTTTCCATTTCCGCCACAGCCGGCGATTATCAGCATGCTCGCGGCGACGGCCAGAAATGCCGACCTCACAGCAACGTTCCTCATTTCACAACCTCCTTCAGGAATATCCCCGCAGCCTGATACAGTCGGGCTGTGGACAGGGCATAATTGCTCTCGTTCTCGACCAACTGGGTGCGCGCCTGATTGAGAGCGGTCTGAGCATCCAGCAACTCAGTCATGGTCGAAAGGGAATTCTCGAAGCGCCTCCCCACTAGGCGGACCACCTCTTCAGCGTCCAACAGCCCATGACGGGCAACTTCAAGCCGCTTGCCCGCCTCTTCTCTCCGCATCGATGCCTCTTTCACCTGCATAACCACCTCGCTGCGGTAGCTCTCAAGATACTCGGCAGCCGCCTGCTGCTGCAGCCTCGCCTTTCCCACTTCACCGTTCCGACGCAGGCCGTCAAACAGCTCCCAGCGCAGATTGCCAGCAACAATCCAGGAATCGTTATCACGGCCGAAGGGGATGTCGCGATCATTCTGCTGGTAGGTGGCACTGCCGTAGACCGTCGGAAGATACGACTTACGGGCCAGCCCCACTCCTATCGCTGCTTTTTCCACTCCTGCCTCGATCTCTTTCACATCCTGGCGGTTTTCCAGCGCCAGGGTGATCAGCCGGGTGGTATCGACAGGGGGTTGCCAGGGCTGTGCGTCTTCTGCTATGTCGTAGCTCTGGCCGGTATCACTCCCCATGGCCTGGCCGAGCCGAAGCTTTGCCAACTGCAGGTTATTGCCGGCGGTAATCTCCTGCTGCTCCATTTCCGACAAATAGGTACGGGCTCGGAGCTCGTCGGAACGAAGTCCGACTCCCGCCTCGTTACGGACAGAGGCAAGACGCTGGTGCTCCCTGGCACCGAGAACCGCCTGGTCAGCCGTCTTGAGGTAAGCCCGGGCCTTCTGCACTTCAAGATACGTCTGGTATACCTGAAAGGTTACCTCCTGGCGACGCCTTTCCAGGGCGAAACCGCGGGCATCCTCTTCTTTCCTGGCAATGTCGAGGCCACCACCGATGCTGAAATCCAGGAGGGGCTGTTCCAGGGTTAAGGCGGTCTGGAAATCGTTGTAGGTCGAGGGACTATTCAGATTGTTGATCTGGAAATCATTCTGGGTGAAGCGCCCCTGGTTCAGCTTCATCATGAATACGGAGGTCGGGCTGTTTGATGCCGCCAGTGTCTCGTTCAGGTAGATACGGGGGAAATAGCGGCTGCGGCTGATTGCAACGTCTTTCGCCGCGGCCTGGCGTTCATACTCCGCCGCCTTGAGAAGATGGTTATGCTCCAAAGCCCTCGTAACCGCTTCACGAACCGTGACCTGCCCGTTCTCAGCCCACCCGCCCGCAGGGAACATCATGGCCAGCCAGGCCAGCACAACAGCTCTCTTCACCGGAAACCTCCCTTATCACCGACTTCCATCACCTGTACCTTTATATATGGTTTTACATATATATGCTTAACAAAATATTGTCAACGGAAATTATACCGCATCATGCGTCCCTGTCAGTAGATCATCACTTACTTATACGGTTTTTCAGGCGGGGGAAAGAGATTGACAAACTGAGGTGCGGACCTTAGACTTGGTGCTCTGCGAGGTGACGATTGTTCGACAAGGAAAAATGGAAACAGCGCTTCAAGGAAATTCTTTCCCTCGACAGCCATCCCGGCCACATTGCTGCCGGTTTTGCGGTAGGGGTTTTCATCAGCTTCACACCTTTTTTCGGCTTCCATACCGGCATAGCCATAGCTGCCGCCTTCCTGTTCCGTCTTAACAAGCTCACCTGCATCACCGGCGCCTGGGTCAATACCCCCTTTACCGTTTTCCCCATACTGGCCATAAGCTATAAACTCGGGCGCATTCTACGCTGCCTCCCTCCCAAGGAGTTGCACCTGAAAAGCCTGGAGTGGCAGCACGTGAAGGGATATGCAGCATCCCTGCTCCTCGGCACCTCCATACTCGGTTTCATCGCCGCCATCATTGCCTACTTCCTCTGCTATTACCTGGTGGTTCGCTTCCGGCAGAAAGACGAAGCCCTGGCGGAATTGACGGAGGAGATGGAAGAGACGGGGGAGGAGCTGGATTAACAGGAACGTCAAACAGGAATAGGCGCATAAGAAAAGGGGCGGTCAACAGTGACCGCCCCTTGTGCATTCTTCGGGGTGCAGGGCTATTTGCCGAGGGTTGGGCTCATGATCATGTAGGCCATGTAGGCAACCAGGGCAGAGGCGGGAATGGTGAGAATCCACGCCCAGAGGATCCGGTAAGCGACATTCCAGTTGACGGCGGTTATCCGTTTGGAGAGACCGACACCGAGGATACTGGAGGTTATGACATGAGTGGTACTGGTCGGCATACCAAGGGCGGACGCACCGAGAATGACCCCGGCGGATGCGGTTTCCACACAGAAACCATGCACCGGCTGGAGCTTGACGAAATCATGACCAACCGTCTTGATGATACGCCAGCCGCCGGCGGCTGTTCCTAACGCCATGGAGATCGCACAGGCCATCTTCACCCAGGTCGGCACGTCAAAACTCGGCAGCATGTGGTAGCTGACCAGGGCCATGGTGATCACCCCCATGGATTTCTGGGCATCAGCGGTACCGTGGGAAAAGGCCATGAAACCGGCGGAAATTATCTGCAGTTTCCTGAACCCCTTGTTGAGGCCGTAGGGTGCGCTGTTGCGGAATATCCGCATGACGAGCAGCATGAATAAATAACCGAGGATGGCACCGAAGATGGGAGATATGAGCAGGCCGAGCAGTATCTTGTCCAAACCTCCCCAATGAAGGGCTCCCATACCGGCATGGGCGGTAACCGCCCCCATGAGGCCACCGATGATGGCGTGGGAGGATGAGGCAGGAAGACCGTAGTACCAGGTGATGAGGTCCCAGATAATGGCTCCGACCACCCCCGCCAGCACCACCATCTGGGTGACATTGTTCGCGTCGACGATCCCCTTGCCGATGGTTGCCGCCACCTTGGTGGAGATCATGGCCCCGGCGAAGTTCAGGACGGCGGCCATGATGATCGCCCCCCTGACCGACAGTGCCCGGGTGGAAACGCAGGTGGCAATGGCATTGGCAGTATCGTGGAAGCCGTTGATATAGTCGAAGAGTAGCGCCACGGCGATCACGAGGATCAGCATGACGAGGGTGACATCAAGCATTTTTTACCACCACGCTTTCAAGGATGTTGGCGGCGTCTTCGCACTTGTCGGTGGCCCGCTCAAGAGTTTCGTAGATCTCCTTCCACTTGATGAGCTGGATGGGGTCCTTTTCCTCGTCGAACAGCCGGCTTACCGCTTCCCGGCAGACCCGGTCCGCCTCGTTCTCCAGGGCGTTCACCTCGACGCAGCATTCGCTGATATGCTCCAGCTTCCCCCCCAGGAGAGAAACCCCCTTTTCAAGGGTCTGGCAGGACTTGAGGATGATAAATGCGAGCTCCTTCGCTTCCGGGGTCGGCTTTTCCACGTTGTACATGACGACCCGCTGAGCCGAGGCGTCGATCAGGTCGAGAATGTCGTCCAGGGCGCTTGAAAGAGCATAGATGTCCTCCCTGTCGAGGGGGGTGACGAAACTCGTGTTCAGCTTCTTGATGATCTCGTGGGTTATGGAGTCACCTTTGTGCTCCACATCCTTGATCTTCCGCTGCATTTCCTGCGGGTCGTTGAAGTTGTCGAGCATCTCCTTCAGCAACCGGGCGCCTTCATTTATATTTCGCGTCATCTCCTTGAAAAGGACAAAAAATTTTTCTTCCTTGGGAATCAATCCGAACATCACTGCCTCCATACGACCGATGTGTTCTGCACACCATGCCGGTTTATTTAGAAAACGAGTATTGATAGCATAAATATGCCGGTCGTGCCACATTAATGTTATAGATTGATGGTGAGTCTGTTGGCGTTAATTAACTTGATTTTGCATTGCGCATCAACTACCCTTCCCTCCCGACACAGTCATAAGGAGATTCCCCATGAATCCGCTCCACGCCGCCATTCTCGGCGCGCTTCAGGGACTTACCGAAGTCCTCCCCATCAGCAGTTCCGGGCACCTGATCCTCCTCCCCTGGCTCCTCCACTGGCCTGCATCGGGGCTCACCTTCGACGTGGCGCTGCACCTGGGAACCCTGATCGCCCTGTGCCTTTATTTCTGGCGGGATATCGTCGAACTGACCTTCAATTTTTTCAAGGGAATCGCTGGCGGCGGACTCCACACCGCTTCCAATCGCCTGCCGTTCTACATAATCGCCGGCACCATCCCGGCGGCAATTGCCGGGAAAACCCTGGAAGGGCCTGTCGAAGAAATGTTCCGCAACAGCCCAGCCCTCATCGCCTCTTTTATCATCATCTTCGGTCTCGTCCTCGCCTTCAGCGACACCATCGGCGCCAAGCGCTGGAAAATGGACAGCATCACCCTGCGGGCTGCTCTTATCATCGGCCTCGCCCAGTGCCTCGCCCTCGTCCCGGGGGTCTCCCGTTCCGGCATCACCATCACCGCTGCGCTCCTCATCGGTTACAACCGTGAGGCAGCGGCACGGTTTTCTTTTCTCCTCTCCATCCCTATCGTGGCTGGAGCAGCCATCCTCAAGGTCGGCCATCTGGCCAGGACCGGTATTCCCGCAGGTGAAATGCAGCCTCTCATCATAGGCATCGTCACGTCGGCGGTCTTCGGGTACCTAAGCGTCGTTTTCCTCCTCCGTTTCATCCAGAGTCGCACCCTCTACCCCTTCGTCTGGTACCGTCTGATTATCGGAAGCGGCGTCCTTGCCTACCTGGCATTTTTCCACTGACCGAGAAACCAAATTCCGACACAAGACGCAGGGGACTCATTAACCCAAACAGCACTCTGCGCCACTGCACCACATCAGACCCGGATTGCACGCATTTTCGCCCCCCGTACATAAACATATTTTAATATTTCTGCGTTCATGCTAACCTGCTGACGTCTGTTGCTGAATACCGTGTAGCGGGAGGGATGCATGGCAGGGGGGATAAAAGTGTGGCCCGAGGCCGAACGGCCAAGGGAAAAGCTTTTGAACAAGGGGGTGGATACCCTGACCGACGCGGAGCTTCTGGCACTCATTCTCCGGACCGGAGATGCCACCACCGGACAGAGTGCCATCGACCTTGGGCGGCAACTGCTGCTGGAGTTCGGTGACCTGCGTACTTTGGCGGCCGCCGGCGTTACGGAAATCTGCCGGGTCAAGGGGGCGGGAACTGCCAAGGCTGCATCCATAATAGCAGCACTGGAACTTGCCAACCGCTGCCAGGGAAGGCGACTCGTCAACGGGGACCGGTTCACCTCCCCCCAGCAGGTTTACGAGCACTACAACTTCACCTACCGGGACCGGCGCAAGGAGTACTTCCTCGCTCTGCTCCTGGACGGCAAGAACCGGGTGATCCGCGAAGTCCGCATTTCCGAAGGGTCGCTTAATCAGAGCATCGTCCATCCGCGGGAAGTTTTCAACCCGGCGGTGCGGGAATCTGCCGCCGCCATCATCCTCGTCCACAACCACCCCACCGGCGACCCGGCCCCGAGCCGGGAGGACCGGGAGATTACCCGCCGCCTCAAGGAAGCGGGGGATCTCATGGGGGTCAAAGTCCTCGACCACATCATTATTGGCGACGGCGCCTTCCTCAGCTTCACCAGCGAAGGGATGCTCTAGGCTCAACCCGTTGACCCTAAAAAAGGCAGTTGAATACTGCCGGAAGGAGTACATGAGGGCTATTTCGTCGTAATTCTTGGCGAAATGAAGCGTCCGCAGCCGATCCTGTCTGAACCCGCAGGGTGAGTTGATCGGATGCAGCGCGATGAGTCTAGAATTACAGAAATAGGCCTTTAGTACGAGTGCAGGCAGTGTTCAACTGCCGAATATAGGTTAATTCACGGGCGTAGGTACTTGCTGATGCCGGGGAGAAAATACTCCGGTTCAAATTTGAAGGTCTCGCGCCAGCCTCCGTCGCAGATGTTTTCCTCCGTCAGCATGGCAATCTGGTCCATGGTGATGGGAAAGAAGGAGAACCTCTGGAGCAGGGGGACCACCAGTTTCATGATACCGAGGGGATTGTGAAGCTTGGGCACAGGGGACTTGCCGAGCACCCGGCCGATGGTGTCGAGCATCTCGTTGTACGTGAGCCGGTCAGGACCGCACAGCTCGTAGGTCCGTCCGATGGTCTCCGGCATCTCCAGGGCGAGGGCGAAGCAGCGGGCCACATCATCGGCGGCAATCGGCTGCAGGCGGTACATGCCGTCGCCGATCACCGGTATGACCGGATAGTTTCGGATATAGCCGGCCAGCAGGTTTATGAAGGCATCCCGTGGACCGAAGACGATGGAGGGGCGAAAGATGGTATGGTCGAGGCCGGATGCGCGAACCAGTTCCTCAGCCTGGAACTTGCTACGGTGGTAGTTGGAGACGGCATCGGGGCGGGTGCCGAGGGCCGACATCTGCAGGTAGCGCCGCACCCCCGCCTGCCGGGCGGCCTCAAGCATGGTGCGGGTCGCCTCAACGTGGAGATGGGCGAAGGTCATCCCCCGCCCGGGAAACTCCCGGATGATCCCGATGAGGTTGATGACTGCGTCGCAGCCCGCCACCTGACCGGCAAAGCTTTCCGGCCAGGTGACATCACCCTCGACGAACTCTACTCCCGCTTCCGGCCTGGCCTCGCGCCTGTGCACGAGAAGTCGGAGCTGGTGCCCTCTGAACAGGAGCTCCCGGCGCAAATGCCCACCGATGAAACCACTCCCGCCGGCAAGAAATATTTTCATGGCACACCCTCTTCACTTTCTCATGAAATATGGAAAGAGTGTATCGCACAATTAGCCATTTGCCACCCCGCGTCGGCTCGGCTATAATCGGTCCGGCAGAAAAATAACACATCAACAGGATCTATTGAATGATACTGAATGATACTGGTCTGTAGTCAAACATGACTGAACGACTCCACATATTCCCCTCAACCGCGGCGGTAGAGGCGTTCAACCGTGCCGCCCTGGCGGAAACCGGAATCCTGTTCGGGATCCGGGCGCTCACCCTGAAGCGGCTCTGCGAGGCATTATATGCCGCCTCCTCCGATGAACGGCGGCCCGTTTCGGCAGTAGGGCAAAAGCTCCTCATGGAGGACCTTGTAGTTGGGCATTACGCCGGCAGGACCGGTTTACTGGCCGGCATAATCGAGTTTCCCGGCTTTGTTACCAGCCTGGACAGCCTGTTCGGCGAACTGAAGCAGGCACTCGTCACCGCCGAAACCTTCGCGGCAACCGTCCGTGCCATGCCGGACAACGGCCGCCTCACCGAACTTGCCGCCCTCTTCGGACATTATTCCCGCTCCCTGAACGAACGGGGGCTGCTGGACCACCATGACAAGGATTTGCTGGCGCTTCAGGAACTGCGAAACGGCGCCCCCCTCCCCCCCCTGTTCGACCGCATCACAGGGGTGACTATCCATGCCATCTACGACTTCACCCCTCTCCAGCTCGCGGTCGTCGCCGAACTGTCCCGGCGCATGCCCGTCACCATCGACCTCCCCTACGATACCGGCCGGGAGCAGCTGTACTCCTATGTGGCCCGGACTGCCGACCGGATCGAATCCCTCGACGACAGCAACCTGGCTCTTGAGCCGGTTTTCACCGAACCGGACGGCGTGTTCCTCTCCCCGCTCAGGGCAGCGGTCTTCGACGCCGGAGAGGAGGCACCACCCCTCCCGCCGGCAAACCTCTCCCTCCTGGCCGCACCGGGTGCCTACCGGGAATGCGAGGAAATCGGCCGTCGCATCCGCGACCTCATGGAGAGGGGAACCGATCCTGTCTCCATCGCTGTCATCTGCCGTGAACTGCGCAACTACGGACCAATGCTGGAAGACGTCTGCCGCCGCTTCGCCATCCCGGTCTCCTACCGGCGGGGAGCACCCCTTGCCACCGCTCCGCTGGTGAGCGCCTGCCTCGCCCCCCTCACCCTGGTGCAGGCACGATTCGGGCGGGAAGAGCTGCTGGCGTTGCTCAAATCGAGCTATTACGACCTGTCGCCCCATGGCCTCGACCCGGACCAGGTGGAGGAGGTACTGCTGGACATCCGTTACCTGGATGAATCCGTCGGCCGGCTGGAGGAGCTCCTGGCCAGACGCATCGCCTGGCTGGAACAGCGACACGCCGCGAACCGGGATGACCGTTCCACGGGTCGCCGTCTCGCCTCCACCCGTGCAGTCGGGCGGGAGATGGCACCTCTCCTCGGAGAACTGCGCCGCTTCGGTGGCGCCAAGACCCTTGCGGAGTTCAGCACGCTGCTTGCCGGGTTCATCGACCGCCACCACCTCTACCGGCGCGGTATCGAGGCCGCCGACTCACGGGCATTGAAGCGGGACGCTTCTGCCATCACCCTTTTCCAGCAGGTCCTTGACGACCTGGCACGGGACATCCGGTCCCTCGGCATGGAGGAACGAACCTTCACGCCGGCCGACTTCCTGGAACTCATCCAGCAGGGGATGACCGGCGTCTTCCTGGCTGGGGAACGGCGCAGCGGCGTGGGCATCATGAATTTCCACGACGCCCGTGGGCTCACCTTTCCCCACGTCTTCATCGCCGGACTCAACGAGGGGATATGCCCCCCCCGCCATGACGGCCATCCCCTCTTCAAGGACAGCGACAAGCTCCAGTTCCAGAAAACAGCCGGCCAGCGGCTGTTCCGCACCGCCATTGAAAAGGGGGAGGAGGAACCGCTCCTCTTCTATCTCGCAATAGGCTGCGCCGGGGAAGCACTGACCCTTTCCTACAGCTATGTGGACGGGAGGGGAAATGAAATGCTCCGTTCGCCGCTCCTGGATGAACTGCTGGCTGCCGTCCCTCTTCATGAAGAGCGAATCCCTGTAAACCGCATCATCCCCGACCCGACCGACTGCCGGGAGCGTGAGGAACTCCTCAACTCCCTTGCACGCAACCGCCGGTTCGAGGCTTCCTCCACGGTGACGGAACTCGCCCCGGCCCTTGCCCGCATCGCTGCAACGGCTGCCATCGAGGCAACGCGGGAGAACTTCTTCACTACCGACGAACTCTCTGCCCGGGCCGCCCTCTCCACACCCTATACCGGCACCCTCCATGACCCGGCCATCCTTGCCGACCTTGAAGCCTGCTATACCTCATCCCCCGGCAACCGGTTCGCCCCCACCACCCTGGAGGAGTACGGCTGCTGCCCGTTCCGCTATTTCCTGAAGCGGCTCCTCCACCTGGCACCGGTAGAAAAACCGGAGCTGGAACTGGCGGTTAAAGACGAGGGAAGCCTGGTCCACGAAATTCTGCAGAGGTTCTTCGAAGAGCGGATGGCTGCCGGGCGACTTCCCCTGAAGGGAGACGGCACCGATAAAGATGCCATGGCTGCCGCTGCCGCCGGGGTGTTCGACCTCTGGGAGAAGGAACTGGCTGTGGGGAAGCCCCTTTTATGGGAACTGGGGAAAGAAAAACTCCTCCCGCTCCTGGAACGGCTGGTGGAACTGGAGGCGGCGGACGACTCGGGACTGGTCCCGGCGGCATGTGAACTTCCGTTCACCGACCTGGAGGTGACCGACCTGGATGGGAGCAGGTTCTTCCTCCACGGGAAGATCGACCGGGTGGACATCTCCTCCGACGGGGGATTGCGGGTGGTTGATTACAAACTGGCGGGAAACACCCAGCGGTACCGCCAGCTGATGAAAGAGGAGAACCTGGGGGAAATTTCTTTCCAGGTACCGGTCTACCTCCTCGCCGCTGCAAAAGAACTGGAACTGAGAGGCCTCGGACCGTCCCGGAGAATGAGCGCTCGCTACTGGCTTCTCCGCAAGGTGGAACCACTGGAGAAACCTTTCGGAGATGATGAATCCGCCCCATTCCTCGCCACCGACCCGATCACGAGGAGCAGACGGGGAGACGACAATTTTCTCAACCGACTCTGTGCCAAAGTCAGGGCCATGAAGCGGGGGGAGTTTCCCGTAACACCCCGGGAATGTGAACAGTGCGATTTTGCCAGCGTCTGCCGCTACGTGGCGGTCGGCCTGCGGGAAGAGTCATCGGACGGCTGACCCTGAACCGGCAGAGGGAAGCTTCATAGACGTTTCGGGACAATCTGCATACTGTATACAAAGTTCTTGTACTCATCTCCCCGGTATGTTAAAAGAATCATATCCTTCAGCGAGGAGGCTGACACAATGAGCGACGTATGTTATACCTTTGAGGCCGCCGTGGAGATGGCGGTAAAGATGGAAGACGAGGGGTTCAGGCACTACCTGGACGCCATGCGTGTAGTAAAGAACAAGGGTGCCCGGGAGATCCTGCGGGATGCCGCCCTGGACGAACTTGAACATAAGCACGAACTGGAAAAGGCCCTCGTAGAGGGCCAAATGGAGGGGGGAGACGTACTCACCAAACCGGTACCCACCATGAACCTTGGCTACGTGCTGACAAAGCCGGAACTAGGTAACGACTCCGACGCCCGGCAGGCTCTTACCTATGCCATCCATCTGGAAAAGGGATCCATCGACTTTTACAAGCGGATGGCGACTGGATGCGCCGGGGCGCCCATGGCAGTACTGTTTGAACGGCTCCTGGCCGACGAAAGCCGCCACCTCCAGTCACTTGAAGACATGTACGAAGAGCACTACATGACCGAAAACTGAAAAAACAGCCGACCCGGTCGGCCGTCAACCGCACAAACAAAGAAGGGGCCACGTTCACCACGTGGCCCCTTTTCGTTTCATCTCAACCCTTGACAAGGACTGTCAGCAGATTTCCACCAGCTTCAGGTCGAAGGTCAGGTCCCGTCCCGCCAGAGGGTGGTTGGCATCTATGGTTACCATGGTGTCGGTCACGTTGGTGATCACCACCTGGAAGACCTGGCCACCCTCCTGCTCAACCTCCAACTGCTGGCCGAGTTCCGGTGTAATGGTAGGGGGGAGGGCCGACCGCTCCACCTCGGCCACCATTTCCTCCATCCGCTCTCCGTAAGCCTGGTCAACCGGGATGACAACCGTCTTGCTGTCTCCCGGATTCATACCGATAATTGCATCTTCAAAGCCGGGGATAACCTCACCCTCGCCGATGGTAAATTCCAAGGGGCCGGAGGAACAGCCGCAGTCGTCCTCCTTGCACTCCGATGAATCGAATACTTCGCCGTCCGAAAGCCTTCCCGTGTAGTGGACCTTGACCCGGTCCCCCTTCTTCGCCTGTGCCATCGCACTCCGCCTTTCCCGCTCAATTTTACACCTGGGCGAACTATAGCAGAGTAGAGGGGATTATGCCACGAGAAACAAGCTGCGCAGCCCGACGATGCAAGCACCCTGGTGCGCCCCGGGAGCCCTACCCCTTCAGCTCGAAAGCGACCTTTATCACCACCTGGTATTCGGTAATCATGCCATCGTCCCCCACATGTCCCCGTACTTCCTGAACCTCGAACCAGGAAAGCTTATCCAGCGTTTTGTGGGCCTTGGACACCGCCGACTGGATCGCCGCCTCAACACTCTCTTTGGCAACGCCGATCACTTCCACCTTTTTGTAGACCCTGCTCGATCCGTACATGGACAACCTCCTTTGGGCTACGTGTATATGAGAACTGGATGCATCGTGGAGCGAATGTGCCCGAGATCCAGCCACTGTAGGCGAAATTGAGCAGAGCCGGCTGAAAGGCCAGCGCGAAATAAAGCTGTACAGTGGCGGTTCGAGGGAACGCTGAGCGGAACTGTGCGTTCAGTCCTCACAGATTCACGTCATTCGTGACAAGTTTACCACCCGCCACCCGTAACTCAAGACTTCCCTTCCCGCCACTCCAGTGGTATCTTCATCATCTGTTCAGTGCGAAAGGAGAGGCTGTCGTCATGGAAACCCGCAACCGTTCCATCATCTTCCGGGGGTTGGTCGTAAACCTGGAACAGATGGACGTCAAAATCGGCCACAAGGGGTGGCACACCTACCAGATCGTCCGCCATCCGGGAGGGGTGGGGGTGCTGCCGCTTCACGCCGACGGAACCGTCACCCTGATCAGGCAGCTGCGCCCCGCCGCCGATGGAAAGCTCCTGGAGATTCCCGCCGGGAGGCTCTCGCCGGGAGAGGAACCGGCAACCTGTGGCAGCCGCGAACTTCTGGAAGAAACCGGGCTGAGAGCCGGAAATCTGGAGCCGCTGGGCATCCTCCACTCCTCGCCGGGGGTGTTCGACGAGGTAATCCACCTTTTCCTGGGGCGGGACCTTGTCCAGGGAGAGGCGCAGCCGGAGGCTTACGAGGATATCGAAACGGTCAGGCTCCCCCTCTCCGAGGCGGTGGAAATGGCACGGGACGGCCGGATCAGTGACGGAAAGACCATTGCCGCCCTCTTCCGCGCGGCGGGTAGGGTAGAATGATCCTGACCTCAACCGTAACAACCGAGCAGGCGAATATGCGCCTGGATGACGGGGCGAAGGCCCTCTTCCCCCAGCTCTCCAAGGGGCAGATCCGCAAGATTATCGACTGGGGGGGTTGCACCGTTAACCAGACCATGGTGCGGGTCGCCTCCCGCACACTTCGGCGGGGTGAGGAGATTATCCTCGGCGTCATGGAGCCGGAGAGATACGTGGAATTCGTCTACTGCCGCGACGAACTGCTCATGGAAGACAGCGAGTTCCTGGCGGTCAACAAGGCCGCCGGACTCAACTGCCAGCGCACCCCCTACCAGCTCAAGGGTACGGTGGAGCACGCCGTGACCATGTACCTGAAGGGAGAGGGAAGCGTCGAGCCCGCCCGGGTGATCCATAGGCTGGACAGGGGAACGTCGGGGGTCATGTTCTTCCCGAAGCACAAACCGGCCGCCACCCACATCTCCTACCAGCTCAAGGCAGGGCTCGTCACCAAGGTCTACTGGGCTCTGGTGGCCGATCTCCCGGAACAGGATGCGTGGCGGATCGACGCCCCAATCGCCAAGATCAGCAAGTTCCGTTACGGTGTCTCCCTCCCCGGAAAGGATTCGAGCACTGAGTTCCGGGTGCTGGCCGCCGGGCGGGGAGCCACCCTCCTGGAAGCGCGCCCCCTTACCGGCCGGACCCACCAGATACGGGTCCACCTTGCCCACTGCGGCCTTCCCATCGTCGGAGATCTCCCCTATGACGGCATTCCCGCCCCACGCATGATGCTCCACTGCCGTTCCATGTCCTTCATTGCCCGGGACGGCCGCACCGTTGCAGCAACCGCGCCGGTCGATGCAGCGTTTGCCGCTGCCTGCGCCGGATACGACATCGACCTTGCTCCTCTTCAGGCCCTGGAGGAGACTGTTTCTCCATGACAATGCACTGGTCCGACACCAAACAGGAGCTCTTCCGCCTGGAAACCGATCTCGCCGTCTCAGCCGGCGCCGGTTCGGGAAAGACCGCCGCCCTTGTGGAACTCTACCTGCGCCTGCTGGCTGGCGAGACATCCCTGGGGGAACCCCTCCCTGTCGATAGGATCGTCGCCATCACCTTCACCGACAAGGCGGCTGCGGAGATGAAGGAACGGGTACGGCGCGGAGTGGAAGAGCGCCTGGCACGCACCGGAGAGAGGTTCTGGAAGGAGCGACAACGGGAGCTGACGACTGCCGGCATCAGCACCTTTCACTCCTTCTGCGCCCGTATCCTGCGGGAAAATCCGGCAGAAGCGGGAGTGGACCCCGCTTTCTCCCTCCTGGACGAACTGGAGGCAGGCGCCGAACTGGAAGCCTCCCTGGACGAAGTGATCGAGGCGGAACTGACCGCCCGCACCCCGGCCATCCGCCTCCTCCTCGGGAATTTTCCCCTCTCGGGCCACGGGCATGGCAAGGGGCTCCGCGAATACCTGCGGGACCTGCTCCGCCGCGAAGGGAGCCTTGCTGCTGACCGCCAAGGGGCGGCATGGGAGGCAGAGGCGGAGGAGCTGTTCGCATCCGGCTGCAGGGAACTGGCCGAACTGGCAGATGAGGTGAAGCGGATTCTCGGCATGAAGGAACTCACCTTCCATCGGGCGCTCTCCCGGCTGCCGGAGCTGTACGGAGAGGGACCCCTCGACCTGACCGGCATCACTACCGGGACCCGACTCCAGGAAATGGCTGACTGCATCGCCGGCAACTGGGGAAAGGAAAAACCGGTGAAGGACCGGCTGTCTGAATGTCTTGTGCAGCTGCAGCTCGCCTACTGGCAAGTCAGGAGCGCCCCGCTTGCGGAAGCACTCCTCGGTCTGACCGGACAGGTGGCCGCTGCTTACGGACGGCGCAAGGGACGGCGCGGGGGGCTGGATTTCGACGACCTCCAGGTCAAGTGCCGTGACCTCCTGGCCCGGGACTCCTCCATCCGCGACGACTGCCGGCAACGGTGCCGGGTGCTCATGGTGGACGAGTTTCAGGACACCAACCCACTCCAGAAAGAGCTGATCGATCTCCTCTGCGGCCCGGAGCAGCGGCTCTTCGTCGTGGGGGATCCGAAGCAGTCCATCTACCTCTTTCGCGGTGCGGACGTGGGGGTGTTCCTCCAGACCAGCCGTGGGATAGTGACCGCAGGGGGACGTAACCTCTACTTCCAGGAATCGTTCCGCTCCCGGGAAGGAATCATCCGCTTCGTCAACGGGCTTTTCGCCCAGGTCATGAGGGAAGGCGGCGCGGACTTCGACCCGCCCTACGGAGAGGGGGATATCCTGGACCCCCGGCGGCAGGACTGGGACGGCACACCCTGCGTCGAACTGCTCGCCGGTTCGTGTGAAGGGGACGCGGACGCCAGGAGGCGCAGGGAAGCCGCCGCCATTGCCGGCCGGATCAAGCAGATCGCCGGCGGCACGGCCGGTATACTTGTCTACGACAAGGATCGCAGCGGGGAATTCATCCCCCGGCAGCCCTCCTACGGAGACATCGCCATCCTGTTTCGCCGCTTCAGCAACCTCAAGCTGTTCGAACGGGAACTGCGCCGGGCCGATATCCCCTATTACGTGGTGAGGGGGCGGGGTTTCTACCGCTGCCAGGAGGTGCTCGACATCCTCAACGTCCTCACCTTCCTGGAGTACGGCAATGACCTTGCCGCGTTGGCGGGAGTCCTCCGTTCACCCCTCTGCGGGGTCTCCGATGAAACCCTCTACTGGCTCGCCCGGAACGACGGCGGCCTCGCCACCAGTCTGGCCTGTTTTTCCCGGTTCCCGGTTTCCGGTCCCCAATCCCCGATTCTTGATCGCATAACCCCGGCCGACCGGGAACGGCTCGCCTCGCTGGCATCGCTCGTCAACCGGCTTCGTCCCCTGCGCGATCGGCTCACCCTGGCAGAACTGCTGGAGGAGATCCTCACCGGCACCGACTTTGCCTCCACGCTCCTCACCACCTTCCAGGGGGAACAGAAGGTGGCAAACCTGCGCAAACTGATCGAGATGGCCCGCTCCTTCTTTCGCCATGGCGAAGTTTCACTCCGCAGCTTCATCAACTATCTCACCGACCTGGTGGAGGCGGAACCGACCGAGGCGGAGGCAGCCATCGTCGCCGAAGGAGAGGACGTGGTCCGGCTCATGACCATCCACCAGAGCAAGGGGCTGGAATTCCCCCTTGTCTTCGTCCCCGAACTGGGGGCGGGACAGCCGGGCAACCACCCCTCCGTCCGGTACGACCCCACCCTCGGGATCGGCATCAAACTTTCCCTTCCCGGCGGCGTCCCATGTCCCTCCCTGGCTTACCGGGCAATATCCGACCTCCGCAAGGCCAAGGAAGCGGCCGAGCTGAAACGTCTGTTCTACGTGGCAGTCACCCGTGCACGGGACCATCTGGTCCTCTCCGGCGAAGGGAGGGGAGAATGGCGCGCCTGGCTCGACGCTTTCCGGACCGGACCGGATGGCGGACTGGTGATGACGGTGGATATGGAGGGAATACCTGAGGAATATGCCCTCCCGCCACAAACTATGGAAACGCCCCCCCTGTCTCCGGAAATCCTCTCCCTGGCGGCAGACCGTGCCCTCCACTACGCCCCGCCCCCGCCGTCGGCAATGATCTTTTCCCCCACGGCCCTGGAAGATTACGCCCACTGTCCGCGTAAATACTTCTACAAGGGGGTACTCGGCCTGGACGAAGGGCTCTTTGCCCGGCTCCTCGCCCCTTACCGCCCCACGCCGGAACGGAAAAAACGGAGCGGAATGACCCCCCTGGAACGGGGAAACCTTGCCCATGCCATCCTGGAACGACTCGATTTCGGAGGAGCCCCTGACCACCAAAGGCGCCGATGCCGGCAATTGGCCACAGCCTTGGGAGGAGAGGGCTCGGAAGGGGAAGAGGTGGTCGAGCAGGTTCTGGCCCTCGTCTCCTCACCCCTCGGGAAAGAGCTCGCCACGGCACGGCTCCTGCGTGAGTACCCCTTCACCCTCCATCTGAAGGGTGCCGCCGACTACTACATCCGCGGCGCCATGGATCTGGTGGCGGTGGAAAACGACCTGGTGACGGTCTACGACTACAAATACATGGCGCGGGACGGGGCAGACCTTGAGGGATACCGTTTCCAGCTCGGCACCTACCTGGTCGCCCTTGGCCGGGCCTTTCCCGGCCGGCGGCTCGAAGCACAGCTGCTGTTCCTCAAGGACGGAGGGAGCGAACCGGTGGAATGCGACAGGGAAGCCTTCGAAGGAAATCTCCTCTCGATCATGGACGCCATCCGGGAGAGGAGCAGGGAAGGAGACTTTGCCCTGATGGAAGGGTGCGACGGGAGTCACTGCCCGTTCCGGCTGAGGTGCGGCGCTGTGGCGTGAGGCCAGGGACCAGGGAAATCTGCCGTAGTGAATTGATAATTTCAACTGCTATTATCGCTAAACGCAACGAAAGGCTCCCCTCACGGAAAGCCTTTCGTCACTCTCTGACGCCTTTGTGCCGGAACGTCCAGGTCACCGCATCCAGCTGACCCGGACGAACTCCTGGTCGTGGCTCCACTGGTAGTGGAGTTCCCCCTTGTGGGCCTTGTAGATCTCCTGCCCCAGCTTCTGGGCCAGCTTATCCACCGTGGTGCCGATGGTCATTACGTCCCGCTCCTGCTGTATCTCCATGATACGGCCGAGGGGGTTCTTGGCCCGGGATTTGGCCTCCACATTCTTGATGATGTTGAGGATCTCCTCCACGTGCTGGAGCAGGTAGTCACCGCTCAGGGTGATAATACCGGCAGGGTTATTATCCTCCATCCGCTGGCATGCCGGGCAGACCACCTTGCCGATACCGGCCTCTCCCCGCAATTGATTGGACTCCACCTCGTCGAGACTCCACCGCTTGTTCCGATAGATGGCACCACATTTGCGACAGAGTGCCACCTCCCCGATCCCTCCCCGGGGCGTATAGACACTGGTGCTTCGGGGCGCCCGCAGCCCCTTCTCGTCGATGCCCAACTTGTTGGATAGACGTGCCATAATGTCATCTCCTTTCTCCAGAAAGTCACCTGGAATTGTAAGTATATCACGTATGTCCCTGTCATCCCGCGAACTGAGGGAAAAATCAGGAGAGGGGCCACCTGCTCGTGTGGGGGTCAAACGAAGGGGAAGTAATCCCTTCCTGGCTCCGGAGGATCGCGCGGACCGGGGCGCCATCTCCATCCCGTATCTTCAGGGGGAGACAGATCAGTTCGTAATGCCCCGCAGCCACCCCGTCCAGGTTCAAACCTTCCAGCACCACCACACCATTCCCCAGCAGCTGTCGATGCACCTCCCCATCTCCATCGAAACGCTCGATGGAGAGGTAATCGATGCCGACCAGCCTGACCCCCTCATCCAGGAGATAGCGGGCACCCTCTTCCGTGAGGTGGGCATACTCCTCGTGGAATCCGGGCTGGTCCCATAAACGGGAATTGTCGGTTTTGAGGAGTATCCTTTCCTCCCCCTTCACGTGAAAGCGGGCCAGTTCACGGCGTCCGATCTCCCGCACGCCGGACAGTTCAATCACCAGGGCCTTCCCCACGAGAAGGGTCAGGGGGACATGGTCGACGGCCATGCCATGCTCGCTGTAGTGGCGCATCACATCAAGGTGGGTCCCGCAGTGGGTTGAGATGGTGAGGCGGGAGACATTGGCGGTATCCCCACGACTGATAGAAGTCACCGACTCGATCCTGACCGGCGGGTCCCCCGGATAGACGGGGAGATCGGATGAAATGGGTGTGGAAATGTCGTATATCTTCATGGTCACCTCGCTCCGTTTGTGATACATATCAGCAGATAAAGTATACCCATTCCTGTGGATTTTGCGACCTCGGGACACGCTCTCCCGTTCCGCAGTTTTTGATTACCATCACTGTTTCCCTCTCTCCCTGGCCCTCGGGAATGCTGAAGGGCTTTTGCAACAAGCTCAAGATTAGTGCAAAGGAGTCACCATGTCCCGAACCAGCATGCCGCGCCCGTTGGTCCTTGCTCTCGCCGTCTGGGGGGCAGGAATCATCGCCGGCTGCACATCCCTGCCGGTCAGCGGCTCGCAAGCCGCCAATCTCTCCGTCACAGCGTTGACACGCGTGGCGCCGACCGCACCATGGTGCGTCAACCCGGCGGATTCCAGTATCGCCATGGGTGACAACGGCTTGCAGCTGTTCGAACCGGCCGCAGGCACCAGAATCAGGCTCGCCACCCCATCACCCACGGCCCTGGCATGGTCGCCCGACGGCAAACGGCTGGCTGCCGCTCTTCCCGACGGTGATTCCACCACGCTCGCCATCTTCTCCCGGCAGGGGAAGCCTATCGCCCAGGCCCCCGTCCCCGGACGGGTAACAGGCATCGAGTGGATGTCATCAGCGGACCTGGTCGCCCTCGGGGTGGGAATACGGATATTCTCATTCGGCGACGCCATCACGGCAACCCTCTATCGATGGGACGGTACGTCGGCGCCACAGTCTACCACACTCTTTGAAACTACCGTCAAACCGCTCACCGTGCGGCAATGGGGAGAGCGCATCATCACCTCAATCTCCATGGCCATTTCGTCGGACCGTGATGAAATGCTCTATACCCGGCTCCATGACCCTCCCGCCTTCTCTCCTTACCTGCGCATTATCCTGCGCAACCTGGAGAGCGGGGCCGAGAGGGATGTTGCAACAACCGCCGCTCTCTCGTCAGGTGGCGGCAGGTTTGTCGGTACCGGCGACCGGATCGTCTACGGCGACGGTTCCTCCTTATCCCGCGTCATGGCCCCCTGGAGCGACAAGGTTATCCAGTCATTCCTGGCCCCGGGAAAACAACTGGCAGCCTCACCGGCAGGAGAGGATCTTCTCCTTGACGGCCATCTCTACCAGGGGGAGACGGAGATCGCCTCCTTCCCCCCGGCGTCAGACGGAAGCTTCGCCCCGGGTGGCACGCTTTACATTAGACATGACACGGCCATCTACCGCATAGGCGGCCTGACAGAAGCTATTCCTGCGCCCCTTCAGCCGGCCGTTGCCGAACGACTCCGCACCATGCGTGCATGGCGGAGCGAAGGACTCATCAGCGACCGGGAATACCGTGAAAACAAGAAAAGGATTATGGAGCCATGACCATGGGGAGAGCTTTTTCGGTAGGTTTTATCCTTCTGTTGACCGCACTGCCGGCTCTGGCCGACGAATGCCTAAACTGCCACCGCCTCAAGACCCCCGCCGCGGTCCGCCAGTGGGAAGAAAGCGCCCACGCTAAGGCCAGAGTCGGCTGCGCCGACTGCCACGGCAGCGACCACGCCCGTCTCGACAAGGGGGAGATGGTTGTCGACCAGAAGGTCTGCGGACGCTGTCATGCCAAGGCGCTCGAAGAGCACGCAAAAAGCCGACACGGCATGGGACTCCACTCCGGCTGGGGATGCACCAGGAACCTCCCGGGACGGGACCAGAACGAATGCCGCCACTGCCACGAAGAAGGGAGCGCCAAACCTCTCACCCCGGTTCAATGCGCCCGATTCCTCAAACAATCGAGCGAAATGGGAGACCTGGGGTGCAACCGGTGTCACAGCGTGGAAAGTTCCTGCGCCTCCTGTCACACCAACCACGGCACGAGCCTCGCCATTGTCCGCGACCCCAACGTCTGCGCCGCCTGCCACATGGGCCCGGATCATCCCCAGTGGGAGATGTGGCAGACATCCCGCCACGGCACCCTGTTCACCAGTGCCGGACCGGCCCTCGGCCCGACCTGCCAGCGCTGCCACATGGCCGGGGGGAGCCATAACGTCTCCGCCGGTATCACCATGAACTCCGGAGGGATCCCCTACCCCGCTGAGCAGGAACGGAAAGGTCGGGAGGAAATGGTGAAAATCTGCACCGACTGCCATGCATCAGCCTTTGCCCGCAAGGAACTGGCCCAAGGTGACGGGATTCGCACCCAGAGTCTGACCATTCTCAAGGAGGCGGAGCAGCTGATCCAGGACCTGGCCGACCGCAACATGCTGGACCCAATGCCGGAAAAGCGGCCACCCCACCCCCTGAGCGGCCCCCGACTGGTACTGGACAGTCAGATGCTCTACGAGGACACCTCACACATCGAACGGCTTTTCTTCAAGATGAAAAAGTACGATTATGCCCGAACCGTCAAGGGTGCCTACCACCAGAACGCTGCCTATACCCATTGGTACGGCAACGCCGAACTGAAGATGGACCTCATCGACATCAAGGCCGAAGCGAACCGCCTCAGGGAGCGGGGGAACCCCGTGGCGGCACCGGCGGGAAAGACGGTTAAACCTGCCGCGGCAGCAGAGGAGCAGCTGCGGGTGCTGAAGAAAAAGGCTGAACGGGGAGAACTGAGCCAGACGGAGTACGAGCAGGAAAAGGGAAAAGTGCTGCGGGAACTTAAAGAGACAGCGCCCTGACAGTCAAGGGGAGGGTTCCGCAATCAAGGAAACTTTGACATCTTCCTGTTGCGCAGCAGGCACCCCAGTGATGAACAAGTGAGGCACCCATGTCCCACCGGAAAATCCTTTCCATCAAGAACGTCGCCCAGCTTCTCGGCAAGAAGGGGATCAACCCCACTGCCCACTACCAGCCATCCTCTCTGCCACCAAAAACAAAGCCCGCGGAAGCGGGCATTTTCGGAGTAATCTTCGGAGTAATCTGAGTTGGTCTACTTCACCTTCCAGGTCGTCCCCTGAGGGCCATCAAGGAGGATGATGTTCCGGGAGAGGAGATAGTCCCGAATCTCATCACTCCGGGGAAAGTTCTTCGCTTTCCGGGCGGATGCCCGCTCTTCGATGAGCTGCTCTATTTCGGCGGCAGAAATTTCCATATCCGCCACCTTTCTCCCCTTGATCCGCTCCAGGTATTCACCGGGCTCCGACACAAACAGACCGAGCACTCCGCCGACCTCGCCGACCATCTTCCGCACGGTCCCGAACATTGAACGGGCAGCTGCTGATTCTCCGCCGTCTTCCGTCAACACCCGGTTTGCCCCGCGGATCAGGTCAAATACGATGCCGAGAGCCTGGGCGGTGTTAAAATCATCGTCCATCGCCTGTTCGAAGCGCCCCATGAACCCATCCAGCTTCTCATGCAGCTCCCGCTCAGCCTCCGTCGCCGGGAGGGCATCCGCGCCGGCAGCTTCCCCGCCATGCCACCCGATCGCGACCAGGGTCGAATAAATCCGCTCCAGGCCAATTCCCGCTTCCGACAGATTCTGGTCGGAAAAATCGAGGGGAGAACGATAATGGGCAGAAAGGAGAAAGAAACGGAGCACCTCCGGGTCGTATTTCTCCAGGACATCCTTGATAGTGAAGAAGTTCCCCAGGGATTTGCTCATCTTCTCCGCGTTGATGTTCACGAACCCGTTATGGAGCCAGTATTTGACGAACTGCTTGCCATTGGCGGCCTCAGACTGGGCGATTTCGTTCTCGTGGTGGGGGAAGATCAGGTCCTTGCCACCACCGTGGATATCAAAGCTCTCTCCCAGATATTTCATGCTCATGGCCGAGCACTCGATGTGCCACCCCGGCCGACCTTTTCCCCAGGGGGACTCCCAGAACGGTTCACCGGGCTTGGCTTCCTTCCAGAGGGCGAAGTCCATGGGGTGCCGTTTCCGCTCGTCCACCTCGATGCGGGCTCCCGCCTGCATCTCATCAAGGTTGCGTTTGGAGAGTTTCAGGTAGGAATCGAACTTTTCCACGCAGAAATAGACATCTCCCTCCGCCTGATAGGCGAACCCCTTATCCACAAGCCGCTGGACGATGGCGATGATCTCGTCGATGTGTTCTGTCGCCTTCGGCTCTACCGTTGGCCTGACCAGGCCCAACCGTGCCATGTCCTCGTCGAACGCCTTGATGTAGCGCTCGGAGATGACGTCGTACGTCACCCCTTCCTTGTTGGCCCGGTTGATGATCTTGTCGTCGATGTCGGTGTAGTTGCGCACATAGGTGACCGCATAGCGGGTGCGCAGATAGCGGTAGATCACATCGAACACCACGTTGGCCCGGGCATGGCCGATATGGCTGTGGTCGTAGACAGTGACCCCGCAGACGTACATCTTCACCTCACCCGGCGTAAGGGGAACAAACTCCTCCTTCCGGGCGGAGAGGGTATTATAAACTCGCAATGCCATGAAAATCCTCACAGGGGAATTGACTGCCGCCCCCGTTTATTACCACAACGTACCGCCCATGTGAAGCTATTTCCGGACTCGACCGGGCCGACAGCGGCACAGACAGGCGTTTTGCGGAAAAGGCTCGCACATCAGCCGATAATTTCCCTGACCCGGGCCACGATCCCCTCGCTGGTGAACGGTTTACGTATGAAACCGTTGGCCCCGGACTCGGAGACCATGTAGCGCAGTTCCTCCTCCCCCTTCGAAGAGAGGAGGAGGATCGGGATTTCTTTGCTGAAATCCTTCTCCCGGAGCAACTTGGCCTTTTTGTTCCCGTCGAGCATGGGAAGCATGACATCAAGAATGATCAGGTCCGGCTTTCGGGCCGCAAAGATGTAACTGTTGGCCTCGATGCCGCTGGAAGCGGTGACCACTTCGTACCCTGCCGCTTCGAGGGGATCTCTGGCCATGACCAGCACCAGTTCGCTATCGTCTACAATGAGAATCCTCTTCTGTGCCATATCTATTCCTCCGTGATATTCGTAAATAGTTCAATTATAGCTGCGGGAATCGCATCCAGCGGCAATACCCTGTCAGCCGCAGCCAGCGAAATGGCTGCCTTGGGCATGCCGAAGACAGCGCAACTCTGTTCGTCCTGAACTATTGTCGCCCCCCCATGCTCCTTGATACTGCGCAATCCCTTGGCGCCATCCTTCCCCATGCCGGTGAGGAGAACGCCGACAACCTCCTCTCCCCTGGAGACCAGCGACGCGAAAAGCACATCAACAGAAGGACGACAGCAATTGACCGGCGACCCGTCTGTCAGCCGGACCCGTCCTTCGGTCACCATCAGGTGACTGTCGGTAGGAGCAACGAGGACCTCCCCTTCCTTCAGCAGATCCCCCTCGACCGCCAGCCTCACGTTGAGCGGACATTCCCCGTCGAGCCATTGGGCAAACCCACGGGCAAAGCCGCTGGCTATGTGCTGCACGATCAGGACGGTCCCCCGAAAATCCGGAGGGAGCTGTTTGACAATGACCATCACCGCCTTGGGACCACCGGTGGATGCGCCGATGGCGAGTATCTTTCTCCCCCCTGCCAGGGGGACGGGAGCCGTCAGTTCCCTGTGCCGGAAGGGACGGCGTATGACCCGGATGCGCGCCAATAGCCGGACTTTCTCTATGATGCTGGCGCCGAACACGGACAGATTGGCGAGCCCGTCACCGTCCGGTTTACTCATCACATCCAGGGCGCCTTTCTTGATGGCGGCAAAGGCACGATTTACCTCGCGGTCATCAAGGGTCCCCGACAGGACCAATATGGGAGTCGGAGAACTGGACATGATCGACTCAATGGCGGCCAGGCCGTCGAGAACCGGCATCATCAGGTCCATTATGATCAGGTCCGGCCGCAATTTCCCGGAGAGGTCCACAGCCTCCAGGCCATTGGCAGCCTCCCCAACCACCTGGATATCATCGGTAGTTGCAAAAATATCCTTCAGTATCGCCCGTACCAGGGGCGAATCGTCTGCCAGAAGCACCTTGATCATCGGTCCATCATTCCTTTATTTTCCCCCGCCGCGCAGAAACAGCGGTACAAGCTGAAGCCCAATCTACTTATCCAATCAGCGACTCAACCGTTTCCAACAGCGTCCCCTGGTCGAAACTCCCCTTGACGATATAGGCCTGTGCACCCGCATCAAGCGCCTGGCGCTTGTGCTCATCACGGGAAAGGGAGGAGACGATGATGATCGGCACTTCCCGATAGTTTTCCATCCCTCTCAGACGCCGCGCCAGTTCGAATCCGTTGATACCGGGCATCTCCACGTCGGAGACCACCAGATCGAACTGAAAACCGGCCACCTTTTCCAACGCATCTTCCCCCGAAATCGCCACCTCCACCTGGTAGCCGTGACTCACCAGGATGCTCCGCTCCATGGTCCGGGTGGTAATGGAATCGTCCACCACCAGGATGCGCCCCCGTACCCGTGTAGCCTCCTGTTCCGCGAAGGCCTGGCGGAAGCCGGTGCTCGTTGTCCCCTCTGCATGGGCGAAAAGATCGGGAACATTGAGGATCAGGGCGGGATTGCCGTCCCCCAGAATGGTGGCGCCGAAGATAAAGGTGACTTTCTTCATTTGGGAGCCAAGCTGCTTCACCACTATCTCTCCACTCCCCTGGTGGCGGTCGACAGTACAGGCAAGCAGCTGCTCTCGCAGCCTCAGGACAACCGCAGTGACCTTCCCCGTATCAAGGAGGGTCTTCTGCTCCGGCAACCCGAACAGCACCGCCAGGGAAACCAGCGGCACCGTGGCACCACGCAGGGAAACGACTTCCTTGCCGCCGACGGTGACGATATCGTCACTCCGGACCTTGATGGTTTCCAGCACGTAGCTCACCGGAATGGCATAGGACTCCCCGCCACACCCGACGAGAAGGGCCTCGACGACTGAAAGGCTCATGGGGAGCCTGAGGGTTATTTCGGTGCCGACACCGACGGAACTCCGGAGGGAAAGTGTCCCCTTGACCCGTTCCAGGTTTTTCTGCACCACGTCGAGGCCGACACCCCGCCCTGAAACGTCGGTGACGGTCTCACTCGTGGAAAAACCGGGACGGAGGGTCAGATAGAGCGCCTCATCATCCCGCAGGAGCTCCGCCTCCTCCTTGTCGATCACTCCGCGTCGCAGTGCCGCCTGCCTGATCCGGCCCGGGTCCATCCCCCGCCCGTCATCCCGGACAACTATCTGCACGCTGTCCCCCTCATGGCGGGCGCTGATGGTTATGGCTGCCTTTCCCGGCTTCCCGTGCATCTTGCGCACATCGGGTGGTTCAATGCCATGATCGACGGCATTGGTGAGCATGTGGAGAAACATCGGTTTCAGACTCTCCAGAAGAACCCGGTCGAGTTCAATGCCGTCACCCTCGATAACCAGATCGACCTCTTTGCCCTGTGTCCGCGACAGGTCCCGCACCAGGCGCTGGAACCCGTCAGTTATGGTGCGCAGGGGAAGCATGCGCAACGCCATTGCTTCGCCATGCAGTTCCTGAATGATATAGTCGAGATAGAGGACGTCATCTTCCAGATCCCGCTGGAACGTTCCCAGCTCCCGGAACGATGGCGAACCACCGGTGCTGCGCACCAGCGACTTCAGGTCGATTACCCTGGACTCAAGCCGCTTCTTGTTGATGATCAGCTCACCCAGGAGATTCACCATGCTGTCCAGAGTCCTGACCCGGGCCCGCACCGTATCCCCCAGCCCCTCCTCCTCAGGGCCGGCCGATGACTTTACCTCCAGCCCGGCCACATCCCCCCGGTCCAGGGCATCCAGAAACTCATCCACGAGGAACGGAGGGGGTTCCCCCTTGGCCAGCGCGCCGACCAGCCGGGAGATTGCATCACTCCCCCGCAACAGGATATCGGTCGCACTCTGATCCATCTCCCGCTCACCCTCTTCCATCTCCTTCAAGAGGTCTTCCAGACGGTGGGCAACATTGCTCACCCCTTCGAAGCCGAGCATGCGGGCCGACCCCTTGAGAGTATGGGCGTTGCGGAGCAGTTCGTGGATAAGGACCTTGTTGCCAGGCTCCTTTTCCAACCGCAGGACCCCCTGCTGGAGGGAGGTCAGGTGTTCCTCTGCTTCGCGGAGGAAGATGTCGAGGTACTTGCCGGACACGTTACCCCTCTTCCTCCGCCAGATCCTTCAGCCTTTCCGTAAGTCCCATGATCTCCCTGATGGACTGCTCGGTCTCCCGTGCGCTTCCCGCAACCTGCTGCGCCACATCCCGCACTTCCGCCATGGTCTCCGCCATCTGCTCGCAGGCCGATGTCTGCTGCTGGGTTGAAAGGGTGATCTCCTTGGCTGAACGGGCCGTCTCTTCGACCATGCCGATGATGTTGCCGAAGGAGAGCTGCACCTTGTCCACCAGGGTCGCTGCCGAATCAACCCCCTTGGTTCCTTCCTCCGTCACCATGATGGTGCTGTTGGTAGCTTTCTGTATCTCCTCTATCAGCCCCTTGATCTGCCTCGTCGCCTCAACAGTGCGCTCCGCCAGACGCCGCACCTCCTGGGCCACTATGGCAAAGCGTTTCCCTGCCTCACCCGCTCCCGCAGCCTCGATGGCGGCGTTCAGTGCCAGGAGGTTCGTCTGGTCGCTGATCTCGTCAATGATCTCGACGATCCCGCCGATCTTCTGGCTGTTGTCCCCCAGCTGCAACATACTGTGGGCAATGCTCTGGACCTGGCTTTTGAGGTTCGCCATCCCTTCAATTGCATTGCTCACATCCCCCGTACCCGCCATGCAGCTCCGGGTTGTCTCCTCCGCCATCGACTCCACCGATTTGGCATTATCGGTGATCTGCTTGGCGGTAATGGCAATCTCTTCAGACGTGGTGGAGACCTCCTGCACCGCCGTCGCCTGCTGCGTGGCCCCCGCCGACTGCTGGGCGCTGATGGCCATCATTTCGTTGGCCGAGCTGGAAAGCTGGATGATCGCCTCCTTGATGGAGGCGACGAGGCGGTTTGTCTTGTCGATCTCCCCCTTCAGGTTCTTGACGATGACATTGGTCATCTTGTTGAACGCCTCTGCAAGGGTGCCGATCTCGTCGCTGCTCTCTATCGGTATGGACTCGTCCAGATTGCCATCAGCAATCCGCCGGGCCACCTGGGTCAGACGGAGAAGGGGACGGACGGTGAAGCTCACCACGAGGTAGATGGTGACGCTCGCGACCAGAAGCATGATGAGCATGGCAATGATGATCTGGTTGCGAAGCGCGGCAATCTTCTTGTCGGTCTTCTCCATGGAGAACCCGATCCGGAATCCCCCCCAGTGCTTGCCATTGACATAGATCGGCGACGAGATGTCCCACATCCGCTCTCCCGTATCCCGGGAGTAGACCTGCTTCAGCAGTTCCTGTTCGTTCTTGGCGGCCTTCAGCCCCACCTCGTCGCTGAACATCCGCTTCGTACGGTTGCCGATCTTGTCCTTTTCCTTATCCCCCGTCAGGGGCTTGGAATAGATACTGTTGTGGGTCGGAAGATAGCCGTTCCGGTCCACCAGCACGGCGAATACCACCTGGTCATCCTTCAGGTACTCGTCTTCCAGAGCCTGGATGGCCTTATCCAGATAGGTATCGTACTTCGTATGGAATTTCTGCGGGTCGGTGCCGGGAATCAGCACGTAATCGGTATCAAAGATATCTTCAACCGTAAGACGACCGCTGGCAACGGCATCAGCAAGGATACGCTCCATCATTTTTGCGCCGGTAAGGGCCTCGATCCGCCCCTTGGAAAGAAGTTCCTCTTCCATGGCAGCGCTCCGCGATCTGACAAAGTAGATGGTGAAGATCGACATGATGACGATCATGACCGTGATGAGCGTAGCGGCAATTTTGATTGACAGCTTGTTGAACATGATCACTCCTTATCCCAGAAGGTTGCGAATTGATAGACTGCGAAGCAGGATACACGGGGAGAGCCGGTCAGCCGTGGTTCACCACGATTTCGGGCGCCCCGAGGAGCCGCTTGATATCCAGCAGGATCACCAGACCGTCGGGGAGCTGGAGCTGGCCACGAAGATAGTCACGCTGGGCACCGCTCAGGGATTTGACCGCCACCTCGAAAGAGTCCAGGGGAAGCGCCGTAACCCCCTTGACCGACTCAACCAGGATGCCAGTGTTGAACTGCTCCCCCTTCACCACGATGATCCTCCCCGCCGGGCCAAAGGCCGACGGGGGAAGTCCCAGGAGGGGCCGGATGTCCATGGCTGCGACGATTTCACCCCGCAGGTTGAACACTCCGACTATTAGTTCCTGGACCTTGGGAATCTTCACCAGCCGCGGGATACGCAGCACCTCCGCCGCATAGATGGTCTCAAAGGCATAGGTTTCCCCGCCGAGGGCAAATGTTACACATTCAAGCTGCTCCTCGGCCACTTCTTCCACCGCATCCAGCCCTTGCCAGTATTCGTCGCGCATCTCCCTGAGGATGCCGTCGATATTGTAACCGGCCCTGTTTTTCTCTCCCATGGTCAAACTCTCCCCGAAATCCTTCATTTACTGTATGCGCGCCAGTTCCGTCCGTACCCTTTCCATGAACATCTCCCGCGACAATCCGCCCCCGTAGAGAACCACGTTACCTTCGGGTGAGTGCTCCAGCAGCCTGAGGCAGTTGCGGAACTCCCGCATGCCGTCACGCTCCCGCCCCATACGGAAGTAGAGGCGTCCAATGCAGTAGTGGGGCATGACGAAATCCATGCTGAGAAGAAGCGCCTTGCGATATTCAACCAGTGCGTCCGGCAGGTTCTCTTCTATTTCCAGCACCAGCCCTCGCAGGAAATAGGCCTCGGGGTGAAGATCGTCCCTCGCCAGCACCGTGTTGCACAAGGCCAGGGCCTCTTGGAACTGGGCCCTGTTGGCAAAGATGAATCCTTTCATAACAAGGGCGTTCAAATGGTCGGGCTGCTGCCGCAGCACTTCTTCAAGCAGCGTCTCCGCACCGCTGAAATTCTCCCCGTCGAAGAGTTCCCGGGCCTGACGGAAAAGCTCTTCGGGGGGCGGGACAACTACCGCCGGGGGAACCGGCACCGGCACCGGAACCTTCGGGTGGACCGGTGCCGACGGCCGGGGGGGCAGAGCCGCTTTTTTCACTGGGCGGGGCTTGGATGCCGGCGCAGTCGCCACGGCCGACGGGGACTTCTTCCGGTAATAAAAACCGCTCTCCCGGCTTACCCGCTCGAATTTGGTCGAAATATTGGTGAGGGCCTCGGCATGGCCGAGAAACAGATATCCCCCCGGAGTAAGGGTAGCGGCAAACTTGTCGATGACCTGCCGGGTCGTGGCAAGGGTAAAGTAAATGGTCACGTTGCGGCAGAAAATCACATCAAGTCCGCGGAACACGCCGTCCTGCTGGGGAAACGTCGCGGTCTGGAGATTGAGATGGGAAAATTCCACCATCTGCTTGACGTCATCGCGGATGAGATAGCTGTCGCCGACCCGTTTAAAATAGTGCTCCGCATACCGCGGTTCCGTTGCCCGGAGAGACCAGGGGCGATACACCCCTTCACGTGCCCGCTGCAACACCCGATTATTGATATCGGTGGCAAGAATTTTGATGTCCCGTTTGCGCCAGTCGGGAAGCGACTCCATGATGGTCATTGCCAGGGAGTAGGGTTCCTCGCCAGTAGAGCACCCGGCCGACCAGATGCGCAGCGGTTTCCCCGCAAACTCACCCGTGATAAGCTGGCGGAAGGCGTCGAAATGTGCCCGGTAGCGGAAAAAGTAGGTTTCACCGACGGTCAGGTGCTGGAGAAGCTTCTGCAACTCCTGACGGCTCTCCCGGTATTCAGTCAGATAATCGAAGTACTCCCGGTACGAAGCGAACTGGAGCGCGGCCATCCGGCTGGTGATCCCCCGCTCAAGGGGTTTCAGATTGCGCCGTTCGAAATGGAGGCCGCTGTGGGTCAGGAGAAACTCGCAGTAGAGACTGCTTTCCGCCTCCGTCAGATGTCCCAGCCGCGCCGGCGCCACCCGTTTCTGTCCGCCCCGCGACAGGAGCACCAGGTCCTGGCGGAGACGCTCCACATCCACCGGTTTGAGGATAAAATCGAAGACCTGGTGGAGTTCATATTCCATCGCCGGGTCGGCGGAGATGACGATGACGGGGAGGCGCCCTTCCCCCCCTGAACGCTTTATCCGCTGCACCAGATCAACGGTTGACATCCCCTGACAGTCATCATCGACGATGACCACATCGGGCGCAGCGGTCTGCACCGTCCGTACCGCTTCTTTAATGGAGCCGGCCTGTACGATCCCGTAGCCGTCCTTTTGCAGCAGAACGGCCAGGAAGCGCCCGAGGGCTTCATTGCTATGGACCAGAAGGACGGTACGCGACATGGTCCCTTTTCCCCTGCTTTAACAGTCTCTTGATGCCACCATCAGCGTCGCCTGCTCCGGCAGGAGTCAGGCGGTCTGTTCCTTGCTCCAGGAATCGCGGAGGGTGACCGTCCGGTTGAATATCGGCGCACCGGGGTGGGAATCCCGGCAATCCACCGTAAAATACCCCTGCCGTTCAAACTGGAAACGGCTCTCTCCTTCGGCATCCGCCAGGCTCGGCTCCAGGCGGGCGGAGGGGAGCACTTCCAGAGCATGGGGATTGATGAATGATTTGTAGTCCTGTCCCCCCTTGTCCGGATTGGAAACGCTGAAGAGCCTGTCATAGAGACGCACCTCAGCCGTGAGGGCATGGCGCGCCGATACCCAGTGAATGGTCCCCTTCACCTTCCTGCCGGCCGCCGGTCCGCCGGTCCGGGTATCGGGATCATAGGTACAGCGTACCTCCACCACCGTTCCGTCCCCGTCCTTCACCACCTCTGTGCATTTAACGATGTAGGCGTAGCGCAGCCGCACCTCCTGGCCAGGGACCATGCGATGGAACCCCTTGACCGGCGTTTCCATGAAATCGTCCTGCTCGATATACAGTTCCCGGCTGAAGGGGATCTGGCGGCTCCCCAGTTCAGGCCTCTGGGGGTGATTGGCTGCTGTAAACATCTCCACCTCCCCTTCGGGAAAGTTCTCGATGACAAGCTTCAGGGGACGGAGCACACCCATGGCCCGCGGTGCATTGGCATTCAGGTCGTCCCGGACGCATTCCTCGAGAATCCCCATGTCGATCCAGCTGTCGCTTTTCCCCACCCCGATCCGCTCGCAGAAGGCGCGGATGGACCCGGGAGTGTAGCCGCGCCGGCGAAGGCCGACGAGAGTCGGCATGCGCGGGTCGTCCCACCCCGCCACATCGCCGTCCTGAACCAGCTGGAGGAGCTTCCGCTTGCTCATCACCGTGTAGGTAAGGTTGAGCCGGGCGAATTCGTACTGACGGGGGCGATAGATGCCAAGCCGGTCGAGGAACCACTCGTAGAGGGGGCGGTGGGACTCGAATTCCAGGGTGCAGACCGAGTGGGTAATTCCCTCGATGGAGTCGCTCTGGCCATGGGCGTAGTCGTACATGGGGTAGATGCACCAGGAATCACCGGCATGGGGGTGAGGTGCATGGAGAATCCGGTACATGACCGGGTCACGAAGGTTCAGGTTAGGCGAAGCCATGTCGATCTTCGCCCGCAGCACCCGGGCACCGTCGGCAAATTCACCGCTGCGCATCCGCCGGAACAGGTCAAGGTTCTCTTCGACAGTGCGGTTCCGGTAGGGGCTCTCCGTGCCGGGTTCGGTCAGGGTCCCCCTATGGGCACGTATCTCCTCGGCGGTCAGGTCATCCACATAGGCGTCACCCTGAAGGATGAGCTGCTCGGCCCATTGGTAGAGCTGCTCGAAGTAGTCGGAGGCATAGTAGAGATGTTCCCCCCACTGGAATCCAAGCCAGTTGACGCTCTCCTTTATGGATTCGGCATACTCTATCTCTTCCCTGGCCGGGTTGGTGTCATCGAAACGAAGATGGCAACAGCCACCGAAATCCAGCGCCAGGCCGAAGTTGAGACAGATGGATTTGGCGTGACCGATATGGAGATACCCGTTAGGCTCAGGTGGAAAACGGGTAACAATGGTCGAGTGCCTGCCGCTCTGCAGGTCATCCTCGATGATGGTGCGGATGAAATTGCCGGTTGTTGTCTGTTTAGTAATGTCAGTTTCGGATGTACTCATTTCTTCGTCTACCTTCCAGCTGTTTATTTTTCTTCCATGAGCGCCACCGCGTAGGCGGCGATCCCTTCGCCCCGGCCGCAGAAGCCGAGCTCTTCGGTGGTGGTCGCCTTGACGTTGACCCGGCCTGCATCCGCATTCAGTACCCGGGCGACGTTCTCCCGCATGACCGGAATGTGGGGGGCGAGCTTGGGGCGCTGGGCAACGACCGTTGCATCGACGTTCCCCAGCCGGTACCCCTTTTGGTCGGCAAGCCCCATGACGTGGGACAGGAGCTTGAGGCTGTCGGCACCCTTGAATTTGGGGTCGGTGTCGGGAAAGTGCCTGCCGATGTCACCCTCGCCGATAGCGCCGAGAATGGCATCGGAGATGGCATGCAGCAGCACGTCTGCATCCGAATGACCGAGAAGCCCCTTCTCCCAGGGGATATCCACCCCGCCAAGAATCAGCTTCCGCCCCTCCACCAGCCGGTGCACGTCATAGCCATGACCAATGCGCATAGAATGTCTCCGAATATCTCTTGTTTCGAATTCTGACTTGCTGTAAACGCGATTTTTTCGCAAGGTCAAGGCGATCGAAGGATCGCGCGGAGGCGTCGTACCCAAACATCGGGCATAAACAGCGCTACGTCGCACAAGCGGTCCTGAAGATCCCCGCAGAGATTGCGGAAAAGGCGCGTTTACTTAAGAAATGCTTCCGCCAGGACAAGGTCCTCCGGCGTTGTGATCTTTATATTCCGGTAATCCCCCATCACCACATGGACATCCTTCCCGAGGCGCTCCACCAGGGATGCGTCGTCGGTACCGAGATACCCTTCGGCGGCTGCTATTTCGTGGGCAGCCCGAATCACGCCGTAACGGAACGCCTGGGGAGTCTGGGCAAGCCAGAGCTGTTCCCGCGGCGGGGTCTCCCGGATAACCCCGTCGACGACCACCTTGATCGTATCCTTGGCCGGCACGGCCACGAGGGCGCCGTCATGTTCCGCCGCCACCCGGATCGACTTTTCCAGCACCGGTACGGGAACGAACGGCCGCACGCCGTCATGGATGAGAATCACCGCGTCGTCCGGCGTACCCTCAATGGCCCGCAGTCCGTTGAGCACCGAATACTGCCGTTCCGCCCCCCCTGCCACGATCTCCCGCACCTTGCGGAACCCGTAGCGCTCCACCACCTGCTCCCGACAATAGGGAATCTCCGCCTCCGGTGAAATGACATAAATATCATCAACATCGGGGAGAGAATCGAATACTTCGATCGTATGGGCAACTATCGGCTTTTCGTCCAGAAGGAGGTACTGCTTGTTAATGGCGGCACCCATCCGTTTTCCCATTCCCGCAGCAGGTATGAGTGCAATCACTTTCATGAACTGGTCCCTGTCATTGCGACGTTCTGAAACGGCACAACAGATAAAATCAAACAAAACCCGCCAGGGCGGGTAATCAGCCTTTCCGGGCGAAAGCCAACTATAACGACCGGTTACTTTCCCGGTCAACGAAAAAATCCCACTGCATATAAAAAACTGTTTTATTATACAAAATAAAACAAAAAAAAACAGTCTTAATTACGCTTCTCACGATGAAATTCGATTTACTATCGGAATCCTTGCGAAGAACCTGGAAACCAGTAGTGTCACATCCGGTGTTTCCGCATGGACACTATTCAGCAGAATGAAGCATTCCGGGTGGTTGCGGAAGGAATGTATCGCCGGTATCAGGCAAGCGCCTTGAGGGCTTCGACGAGGAGGGGTACATCGGCATCGAGGATGGTGCGAAGGTCGAGAAGGAACTCACCCCGGGCAATCCTTCCCACAACAGGCACGGAGCCGGTGCGCAGGCGTACTTCCATCTCCTGGGGAGAAACACCGGCCATACGGATGGAGAGAAGGACCGTGGGCAACTCCTGACCGGGAAGCGCCCCGCCACCAACCTGCGAGGCACCTTTAACCAGGGCGATCTCGACACTGGAAGAGAGATTCCGGCGCAGAAGCCGGACGACCCGTTTCCCCTTTTCCGACAGTTCGGCGGGGCTGACCGTGAGCATGCGCAGGGTCGGTATGGAGGCAAGGGCCAACCGTTCGTCCCGGTAGAGCGCCAGGGTCCCTTCAAGGGCGGCAAGAGTGAGCTTGTCTATCCGGAACGCTCTGAGGAGCGGATGTTTCTTCATCGGCTCGATACACGCCTTTCGGCCGACGATGAGCCCCGCCTGGGGGCCGCCGAGGAGCTTGTCGCCGCTGAATGTGACAACGTCCACACCGGCCCGGACGAAATCCTGGATCGTCTGTTCGTTCCCCACGCCCAGCCGGGCCAGATCAATAAGGTTGCCGCTCCCCACGTCAGCCATGACCGGCAGGCCGTATTCCCTACCGAGTTCCACCAGTCGGGGCGCAGTTACCTCGGCGGTAAAGCCGGTCATGGCGAAGTTGCTGGCATGGACCTTGAGGAAGAGTGCGGTTTCTCCGGTCACGGCGGCACGGTAGTCCGCCGCGTGAGTCCTGTTGGTCGCCCCAACTTCACGCAGCAGTGCCCCGCTCTGTCCCATGATGTCAGGAATCCGGAACGATCCTCCAATCTCCACCAGCTCGCCGCGGGAAACGACTACTTCCCTGCCGTGAGCCATGCTGGCTAGTGCCAGAAGGACAGCGGCCGCATTATTGTTCACCACCAGCGCAGCCTCGGCCCCGGTCAATTCACAGAGGAGCTCCTCCACGTGGGAATAGCGACTCCCCCGTTCTCCCGCCGCCAGGTCGAATTCCAGGTTGGAATAGCCGTAAGCAATGCTGTCAAGCTGCGCCCTGATTTTTTCCGGGAGGGGTGAGCGGCCGAGATTGGTGTGGATGACCACCCCGGTTCCATTCACCACCCGTTTCAGGCTGGGGGCTGTCCCTTGCTCCACCGCTGCCTCTATTCGGGCAGCGATCACCTCCTCCGGCGGCAACGCCGACGGCATTTCCCTCACGACATCACGCCGCAGCGACTCCAGTACGGTCCGCACTGCTTTGAGCACCACTGGTCGGGGATGGGCACGGAGGAGCACCTGAACTCCTGCCCACTCCAGCACCTTGTCAACCTTGGGAATTCTCTTGAGAATCGGCACGGAAACTCCTTGGAGGAACGAGGATCGATGAGATTTTGGAAACAACGGGGAGTGAGTATATCAGAAGAGATAGCTACGCGCCAGCCATTGACCGGCGCTCGCAGTTTCGGTGTATAAAAAACGGATCAGATATCCAGATGGAGGGCGGCCTTCCGTTCCGCCGCCTTGAGCGGCGTATGTTCCTGCATGAGCACCTTGCCGCCGTACTCCGCATTTTTGCGCACGAGCTTCTCGGCCATGTCTGCATTCCGCTTGCGGAACGCCTCGATAATCTTCTCGTGCTCCTGCACCGAGATGTGCATCCGGCCGGGGAGGCTCAAGGACGCAACCCGAAGCCGCTTGAACTTGTTCACCAGGGTGGAGATCAGCTCCTGGAGCTTTTCATTTTCGGACGCGCGGATGAACAGATCATGGAAATCATTGTGAATCCTGAAGAAGTTGCGCACGTCACCACCGTCCGCCATCTGACGCAACTTCTCGTTGATCGCGTCAAGTTTCTCAATATCCCTGTCCGACAGCTTATCGCAGGCGCAGCGCGCCGCATACCCTTCAAGAATGCTCTTTATCGCGTAGAACTCCTCCACATCACGGGCCGAAAAGGCTGTCACGACCGCGCCTTTGCGGGGAATCACCGTCAAATACCCCTCCGATTCCAGTTGCCGGAAGGCCTCGCGGATAGGTGTCCGGCTTATGCCAAACCGCTCCGCCAGCTCGGGTTCCGCCACTTTCTCCCCCGGTTTCAACCCTCCACTCATGATGGCATCGCGTATCGTTTCAAGGATCTTTTCCCTGAGGGTCAGGTGCTTTTCGATGCTTTTCTTCATAAAAGCCTCCTTATGAGGATAGCCGAATTGTATACAGTATACATTATTTGTCAAGAAAATCCCTCAAATCTGGCTTCCAGCGGAGCTTGATCAGCACCGGAACCATTCAATTATCTTGAATTTTATATCGTCCGATAGTAATCTGTTTCCCCTAAGGAGCTTGGCATGGATCCCGTCCGGCATCTGAAAATTTCGTTTTCCGTACTCGCCCTGCTCGTCACCATCGGCGTGACCGGATACATGAGTATCGAGGGATGGCAATTTCTCGATGCTCTTTACATGACCATCATCACGCTGGGGACGGTTGGGTTCAGGGAAGTCCACGATCTAAGCGCTGTTGGCAAGCTGTTCACCATGGGACTGATCGTGGTCGGCGTCAGCGTCCTCGGCTACATTGTCGGAAGTCTCGCCCAGATCATGTTCGAAGGGCAGTTCCAACGGATTATCGGGAGGAAAAAGGTGGAAAAGAGGATCGACGCCCTGAGTGACCATTACATCATCTGCGGTTTCGGGAGGATCGGCGCCCTTATATGCAGAGAATTCGCTGCCAAGCCGCTTCCGTTCCTGGTCATCGAGAAACACCCCGAGGTCCACGAGAAGCTGCACCAGGAAGAGTACCTCCATATCAGGGGTGATGCCACCGAGGACGAGACCCTGCTCCGGGCAGGCATCAAGCGCGCCAAAGGACTCATTTCGGTGGTCACGTCCGATACGGAGAACGTGTACATAACCCTCACCGCACGAGGGCTCAACCCCGATCTTTTCATCCTGGCCCGTTCAGGGGAAGAAGGGTCGGAAATAAAGTTGAAGCGTGCCGGCGCCAACAAGGTGGTTTCACCCTACCTGATAGGCGGAAGCCGGATGGCCCAGGCGATTCTCCGCCCCAACGTGATGGATTTCATCGAAATTGCCACCGGACGGGAGCACATGGAACTGCAGATGGAGGAACTCCTCATCCCCACAGGTTCAAAGTTTGTGGGGGACAACCTGATCAGCTCCGGCTTTCGCAAGGAGACCGGCGTTATCATCGTCGGCATCAAGAAGTCTACCGGCAAGATGGTTTTCAACCCCAGCCCCCACTCAAAATTGGAGGCAAACGACACCATGATCGTCCTGGGTGAACCGACTGCCATCCAGAAGCTCGAGCAGTTGGTCAGCTGACACCATAAACAACAAAAGGAAGAACTTGCTCACCATGAATGACAGACTGTTTGTCCACGTCCCCTACACCTTCCTCGCGCAGAACCTGGAACTTGTGCTCGCCAGGAAGGTCAACCCTGAGGTGTTCTTTTCCGGCGATATGCTCGATTGCCTCATCCCGGAGCAACTGGCTGCCATCACCTCAACCCTGGCCGAACACAGCCTTTCCGCTACCATACACGCCCCATTTATTGACCTGAACCCTGGCTCAGCAGAGCGGCTCATCCGCGAAGCGACCCGCCACCGCCTGAACCAGGTCATTGACGCCGCCGCCATCCTCAAACCACGGGTAGTCGTCTTTCACCCCGGCTACGACCGCTGGCGCTACGGAGAGAACCAGGAAACGTGGCTCCGGCACAGTATCGAGGCATGGGAGGAAATACTGCCAAGGGCCGCAAAAATTGGCTTTATCGTAGCGGTGGAGAACATCTTCGAAGAGGAACCGTCCACGCTTCTGGCACTTTTCGAGGCGCTCCCCCGACTCCGGCACTGTTTTGATGTGGGGCACTGGAACCTGTTTACCAAGGTGGGAATGGAGGAATGGTTCGCCACGGTGGGAAGCTTCATCGCCGAAGCCCATATCCATGACAATCACGGCCAGCGTGATGACCACGCCCCGGTCGGAGAGGGTTCTATCGACTTCGACCTTTTTTTCCGGTTAATGGAGAAATACGCACCCCAGGCCGTCTGGACCATCGAGGCCCACAGCAAGGAAGACCTTGACCGCTCCCTCGTAAATATCGGGAAGTTTCTGTAGCCGGCTCCTTCCGGATGCGCCACAAAAAAGCCCGGAACGTTTCGCTCCGGGCTGAGTTTTTTCTACGTTTTTGAAAAATCTACTTGGCCTCAATCGGTTCGATGGTGATCTTGACCCGTCGATTCTGTTGCCGACCGGCTGCCGTGTCATTGCTGGCAATCGGTTGAGTCTTCCCATATCCGACAGCGACAATACGGTCGCCACTCACCCCGTTGCCTACCAGAATGCTTTTTACTGCATTTGCCCGACGCTCCGACAACTTCTGGTTCAGTTCATTTGAACCGGTACTGTCCGTGTGACCTGCCACCAGGATTCTCGTTTGCGGATATTCGTTCATGACTTTCGCCACCTGCTGAAGGTCTGTGATACTTGAGCCCTTTACCTCTGCCGAGCCGGAATCAAAAACAAGATCCGACTTGAAGTTGAGATTCAGGTTATTCCCTTGGCGCTGGACGGAAACCGCTTCCGAATCGGCCAGTTTCTGGCGCATGGCCGCCTCCTGCTTATCCATGTAATTGCCGATAAGGCCGCCGGTCAGTCCTCCGGCCACAGCTCCAGCCCCTGCCCCGATGAGGGTTGACGTGGTATCCCCACCGATCAGCTGGCCAAGCCCCGCGCCGACCAATGCACCGGCGCCGGTGCCAATGCCCGCGCCTTTTGTAGTTGTTGACATATCTGCACATCCCCCGACAATCAGCGAGGCAAGCAGCATTCCGGCAAGTAATTTTTTCATGAAAATTTCTCCTTTCCATTGTGTTAGCTCACATGAAGCACAGTTTATATATCACGCCGGCGGTTGCCGGTCAACCGCACTGCCCTAACGACCTGAATACGTGAATCAATTCTTGATGTACTTTGACATTTAAGGACTTGTGGCGGTTGTCATTTACATCCCGGTATGCCATAACACCCCTGAAGCAGCCGATTGACACGCCCGGCAGTAAAGGGTATTAAAGACCATCGACACCATCATCGTTTTTCAAAAGGAGTTACCCATGTTCACCCACATCGTGTTCTTCCGCCTAAAGGACCAGTCCGCCGCCAGCATGACGGCGACAAAGGAAAAACTTCTCAGCATGGATGGCAGAATCCCGCAACTGCGCGGTCTTGAGGTGGGAGTGGACGTCATTCGCTCGGAACGCTCTTACGACGTGGCACTCATAACGCGCTTCGACTCCTTGGAAGAGATGCAGGAATACCAGGTTCACCCCTACCATGAAGGAGAAATCCTCCCCTACATGAAATCGGTCAGCGCTTCAGCGGCGGCCATCGACTATGAATCATAGCTCTTGCCGGTAAAAACAGCCAGCCGCAGAGGTCACGGAGAACACTGAAAAACCGGGCAGTTTTGCCTCCGGGCAACGATGCCAGACACAAGAATCTCTGTGCCCTCTGCGGTGAAGATACGGGCTGCCCCCTCCGGGAGACCTGATATCCCCCTCCACGATGAACTCGAAATTCAACCGCGAATCCAATCAGAAAGAAATTCCTGGCAGCCGGACAGGTACTGTTCCCCCTTTGACGCTGACAGCAGATTGACACCTGGGCCGAACCGCTAAACAGAAAAACGGGATCGGAGTCCCTGACATTCCTCTTTGCCGTTGTAAATATGGCCATGACTGGTAGATTTATTACACACCTGTCTTTCGACCGGCTTCCGGGCGCCCGGCAGGACAGTATGACAGGGGAGGTACATGCGTGAAGAGTCATGTCTGGCGACCGCTTTATATCGTGGTCGGTGTCGTCGCGCTGGTCTTGCTGGCCAGGACGATCCTCGTGCCTGAGGATTTCGGCATTGGCGAACGGGGCTATATGTACGGGTGGCACCGCAAGGGGAACGAAGCCGACTGGAAGGCGGTCAAGGTAAAGTATAAGACCATGGATTTCTGCAAGGAGTGCCACCAGGACAAGTACAACGACCTAAGGCACTCCCCCCACGCCGCCATCCAGTGTGAAAACTGCCACGGCCCGGCACTGGGCCATCCGGACGACCCGCCAACCCTTACTATCGACCGCCATCGGGATCTCTGCATCCGCTGTCACGCCCGCCTCCCCTACAATGGCAGCGGCAGGGGCGCAATCCGCGGCATAAACCCCGAAACCCACCACCCGGAAGCGGAATGCGTCCTCTGCCACTATCCCCACAACCCCAAACTGGAGGCAAAACGATGATCGACCGGCGCGATTTCTGTAAAAAAGCCCTCCTCATTGCGGGAGGGATGGCCATCCCCTTGTCGGCTCTGGAACTGTTCGATCCCAAAAGGCTTCAGGCGGAAAAGAGCGATCCGTCTCCGACCCGTTGGGCCTTCCTGGTTGACACCTACAAGTGCGTCGGATGCGGCTTCTGCGTCAAGGCGTGCAAGATCGAGAACGAGATACCCTACGATGCCAATGTTACCCGTACCTGGGTGGAACGCTACATCGTGGCCCGTGACGGCAAGACCTACATCGATTCCCCCAAGGGAGCACGGGACGGGTTTACCTCGCCGAAGATCGACCAGGGAGTTGAACCTCCGGCGGAAGTCAGGAACGAGGACATCGAGAAAGCGTTCTTCGTCCCCAAGCTCTGCAACCAGTGCGACAATCCGCCCTGCGTCCAGGTCTGTCCGGTGGGAGCCACCTACCAGACCCCCGACGGCGTGGTCCTCGTCGACCGCTCCTGGTGCATCGGCTGCGGCTACTGCATCATGGGTTGCCCTTACGGCGTTCGCTTCTTCCATCCGGTGTATCATGTGGCAGAAAAGTGCAACTTCTGTTATCACCGCATTTCCAAGGGGATGAAGAGCGCCTGCGTGGATGCCTGTCCCTTCGGCGCGCGGCGTATCGGCAACCTGAAGGATCCCAATGATCCGGTGACCAGGGTCATCATGACCGAACGGGTCGGAGTCCTCAAGGAGGAGTACGGAACCAAGCCCCAGGTATTCTATGTCGGTCTTTCCAGGGAGGTGAAATAGTCATGGTGCATGGTGAAGCCTGGACCATCAAGGAGTTTTTCTGCTACCCCAACGAGTACATCTACTGGACCATCCAGATCGTCATGTACCCCTTCATGACCGGTCTCGTTGCGGGGGCATTCGTCCTCTCCTCCCTCTATCACGTGTTCGGCGTCAAGCAGCTGAAGGAGATCGCCCGCTTTTCCCTGGTCTTTTCCTTCGCTCTCCTGCCGGTTGCGATGTTGCCCCTCATGCTCCACCTCCAGCAGCCCCAGCGGGGTATCGAGGTCATGATGACCCCCCATTTCACCTCGGCTATCGCCGCCTTCGGCATCGTCTTCACCACCTACGCCCTGATCGTCGCCTCGGAAATCTGGTTCGTCTATCGTGCCTACTTCGTGGAAACCGCCACTGCTCTCGGTGGAAAAAGGGAACGTGCCCTCTGGGAAAGGATTCTCTATCTCATCTACCGCATCCTCATTATGGGGGCCTGGGACATCAGCCATGAAGCCAGGGAAAAGGACGAAAAAGCGGTGAAGATCGTGGCCGCGACAGGCATCCCCGTTGCCTGCTTCCTCCACGGCTATGCCGGCTTCATCTTCGGCTCGGTAAAGGCCAATGCCCTCTGGATGACGCCGCTCATGCCGGTCATCTTCATCTGCTCGGCGGTCGTTTCCGGCATCGCCCTCTGCATCGTCACCTACACTGTCACCATGGAACTGCAGAAAATGATATCCGCCCGAAAGCGCCAGCAGAAACCATGGCTCCCCTCAACCGACGAACTGAAGAGCGCCGAGGTTCTGGTCGTTACCATGACCAGCAAGTACCTCCTCATGTTCCTGGTCCTTGCCATTACCCTGGAAATCCTCGACCTCGTCTTCCGCGGCTATACGGCTCTGAAGTCCTGGGACATTCTCCGGAGCGTCATCTACGACAAGGATTTCTTCAAGATATTCGTTCTTCAGTACGGCTGCGGCAATGCCATACCGTTCGTCCTGCTACTCCTCCCACGGCTTTCGCTCAAGAGAGTGGTGTTCAGCTCCCTGCTGGTTCTCATGGGGGTTTTCATGATGCGCTGGAACGTGGTCATCGGCGGCCAGGCTTTCTCTTCTTCGTTCGCCGGCTTCATGGAGTACCGTCTCCCCGTCTGGCCCGGAAGCATGGAACTTTTCAAGGAAGGGTTGTTCGGCGCCCTGCTGGTGGCAATCACGCCGTTCGTCCTCTTCTTCGGCCTCACCCGGATACTGCCGGTCTTCAACCTCAAGGATTCCCCTTGACCTGACCGGCAGGGGGTGTTTACACAGCACAAAAAAAGGCGACCTTCCGGCCGCCTTTTCCCTGCACTGCGTCTCTTTTTCCCGTCAAGCCGGGGTTGAAATTTCGTTGTCGGCAATCTCCGCTATCTCCCGGTAGATAGCGATCATCACCCCGACATCGCTCCACTTCTTAAACACAAGGCGGATCAGCGCCCCGCCATTGACGATAGTCCCCGCGAAAACACATATTCCCACGAACTGTTCATCATCAACGCTCATGAGGTAGCAGCTGAATGCACCGATGACCAGCATGGATGCAAGCCATGCCATTTCAGGCCCCCGGAAGGGATTCTCCATCACCCGGAGGAAGTCCATATAGTAGCGGGAGAGACCGCCGACCTTTTTCATGAACTCGCGACATTCTTCCCCCCCGTGCCGCAAGTAGACATAGGAGAGAAACCGCTCGACCGCCTTCTTCTTCCCTTTTTCCATCCGTTCATGAACATACTTGTCAATGGCCTCATCGATTGTCCGGGTATCCATATCATCACCTCGCCTGTCAGCTGGTCGCGCCTTCCGTTATCTGACGGAAACCGCGAGAGATATCTTCTCCTTTACACAAATCGTGCCGACTGAAAACAGGGGACCGCCGGTGCATGATGCATGAAATAATTATACTGCACATAAAGATTATGCACAGTGCGTTGTAGCTAATTTTCGCTGCAGCAGTTCCTCGCTCCCCAAGTCGGACAAAGGGTCAAAGGCCCCACGTCAACCTGCGTCAACATTTGCACACCTGCAAAGTCCCGGTCAAACTTTATGCATTTGTGCAAAAGAATCATGCAGAATAGTCGAAACTGCGGGGAGAGTGCTCTTCAGGCATAAAAAAAGGCGGCCCAGAAGGCCGCCTTTGTGTCCGGAAGAACGCCTGCTCAGTTGAAGAAGAAGCGGATCCCAGCCGTGGTTGTAAAATTGGTAGTGCTGAAACGCCCGACCCTCGTACCATTGCGGTTGATATCCGCTTCCGGTCCCGCGACGATTTTCGCTTCGGCGGTAAGAGCAAGGGGTTTGAGAATGAAGTAGTCGACCCCTCCGGCGCCGTGGACCCCCACGGTCGTATCCACGCTATGCCCTTTCAGGTCGTTGATCAGGATATCCAGGCCGGCCCCCAGGTAGGGGACGAGCTTTTCCTGGGGCATGAACCGGTACTGCCCCCCCAGGCTAACGTTTATGATCTCGCCTTTGCGCCCCTCGTTGGGGATGTCCACATCAAATTCCGCCCGGGTGACATCAATCTCGGCGGCCCAGTTCTGGTCGATGCCATAGATGAGCCCGCCACCGAAGATGAAGTCGGGGTCAGCATCGTAATCGTGCAGAGTATTTCCGCTTACGTACACTCCATCCGTGGGAACGATAAAACCGAGCCGGCCGGTAACCCCTACCTTCCCCTTGATGGAATCGGCCATGGCGGCACCGGTAGTCAGCGCCATAGTGAGTGTCAGACAAGTCAGTAAACAGATTTTTTTCATTGCCTATTCCTCCCGAAACTTGAATTGACATACATTTGCAGAGGATTTTAACTCATACCCCCCCTGCTGGCAAGGTCAAGTTCGCAACCATCCGTAATAGAAAAGGAAAAGACCCCCTCGAAATCAATTGCATCGAAACCATCTCAGATGAGCCCGATCACCGCCTTGACCGTCTTTTCGATCCCCTCGGCCGTCTCGGAAATCCGCTCGGCAAGCATATAGGCAGGGGTCGAAACAATCTTGTTCGCCGTGTCCACCACGAACTCGGTGACCGGGCACGGGACATGCTCGCTCCCCGTCTGCTGGATGGCCGCAGCAGTATCGGCATCGTTGCCGATGGTCACCTTCGGCTTGCACTCCTTCCCCAGGGTGGCAGCAATCAGGGCAGGGGCAATACAGATGGCACCGATCGGCTTTTTTGCCGCCGCCATCTCCCGCAACAGCCGGGCAACTTCGGGATGGACGGTCGCGTCCGCCCCCTTTACGGCAAAGTTGCAGAGGTTCTTGGCCGCCCCGAAACCACCGGGGAAAATGACCGCATCCAGGTCGGCCTCCTTCATTTCGGCGATGTTGCGGATCTTGCCGCGGGCGATACGGGCCGATTCCACCAGCACGTTGCGCTTGGCGCCGGTTGCTTCACCCGTCAGGTGGTTCACCTCGTCCAGAGCAAGGTCGGGGGCCATGCAGACCGCCTCCGCACCGTTTTTGTCGATGGCAAGCAGGGTAAAAACCGCCTCGTGGATTTCGCTACCGTCATACACCCCGCACCCCGAAAGCACCACACCGATCTTCTTCATACGCTCCTCCTGTTCGATTGAAAGAGTGGCTGTACTGATTAAGTGGAGTAATTCTAATTGGTTTTCGCCTCTTCCGCAAGGGCAATCCTTACCGCCTCATCATAGGGGGTGAGGGTCAGGGGAAGAAGTTCCCTGATCCGTTCTTCCCGACAGACGACCTCGTTGCGGACCCCCTCGATGAGCGGCATGGCGATGGATGGTCTGACCGGCGTCACCAGTCCCACCCAGTAGGAGGAGAGCTTGGGGGTGAGAAAGGGAACCGGAATGATGAAGCATGGGCGCCCCTCTATCCGGGCAAAGCGCTCCATCATCTCCCGGTAGGAGAGGACCTCCGGACCACCGATTTCGAAGGTCGCGCCGGAAGTTCGCTCATCCTTGAGACAGCCGACCAGATAGGCAATCACGTCCCCCACCGCTATTGGCTGGCAGAGGGTAGAGACCCAGCGCGGCGTTATCATGACCGGCAGGCGCTCCACCAGCCCCTTCACCATTTCGTAGGAAGCGCCTCCGGCACCGATGATGACGGCGGCTCTCAGGAATGTGGTCCGGAACCGGCCGGCCTGCAGTATCTGCGCAACCTCCAGACGGCTCGCCAGGTGCTCGGAGAGATTCTCTCCTCCCTCACCCAGCCCTCCCAGATAGATGACCCGCCGCACACCGGCCCGTTCCGCAGCCGTCACGAAATTCCCCGCCGCCTCCCGGTCCCGCCGCTCGAAACCTGCCCGTCCGCCGGCCATGGAATGAACCAGGTAATAAACCGTATCGATGTCGGCCAGCACGGGACCGAGGGTATTCAACTCCAACAGGTCCCCCTTCACAAGCTCTACGCCGTCCGGCAGGCCCGCATCAGGGCGACGCACCATGCAGCGCACGCTGAGTCCCTCCGCAAGGAGAGCCCGCACCAACCGCCGGCCGATGAACCCGGTCGCGCCGGTAACAAGAACTTTGCCATCGCCCTGTTCCATCTCCCCCCCTTAGCAGCCTACCGATAATTGTACACTTTCCGACGGGAAAGCAAGGAGTCGGAAATCGCGAAGGGCAGCATTCGTAGAGGCGGGCTTCGCATCGGCCCAAATGGTCACCTGCAAAGGACAACATGTGCTCCATTGACGATCACTGTCTGTCATAGTACTTTAAAGCAATGGAATCAACGGAAACAAAACCGCATCCTGAAAGCGTCATCGCCTGCCAGCAGGTACTCCTGGAGGATGCCGCCGTCTTTTCCATCCAGTGGATGGTCATGCCCGCCGTCCATGCCTCCCGGCTGACGCCCGATGCATTACTGGAAAGCTATCTTGCCCACATCCGCCGCTTCACCCTCGGTCTGATCCGGCCGGCCCGGACCGAGACAGGGATAGAATTCCGGCTCCTCGGGTCGACCTGTGCTCTCCTCCGCTTCACACCCCCACTCTCCCAAGGTGATGGAGCCCTTACCCTTGCGATCTGCGGGGGGGTGCTCGTCCAGAGAGATCAGTGCAGGCGGGGGGAGCTGGCCTTCCTTGCCGAACCGACCCCCGACGGCATCAAGGTGATCCTCCGGCTCAGCGACTACTGCCCTCTCCTTCTCGGCAGCCGCAGTCCCTCACCACTCCGCAAATGGCTCTACCGCATGACCCAGGCGTCCATCCACAAACTGGTAACTATCCGATTCCTCTCCCGACTCTACCGGGAACTGACCGGAAACCGATCTGTCCAGGTGGTCAAAATACGGGTGCAAAACGGGGAGGAGATATGATTCCGCAGTGGGTAAGGCGTTCCGTGCCCGTGCTTGCATTGCCCCGGTGTCGTGCTACTATTTCTGGAGAAATGGTCCAAAGGAGACCCCCCATGAAAGAATCCGAGCATATTGCCGTATGTAACCGGACTGAGCGTAAGGACGAACCGGTCCGTCTGAAAAACCTCAAGACTGGCGAAACAGGACTCTCCTTCGGCTGCACCCTTGAAGGTGGCACCATCCAGGTGAAGCTGGAAAACGGCCAGTTGGACAGCTGGGATCCGGCCGACTGCGAAGAGCTTTAAGTCAGAGGCCAAGGCTGACACAGAGGGATAGACAGCTTGGAAGAACGGACGTGCAAGCGAAAATCGGTTCAGGTAGGGTGTTGGCTGGTGGAGCTGGACGGTGCCTCCTGTTTCCATACCTTCGACCTGTCCGAGAGGGGGGTCTGTGTCAACACTGATGAGCCGCTACCGGTGGGACGGGTCGTCACGCTCCAGTTTTTCACCCCCAAGGGGGCAGCGCCGGTCAGCATCACAGCCGAGGTGGTCTGGAGCCGTCTGGATCCGACCGCCGGCATGGGCCTCCGCTTCACCGACCTCGACCCGAAAGCCCTGCAGGTAATCAAAGAGTTCACCGCCATCCTGGAACAGCAGCGAAAATAAAAGAGGGGCGGCCAACCGGCTCCCCCCCTCTATAATTTTCCCTTTTTACTTTTTCCTTTTCACTGATCCCCAGTCTCCGGTCCCAGACTTCACCCCTTCGAATAAAGCACCGCCACCGCCTTTGCCCGTACATCACCCACCGAGAGGTAGCCATGGGGCTCCGACGAATCGTAGTAGACACTGTCCCCCGGCAGGAGGCGCATGACCTCCCTGCCGAAATGGAACTCCAATTCCCCCTCTACGATGTAAAGGAACTCCTCACCCTCGTGCCGGTAGAAGTGGCTGTCATCCCAGGAGGTGAGTTCGAACTCCACGAGGAACGGCTCCATGTGCTTCTGGCGGATGCCGGGGGCGAGGGTCCGGTACAGGTAGCCACCGGTGACGTCGCTGTTAGGGCGGCGCGGCGTTGCAGCCACCTGTTCTCCGCGGACGAGAACGTACTTCTGCCGGTCCCCCTCTTCCTCGAAGAAATAGTGAATCCCCACCCTGAGTCCCTTTGCAATCCGCAGAAGGGTTGCAAGGGGGGGCATCACCTGATCGTTCTCGATCTGGGACAGAAGCGGCTTGGAAAGCCCCGACAGTTCGGACAGTTCCTGCAGGGTAAAGCGCCTCTCCTGGCGGAGTTTCCTGATTTTCTCCCCCAGCCGCAGATCCTTCAGTTCTGTTTTTATATCCGTCACACCCGGCTCCTTGTACGTGATAATTGTACGTGGTAATCTTTTGAGTATGAACTCCATGAGACATTGGAACCCATTCCGATCGGAAGCTCCCCGTTCCCTGAAACTCGTGGATTCAGGTATATGCAAAAGGGTGCCCCACGTCAAGGGCGATTTTCGGCCATGCTAAATGCGGATTGACATTGCAGCAGATTTTGGCTAACCTTTCCCAACCAACGTAACACAACGTATTCACGAGGTTTTATCATGAACTGGTCCCGCATATCGATCTGTCTGTTGCTGCTCGTGCTCCCGCTGGCTGCCTGCAAGAAGAAAGAGGTCCCTCTCTTTTCCGAATCGTCCCGCCAAGCCGAGGCACCGGTCAAGGAGGTACCCAAGGATATCCTGGCAAGCCAGCAGGCATTCTCCAACGTGGTCAAGGCGGTCAATCCGTCGGTGGTCAACATCTCCACCGTCAGCAAGAAAAAACTCGTCCAGCCGTTCTTTGAATTCTCCCCCTTCTTCGACGATTTCTTCGACGGACGCCAGCCCAAGCCACAGTACCGCCGGGAGAACAGCCTCGGCTCCGGTTTCATCATCAACAAGGAGGGGTATATCATCACCAATGACCATGTGGTGCGTGACGCCGAAAGCATCAAGGTCAAACTCTCCAACGAAGAGGAATACAGCGGCAAGGTAGTGGGGAGCGATCCCAAGACCGATATCGCCGTCATAAAGATCAACACCAAAAACCCGCTGCCGCCCGTGGTGCTTGGCGATTCCAGCAAACTCCAGGTGGGGCAGTGGGCCATCGCCATCGGCAACCCGTTCGGACTCGACCGAACCGTCACCGTCGGGGTGGTCTCAGCCACCGGCCGCTCCAACATGGGAATAGAGGCCTACGAGGACTTCATCCAGACCGACGCCTCCATAAATCCGGGCAATTCGGGAGGGCCCCTTCTCAACATCTACGGCGAGGTAATCGGCATCAACACAGCAATTGTGGCTGCGGGACAAGGGATCGGATTCGCCATCCCGGTCAACATGGCCAAACAGGTAGTGGCACAACTCATCAAAAAAGGGAGTGTGACGCGCGGCTGGCTCGGAGTGGCGATTCAGCCGGTAACCCAGGAGATCGCCCGGTCGTTCAATCTCGACAAACCCCGTGGTGCACTGATAAGCGACATCATGGCCGGCAGTCCGGCCGAAAAGGCAGGGCTCCGCCGTGGCGACATCATCCTTAAATTCGCCGGCAGGGAAATCAGGGATTCCCGCCAACTCCAGCTCATTGTGGCAGAGACGCCGGTCGGTCAACGGGTTGAGACGGAAGTTTTTCGCGACGGGAAATCCCTCAGTGTCTCCCTGACAACAGGCAATGCCGACAGCGCTTCAGCAAACAAACCGCGTTCGACCGAGGCTCAGGCCGGCAGTTTCGGTTTCACGGTGGAAGAACTCCCCCGCAACAGGCAGGTCGGCGGTCTCAGCGGCGTCATCGTAAGCAGCGTAGAAGAAGATGGCGCTGCAGCCGAGGCGGGCATTAAGCCGGGAGACATCATTATCTCCATCAACCAGAAGAAGGTCGGCAATCTGGCAGATTACAGCCGGGCGATGAAAGAGGCTGAGCAGCGCGGGAGTGCGATACTCCTGGTACAGCGCGGTGATTCGAGCATATTCTTTCCCCTTCGCATCCGCTGACCACACCTTGGAGGAAAAAACTGGCATACGGCAACATACTTGGTGTATAATCCCCCGAACCGCCAGATACAGGACTGATTCGAGAGCGGCTGACGCCCGCAGGGGAAAGGATGTCCATGAGTCTCATCGATAAGCCGGAGCAGGCACGACGCCTCGCCCGGGCCATCATCTCCGATGTCGCCATCTACAACCGGGACAAGGTGGAGCAGGGGATCAAGAACGACAACATCTTCGAGATCCTGAACGAAGAACTGGAAGAGGGACGCCAGCACTTCGTCTCCCGTGTCGAACCCCAGCTGGCTTCCTCCAACATTTTCGAGCTCGCCGTGGTGGACGTCCTGATCAAGCGGGCCGGCAAGATCGAGTCATCCATCTGGTAATTCTCCAACAACATCCATTTCAGGGAAGGCGCGGTTAAGAGAATCGCGCCTTCTTCTATTTCAAGCCGGGATAATCTCCATGGAAATACACGAATTCACCTATGAACCGGACAGTGAACCGGCACGCCTTGACCAGGTGGTGGCGCGACTGACCGGCGGGATTACCCGGGCAGCCGCACAACGGCTCATCGAGACCGGCATGGTAACCGTGGAGGGATCGATCAAGAAACCTTCCGTCAAGCTGAGGGGTGGTGAAAGGGTCGTTGTCACCATACCCCCGCCGGTCCCTGCGACACCCGTTCCTGAGGAGATTCCCCTCACCGTCCTTTTCGAAGACAGGGACCTGGTGGTGATCAACAAGCCGGCCGGCATGGTGGTCCACCCCGGCGCAGGAACCAGCAGCGGTACCCTGGTCAACGCCCTCCTGGCCCATTGCCATGACCTGTCCGGTGTCGGCGGGGAGCTCCGGCCGGGGATCGTTCACCGGATCGACAAGGACACCTCGGGGGTCATCGTGGTGGCCAAGCATGATGCATCTCACCAGTCACTGGCCCACCAGTTCAAGGAACATACCATCAAGCGGATCTACCTGGCCCTGATCTTCGGCTCTCCCAAGACGGACAAGGGACGGATCGAATCGGTCATCGGCCGGCATCCGACCGACCGGAAGCGGATGTCCGGCAAGGCACGCCATGGCAAACATGCGGTGACCCACTGGCAGGTCCTGGAACGCTATGCCGGCGTATGTCTGCTCAAGCTCAGACTGGAGACCGGTCGAACCCACCAGATCCGCGTCCACCTCTCCGAGGCAGGCCACCCCCTGCTGGGAGACGAGACCTATGGCGGCACCGGCCGGCTCTCCGGCATTCACGACCCGGAGCTGCGCACGCTTATACGCGAAATGGGGCGCCAGGCGCTCCACGCCAAAACCCTCGGTTTCATACACCCGACCAGCGGCGAATACATGGAATTCGACACCGATCTGCCGACAGACATGGCACGGATCATCGAGTATCTGGAACACCAGGGACAAGACCCAAAGAACAGGTCTGAAGGGGCCGGCGAGTAAGGGCTGGGTTATTCTTCAGACCGTCATCAAGGAGCAACTTCCATGGAAATGAAAAAAAACGGCAAGGTCCACTACCTGGAGCCGGCGAATCTTGCAAAAACAGGTATAGCGGTCCAGGGGTTCACTACCCGCCATGAGGGTGTTTCACGCCCCCCCTACAACTCCCTCAACCTGGGGACCAACACCCTCGACTCCCCCCACAGCATCCAGGGAAACCGGAGCGTCCTTGCACGGGCCTTCGGCACCCGGCTGGAGCGAATGGTGACCGTCAACCAGGTCCATGGAGTGGACCTTCTGGTGCTCGACGCCCCCAATCCTGACTATAGCCACTTTCTCAAACTGGAGGCAGACGGCATCGTCACCAACCAGCCCGGCGTGATGATCGGCATCTGCGTGGCCGACTGCGTTCCGCTCCTCCTCCTCGACCCGGTACGGAAAGTTGCCGCAGCGCTCCATGCCGGCTGGAAGGGGACTGCCGGCCTCATCGCCCACAAGGGGGTGGAGGCGCTCGTGAAGATGTTCGACAGTAAACCAGCCGACATACTGGCGGCGGTCGGACCCGGCATCGGCCCCTGCTGCTACCAGGTCGACGAACCGGTCATGGAGGCTTTCAAGAAGGGTGGCGCCGGCTGGGATCTGTTCGCCACGGAGTTGGAGAAGGGGAAATGGGGGCTCGACCTGGCAGCGGCCAACCGGCGCCATCTCCTGGAGTCCGGCCTTGCCGGGGAGAACATCAGCTCGGCGACACAGTGCGTCAGCTGCAACCACGACCTGTTCTTCTCCTACCGGCGGGACGGAGGAGACACAGGGAGACAGATGGGGTTCATCATGCTGCAGGACAAGGATTAATCCATGGCCATTTCGCGCCATTTCTGCTATAACGGCACATCGACGCCCCGGATACCACCGAGACAATTCCCCCAGGAGGCATGGCTGTGAACAGGATGCTGAAGCTTCTCCCCGTCGTTATCATTTCCATCTTCACCTTTGGCTGTTCCCACAATTACTACAATGTCCCGAAAGACACCTACACGAGCAAGGTAAGGGTGCTCGGCGTGGCGCCGCTACTGGTGGACGCCAACTCGGAGATCCGGTATCCGGACAAGGATGCCCTCGTCGGTCTCGTCAAGGAGGCCAATCGCAGGAACGAAAAGGAACTGGTTGCCATGCTGAGGGACACCGGCTCCTACTTTTCGGTACAGTTCCTTCCCGACGACCCCGACCAGCTCATGGGAAACCTGGTATTCCGCCGCGAACGGCGGGATGATGCCGGCGTGCTCTACAACAAGTATTTCTTCAAGATGCAGGAACTGCGCGATTACATAAAGAAAAACGGTGTGGATGCGGTCATGGTCATCGTCGTGAGTGGCATAACCCAAAAGGAATCGATCCGTTCCAGCAACCTCCTCTCTTACCTGGAAAGCAACTACGACTATCTCATCATGACAGCCCAGATTCTTGATGCAGACGGCACCGTGCTCTGGGAGTACCCCAACTTCCGCCAGCGGCTGTTATCCTTCCCCCCGATGCTGGCCCTCCAGTACCCCGATTTTGACGAGGCGGCGGCCAATGCCACCGACAAGGTGGAGGTCAGGTACAAAACCATCGAGGGACTCGGCCGGGCTTTCGACAAGACACAGACATCCGGGATCTCCTCGAAGAATCAGGTTTCCGTCCTGTACGCCGATCAGTTTGAAAAAATGGTTTCCCTCCTCACCCCCGACTCCAACATGTTCGGCAACGGCAGCGAGGAGAAAAAGAAACCATCGATTCCGGATTCACAACAGCCTGCTCCGCTGAAACCTGTTCAGGCCTCACCCCAGGCTGCTCCAGCTGCTCCCCAGCCGGCGGCTCAAACCCTGCCTCCTGCGGTAGCCGAGACGACGACCGAACCGGCAATCGCCGCACCGGCGCCGGTGACAACCGAATCACTGGATATCGGCGTTTCCTCGCCCATGCCGATTCCGCCGCCGGCCGTACCCCATTCGGACAGATAGGACAGGGTTAGAGTAACTGCCCGTTAATTATTACAGAAAGGGGAGGTCAATCGACCTCCCCTTTCCCGTTCATCATGCAAGCCGGCCGTCAACTACGCTGCCCGGTCAACCACTTCACCCTCGCAACGTGCCACCAGTTCCTCATACCACCTCGCCGCAAAATCGCCGGACGTCCTGGCTTCAGCCGCGCCGTAGGCTGCGATGATGCCGTCCCGCACGGTGTCCGGTATGAGCCGTTCCGCCAGCGGATAGAGAATCTCATCCTCCTTGGCAATATGCTCCCGAAGCAGCTCCAGATAACCGAGGGCGTTTGCGGCAATTATCCCGTCCTGTCCCGGCTCACCCCGCAATGCAGCCTGGGCCGCTTCTTCCATGGCGCGGACGAAAGCCCGTCCCTGATCGTGCTCCAGCAGCATCGCCGCAACAGGGCTGTTCTGCCGCGGCATGCCGTTTGCCACCAGCGCCTCGAACAGCACATCTTCCTCCTTGGCGTGGTGGAAGCGATCCGCGTAGTTCCGGATGAAGTCCACCGCATCGAGATAGAACCGGTAATCGGTGTACGCCCCCTCTCCCGTCAGGCTGGCGTTCCGCTCCAGGATCGTCAGCATCCTTAGTATAAGCCTGTGCTCATCGACCAATGCAGTCGTAATGTCCCGTTTCGTAGCCATTTTCAGTTCCTCCTCTCGCCATCAATGCCTATTACAAGTGTCTCCAGAGGAATGTCCCGCCCCGACTGGGCAACCGCCTGCTTCACCATGACATCGAGACCCCGGCAGCAGGGGACCTCCATGATGGCAACGGTAACACTCTTTACCCGGCTCTCACGAAAGATGGTGGCAAGCTTCTCAACGTAGTTGCCGGTTTCGTCCAGCTTGGGACAGGCAATGGCAAGCGCCTTACCCTTCAGCAGGTCGCGGTGGAAACTTCCCAGTGCAAACGCTACGCAGTCGGCCGATACCAGAATGTCAGCCTCTTGGAAGTAGGGTGCCGTAGTGGGGACCAGGTGGAGCTGGACCGGCCACTGCCGCAGTTCTGAGGGTGCCTGTGCCGCCGTTTCGTTACCGTTAGTTTCGTTTCTTTCGATGACCCGCGCCATGCTGCCGGGACAGCCGCAACCGAGATGACTCATGTTATTCTCCTTTTCCGTTGTCTGCCAGATAGGTATTGATTTCCGATTCTATTTTCGCCTCATCCTCTTTGGAAAGGCCGTGGATGGAAACCACGTCCTTGAGAAGGCATATCCCCACCTTGCAGGTAACACAGCCGATGTCGTAGCGGCTGAGAATGTCTCCGATGGGGGGGTGGGTGGCGATGACGTCCTGGATAGCCTGATTGCCGAGATTCTGGTTGAATTCCATGGTTTCCTCCTCCTGTGATGATTTCAGCATAGCGCGGCGGAGGATAAAAGATTATGACGTGGGTCAATAATCGGCAGGTTGTAGCGAAAGTACAATTAAACTTGAAAAAAGGAATTGGAACGCGGGAAAGACTAAAAAATCAGGAGAACTGCGGGGTCAGGCCAAAACCTCAACCATTTTTTTCAATTGAAATCTGACATCCTGGGTTTATCCGCCTAAATCAAGATGTATCGCTTGTTCCGCGTTCAATTGCCGTTTTTTGGTTAAATGCAGATTGTGGTGGTACAGGGAGGGTTTATGTGCAGACCTGGTTGCGTCCCTTCTGCTTGGCACGGTAGAGGGCCTGGTCTGCGGCCTTTATCACTGTTTCTGGGGTCGGGGAGCCGTCGCAGCACTCGGCAACGCCGATACTGATAGTAACCGAAACGGTCTGGTCGCCGTTGCCGGCGCCGCGTTGTTTCTTCCCCTCCTGACCGTCCTTGGGACGTTCAGCGCTGCGGATTTTCATCTGGTAGTCGGCAATACTCCTGCGGACCTCTTCCAAGTGAGCAGTGGCATCTGCCAGACGCTTGCGGGGAAAAAGAATGGTGAACTCCTCCCCGCCGTAACGGTACGCCCGGCCTCCCCCCCCGACCGCCTGCATCCTGCTCGCCACCATCCGGAGGACCTGGTCCCCCACGTCGTGGCCGTAGGTGTCGTTGAATTTCTTGAAATGGTCGACGTCGAGCATGGCGATGGCGTACTGCCTCCCCAGCCCCATCAACTGCTCGTTGAGGGCACGGCGCGACGGCAGGCTGGTGAGATCGTCCCGGTACGCCATATTGTGTGACTCCTGGAGGACGCTGATTACGAGGAGCAGACCGGCTGTCCCCATGAACAGCGGCACGAGATGCTCGGTGGTGAGCCAGTTGCATGATATGGCCAGGGCCAGCAGTGCCCCGAACATGCCACTCAACAATGGGGAGGGGCTGATGAGCAGTTTAACGGCAATGAGCACCCCCCCGGCAAGGAAGAGGAAAAGCGCTGTCTGGGGGAGGAGGAACCTCTCCAGAAAGTCGCTGGAGACCAGTTCCCGGCCGATGAACTGCTGGACCTCAACATAGTTGTAACGGACGAACCAGGCGACCATAGCCACCTGGCTGGCCAGGAAGGCAAGGCGAAGCCGGCCGGCGCTCGTCAGTATCCCCCTTTCCCGGAGGAAACAGAAGAGAGTGATATTGACCGGGAGAAGAATTGCCAGTGCCTGGTAGATCATGCCGGCACGGAAGTCAACCAGCCCCTGAAGAAGGTAAGCGCGATAACTCCAGTAGGCAGCACCGAGCAGGAGGGAGACACAGAAGATCCGGCCGCGGTTGAAGTGGAAGCTTAAGAGGAGAAGGGTGGCAAAGATAATGTAGGGAGCGGAAATCAGGTTCATCTGCCACGAAGGAGGTAATGAGGAGATGCGGGGAAGCACGAGGTATGCAGCGACCAGGAGGATGAGCGGCAGGGCAAACGAGGATGAATTTTTAAGCAGGCGGTGGTGCACGATGGTCTGAACTCCCTGGTTACAGAGCTGCTAGGAGCGCTTTTGCCAGACGGTAAGAAAAAACCAGTAGACCACCAGCAGGGGGAACGTGGACATCGCCGCCGCAAAGTTGCCGAGAAAGAGCTGAATCGTTGCAAAACCGACGATTACAACAACGATCAGTATCTGCAGCACGGCGGTAATCCGCCCCAATGCCCCGACCGGTTTCTCTTCCTCTTCCATTAACCCGCCTCCCGTCACGTCTCCCGGAAACGTCCGGTTCTGTGTTATACACCCCCGGTATTCTGCGCGTCAATCGATATTCATCGCAGCAGGGCATGCTCCTGGCCACAAAAAAAGCCTGGCCGGCAATCCCGGCACAGGCACCTAACAACCGTGGAACCATCCAGAGAGTAAGACTACCCGGCGATCGGCTGCCCAGCTACCCCCCAACCGGCGAGCTCGGCAAGCACTCGGTCCACAAGGGTGTCCATCTGGGCAGCCACCGCGGACGAAAGCTCCGTCCCCATCTCCAGAATCGCCGGCTGGACCCCCCAGAGCACCATCTCCTGCGGCGAAAATCCTTGCAATTCCGCCACGGCCAGAAGGTCCTGCAGTCCCACCTGATGGGGGGAGAGCTTGGTTTTGAGCGCGACGGGAAGTTCTTCTCCCTCAAGCCGCACCACCGTCCCCGGCTCCCGGCCGGTTTCGACGGCATCCACCATGAGAAGTTGCTCCGTACCTTCCAGCCACGGCAAAAGGTCCAGCCCCAGGGTCCCTCCATCCAGGACCGTCACTTCCGAGGGAAACCGGTACTCCTGTTGGAGAAGCTGGACGACCCTCACGCCGATACCGTCATCGGACATGATCAGGTTTCCTATGCCGAGCACGAGAACAGACACCCCTACTCCCTTCCCTGCACCGGTTTGTAGCCGCCAAAGATGCTGGATATGACCCCTCCCCGTTCCTTCACATCCATCAGCCAGGCACTGTAGATGTGATGGATGGCGAAGCCGATGAGAAACCACATTATCAGATGGTGGGTCTGCCGTATCCCCTGATTGGAAAAGTGCGCAAACATCCATCCCAGCAGTGCGTGCAGTGGGCCATGGGGCGCATGCTCCGAATAGAGCGTGAACCCGGTGAGAATCATGACCAGATAGAGGAGGAACACAAGCAGGTAGGTCGCCCCCGCCAGGGCATTATGACCGATAGGATGGGGGACCTTCCGGCTCATGAATGTGTAATAGGCAAACATCCGCCACATGTTGCGGCGCCCTTCGGCGGACAGGAAGGGGACGAACTCGCGCCATCCGGCATACCGGTTACTGACGAACGACCAGTAGATACGACTCACGACACTGATGGCAAAAAGATAGCCCGCTACAAAATGGATGAACCTGATCCACCCCATGACATACGCTGAGGCGGTCAACCCCAGCGTTACCGGTGAACCGATGAAGATGCCGGTCACCGACAGAGTGGCTATGGAGAGCACATTCACCCAGTGGGTTACCCTGACGGGCACCTCCCAGACGTACGTTTCATGCAGGCATTCCTGGTTCTGTTTCATGGCACACCCCCTCAGAGGACCTTGACATCCACCATTGCGTTCCCCTCCGGATCGACCACGTGGACAGCACAGGCGAGACACGGGTCGAATGAATGGATAGTCCGGAGTATTTCCAGCGGCTTGTCCGGGTCAGCCAGGGGAGTGCCCACCAGCGCAGCCTCGTACGGCCCCCGCTGTCCCTTCTCGTCACGGGGAGATGCGTTCCAGGTAGTCGGAACCACCGCCTGGTAATTTTCAATCTTCTGGTCCCTGATCCTCACCCAGTGCCCCAGGGCACCGCGCGGCGCATTATGCCAACCGAAGCCGGCAGCTTCGTGCGGCCAGCTGGCCGGGTCCCACTTCTCGCCATTGTGGCTTGTCAGGTCTCCCCCCTTGATATTGGCCACGAGCATGTCGAGCCACTTGGGGAGTTCTTCTGCAACCAACAGGGCCTCTATCCCCCGGGCAGCCGTGCGTCCAAGGGTAGAGAAGAGCGCTTCGGGGCCGACACCGAGTTTTTTGAGCACCATGTCGACAGCTCCCTTCGCACCGGCATGCCCCGAGGCATAGGCGACGAGAATAACGGCGAGGGGCCCAACCTCCATGGGTTTTCCGTCATACCGGGGCGATTTTACCCAGGAGTATTTCCCGTTCGTATCGATCATGTCGTAGGGGGGCTTCGGCCCCGTGTATTTCGGATCGGTCTGCCCGTCATAGGGATGCACGCCGGCAGCCCCACCCTCATACCAGGAGTGGGCCACACTTTCGGTGATCTTCTTCTGATCGATGGGGTGAACCTTGGTGAGGTCACGGTTGAGAATGATCCCCTGGGGAAACCAGAGCTTTTCAGGTTTGCCGCTGTTGTCCAGAGGGTATTCACCGTAGCTCAGGTAGTTCCCGACGCCGGCGCCGATCCCTGCCCAATCCTTGTAGAATGAAGCCACCGCCAGCAGGTCAGGGATATAGACCTTTTCCACGAACCGCTTCATTTTCCCGAGCAGTTCCCCGATTTCGGCTATCTTGTCGGCATTCAGGGCGTTCTGGGAATTGGGGTCGATGGGGATTGCCATTCCTCCCACCAGGAAGGTCTGAGGATGGGGGTTCTTGCTGCCAAGTATGGCATGAATTTTTATAATCTCACGTTGCCAGTCCAGCGCCTCCAGGTAGTGGGCCGTAGCCATCAGGTTGGCTTCCGGAGGGAGTTTGTAGGCCGGGTGCCCCCAGTAGGCGTTGCTGAAGGGGCCAAGCCGCCCCTTCTTGACGAAGGCAGCCACCTTGTCCTGAACGGATTTGAAGTAGGTGGGGGAATTGAGGGGCCAGTCGGAGAGGGACGCGGCCAGGGAAGCCGTCTTTACCGGGTCTGCCTTGAGCCCCGACACTACGTCTACCCAGTCAAGGGCATGGAGGTGGTAGAAATGAATCACATGGTCCTGTACCAGCTGCGTGCCAATAATGATGTTACGGATCAGCTCGGCGTTCAGGGGGACCGTGATGTTCAGAGCGTTCTCAACCGCCCTTATGGAGGCAATGGAATGGACCGTCGTACAGACACCGCATATCCGCTGGGTAAAGTACCAGGCATCACGCGGGTCTCTCCCCTTGAGGATGGACTCGATCCCCCGGAACATGGTGCTGGAACTCCAGGCATCGGTAATGGTCCCTCCGTTCACCTCGGCCTGAATGCGGAGGTGTCCTTCTATCCTCGTGATAGGATCTACGACTATTTTGGTCATTGGTTACCCCCCTTTCCATCCTTGGATTCGTCATCTTTATGCCGGAACCCGCTTACCACCCCGTGGGCGGCAAAGGCAGCAGCAGTCGCAACCGCCAGGCCGGTACCAATCTTGTCGGCGGTCGTCTCGATGCCGAACCCCGGCACGTTGGGGAGTCTTCGGTAGAAAGGTGTCATGGTATCCCAGAACTGGGGCTCCGAACAGCCGGCACAGCCGTGTCCCGATCCCACCGGCCAGCTGGTCTTCTCGTTGTAACGCTGGACGGGGCAGTTATGGAAAGTCTCCGGCCCCTTGCACCCCATCTTGTAGAGGCAGTGACCACTTCGATGGGCCTCACTACCCCACGACTCCACATATTGCCCCGCATCAAAGTGGGGCCGGCGCTCGCAGTTGTCGTGGATCCGCTTGCCGTAGGCAAACAGGGGTCGCCCCTTACCGTCGACGGCAGGGAGCTTGCCAAAGGTCAGGAAATGGACAACGGTGGCCACCAGGTTGTCGGTGTTCACGGGACAGCCTGGAAGATTGATCACCGTGGCGCCCGGTACCGCTTCCTTGACACCGACCGCGCCGGTCGGATTGGGAGCCGCGGCAGGGATTCCCCCGTAGGAAGCACAGGTGCCGACCGTTATGGTGGCCAAGGCACCGCCGCAGACTTCACGGACAATGTCGAGAGCCGACCTGCCACCAATACAGCAGTAGATGCCACCGTCCTTCATGGGAACGGCCCCTTCGACGATGGCGATGTATTTCCCCCTGGATTCTTTGACAGTCTTCGCCCTGGCTTCCTCTGCCTGATGACCTGCAGCCGCCATGATCGTTTCGGCATAGTCGATGGAGAGGACATCAAGGATTATTTCCCCGACTGTCGGGTTAGCAGCCCTCAGCAGGGCTTCCGTATCCCCGGTACAGCTCTGGAACTCCAACCAGATGATTGACGGGCGAGCATCGCTCTCCAGAGCCGCGGCGATCCTCGGCACCAGTGTCATCGGGAGCGCCAGGGCCGCCGACATGGCGGTGCAGAACTTCATGAAGTCACGGCGGGTAATCCCTCTCTCTGCCAGCGCACGCGGTACATCAAAACATTGTTCTGGATTTTCACCTTTCCCCTTGCTGCCCCCTTTTTCCATGCGAAGATCCTCCTCACGACAAGGTTGTGTTAATTTTTACAAATTTATGTTCCTTCATAACAGATTCAGCACAAATGAATATCAGCCAAAGCTTCATTAGGCGCTTAACGCTGTTTTACAGAATATCATGATTTTCTTAATAGTGAACAGCCACCGGCACAAAAAGTTTTAAACAGATCCATCACTGTTAGCCTTTCATTTATTATTGTCGTCCATAACATGAAACAAAAAAAACCGGGTGGCAGCCTGGAAATATCCAGACATGCCACCCGGTTTTTACGTTCATGACAGCGATGCGGTGCCGGTTACACTATGCCTCCCTGCAGTCGAGAGGAGGCGTGGTCGGACACCAGTGTCTCTTACTCATTCCATCCCTCAGGGTTGACGTCACCTATCTGTTCCCAATGCTCCGGCGAACGCCAGAGACTGGAGAGGATCAGTTCGCGGATGTGGAGGAACTCCTTGGGGAGCTTGTCATACATCTTGACGAACAGCTCCTCGTGAGAGATGACCTCGTTCTGCCAGACGTCACGGTCAACAGACATCATATCGTTGAACTTCTCCCGGGGCATATCCAGTCCTTCCCAGTCCATGTCCTCGTAGCGGGGCATCCATCCCAGCGGAGATTCGACAGCACCGGCCTTGCCCTGCACCCGCTCGACGATCCACTTCAGAACACGCATGTTGTCGCCATAACCCGGCCAGATAAACTTTCCGTTGGCATCTTTGCGGAACCAGTTGACGCTGAATATTCGGGGCGGTTTGGCAATGGTGCGGCCAAACTGCAGCCAGTGGGCGAAGTAGTCGGCCATGTGGTAGCCGCAGAAGGGGAGCATGGCGAACGGGTCGCGACGAACGTTGCCGGTTGCGCCGACTGCAGCGGCAGTTGTTTCGGAACCAAGGGTAGAGGCGAGGTAGACGCCGTAGTTCCAGTTGAAGGCCTGATAGACCAGCGGCACGGTATCCTTGCGGCGGCCGCCGAAGATAAAGGCGCTCATGGGCACCCCTTTGGGGTTCTCCCAGTCCGGATCAATAGAGGGGCACTGGGAAGCAGGGGAGGTAAAGCGGGCGTTGGGGTGAGCAGCAGGACGGCCGCAGCCGGGGGTCCACTCCTGGCCCTGCCAGTCGGTCAACTTGGCCGGGACATCGCCGTCAATCCCTTCCCACCAAACATCACCGTCTTCGGTGAGAGCTACGTTGGTGAAAATGGAGTTTTTCTCGCAGGAGATCATGGCGTTGGGGTTTGTCTTGTAGTTGGTGCCGGGGGCAACGCCGAAGTAGCCGTACTCCGGATTGATGGCATATACCTGGCCGTCGGCGGCCGGCTTGATCCAGGCGATGTCGTCGCCGATGGTGGTAACCTTCCAACCCTTCTCCTGGAAACCCTTGGGGGGGATGAGCATGGCGAAATTTGTTTTGCCGCAGGCACTGGGGAAGGCGGCCCCCACGTAGGTCTTGTCGCCGGTGGGGGATTCGACGCCGAGGATGAGCATATGCTCGGCCAGCCACCCCTCGTCCTTACCTTGCTTCGAAGCGATGCGCAGTGCGAGACATTTCTTGCCGAGGAGGGCGTTGCCGCCGTAGCCGGAACCGAAGGACCAGATGGCGCGCTCTTCCGGGAAATGAACAATGTATTTTTCCTTGTTGCACGGCCAGGTTGAATCCTTCTGTCCCGGGGCCAGCGGTGCGCCGACGGAGTGGAGACAGGGAACGAACTCACCGTCGCCGAGGACGTCGATAACCTTCTTGCCCATGCGGGTCATGATGCGCATATTGACGGCAACATAAGGAGAGTCGGAGATCTCCACGCCGATCTTGGCAATATTGGAACCCAAGGGGCCCATGCTGAAGGGAATGACATACATGGTACGTCCCTGCATGCACCCCTTGAAGAGCCCATTGAGGGTTTCCTTCATTTTTTTCGGAGGCATCCAGTTGTTGGTAGGGCCGGCATCGTCCTTGGAAAGGCTGCAGATAAAGGTGCGGTCCTCAACCCGGGCGACGTCGATCGGGTCGGAGCAGGCAAGATAGCTGTTGGGCCGTTTCTCCGGATTCAGTTTGCGAAACGTGCCGCTCTGCACGAGCAGATTACACAGGTTGTCATACTCCTCCTGCGACCCGTCACACCAGTGAATGTTATCAGGCTTACATAGAGCAGATACCTCCTCCACCCACTTAAGTAATTGCTCGTTTTTAACCTCGTACCCCATGCCGTTCCCCTTCCTCATTTGGATATTGTAAATACAGAGTTTTAGCTTCGCTAAAATAGCACAACACTCTGTAAACTCAAAATAAAATTTGACCTGAGTGCGACTGATTTTCCGCTACATCCCACAACTGTCATTCCCGAAAAGATTCTGATCGTGAACCCGGTTTCGGATAGGAGGAAAACCATACCCCGATAAAGGCATTCGGGGATGGCAACTTCTCTGGCGGAAGATCGATGCTAATCGGCAAATTTGATATCGCTGGCAGGTTATTGACACATGTGCTTTGGGTGTTACAGTGGAACCGGTGGTGGGAAATTACTTTACAGGAGGGAATAGACATGGAAAGTTGGCGTTGCACAATCTGTCAGTACGTGTATGATCCGGCCACAGGCGACCCGGATAACGGCGTACCGCCGCACACCAGCTTCGAGGACCTGCCGGACGACTGGGTCTGCCCGGTCTGCGGCGCAGGCAAAGACCTGTTCGAGCCGGCTTGAGCCGGACCATACCGCCCTGGATATCTCTATTTCTTGGCAGGCTTAATGATGTCAATCTCGGTGTGGTCGTCTACTACCTTTACGCGCCAGATCAGACCACATTTACCGCATTCTTTCACCGGTGATGCTTCGGCGGAGAACCCTTCCGAATGGATATCGATCTCTACGGCCTTCCTCCCGCCACAGTGGGGACATTTCATGAAAACCTCCTCGCGTGCTTAATGGTCATCGGCTACGCTGTACTCAAACTGCCGGCTACCACAAACTATAACAGCTAATCCGAGAAAAAAAAGCAGCACTCCCGCACAAAATCATACCGAAAGGACTTATCACTTAGCGATGAGTTCATCCAGGACTGAGAGGAACTCCTCAAGATCGGCAAGTTGCATATCACCCATATGGGGAATGCGGAACGTCTTCCCCTTTATTTTCCCGTAACCGTCGTCAAAGGCGTACCCACGCTCACCCATCCGCTTCTTGAGTGTGCCCAGGTCATCGCCGCGGGTGTTGGCCGCACAGGTAAGGGTCACGGAGCGGTAGTCTGTTGCGGGGAAAAAGCCATAGCCCCGCTCGACCACCCACCCCCTGACGTAATCGGCCATCCTCCGGTGCCGCTCCCAGCGTGCATCGAGTCCTTCGGCAAACATGCGGTCCAGTTGCAGGTCCATTGCGTAAATATGTGAAATGCAGGGAGTAGAAGGGGTGTTGTCTTTCTCATCGGCGGCGGCAAATTCGAGAAAATCGAAATAATACCCTCGCCCCTCGATGGTTTTACTCCGTTCAAGGGCCTTGTCAGTTGCAGTGAATACCGCCATACCCGGAGGAAGGGCAAAGGCCTTCTGCACCCCGAAGATGCAGCAGTCGATACCCAGTTCATCAACAGGAATACGGAGGGCGCTCATGGATGAGACCGTATCGATGATCGATACAACCTCCGGATAGCGACGCAGCACCGCGGCAATTTCGGGGAGCGGCGACATGACACCGGTAGATGTCTCGTTGTGGATCAGGGTGATGGCGTCGTACCGACCGGTGGCAAGAGTCGCATCCACCAGTTCCGGAGTAATCGGCTCCCCCCACGGCACCTTGATCGCATCCGCCTCCTTGGAGCAGCGGCGGGTAACGTCGTGCCACTTGTCAGAAAAAGCGCCGTTGCAGAAATTGGCGCAACGCTTCCCCACCAGGTTGCGAACAGCCCCCTCCATGACACCGAAAGCACTCGACGTGGCAAGGAAGACTCTCGAATCGGTCTCAAGGAGCCGCTTGAGCTTCTCCTTCACTCCCTTGTGAAGAACGGCATACTCTGGCATGCGGTGGCCGACCATGGGGGTTGCCATGGCTTGCAGTATTTCCGGTGCGACCTCAACCGGACCGGGGATGAAGAGCTTTTTCCTCATAGCGGGAACTCCTTTGCGTACGGTGCCTGTATTGCCGCGAAGCTAGCAAAAAGCGGGGGGAATGTCAAGGTAGAGGCGATGGCAGCGTGCGATATACTCCTGAGGAGTCGTTAGCAGGAAGGCAGGGGGAGCAAAAAACAGAGAGACAGATTAAAAGGAGTAAATACTAGCAAGTTTTTCAGCATAATGGCAAGATTTATTTTTTGCGGTGCACTTTTTATGTTTGACAAAATCTGAAACAGCGTTGTAATTTTGCATGATGTTTCGGCATCAACATGGATTGTTCCGTCGATGCAACCGAACTGTTTTTTATAAGGAGATATCTCGCTAATGGCCATCAGAAAAACCGCAGGATACGCATGGAATATCATAAGCATGATCGGCATGATACTGGCGGTGACCGCCACCTGCCTGATCATCGTCTTCCTCTCCTATGAGGCCATGACCGGCGTCGACAACCCGTACCTCGGACTACTGACCTATTTTGTCTTTCCCGGCATGCTCATCGTCGGCCTCATTCTCGTGCCGCTCGGTGCATGGCGGGTCCGTAACCAGCGCCGCAAGGCGATCATCGAAGGAATGATTTCACTGGAGGAGGAAATCCCCCAGTATCCGCGACTCGATCTGAACGAACCTGCACGGCGCCACCTGTTCATTTTCTTCATCGTGGCATCCATCGTTTTTGTCCTGATCGTTTCCATCGCCTCACTCAAGGGGTATGAATTCACCGAATCGACCACCTTCTGCGGCGAACTCTGCCACACTGTCATGGAACCGGAACATACTGCATGGAGTAACTCCCCCCACGCCAAGGTTAAATGCGTCGAATGCCACGTAGGTCCCGGTGCCGCCTGGTATGTGAAAGCCAAGATATCCGGCATGCGGCAGCTCTATGCCGTGGCATTCCACACCTATCCGACTCCCATCGAAACACCCGTAGAAAACCTCCGTCCGGCACGGGACACCTGTGAGCATTGCCATTGGCCGGAAAAATTCTATTCCGGACGGCAGAAGGTCTTCTACCACTACGCCCCCAACGAAACCAACATGCCGCGTGAGATCAACATGCTGATCAACATCGGAGGATCACCGAAAAGCCCCCACGCAAAAGGGATCCACTGGCACATCGGCACCGAGGTGAACTATATCGCCCGCGACAAGAAACGCTTCGACATTCCCTACATATCAGTCAAAGGGAAAGACGGCAAGATCACCGAATACATGGACACCGAAAAGCCCCTGACCAGGGAGGAAATCGCCAAGGGAGAAAAACGCCGGGTGGACTGCATCGACTGCCACAACAGGCCGACCCATATTTACCGTTCGCCGAGCCAGGAGATGGACGAGAATTTCGTCTCCGGCCACATCGACCAGTCGCTCCCCTTTATCAAGAAAGTCGCCGTGGAACTCCTGAGCAGACCGTACAAGACCTCAGCTGAAGCGAAGGCCACTATCGCCAAGGCTATTCCGGAATATTACGAGAAGAACTATCCCGCCGTAGCCAAGGGGAAAGCGGCTGCTATCAGCAAAGCGACCGTGGAGATCCAGGAAATCTACGGCCGGAACTTTTTCCCCGCCATGAAGGTATCGTGGAGCACCTACCCGAACAACATCGGCCACTTTTACTCGCCGGGATGCTTCCGCTGCCATGATGGCAAGCACAAGTCTGCGGAAGGGCGGATTATCTCCAAAGATTGTGACCTGTGCCATACCGTCCTTGGGCAGAAACAGGAGAATATCCCGGCCGGCACCGTGGTCAAAGAATTTGTCCATCCGGTGGACATCGGCAACGAGCTGTACAAGACCAACTGCAGCGACTGTCACATGGCGGAAGGTCGCGATGTCACGGGTGAGGGGGCCGAGGGAAGCATCCCCGAGCACTGACCCCCGATACAGACAGTGAACAAAAGAAAGCCCCCGGTCTGGACTCCGGGGGCTTTCTTTTTGCTACCTTCAACCATCCTGAAAAAAGCATTCGGGACGCAGAAAAGTCGGAAAAACCAGGATAACTGCGGATCCCGGCCTCAACCTTGGGGTCGAACAGGAATACGGGGTTCATCCACCTTTACCAGGAAGTTATCCGCATTTTCCGCGTTAATTGCCGTTTTTGGGCTGAACAATCCATTGGCGCTACAGCTCCTCCGTTACCTCCGGCCCATCATCCTCTGTCGCCTCATCCGGCTCGAAATCGTCGTCCAGTACCCGCTCAAGAAACTTCCGGTTGTCATCGAGGAGCTTTCTGACTTCCTTTTCCAACTCCGCCAGGTCATCCCTTTCCAGCGCCATGCCTCATATCCTCTTTCTTGTCAGCGCGGCACGATACAGCCGCTCATAGTCGCCGGCCGACTGCTGCCAGGAATAATCCCGGTTCATGCCGCGCCGGACCAGTTTTTTCCAGACATCCCGCGTCCGGTAAGACTGCAACGCCCTTTGCACTGCTTCCCACAAGGCGTCAGCCGTAAAGTCATCGAAAGTGAAACCGTTGGGCTCCCGCGCCCCGTCCCTTCCGTCGAACACCGTATCCGCCAGGCCGCCTGTTTTCCTCACCACCGGAACCGCTCCATAGCGAAGAGCTATAAGCTGACCGAGGCCACACGGCTCGTACTGGGACGGCATAAGGAAGATATCGCTACCGGCGTAAATCTGTCGGGCGCATACGGAATCGTAACCGATGTTGAGCGAGATATTACCGAAACCGTGTGCAGTAAAATCTTCAAACAGCCGATGGTAGGTTTCGTCGCCGGCACCGAGCAGCACAAACTGCACCTTTTCCCCCGCCAACCGGGGAAGGATTTCTGCCAGCAGATCGATCCCCTTCTGGGACGCAAGCCGCGTCACCATGCCGACAAGGGGGATGTCCGGCGCCACGTCCAGGCCGAGCCGTTTCTGCAACCCCTTCTTGTTGACTACTTTCCCCGCAAGTGTCGCCGACGTGTATGTTTTAAAGAGCTGCCGGTCAGTGGCAGGATCCCACTCATCGGTATCCAGACCGTTGAGGACACCGAACAGGTCGTCACCGCGCTCTGCCAGCACCCCCTCAAGACCGCATCCCTGGTCAGCTGACAGAATCTCTTTGCAGTATGAGGGAGAAACGGTCGTCACCAGATCGGCAGCCATGATACCCCCCTTCATGAGGTTGACCTGGTTATAGAATTCAAGCCGGTCAATAGTGAAGTATGACCAGTCGAGGCCCATCTCCGCAAGGGCAGTCTTGGGGAACAATCCCTGGTAGGCGAGATTATGGATGGTAAACAGGGTCGCCATGTTCATGAAAAACGGGTCCTGCCGGTACTCGTACCTGAGCAGGACGGGAACCAGGGCGGTCTGCCAGTCATGGCAGTGGAGCAGGTCGGGACGAAAATCCATCCGCTTCAGCAGATTGAGCACCCCCCGGCAGAAAAAGGCAAATCGCTGGTGGTTGTCCGGATAGTCCCCTTCGGGCGACCCGTACAGGTGGTCCCGCTGAAAGAAATGTCTGTTTTCCAGCAGGTAGACCGGCATGTCGGCATAGGTGGTCTGCCGTAGAAATCCCTTGTGAAGAGTTTCTCCCAGGCGGACTTCCACGCTCTTGCGCCCTTTGTGGATCGGGAATGTCCCTTCGCCAACGGTCTTGTACATGGGGAGGATGATGCGGACATCGTGCCCCAGGCGCTTGAGCGCAACAGGGAGCGAGCCGGCGACATCCGCCAGTCCGCCGGTCTTGGCAAAGGGGGCAACTTCAGAAGCAATAAACAGGATCTTCATTGCAGAGCCTCACATAGGGAAAACGGGGAGAGAATGATCCCGATGGCACCTGCGTCGGGACGTCGAACTTCAGATCTCCGCATCCCTGAGGAAAGTAGCCGCATCTTCCGGGGATGTCGGATTGATGAAAAAACCGGTTCCCCACTCGAACCCGGCAATCTGGGTAAGCCGCGGCACCAGTTCGATATGCCAGTGATAGTCGTACTCGATGGAACCCCAGTATTCGGGTTTGCCCAGCCGATCCTGGGTGGGTGGAGCCGTATGGAGAATGAAATTATACGGGGGATCCTTGAGAACCTTCTTGAGGCGGAAAAGCATCTCTTTCATGGCCACCGCCAGTTCCGCCAGGTCCCCGTCCCCCAGTAGGGCAAAGTCATGGGAGTGGCGCTTCGGGTAAAGTCTGAGCTCGAAGGGAAAACAGGAAGCATAGGGAGTCATGATGACGTAATTGGCAAACTCCCGCACGATCCGGTCGCCGCAGGATATTTCGAAGTCAATGAGGTCGCAGAAGATACAGCGCTCCTTGGTGGCGTAAAACTCCCGGCAGATCCGGAGTTCAGTCGCTGCGACCGGTGGGGTGAGCGGCACGGCGATGAGCTGACTATGGGAATGTGAGAGAGTAGCCCCGGCGCGGGTACCGTGATTTTTGAACAGCACCATATAGCGAAGCCGCCTGTCCCGGCGCAGATCGAGAAAGCGGGCGCGATAAGCCTGGAGCACGCCGGTGATCTCGGCAGGAGTCAGGTCTGCAAGTCCCCGGTCATGATCCGGTGTCTCGATGATGATCTCATGGGCACCGATGCCATCCATGACGTCGTAGAGGCCGTAACCGCGACTCTTCAACTCACCCTCGACCCGGAGGGCCGGGTACTTGTTCGGCACGACCCGCACCTGCCAGTTTGCAGAGTTTGGTGGACCGGAGGGACGAATGGCAAATATTTCCCGGGGGGTTTTGTCTTCGTTGCCGTAGCAGAAGGGACAGTTAGTTTGGGCACCGTTTTCGGACTCCACTGAAAAGTCACGGGGACGGCGCCCCCGTTCCGTAGCGATAATTACCCAGTGAAGCTTGAGGGGGTCCCAGCGCAGCTCTGACATTCAGCCTCCTGTTTTATATCAACCAGTTTTCCAGTTCTATGTCGGGTCCGGCATACTTCAGCACCATGGGGGCATCGGTGGGCCAGCGCCCCACCTCTTCCTGGCCCCGTACCAAGGTGAGATAAGCGAACAGCTTCCCTCCAGGCATCAGGTTGATGGCATCGATGGGGATCGCTACCTCGCAGACCCGGACGATCTTCCACGGGCAGACGGCGCCGGTATCAATCCAGCCATCTTCACCTTTGCACTGCAATCTCCCTTCACTCGCTGCCGGATTCATCGTGATCCGCCATTCCCTTTCGGTAAGGAGATGGATACCGAGGATATCACCGGCCTGGAGGGAACGGTCAAGGGATGAGACTCCGTCGATCCTGAAATACAGGTTTTTGCGGTCGAATCCGTAGAAAAACGACTGCAGCAGATTTTCCGCGGCATGCATGGCCGATGCCTGCTTGGTCAGATCGTAAAGCCCCGCTGCAAGCCACTCGAAATAGTCCGTCACCAGCCCGTTGATGGTTGGCGTTATCAGTGCCACCGGTTCCCTCACAAAGCCTGCCGGGCTTTTCTGCTTGATCGGCTGGTACAATTCCTGCGGGATTTCACGGCCGATCAGCGTGTAGATGTGCATGAGGTACTTGCGAAACAGGGCGTCGAAACGGTCGCTGTGGGGGGAAAAATGGTCGTCGCCGTACCACCAGAACCAGTCACTCCCTTCGGCCGCGTAAAGAGCTCTACAAAGCTGCCGGAGCCGGTCATCGACCTTCACGGCCGGGTCGAGGGCGCTCCCCCCGTCAGACAGCAGGCCGGAAACCTCACTGTTCCACTCTACAGCCGCAGCCCTGGCCCGTGCCAGGTAATCCCATCCCAGGTTCTCTTCCGGATGACCGACCCAGATACCGTAGTTGGCATTGATCCAGGAGCCGGGGTGGATGTGCGGGAGCACCTGCAGGGGAACCGCCCGATCGAGTGCCTCGCTGAAGGTTGCCAGCTGCAACCTCTTTTCACCGGCTATTGCCCCATAAAGGCTGGACAGAAACGGGTAGCCGTTTTCCTGGTAGTACTCCCATGCATTCTCGCCATCCAGAATGACCGACACGACCCGGGCGTGGGGAGCCCTCCGGTGCAACTCCAGCAACCTGCCGACGAAATCACCAACGGCACGCGTTGCGTCCCATTGGGAGTAGGTGAAGCCGATCAGATCCGAGAGGGCGTGATCCCTGAAGAACAGGCCCAGCCGCCGGTCTCCCGACTGGAAGGCGTGGGGCTTATAGAGATTCTCCCTGCCCGGTCCAAGCCCCCCTGAAAGGGTATGAACAAGCACCCCTTCATCGGTGGCGGCCCACTTCAGACCGCTTTCGGCGATAATGGCCAGGGACTCGTCGCTCACCGAGCCCTCCGATGGCCACATACCGGTCGGACCGAATCCGAAGGTATCCCTGAAGTAGGCAATCCCTCCGTTCACCTGGGCACGGGCATCTTCGGGATGGCGAAAGCGTGTTGCAGGGAGGGTCGCCCTCGGCATGGCCGTCTGGGCGCTTTTCATGTCGCAGACAAGCGGCAGGATCGGGTGAAAATAGGGGGAAACAGCCAGCTCGGCTTTTCCTTCATCGTGCAGACGCCGGTAGAGAGGGATTATTTCGTTGAGTATCTCCCGATGGGTCGCAAAGAGAAGCGCCTTGTCCGCCGGAGTGAAATTTCTTCCCTTGTCTATAAGCTTCTGCAGGTCGGGGTAGCGGCGCCGCGCAGCCTCGCCGGTCCAGGCAAGGAAAAACCAGACCTGCAGATCGATGAGTTCCTGCTCCCGGAAATGGCGCAGCCGGTCGGAGAGCTTTGTTGCGGCACCATCCCCCGCCAGGTAGAGGAGTTCCAGATAGCGCGGGTAAGGCTCGATCATCCGCTGGCGATTGGCTGAAAAGAAGTTTTCCAGAAGAAAGAGCCGATCCTCTTCGGTCATGTCGGCCGGCGCCATCTTCCCCCGTATCAGAAAGGGATCGACGGCGGTTCCACCCGCATAGTCCCGTATCTGCTCAAGAAGCGACGGCACCAGGTTGAACACCACCTTCGCCCCAGGCGTCTCCTCCACTATGGCAGCCATGTCGTAGTAGTCCTTGACCCCGTGAAGATAGGTCCAGGGGAGAAGATACTCTCCACGTACCGGCTCCTTGTAGTAAGGCTGGTGCATGTGCCAGAGAAATACTATGGAAAGCGGCTCGGTCATTTTAGTCCCGTTCAACGTTCAAGGTTCAAGTTAAAGTTCCTTTTTCCACGTCTCGACCTTTTTCCGATATTCATCCAGAAGCTTCTGGGCCATCTTCTGCTCCTTGGCCTCGGCAACCACGTGCACCACCGGCAGATGCTGGTCCGGCAGAATCAGCGCCCAGTCCTGCCCGAAATGCACCTTGATGCCATCGATGAAGGAGGCCTCCTTGTCCAGGCTGTCCTCACTCATCTTGCGCATGATCCCCCCCTTCATCTCGAAGGCGCAGGGGACGGTGGTCTGGAGGAAGACCCGCCGGGGAGCATCGATCAGAACCTGGGACAGGGGCTTACCGAACGCCGCCAGGAGCTCGATCGCCTTACCGATGGCGAACATGCCGTCGAAGGCGGCCTGGAATTTGGGGAAAGCGAAGCGGCCATCCATCGACCCGGCCATAACCGCTTCTGGTGAAAGGGTCGCCTCTATCATGGCCCGCTCGCTGCTCTTGGTTCTGACCACGGCACAGCCGCGCTCCTGGGCCATGATCTCAACGGTCGAGGGAGCATGGACCGGCACCGCAAAAGTCCCTTTCTGCCCCGCCTTGAGCATCAGCGCAACGAACAGTTCCAGCAGGCCGGACCCTTCGTAGATTGTCCCCTGTTCGTCTACCATGGTGATCATCTCCGCGCAGGGGCTCAGCCAGATGCCTGCGTTGGCCTCCAGGGTGGCAACGATCTTCGCCAGCTGCTGCAGCCCTAAGGGACGTTCTTCGGTAGTCCTGGAACCACGTTCCTCGTCAACATAGGCATTGAGACTGATGACCTCGATCCCCAGATCGTTGAGGATGGGAGGGAATACCTGGCCGGCCGGCGAATGGTTGAAGTCGATGACCACCTTGAACTTCCCCTTGCGGATGGCTGCCTGATCGAGTCCCCGGGCTATCCCTTCCCGGTAGAAATCGACGACCTGGGGGAGTTCGGTGATGCGCCCCGGCTCCGTATGGTGGGCGCGGCGGAAGTTTTCCTTGAAAAAGACCCGCTCGGTGTTCTTCCCCATGGAGCTCGAAAAATCAAGCCCATCGCTGTCGAGGAAGATGATCTCGGTTGAAGCCGGGTCGTCTGCGGCCTGCCGGAAGTAGACCCCCCCCAGTTCGCCGAAGGTCTTCAGCTTGTAACGGACGATGGGCAACGGCGTCATCAGCAGGTCCCGCACGTTGACGCCGGCGGAGAGGATGCCACCGATGAAGCTCCTCTTGAGCATGCGCGAGGCGAGATATGCATCACGGCCCGCCAGCACGAACCCCCCTTTGGGAAACGACGTCCCGTAGGCACACCCCAGCTTGGCCACGAACTCGGGGGTGAGCTCCACGTTGGTGAGCCCTTTGATCATCGCCCCTTCGAAAAGGGACTTCTTCCACTTCTCACCCCAGATGAGGTTGGCGGTCACAATGGCTCCCGCCTCGATCACCTTGCGCGGCCAGACCTTGACGTCCTGCTTGATGTAGGCCTCCTCGCCGATTGAGGTCTCTTCGGCGATGATGACCCCCTCGTCAATGACGACCCCCTGGCCAATCCGGACATTATTGCAGATGACGCAGTCATTCAGCCGGCTCCCCTTCTTGATAAACACGTTGTCCCAGATCACGCAGCGGTTCAGCTTGGCCCCCGGCTCAATGGTGCAGTTGCGGCCGATCACCGAATCCTTGATATGTGCCTCGCCGAGAATCTGGGAGTTGTCGCCGATGACCACGGTCCCCTGCAGATGGGACGGATCGGCCAGACGGACATCCGCCCCCAGGCGCAGGTCGCGGCCAACGAAATCCTCCTTCGGCTCATCGATCCTGACGTTGATCCGCCCCTTGAAGATGTCGTGGTGCGCCTCGCGATAAGAGTCAGTGTTGCCGATATCCCGCCAGTACCCCTTGGCGGTGAAACCGAACAGGGGCTCATTGTTCTCCAGCAGCTTCGGGAAAAGGTCCTGGGAGAAGTCGAAGTTCTCCCCAGCGGGGATATACTTGAAAATCTCCGGCTCCAGCACATAGATGCCGGTATTGATGGTGTCGGAGATCACCTCTCCCCACCCCGGCTTTTCGAGAAACTGGGTAATCCGGTGCTCCTTGTTGGTGACAACGACGCCGAACTGCAGGGGATCCTTCACCGATGTGAGGGTGATGGTCGCCAGCGCCTTGTTGTGTTCATGAAAATCCATCACCTTCTGCAGGTTGAAGTCGGTCAGCAGGTCGCCGCTGATGATGAGGAAACGGTCGTCCAGGTACTTTTCGGCGCATTTCACCGCCCCGGCCGTCCCCATGTCCTCCAGGGGGGTGACATAGGTTATCTTGACGCCGAAATCCGTACCGTCCCGGAAAAAGTTCTTGATGATGTGGGGCTGGTGGTAGAGGAGCATTACCAGGTCGGTGATCTCGTACTTCTTCAGCAGTTCCACGATATGGAGCATCATGGGGCGGTTGAGCAGGGGGACCATGGGCTTCGGCAGGCTGTTGGTCAGGGGCTGGATGCGGGTGCCGAAGCCCCCCGCCATGATGACGGCTTTCATAGCATGTACTCCTTTGTAGTGTTAATATCAGGTAAAGAATCAGGTAAAGGTATGCGTTCGCTTCGCTCACAGGTAGAGGCAGAGAAAATGCGGCGGATTGCCTTGTACTTTACCTCTACCTTTGCCTCTACCTTTACCTGCTTTTCTTGGCCAGCACCTTCCTGATTTCATCCTTCAGTTCCTGCAAGTCGCTCGATTTGACCACATAACCGTCGGCGAGCCAGGCGGAGAAATCGTCCTTGTAACACGAGAAGGCGGTACAGAGGATGACCGGCATGTCATGCCGTTCCTTGACGATCTTTTGCAGCAGATCGAGACCGCTCTCATTCTTCAGCTTGATGTCGAGGACCACCAGGTCGAACTCTCCAGCTTCAAGCTGTGTCACCGCTTCCGCGGCGCTGCCGGCAGTCACCACGTCGTACCCTGCATCGGCAAGTTCCTGGGAATAGAGCAGTCGGATGCTGCTTTCGTCGTCCACTACGAGTAAACGTGCCATGTCACATACCCTCCTTGATCGGCAGCCTGATGATATACTGCGTCCCCCCTTCGGGAGAAGTTTCGATGATAAACGGTGAACCGTGCTTTTCCAGGATTATTTTGCAGAGGGGGAGTCCGATACCGGTCCCTAACTCCTGGGTCACTATGAATGGCGTGGTAAGAGTCTCGACCATCTCCGGCGGGAGCGGTGTGCCGTTGTCGGAAATAGTCACCACCACTACTCCGTCGTCGCGCCAGGTCCGGATGACGATCTTTCCCTCGCCGGTGATGGTTCCCAGGGCGCTCGTGAGGATGGTCTTGATACAGTAGGAGATCTGCCGGTAGTCGATGGACACCTTGGGGAGTTCCGACTCCGGCTCCAGGACACAGGATACGTTGTGCTGGGCGAAGAGACCGGACAGTTCATCCCGAACCCTGCTTACAAGCTGGTTGATGTCCCAGGCATCCAGGGCGGGATGGAGCGATTCAGAATAGGTGAGGACTTCTTCGAGCACGTCCTCCAGCTGTTTTGCCTGGAGGACAATGGTTTCCAGGTAGTTCCGCTTGATGTCGTCCTGCTCAATGCTTTTAAGAAGCGAGCGAGCGAAACCGCCGATGATCATGAGCGGATTGCGGATGGAGTGGGCGATGCTGGAAGTAATCCGCCCGACCAGAGCCATCTTTTCCATCTTGACGATCAGCTCCTGCTGCTCCTTGAGCTTGCTATTGGCGACGGTGAGCTTGTCGATCTCAACCTGCAGGCGTTCATACAGGGAGGCACGCTCCAGGGCAAAGGCAACGGGGAAGGTGAAAGTCTCCATGGACTGCAGGTCCTGATTCGTGATCGGCTTGCGGGTGATGCAGTTATCGGCGATGATGAGCCCTATGCGACGGTGCCGGGAGATGAGCGGCATGACGAGAAAACTGTCCACACCCAGAAGTTCCACCAGGGCCGGGTCGATGTCCGGATTGGAAAAGGCATTCTCCACGAGAATCGGTTTCCGTTGTCGCAACGCCCGATTGAAGACGTGCTGCTGCTCGCTGAGCGGCACCGTCAGCCGTTCGAGGATATCATTGAACTTCACCTTCTCCGACGACAGCTTGTCTTTCTGGAACAGGCGGGCCATATCCCGCAGGGTCAGGTTGGACTGGTTGACATCCTCCCAGATGTGCCACGCCTCCTCCATGGTACGCGGACCGACCCCCAGATAGCCGCGCAACGCCTGCTGCTCCTTGTCAGCCATCAGGAGAAAGGCCCGGTTCATGCCGAATCCCTTGCCGGCGGTTATAGCAGTCATCGCCACCGACAGCACTTCGTCCAGATCGACGGAGGTCTGCAACACCAGGCTCAGTTCGTGGAGGAACTTGATCTCCCGCGTTTTGCTGTTGAGGAACCCTCCCAGAGACTGGAGCTGAGATTTAAGATCAAGGAGTTCATTGATGACGATGGGGAAAATCTCGGACAGGGGGTGACCTGACTCCTGGAAGCGGAGCAGGTCGTCAGTAAACAGCGGGCATTCAACACACTTCTCCACAATCCGTCGCCGGTGGGCGCTGAGCAGCTCTTCTTCACCCTCGCCGATGTTGGGGCAATCCCCCGGGGCGAGCTCCTTTTTCGTCCAGCAGCACGCAAACTCCACGCAGGCCTCCAGAAGACACGGTATCGGACTTCCCCCGGCAACGCCATCAACCTGGCGCAGGAGGACATTTTTTTAATTAACCACTGCCGGCAGTACCGGCAGATGAAAGCGCACTGGCTTTGCAATACCGGCGGTTGGGAAAATCAAGGCCAAGTATATCAGGCGCAGACACATTTTCAAGGCAATTCTCCGGCGTCACCGCAATCTGAGTCGCATTCGGCAGCCCGTCTTCTGACGTGCGGCAGCCTGGCAAATACTTCGACAGGAAAACAAAACACGAATTCTGTTAATTAAAGAATTGACGAGACAACGCCCCGTGAGATACCAGGCAGCGGAGACGATGCAGGGGGAGAGGCGGGGAAGGGAGGAGAGGGGAACTATTCTTCTTTTTTCGGATCGCTGTCCTTTTTCGGCTTGATCACGATCTCGTCCTTGCCGTCCGAGGCACGCTTGAAATTCCTGATGCTCTTCCCGAGAGCACCACCGATCTCCGGAAGACGTCCCGCACCAAAAACGACCAGGACGATAACAAGAATAATAATCAGTTCCGGCATGCCGAATCCAAACATACAACCTCCACAACGTTCAGAATTTGCAAAAGTATTGCACCGGCAGAGGCAAAAATCAAGCTTTCTCGCACTGCTGCACCGCAAAACGACCCCGTCCGCTTGCTCCGGAGCGGGGCATTTTTCTCCATGCAAAGGGCTGCATGGCGTGGTACTATCCATCCCATGGACACCTTCACACTGGTCAGTGACCATACCCCCTGCGGCGATCAACCCCGGGCCATCGACGAGCTCGTTGCCGGCATCCTCCGCGAGGATCGGCACCAGGTGCTGCTCGGCGTTACCGGATCGGGGAAGACCTTCACCGTCGCCAACGTCATCGCCCGCACCAATCTGCCCGCACTTGTCCTCGCCCCCAACAAGACCCTGGCCGCCCAGCTCTACGGCGAATTCAAGGAGCTCTTCCCCGACAACGCCGTGGAATACTTCGTCTCCTATTACGACTACTACCAGCCCGAGGCATACCTTCCCACCACCGATACCTTCATCGAGAAGGACTCCGCCATCAACGACGAGATCGACAAGCTCCGCCACTCCGCCACACGGAGCCTTCTGACCCGCCGGGACGTGATCATCGTCGCCTCGGTCTCGTGCATCTATGGCATCGGCTCCCCTGCGGCATACCAGGAAATGCACATCTTCTTCCACCAGGGGGAGGAGGTGGGGCGGGACGACCTGCTCCGAAAGCTCGTGGAGATACAGTACGAGCGAAACGACATCGACTTCCACCGTGGCACCTTCCGGGTCAGGGGAGACAGTGTGGAGATATTCCCGTCCCACGACGACGAGCGGGCGCTTCGGATAGAGTTCTTCGGCGACACAGTGGAAGCGATCAGCGAGATCGACCCGTTGCGGGGACAGGTGCTCCAACGCCTCCCCAAATGCGCCATCTACCCGGCCTCCCACTACGTGGCAACAAAGGAGACCCTCGAACGGGCCATTGAGCAGATCCGCATCGAACTGGAGGAGCGGATTCGCTGGCTCAAGTCGCAGAACATGCTGATTGAGGCACAGCGCATCGAGCAACGAACTTATTTCGATATCGAGATGATGGAAGAGATGGGATTCTGCCAGGGGATCGAAAACTATTCCCGTCACTTCGACGGCCGTAATGAGGGTGAGCCCCCCTACACCCTCATCGACTATTTCCCCAAGGACTTCCTGCTCTTCATCGACGAGTCCCATATCACCGTCCCCCAGGTGGGGGGGATGTACCGGGGGGACCGCTCCCGCAAGGAAACCCTCGTCAACTACGGCTTCCGGCTCCCATCGGCCCTGGACAACCGGCCTCTCAATTTCCAGGAATTCACCGCCAAACTCAACCAGACGGTCTACGTCTCCGCCACCCCCGCCGACTTCGAACTTAAACAGGCTGAGGGGGCCATCGTGGAGCAGGTGATCCGCCCCACCGGGCTGGTGGACCCTGAGATAGAGATTCGCCCCGCCTCCGGACAGGTGGACGATCTCCTCCACGTGGTACGGGAAACGGTGGCCAGGGGAGAGCGGGTACTGGTCACCACCCTCACGAAACGGATGGCGGAAGAGCTCACCGACTATTACCGGGAACTGGGCATCAAAGTGAAGTACCTCCATTCCGACATTGATACTATCCAGCGGATGCAGATAATCCGCGACCTGCGGCTCGGGGAATTCGACGTGCTCGTCGGCATTAACCTCCTCCGGGAGGGACTCGACATCCCCGAAGTGTCGCTCGTGGCGATCCTCGACGCCGACAAGGAAGGTTTTCTCCGTTCTGCCCGCTCCCTCATTCAGACCTGCGGCCGTGCCGCCCGCAACATCGCCGGACGTGTGATCATGTATGCCGACACCACCACCGACTCCATGAAGAAATGCATCGGCGAGACCAGCCGGCGCCGTGAGATGCAACTGGCATACAACCTGGAGCACGGCATCACCCCCCAGAGCATAAGGAAAGGGTTCAGCTCCATCCTGGAATCACTGGAAGAACAGGACTACTACACCATTCCCATCGCCGCCGAACCCCAGTCGGAGTACGTGCCACTGCAGGATATCCCGAAACTGGTGAAGAAACTGCGAAAGGAAATGCTGGCTGCCGCAAAGGAGCTGAACTTCGAAACGGCGGCGGAACTGAGGGACCGGATCAAGAAACTGGAGAACCAGGAACTGGCACTGCGCTAGAACCAGGACCGCGGAGAGGCAGGGGGTGGGGGGCTCTCCTGGAGAAAAGAGTCCTGCACGGAAATGCCCTTCGTCGGTTCCAGGGAAAGATTAGGCATAAAGGTTTGGTCCATTTGGACGATTGACAGTGACGCTTGACTCTTTGCGGAAGGAGAGTCCCCCACCCCCTGCCGTCACCAATTGTGTGTAACCAGCATCCGCAACACTATTTTTTTGCATGGAAAACCGTTCCCGTTTCTGGTACTACAATACGACCTGATCCGGAGCGAGAGGTCCTATGGAAAAGAAACGTCAGCAGGCAGCCGTAACCATCGGCAGCCACCCGGAGGTGGCGGAAAAGCTCGACCAGCTTCTTACCCGTCCCGCCGACCGGGCCTACCTGGTCTGCACGTTCCTGGAGTGTATTCAGAACGACCAGGGGGTCTGTACCATCTACACCATCACCAACCCGCCGGCAGAATCACGGACCGGCCCGTGCGAGAAATACCGCCAGTAAAGGAGGCCGGTATGGCTGTCGTTGAAGTGAGCATAACTCCCCTCGGGACTGCCGATACGGGGGTCTCCCGCTACGTGGCCGAATGCCTCAGGATCGCCCGTGCGTCGGGAATCAGCCACCAGCTCACCCCCATGGGGACCATACTCGAAGGGGACCTGGACAAGATTCTCCGTGTCATCAGACAGATGCAGGAATCGGTCTTTGCCGCCGGCGCGGTACGGGTCTCCACCCTCATCAAGATCGACGACCGGCGAGACACACCGAACCATACAATGGTGGGGAAGGTCCGGTCCGTGGAGGAGAAACTGTAGGGGCGGCGCGGTCCCCCTGCGGAACATACCTATCATGACCCGACAGCAGCCAACCACCTCCCCACGTTATGCCCTTGCCCTGCTCCTGGCAGTAAACCTCCTCAACTACATCGACCGGCAGGTGCTCTATGCCGTCTTCCCCCTGATCAAGGCCGACCTGAACCTCTCCGATACCGCCCTCGGTCTCCTGGGGAGTGCCTTCATGGTCTGCTACATGGTGGCGGCGCCATTCATGGGATGGCTGGGGGACCGGTGGAGCCGGGTCAGACTCGCTGCGGGGGGGCTCGCCATCTGGAGCATCGCCACCGTCGGAGCCGGGGTGGCCGTCGGCTACCGGACCTTGCTGGCCGCACGCACCGCAGTCGGTATCGGGGAAGCAAGCTTCGGGACCGTTTCCCCGGGACTGCTTGCCGACTACTTTCCCAAGGAGCGGCGCGGCAGGATACTCGCCTACTTCTACCTCGCGATCCCGGTCGGAAGCGCCCTCGGCTATCTCTTCGGCGGCCTCGTCGGCCAGCATCTGGGCTGGAAAACCGCATTCCTCCTCGTGGGGGTGCCTGGGCTCATACTCGCCCTGCCGGTCTGGTTTCTCAGCGATCCGGGTCGTGGCGCCACGACCATTTCACCCGACTCTGCCACCCCCGTTGAGCGAAACTACCTCGCTCTATTTACCAACCGCTCCTTCGTCACCAACACCCTGGCCATGGCCGCCATGACCTTCGCCCTCGGTGGTCTCGCCCAGTGGCTCCCCACCTTTCTCTGCCGCATGCACAACCTGGATGTGGCAAAGGCAAACACACTCTTCGGTGGTATCACCGTTCTGGCCGGCATTACCGGCACCCTGACGGGGGGCTGGCTCGGTGACCGCTGCCAGTCGAAGACGCCCAAGGGTTATCTGCTCGTATCGGGATGGGGATTCCTGCTCGGCACCCCCGTAGCCGCCTACGCTATCCTTACCCCTTCACTTACAAGCTGCCTGGCCGCCACGTTCTGCGCCGAATTTTTCCTCTTTCTCAATACCGGCCCCCTCAACACGGTGATCGTCAACGTTACCCCCCACGCAATCCGCGCCATGGCTTTCGCTGTCAATATTTTCTTTATTCACGCCCTGGGAGACGCCGTGTCTCCCACCCTGCTGGGATGGCTGTCAGACCGTTGGGGTCTGCGTAATGCCCTGCTGGTAACGCCGGCTGCGATCGCACTGGCATCGGGCTTCTGCTTTCTCTGCACCAGGTTCATTACAACCGACATGGGCCGGGTAGAGCACGACAACTGACTCGTCTCCCCCACGCCGCCCCGTTCCTTTTGACACAGACTTATGCTACACAATACCCATAAGAGGAGCAGACCATGAAAAAAGATATCGCCGCCAAGGGAGCAATCCTGCAGCGGGATCGCGAAACATACACCATTGCCCCTCACATCCCGGGAGGGATCACCACTACGGACGTCCTGCGCAAGATCTGCGACGTGGCTGACAAATACGGCGTTAAGGAGCTGAAGCTCACCTCGGCCCAGCGCATCGCCCTGTTCGGTATCAGGGAAGAAGATCTGGATGCCATCTGGGCCGACCTGGACCAGCAGCCGGGGGCCGCCATCGGCCTCTGCGTGAGGAGTGTGAGGATCTGCCCCGGCACTACCTGGTGCAAGCGGGGTGTCCAGGATTCTGTTTCCCTGGGTCTGAAGATCGACGCCATCTACCACGCCATGCAGCTCCCCAACAAGATGAAGATGGGGATTTCCGGCTGCATGGTCTCCTGCGCCGAAACTGCCGTCAAGGATATCGGCGTGATGGGAACGCCCAAGGGGTGGCGCATACTGGTGGGAGGGAATGCCGGAGCTCGTCCCCGCCTGGGGGAGATGCTCGTGGATAACGTACCGGGAGAGGAAGAGGTGCTGGCAATCATCGCCCGTATCGTCGATCTCTACAAGAAGTGGCCCCAGGAGCAGCGACTGGGGAGTATCGTCGAAAAGATCGGCATTGAGCAGTTCCGGCAGGAGGTGCTCGGAACGGCCGAGTAGCAGAGTGCCGATGAGGGGAACATTCTGCCCGGATGCGGAAGTTGCAAGGTGTCCCCGTACGCTGTGGCTCTAAGGTCATTGGGCTACGGCCGGAATCAGGCAATCCGGCCGTTGTACGCTCCATTTCCCCAAGTGCCACAACGCTTCGGAGAAAGTCGCTCTCTGCGGACCCCTTGCAACTTTCGCTGACTGGTTCATTCTCTCCAACTGACCGAACTATCGAAGAGCGCCACATCGGGGAAAGTGCTTTGCAGCAGCATGCATTGCCGCTATACTTTGTCCATGCTGGACAGCACCAGAATCGACAATCTGCCATCCGCTCCCGGTGTCTACCTGATGAAGGGGAAAGACGGCCAAGTGCTTTACGTCGGCAAGGCCCGTGAGCTGAAAAAACGGGTGCGCTCCTACTTCACCGCTGCCCGCGATGCCCGGTACCACATACGCTTTCTCATGGAGCGGGTTGAGGACATCCAGGTGATCGTCACCGACACCGAAAAAGAAGCACTCATCCTGGAAAACACCCTGATAAAGCAGTACCGCCCCCGCTATAATTTTAACCTGCGGGACGACAAGACCTACTTCTCCCTCCGCCTTGACCCGACCGAGGAATTCCCCCGCCTTGGCATCGTGCGCAAAGTCCCCCGGGACGGCGCCCGCTACTTCGGCCCCTACTCATCGGCCGCTGCTGCCCGAGAGGTTCTGAAGCAGCTTTACAAGATATTTCCCCTCCGCCACTACCCCCTGGAGACATGCCGGCGCCGCCGGCGACCCTGCCTCTTTTATCAGATCAGACAGTGCTCTGCACCCTGCCACGGGCTCATCTCTCCGGAGGATTACGGGGCACTCGTAGACGGAGCAGTGCTCTTTCTGTCGGGGAGGAGCAGTGAGCTGGTCCGGCTTTTACGGCAGCGGATGGCAACGGCGGCGGGGAGTGAAGAATACGAGACTGCGGCCCGGTACCGGGACCTGCTCAATGCCATCCAGGTCACGGTGGAAAAGCAGAAGATGGTAAGCAGCGGCGGTGATACTGACGTCGTGGGATTTCACCGGGAGGGGAACCGGATGGAGATCTCCCTCCTCTTCATCCGCGGCGGCAGCCTGATCGGCAACCGGAACTATTCACTCGCCTGGGAACTGGACGATGCCGAAGGGATCGCCTCATTTCTCAGCGAATACTATGGCGGCGAAGTTGTCATTCCCGATGAACTGCTCGTCCCCCTCCCCCTGCCGGAAAGCGAGGCATTCGCGGAATTTCTGGGGGAAAAGCGCGGAAAGCGGACAACTGTCACCCGCCCACTCCGCGGTACCAAGCTGGAACTGGTGAAACTTGCAGAGAAGAACGCCACCACCTCTGCACGGGAAAAAGAGCAGCGAGCCGCCGATTCCCGGGAAATCCTCACCGCGTTGCAGGAGCATCTTCACCTCCCCAAGCTGCCGCGGCGCATCGAATGCTACGACATATCCAATCTCCAGGGGGGAGAAGCGGTGGGAAGCGGGGTCGCCTTCACCGACGGCAAGCCGGACAAAGCCCACTACCGGCGCTATCGCATCAAAAGCGTCACCGGCGCCAATGACTTCGCCATGCTCCATGAAGTGCTGTCCCGCCGTTTCCGTCGCGCGCAGGAAGGCGCGGAGCTTCCCGACCTCATCATCATCGACGGCGGGCCCGGCCAGCTCAACGTACTCACCGCCATACTCCGTGACCTGGGGATTGAAGATGTGGCGGCTGCATCACTGGCCAAGAGCCGGGTTACCCGGGAGATGGGTGCCACCGAGATCAGCAGGAGCGATGAGCGGATATTCCTCCCCGGCAGGAAGAACCCCGTCGTGCTCCGCCAGAACTCTCCCCCTCTCCTGCTCCTGGCCCGCATCCGGGACGAGGCGCACCGGTTCGCCATAACCTACCACAAGACCCTCCGCAGCACGACATCACTGACGTCGGGGCTCGATAGGATCCCGGGGGTCGGCCCTGCCCGCAAAAAGGCGCTCCTCAGGCATTTCGGCAGCCTGAGACAGGTCACGGAAGCAACTGTGGAAGAACTTGCCGTCGTTCCGGGGGTAACCGGCGAACTGGCAAAGATCATCCATTCAGAACTTGCGGGAAACAAAAAAGGCGGCACCTGACTCGGCGCCGCCTTTCCATTTCTACCATTCCGGTATCTCCGCAATCTATTCAGCCAGCAATTTCACGATCAGGGTCTCCATCTTCCGGGCGATATCATCGTTGAACCCCTGGAACCGTTCCGCCACAACCCCCTTCTTGCTGATGATGAAGATGGTCGGTACGGAGCGGAGACCATACTCGGTCTGCAGGTCTTCGTCGGTCAGGGCAACCGGATAGTTGAGCCGTTTGCTGGCAATGAACTCCTTGACGACCTTGTCCCCCCCCTCATCCACACTCATGCCGAGGACCTGGAGTCCCTGCGTGCCGAACCTGCGGGAGAGATCCTTGAGATGGGGAATGGAGTCGCGGCAGGGCACGCACCAGGTGGCAAAGAAATCCATGACCAGGACGTATCCCCGGTAGTTGGCAAGGGTCACCGGCTGGCCGGATGTCGTCGTTACCTTGATGGGAGGGGCCGGATCCCCCTTCTGCAGGATGGCATGGGCTCCAACAGGCGAAAGGAGCACCGCCGCAACCACAAAAGAGATACCGGGTCTGAAAAGCTTGGTGAATTCCACGCGGACGGCCTTTCCCTTAGATTGCTTTCTTGATGAGCGCTTCCAGTTGGGCCTTGGGAACCGCCCCCACCACCTGGTCGACCACCTTGCCATCCTTGAACAGGATTACGGTCGGGATGCCGCGAACCCCATACTTGCCGGGAGTTGCCGGATTGTCATCCACGTTCACCTTGCCGACCTTCACTTTCCCGTCGTATTCTTCGGCAATGGCATCGATCAGGGGTGCAATCGCCTTGCAGGGGGCGCACCAGGTTGCCCAGAAATCGACCAGAACCGGCACCCCGGCCTGGAGCACTTCAGTGTCGAAATTATCGTCTCCGAATGCTAATACCTTTTCGCTGGCCATACGCTGTTTCTCCTTTAATCTCATAATATGGATTGTCCCAATATTAACCATACGGGGGAAAAATGCAAGGGGTAATTCCCCTCCACCGGCGTAGGCTAAGGCTCTGCAAAACCCGCCTCCAACGTGATAATTGATTGACACCCCTGCACCCGGTGATGCTATAAATAATCCACGTACCTGACGGTGAAGCAGTGCGTCACATTACCTTCAAGGAGACAGTCGATGCGGTACTACCCGGTCAACCTCGTCCTCACCGGCAGACATGTCGTTATCATAGGCGGAGGCACTGTTGCCGCCCGCAAATGCGAAGGGCTCCTGGCGGCAGGTGCGAAAGTGACAGTCGTCGCACCGGGCCTCCATCCCGCATTTGCGGAACTTTGCCGGGACGGACGGATCGAACACATTTCACGCGCTTATCATTTCGGCGACCTGAATGGCGCATTCCTGGCATTTGCCGCCACCGGCGATGCCGCTGTAAACCGGGCAGTCGCGGATGAGGCAGTAACCCGCGGGATCATGGCCGACATCGTGGATGCACCGGAAATCTCCACGTTCACCACCCCTGCCACGGTCCGCCGGGGGGACCTCGCCATCACTATCTCCACCGGCGGCAAAAGCCCGGCCCTGGCCGCCCGGCTCCGGGCAGAACTGGCAGAACAGTTCGGCCCGGAATACGGCACCGCACTTGAAATCCTCGGAGCAATCCGTGAAAAGCTGTTGACGGAAAAGGGTAACACCGCATACAATAAAGAGCTTTTCAATGCCTTGCTCGACCACGATCTGCCAAAGGCCCTTAAAAACCGGTCCCCCTCCGCACTGGATCAAATTCTTGCGGATATCTTCGGGCCCGGCTTTACCCTGGCCGAGCTCGGGATACGGGAACGGGAGACCTCATGAACGCCCTGCTCTTCAAACTGACAATGGGAGCCTATTTTCTGGCCACCCTGCTCTACCTCGTCTACCTCATCAAGCCTCGCCCGACACTTGGCCGCATCTCACACTGGGTAATCTCCGGCGGCCTCGTCATTCACTGCATGTTCACCCTCGACCGGTACCTGGAGGCAGGGCACACTCCCATCACCAACCTCCACGAGTCCCTCTCCTTCTTCAGCCTGGCCATAGTCGGCATGTTCATCGCCTTCGAACGCAAATTCAAGATATCCATCCTCGGCTCCTTCGTCACCCCGCTGGCGCTGGTCATTCTGGGCATCTCAGCCCTCTTCCCGAGCGCCATCGCCCCCCTCAACCCCGCGCTGAAGAGCAAATGGCTGATGCTTCATACCTCCATGGCCTTTTTCGGCTACGCCGCTTTCGCCGTGGCATTCGGTGCCGCCATCATGTACCTGATCCAGGAACATTTCCTGAAGAACAAGAGGCTCGGCCCCCTGTACCAGAAGCTCCCCTCCCTGGACACCCTGGACGAGATCAACTACCGCTGCCTCACCTTCGGCTTCCCCCTCCTCACCTTTGCCATCATCTCCGGGGCCATCTGGGCTGAAACGGCGTGGGGAACGTACTGGAGCTGGGATCCCAAGGAAACCTGGTCCCTCATAACCTGGTTCATCTACGCCGCCCTGCTCCACGGCAGGCTCACCACCGGCTGGCGCGGCCGGCGGGCAGCCATCCTGGCAATAATCGGATTTTTCGTCATGCTGTTCACCTTCCTCGGGGTTAACCTGCTTCTCCCCGGGCTGCACAGCTATAAGTAGAGGCAATCACGTTATGAACATCGTCGTCGTGGGACTGTCCCACAAAACCGCCACCGTGGAAATCCGGGAAAAAGTGGCATTCGCCCCGACCCACATGGAGAAGCCGCTCAGGGAACTGGTGGCCCTGGAAGACATCCAGGAAGGGATAATCGTCTCAACCTGCAACCGTGTAGAGATCTACGTCACGACCCGGGATATTGCCGGCGGCATATCTCGCATCAAGCGCTTCCTGGCCGATTACCACCACATTCCCCTGGAAACACTGGAGACCCACCTCTACAGTTACCATGGCGAAGCCGCCATTCGCCACGTCTTCCGGGTCGCAGCCAGCCTCGACTCCATGGTAGTGGGGGAACCCCAGATCCTCGGCCAGATCAAGACCTCTTACGGCTACGCCGCCGAGTACAAGAGTTCCGGCATCATCCTCAACCGCTTCCTCCACAAGGCATTCTCCGTGGCAAAGAGGGTCCGCACCGAGACGAAAATCGCATCCTCAGCCGTCTCGGTCTCCTTCGCCGCCGTGGAACTGGCCAAAAAGATTTTCGGCGACCTGTCGGACAAGACCGTCATGCTCATCGGCGCCGGCGAGATGTGTGAACTGGCAGCCAAGCACTTCCTCAACAACGGCGTGCGCGGCGTCATGGTCACCAACAGGACCTACGAAAAGGCCGTGAAGTTGGCCGAAGAGTTCGACGGCAAGGCGGTCAACTTCGAAGAGCTGTTCGACCATCTCCACAAGGCAGATATCATCCTCTCCTCCACCGGCGCCCCCCATCACATCATCGGGCCGAAGGACGTGGAAGAGGTGATCCGCCGCCGCCGGCAGAAGCCGATGTTCTTCATCGATATCGCGGTGCCGCGGGACATCGATTCCCGGGTCAACAAGGTCCCCAACGTTTACCTCTACGACATGGACGACCTCCAGGGGGTGGTGGCCACCAACCTGGAACAGCGGAACAGGGAAGCCCAGAAGGCCGAGGCCATCATCGACCAGGAGATCGGTCAGTTCTTCAAATGGCTCTCTACCCTCGACGCCACCCCGACCATCGTTGCGCTCCGGGGAAGGTTCGAGGAGGTGCGACGGGCAGAACTGGAGAAGACCCTTGCCAACTGGAAGGATATCGAACCGGAAGAGCAGAAGAGACTTGAGGCGTGCACCGCCGCCATCGTCAACAAGCTCCTCCACCAGCCGACCAGCCTTCTCAAGCGGACCGGCCAGGGTGGACGCACCGACCTCTACGTGGACGCCCTCCGCAACCTGTTCGACCTGGAAGTGGCAGGGCAGACAACAGAAACAGAGGAGCTGGGAGAATTGGAAGAATAAACTGGAATTAACAGGGATATTCAGGATAGCCACATAGATCCCAATACTCTGTAAATGCGCATGGTGAATATCCCTGTTAACTATGATTTAATTTTTGCTCAAAGGAGATAGTACATGGCACCGAAGCAGTTACGCATAGGAACCCGCGCCAGTCAGCTGGCGCTCTGGCAGGCAAACTGGGTGAAGTCGGAACTGGAGAAGCGCTACCCTGGCATGGCGGTGGAACTGGTGAAGATCAAAACCATAGGGGACAAGATCCTCGATGTTCCCCTGGCCCAGGTGGGTGGCAAGGGGCTGTTCGTCAAGGAGATCGAAGAGGCGATGCTGCGCGGCGACATCGACATCGCGGTGCACAGCATGAAGGACGTGCCGACCGAATTCCCCGAAGGACTCGGGCTTTACTGCATCACCGAGCGGGAAGACCCGCGCGACGCCGTCATCTCCCGCGGTGTCAAGTTTGCCGACCTGCCGAAGGGTGCGCGCATCGGCACTTCGGCGCTGCGGCGCCAGGCACAGCTCCTCAAGGTCCGCCCCGACCTGGAGATGGTCATCATCCGGGGGAATGTGGAAACCCGCATCCGGAAGCTGGAAGAGGACAAGCTCGACGCGGTCATCCTCGCCGCCGCAGGTCTCAAGCGTCTCGGCTACACCGACAAGGTGGCCGAATACCTGAATACCGACCTCTCCATCCCGGCCATCGGCCAGGGTGCTCTCGGCATCGAATGCCGACTCGACGATGAGGAGATCAAGTCAACCATCGCCTTCTTCAACCACCCGGACACAAGCCATGCGGTACGGGCCGAACGGGCTCTCCTCTGGCGCTGCGAAGGTGGATGCCAGGTTCCCATCGCCGCCCACGGTGTAGTGACCGGCGGAGAGGTCGTCCTTACCGGCTTTGTCGCCTCGGTGGACGGCAAGCAGTCAGTGCGGGGAACCATCAGCGGCCCGGCGGACCAGTGCGAAAAACTGGGAATCACCCTCGCCGAGCAGCTCCTGAAGGACGGCGCCCACGCCATCCTGGCCGAGGTGTATCAGCGGGAAGTGTCGCGGGACAAGGAAATCCCGGTTTAATCTTTATTCAATGCCTTAACCACAGAGGGCACAGAGGAATACAGGGGAAATCAAGACAAAGCTTTTGTTTTTGCCTTCCCTCAGACTTCCCTCTGTGTCCTCTGTAGTTAAATGCCTTTTGTAAGTGAATCCATGCCCACTACTTCACACCATAACGGTTTCGTCTACCTCATCGGCGCCGGTCCCGGCGACCCGGGACTTATCACCGTCCGGGGACGGGAGTGCATCGGCCAGGCCGAGGTGATCCTCTACGACTACCTGGCTAACGAGGAACTGCTTCGCCATGCCCGGCAAGATGCAGAGTTGATCTACGCCGGCAAGGTGGGGGGGGCACACAACCGTGAGCAGTCGCAGATCAATGAACTCCTTGTCCAGAAGGCTCTTGAAGGAAAGGTTGTAGCCCGGCTCAAGGGGGGAGACCCCTTCGTCTTCGGCCGGGGAGGGGAAGAGTGCGAGGCGCTGGTCGCCCACCGAATCCCCTTCGAAATCATCCCCGGCGTCACTGCCGGCATCGGCGCCGCCTCCTACGCCGGCATCCCCCTCACCCACCGCGACTTCACCACCTCCGTTGCCTTCGTCACCGGCCACGAAGGGCGCGACAAGGACGTTTCCACCATCGACTGGGAGCGGCTCTCCCTTGGGAGCGGCACCATCGTCTTCTACATGGGGATCAAGAACCTCCCCCAGATCACGGCAAGTCTCATGGACCACGGCCGGGCACCGGAGACGCCGGTGGCACTCATCCGCTGGGGGACCAGGCCGGACCAGGAGGTCCTCATCGGAACCCTGGCCGATATCGCCGGGAAGGCCCGCAAAACCGGCTTCAAGGCACCGGCCATCACCGTGGTGGGAGAAGTGGTGACCCTGCGGGAGAAACTCCGCTGGTTCGACAACCGCCCCCTCTTCGGCAGGACGGTCCTGGTCACCCGGGCCGCCGATCAGGCGGGGGAATTTTCCCGGCTACTGGAAGCCAGAGGAGCCAGGGTACTGGAATGTCCCACCATCCGGATCGCCCCGCCGGAAAGCTTTACCGGGCTTGATGATGCTATTGCCCGCCTGGCGGATTTCCACTGGCTGGTTTTCACTTCCGGCAACGCAGTCACCGCCTTTTTCGACCGCCTGCAGGGGCTGGGTTTTGACAGCCGGGCCATCGGCCCCTGTAAGGTCTGCGCCGTAGGACCAAAGACCGCCGAGCAGCTCCAGGCCCATGGTGTCAGAGCCGATCTGATCCCGGAGGACTACAAGGGGGAAGGAGTCGTCGCCGCCTTCGCAGACCGGGATATCCGCGGCCTGCAGATTCTCTTCCCCAAAGGGGACCGCGCCCGGGACGTCATTCCGGCCGGCCTTCGGCAGCAGGGGGCCAAGGTCGCGACACCGGTCGCCTACCGCAATCTGGCTCCGGACAGCGTTCCCCTGCCTGTTCTTACGGCCCTGGAAGAGCGCCGGGTGGATTGTGTCACCTTCACCGCCTCATCCACCGCCAGCAATCTGGCCGACCTTCTGGGGGAAAACCGTTTCCTGAAGCTGCTGGGAGGGATTACGGTTGCCTCGATCGGTCCGATCACCTCACGCACTTGCCGCGAACTCGGTCTGGAGGTTGATATCGAGCCGGGCGAATATACCCTTGCAGCTTTGACCTCTGAAATTGTAGACTACTATACTTCCCGGATTTGATTCGCAGAATACACGCTACGCACAAGGAGACTCCGCATGTTCTATCCCCAGTTTCGTGCCCGCCGCATCAGGGGCAAAGAAGTGTTCCGCCGGATGGTCAGCGAGACCACCCTCTCCGCCAACGATCTGATCTATCCCATGTTCTCCGCCTTCGGCAAGGGGATCAGGAAAGAAATTTCCTCCATGCCCGGCATCTACCAGCAGTCCATTGAGCATATCGTCGCCGAGGCCCAGGAGGTGCATGAGCTGGGCGTACCCGCGGTGATCCTCTTCGGCATCCCTGAGACGAAGGACGCGGTGGGAAGCGACGCCTACGCCGAGCACGGCATCATCCAGGAGACCATCCGGGCACTGAAGAAAGAGGTGCCGGGGCTGGCGGTCATCACCGACGTCTGCATGTGCGAATACACCGACCACGGCCACTGCGGCATCATCAAGGACGGCGACGTGGAAAACGACGCAACCCTGGAGCTCCTTGCGAAGGAGGCCCTGTCCCACGCCCGGGCCGGCGCCGACATGGTCGCCCCTTCGGACATGATGGACGGCCGGGTCATGGCGATCCGGGAGATCCTGGACGAGAACGGCTTCGGCAACCTGCCGATCATGAGCTATGCCGTCAAATACGCCTCCGGCTACTACGGCCCGTTCCGTGAGGCGGCTGAGTCCACCCCCGCGTTCGGCGACCGCCGCTCCTACCAGATGGACCCGGGTAACCGCCGCGAGGCGCTCCGGGAGGCACGGATGGACTGTGAGGAAGGGGCGGACATCCTCATGGTCAAGCCGGGGCTCCCCTACCTGGACATCCTGCGTGATCTCCGGAACGAGTTCGACCTCCCCCTGGCGGTCTACAACGTCTCCGGCGAGTACAGCATGGTGAAGGCCGCCGCCAACATGGGGTGGATCGACGAAGATCGTGTGGTGATGGAGACCATGCTCGGCTTCAAACGGGCCGGTGCCGACATCATCCTTACCTACCACGCCAAGGATGTGGCGCGGCTCATTCGCAAGGGGTATGAGCTTGCCCTCTCTACCGGTTGCGGCTGTCCGTAGCCAGATACCCCCCACGCAAAGGAACGGAAGCCCCTCCCTGTCTGAATGTCACCGGGAGGGGCTTTTTTGTTTTTAACCGAGCGAAACCTGCCCGCCAGGCTTGATGGCACATTCACCGCTTCAACGGCTGCCGATTGACTCAGGAACGGGAATGCACTAATCTGTAAAGAAGATCACCCCCGACACGGAGCCGCCATGAAATTCGCCATCTCCCCCCAGATCAGGAGCGTCCATTTCCCCCCTATCTCCGAAGTGAAGGGGTGGCTCGCCGAGCGGCCTGCCGACCTGGATCTTCCCCTCGTTGACCTCTGTCAGGCAATTCCCGATTACCCGCCGGCGCATGAACTCACGGAGCACCTGAAGGTGCTTATCGACGATCCTCTGGTGTCGAAATACTCCCCCGACGAGGGGCTTCCGGAAGTGCGGGAAGCGATCTGCGCCCGCTACCGGCGGGTCTACGGCGCCGGCCCCGCTCCCGGCGAGATATGCCTCACCGTCGGTGCCAGCCAGTCCTTCTGGCTCGCCATGGTGACCCTCTGCACGGGAGGGGACGAGGTGATCGTCCAGCTCCCCGCCTACTTCGATCACCCCATGGCCCTCCAATCCCTGGGGATCACCCCGGTCTTCGCCCCCTTCATCGAGGAGAGAGGAGGCATCCCTTCGGTGGAAGGGATCGCCGCCCTCATTACCCAGCGGACCCGGGCGATTCTCCTCGTCTCCCCCTCCAACCCGACCGGCGCAGTCATACCTCCCGAGACGATCGACAAGCTCTACCGTCTCGCCGCCCGGCGCGGCATCGCGCTGGTGCTCGACGAAACCTATAGCGACTTCATCGCCGGCGGCACCGCTCCCCACGACCTGTTCAATGACCCGCACTGGGGGGACCATTTCGTCCAGATCATGTCCTTCGGCAAGACCTATGCCTTGACCGGCTATCGGGCCGGGCTCCTGGCAGCATCCGGGGAGTTCATCCACCACGCCCTCAAGGTCCAGGACACCATGGTGGTCTGCCAGCCCCGCCTGACCCAGCTGGCGGTACAGTATGGCGTGGAGAACCTGGATGACTGGGTAGCCGCCAACAGGCTCATGATGAAGCGCCGGCACGACCTGTTCCGGTCCGAATTCTCCCTGCCGGGGAACCCGTTCCAGCTCGTCGCCAGCGGCGCTTTCTTCGGCTGGGTACGCCACCCCTTCCGGGACCTGACCGGTCGAGAGGTTGCACGGCGCCTTGTCCGCGAGGCGGGGATCCTCTGCCTCCCCGGCGAGGTATTTGGCCCTGCACTGGAGGGGTACCTGCGGCTCGCCTTCGGCAACATCAGGTCTGAGGAGATACCCGGAGCGGTGGAGCGGTTCCGGCAATTCCCCGTAGACTGACATTCAGCTGCAAAAGATGATCAGGACCTGTACATCGATGGTTTACACTTTGCGGATCTAATTCAAAAAGGCCACAGTTTCCTGGTGGCCTTTTTTTCGAGCATGGAGCTTTGAGGTTATTTGTTAAGCGGCGTCACGCCTTCTTGACGAACTCCGATTTCAGCTGCATGGCGCCGATGCCGTCGATCTTGCAGTCGATATCGTGATCTCCCGAGACAATGCGGATGTTTCTGACCCTGGTGCCGACCTTGACCACCGCTGACGATCCCTTGATTTTGAGGTCCTTGATGACGGTCACCGAGTCACCATCGTTGAGCACGTTGCCGAAGGCATCACGCACGACACTGTAAGCCTCCGCGCTCTCCGCGGCTGCCTTGGCCCACTCATGGGCGCATTCCGGGCAGACATACATCTCCCCGTCCTCATAGGTGTACTTCGAACTGCACGAAGGGCATTTGGGCAGGGTAGTCATGGGTATCCTTTGTGTGACAAATAATTATTTTCATTCAGCCAGCGATCAACACGCAGCAATCGGTATTCCGTCGTTTTCCCTCATTCCCCCGCCAGCCACTCCTGAATGCGGGCAGCCTCGCCCCCCCATCCCATCGAAAGCCTCTCGGCAAGGAAGATGGCGTAGAGGCTGTCGAACAGCTGCAACCCCTCCTCCAGGATATGCATCCGCTCGAAGAAAACCGCTTCCCGCTCGCTCGCCTGATCTACCGTGTTGTCCTTCTCGATTTGCACCGCCGGCCCCTTCAGGGAGGCGAACTGGAACATCTCCCCTTTTAGGGTGAGGCACCAGACGTTCTCCTCCCGCTCCAGGTAGAGGGTCGCCTCGGTGATCACCTTCCCGTTTCTGAGGGCGGTGCGGACCTCGCTGAAATGATCCTGGGGACCCGCAACGGTAATTTTCTGCACCCCGTTCTCGCCGGCATTCTGGAGCACCAGCCGGTCGTTCAGGTAAGCGACGAAAGGATCGTTTTTCCCCGCCGGGCCGGGACGGCAGACCCGGTACTCGGAGGACTCTTCCATGGTCCGGTACAGGAGCCAGAGGAGAAAGTCGCTTCCTATCCAGCGGTTACTCCGGATGAGGTCGAGGGCCGCGTCGGAAGTGGCCTGGTTGGCCTGCTCAAGGGCCGGCCGGAGCTCATCGGCAACAACCCCGGTCCCACGGGAATAAGGATGGACTGCAATCAGCCGCAACCCTTCGAAAGTCTTCTTGAACTGGGCTTCGAACAGGTCGATGACCGCCTGCGACAGAGCGGTAAAGGTCACCAGCCCGGTCCGGGTGTCCCAGACCGCGTCCCACGCTGTCGGCACGGGAAGAGTCCTGGAGAGAAGCGCCGCACGCACCGCTTCCCTGAGCTCTTCCCGCTTCTGTTTCGGCACCCGGGAGAGGCCGGGATTGGCGGCCAAATGCTCGTGTTCGGCTACCTGCAGGTAAGCCTTGAGCAGGACCGCCGGGAGCTTGCGCTGGTCACGGCGCAGCGTGAAGGCCAGGTAGTGGTCCCGCCAGAAGGCGGAGGGAGCGGCAAAATCGCTCTCACGATGGTCGTCCAGGTGGACCCAGCCGACGGAAAGCTCCGCGGAACTCCCCTCGATGGACTGAAAACCCTGGCGGGCAAGCCGTTCGGACGCCCAGGTGAACAGATCGCCAGGGGGGATATCCCCCGCGACCCGGAACTGGCAGATACTGACGGTGTTGGACAGAATACCCATGGTGCAACTCCTTCTCTGAAAATTTGGACCATCACGGTTACACCTTTTCCGGCGCCGGCGCAAGAAAATTTTCCTTGGGTGTCGAGTACACACCGACACCGGCGGGAAAGCAAAAACCCTCTTGCAAATCGTCAAGCTGTGGATAAAATTAATCGCCTGTAATCTTTTTTTGATGCGGCAGGATTTGCCGGGAGAGGACGATGATTGCAAAGGGAGATCTGGTGCGACACCCCGTACTGCCGGCATGGGGTATCGGCAAGGTGCTGAAGACATTCCAGGGAGGGAACCTGCTGGTCCGGTTCGAGGGAGCGGGGGAGAAGCTTCTCCATCCGGGCTTCGCAGGGCTTGAGAAGATCGCGGACGACAGCATTGTCTACCTGGTAGTCAGGGGGATAAAGGTCAAGCGCGGCAGAACCGTCCCGACCGTCAGCTACATTCCGCTGGTGAAGCGTGACCTGCACTGACAGGAAATCTCGACACCCACGGGAGTGCACCTGCACAAACAAGGAGGGGCCATGAACCTGGAAATCCATCCGGTTAAAATCGATATCCCCGAGGGATGCAACATCATCCTCGGCCAGACCCATTTCATCAAGACCGCCGAAGACCTGTACGAGGTGATCGCCACAACCGTCCCCACCGCACGCTTCGGTATCGCCTTCACCGAGGCGTCTGGGCCATGCCTCATCCGGACCGAAGGTAACGACGACGAACTTGTCAAAGGGTGCATCACCGCACTTCAGGCAATCGGTGCGGGACACGTCTTTTGCATCCTGCTCCGGGACGCCTACCCCATCAATATCCTCAACCAGGTGAAGAACTGCCCCGAGGTCTGCAGTATCTTCTGCGCGACCGCCAACCCGCTTCAGGTCATTGTCGCTTCGACCAGCCAGGGATGGGGCATCATGGGCGTTATCGACGGATTTCCCCCCAAGGGGGTCGAAACGGATGCGGACCGGCAGGAGAGGCGGGAACTGCTGCGCAGGATCGGCTACAAACGGTGAGAGATGGCGATAACAAAATTGGACAATCGTGATTATTGAGTCGAAAAAGCCCGCTTCGTGCGGGCTTTTTCATGGGTTTCTGGGGAGGGGGATGACCTATCCCTTCCACTTTTCGTAATGGACGATCTCGTCCAGCGATTTTCGCGGCGGTGCGCCCTTCGGCTCCTCCTGGGGGTAACCCAGGGGGAACAGGCCAACGATGCGAACCTCAGGCGGAATATCCAGCAGGTAGCCAAGATTCTCCTCGTCGAACACCCCTACGAAGACGGTTCCCAGCCCCACCGCGTGGGCGGCCAGCATGAGGTTCTCCGTGGCAATACCCACGTCGGTCAGATAGTACTGCTGTCCCCGAAGATCACCAGAATCGGTCGGGACGCCGCACGCGACGATGACAACCGGCGCTTCGGCAAGCGCCTTCCGGGAGGGGTTGGACTTGTATCCCTTCGGAGCGAAGTACGCCTCCACATAGGAGAGCTCGCTGATCTTCGCCTTCATATCCGGGTCTTCCACCACGACAAAGCGCCAACACTGCATGTTAGCCCAGGAGGGGGCCATCTGTACCGCCTCCAGCACCGCCTGGAGCTTTTCCGGCTCGACCGGCCGGTCCGAAAACTTGCGTACGCTTCTTCTCGTCCTGATTGCTTCAAGGGTATCCATGATGTTGTCTCCTCCTCGTGTTTATCTAATGTCCATCCAGAAACTTCTGATGTGGTTCCCAATTCGTAAACTATCTATTAACCTACCACAATAATGTCCATCCTGCTTTCTGCTCAGAAAAAAGTTGTCTAAATTCACCTAAAAAACTACATGATGCACAAATAATGATTAATAAATTCATTAAGTCTGTGCTATATAATCTGCCAGGTCACTACATGAACCGTGAGTACTGTTATGGTTGAGGAGGAAACATGACGAGAAGAACTGTAGGGATGCTGCTTGCGGTACTGGTTGTTGCGATGACCGGCTGTGCGCCGGCCTTGCAGAGCAACCGGGCAGATTTGGACGCCCGCGTCCGTAAGATCAGGAACGTTGTAATGCTGCCACCCGACACGAAGATCTGCGAATTGAGCGCAGGCGGTGTCAGGGAGCAGCGGGACGACTGGTGTACCACCGGACGCAGGAACGTGGAAAAGGCCATCATTGAAAACCTGGCCCGACGAAACATCAGTGTTAAGGTTCTCCAGGTGCCTGCTGACCTGCAGAGCGAGGTTGAGGATATCAAAGACCTCTATGAAGCAGTCAAGGATAGCATGTACACCCATGCCTATTACTGGCAGGGGCAGAATCCTAATTTTTTCCCGGACCGGCTGAAAAATTTCGACTATACGGTCGGCTCCCTGGAAAAGCTTCTGAGAAAGCAGAAAGCTGACGGCCTGCTACTGGTCCACGCGGAAGACGAAATATCCTCATCGGGAAGGAAGGCGTTGCGGGTGGTGCAGGCGATAAACCCCTTCAGCACGGCACAGAGATCGGGCATGACAGAAATTGAAATTGCCCTGACCGACCGAAAAGGGGACATCCTCTGGGAGAATTTCTTTAACAACAGCGGCAGCTATGACCTGCGCGATCAGGACAGCACGAGGGGATTCGTAAAAGAGCTCTTGGGCGAATTCCCACAGGAGGGCAAATGATGCGGCTCATCATCGTAATAGTTCTGATGACGGCGCTTTTCGGATGCGCCACCACAAGCCTGCCCCCGGTGACCTCCAAGGACTTTGTCTTTGAGGACGACGAAAAGCGCCTCTGGAACCGTTCTGAAGAGGAGGAGCAGACAATTGCCAAAAGCGGGATACTTTATCAGGACCGGGAACTGGAGACTTATCTTAACGGGGTAGCAAGAAAACTCGAGCCCCCCGAGGCCTACCAACGGATACCGTTTCAGATCCATGTCCTGAAAAATCCCTACTGCAACGCCTTTGCCTATCCAAACGGCCATATTTACGTCCACACCGGCATTTTGGCCCGGATAGACAATGAGGCCCAGCTCGCCACCCTTCTTGCCCACGAAATGACCCACGCAACCCATCGCCACCAGGTGCGTGAATTCAGGGGAATGCTCAACAAGTCTGCAATGTTTGCCTCAACCCGATCCGTTCTCGGCGGTTTGCCCGGCATCGGCGACCTTACCACCGTCCTCGGCGAGATCGGAACCAAGGCATCCCTCTCAGGCCATTCGCGAGATCTAGAGACCGAGGCAGACATGGTCGGAATCAATCTGGTGGTAAAGGCAGGCTATGACCCACGGGAAGCCCCCAAGCTCTTCCAGCACCTTAAAGATGAAATGGAAGAGGAAGAGCAGAAGGAGCCGTTTTTCTTCGGCAGCCACCCGCGCCTTAAGGAGCGCAGCGAAAATTACAGCGACTATCTGAAGGACTTGGGGAGCAAGGCTGGCGGTGTGACTAATGCCGAGACCTTTCGTAAGAAGGTGGCCAGGGTGATCATCGACAATTCCCTCATGGATTTCCGCGCTGGTCGTTTCGCCCAGACCCAGCGGAGCGCGGAAAAATACCTTACGATCCGGCCGAAAGACGGCCGCGGCTACTACCTCCTTGGCGAAATCGCCCGGCAGAAGGGGGAGGAGCGGGACCTGACCGAGGCGAAAAAACTGTTCCAGAGGTCGGTGTCCGTCGACCCTTCCTACCCCGATGCCTACAAGGGACTGGGGCTCCTCTACTTCAAGGAAGGGAAAAAGTCCCAAGCGGAGAAGGCCTTTAAGTCATACCTTGCGAAAGCACCCAGCGCCCCGGACAGGTCATATATCCAGGATTACCTGGCTCAATGTAATTAACGTTCACGATTTCATGGATGGAGGAAACATATGGTAAAAATAGTTCTGCTGGTTGCCGTCATGTTCCTGCTCAACGGCTGTGCACCATGGGTGCGAATGGGGGGGCCGTATAATGCAACGGGGGAAAATGTTTCCCTGGACCTCCCTGACGGCTGGATGCGCTATAACACGGATGATTATCTCCTCGTCACCAGGGACGGCGTGCTCCTCCAAAGTATCCTGGTGGAGAGCATCAACGTGAATGATTCACTTAAGCACACTAAAAAGAAGTTCCGTAAGGGCATGTTGCCGCTGGAAGCGTCCGAGGTGATAATGGACAATATCGCCTCGAACAGCACGGTGCACGACTGCGAGGTCAAGGAAAGCAAATCGGTGAAGGTCGCCGGGTACCCGGGATTCAGGGTGGCCTTTGGCTATAAGACCGACGAGGGAATGAAGGTCAAGGGGATTGCCTACGGCTTGATGCAGGGGGAGTGGTTTTACTTGATAAAATATACCGCGCCCCAGCGCCATTACTTCGACCGTGACCTCAAGACCTTCGAGAAAGTCGTGGCAAGCGCCCGCCTGATCAAATCATAAATGATTGGAACCCGGACCTCCGGAGTTCAATAGCATACGGTAGTAGAAACAAAAAGGGCCTGCAACAGCAGACCCTTTTTCTTTATGTCACACGCACAGAAATTCTTCTTTTCCCCTACCTCCGGTGCATTCCCCGTGGATAGTAGTTTCTCGGCAGGTTATACCAGGGACCGCGCCGTTCTCTCCCGTAGTACCATCCACCGTTCCAGTAATGGTAATACAACCCTCCGTAGGAGTAGATGTACCTGTCCGGGTAGAGGTAAACCTCGGGTAGGGGTCTGAGCTGGTTGACATATGGTGGCGGCTCCACTGCCACCACGGAAGGTGCCACCGTAACCGCAAAGGGAAGCGGCTCCAGGTAGGTCCCTTGGGGAGTGACGACCGCTGCGCACCCCGTTGCGAGGAGAACTGATCCGATGAGCACAAGACGTTTCATATCGTGCCTCCTTAATGCCTGCTGCCCTATCAGAAATAGGTTACCTGCAGTAAAGGAGCATACAGTCCTCTATCTACCGTGGGATCTGTCGGGTCATCGATTTCGATAATCCCGGCCCCGCACAGCATTCTGACCTGGAAATCTGGGAAGCCCTGGCGCTGTGCTTCTGCCATCAGAGGGGTCACGTCAATGGTCACCTTTTGAGCTACGTTGGCTTGATTAATAAAAATATTCAACGTAGTGAACGTCCACGCTCCCAGAATAGCGCGGTCAAAATCCGTATATTGCAACGTTGGTGGCTGGAAGGAAACAAGGTCAATGGTAATGGGAATCGAGCCGGCAACATTACTGGTAACGAACATATCAAGAAACGCCGAGTCGATTCCCGCATTGAGAGGGACTCCCGCCGTACCACCCAGATAGAAATCAAGGAACGCGCGGTATTCGCCACCAGTATCGATGCCGGCAAGCACACTTTGCACAGGTGGGTTCAGGGTCATTCCCTGGGTTATCGTATAAGTAGGCGGCACAAAAAGGTTATTCTGATAGATATCGCCATCATACACCGGGTCACTGAGGATCTGGGTTGTCTGCAATGGCGGCGGTGGCGGATTATCGTGACCGCCGCATCCCGCCAGGGGGAGAATCATGGCCATCATAAGAGCAACAAGGATAGTCTTTTTCATAGCTGTCTCCTGTTCTTTCATCTGAGGAATCAGGTCATTTTTGCCCGTGTCTCTGCGGGAATATTACCAGAAAATACACAAAAGGAAAGGGCTTAATACTCTTCAGACCGCCTAAGAGTCGGATAATTGCTGTTCCGGCGCCAGCGTGAAATAAAAGGTCGCGCCTTTACCCACTTCACCTTCAGCCCAGACTCTCCCTCCGTGACGCTGAACGATCCGTTTGACCGTCGTCAAGCCTATCCCGTGACCTCCATACTCCTCAGCACTGTGCAACCGCTGAAACGCATCGAACAGTCTGGCGGACTGGCTCATGTCGAACCCCGCGCCGTTGTCACGGACAAAATAGATTCGCGCCCTTCCGGTCTCCGTCACGCCGAACTCGATGATAGCCGATTTCTTTTTGGCGGTGTATTTCCAGGCATTACCGAGGAGATTCGCCATGACCACGTGGAGAAGATTTGCATCGCCACAGGCCGTAACTCCATCAGCGATGGCGAATGTCGCCCTGCGGTTGGGCTGGTTGAGGTGAAGTTCGGCAGCGATCACCCTCGCCATTTCGGAAAGATCGATCGATTCCACATTCAGTTCACTGCGGGAAATGTGGGAAAAATTCAGCAGGCAGGTTATGAGCTTGTCCATCCGGTCAGTGGCATCGATAATCCCATGCATCAAATTCCTGCACTGTTCACCCAGTTTTGCCCCGCAGGCATCCATCATCACCTGGCAGCTGAGGCTGATGTTGGTCAGGGGGGTACGCAGATCGTGGGACACGGTATGACTGAAGGCCTCCAGCTCTCTGTTGGCCACTTCCAGCTCTGCGGCCTGGCGCGCGAGTACAGTGTTCAAGGCGTTGATCTTTTCTTCTGCCTCCTTGCGTGCGCTGATGTCGCGGTCGATCCCCCGGAATCCCGAAAAGCGTCCCTCTGTGTCATACACAGGGACACCGCTCGTCTCCAGCACAACGAGGGATCCGTCTCTGCGCACATTCACGTTTTCGAGAGCCGCTATCGGCCGCGGATCTTTTACAAATTCGTCGAAAGCCGGCTGCAGACGTCCAGCTTCATCAGGAGGCATGAGATCGAAAGGGGTCTTTCCCAGCACGTCTGCTGGCGCATAACCGAGCAGATCGGTAATCTTCGGGCTGACGTAAACGTAGCGCATAGTGTCATCCACTTCCCAGATCCAGTCGCTCGTGTTTTCAGTGAGTTCGCGGAATCGTCTTTCGCTCTGGGACAGGGCCTGCTCAGCCTGCTTGTGCGCCGTAACATCATGACATGAGCCGATATAGCCGGCAAATCTATCGTTCAGATCGCGAAACGGCCTGCCTGAATCGGTTATCCAGCGATATTCCCCGTCAAAGCGTCGCAGGCGGTATTCCATGACAAAAGGGTCCCGCGAGGCGAACGCGTCCCGATAGGTTTTCAGGCAGCGGTCAAGGTCTTCCGGATGAACCCCCTCCACCCAGCCTCTACCCAGTTCCTGTTCGAGGGTACGGCCGGTAAAGGCGAGCCAGGTCTTGTTGAAATAGTCACATTCCCCGTCGGTCCCCGCACGCCAGATGGGGGAAGGGAAGTCTTCGAATACTTTCAGGTAGAAATCCCGCGACCGGCTGACCTCTTTCATGGCACGGTTGATAAGCAAGAAGAGCATCACCGAGGTCAGGAGGATGAACAGCCAGCCCTTCACAATTGACAGGCGGGTTAAGGCGGCTTTGTCCTGCACCAGCTGCGCAACTATAGTATCGGAAAAGAAAATCCATGCCCCTCCGACCAGTAAAAAGATGGCAGAAATGCTCACCGAGGCAGGTATCGTCCTTTTCCTGAACATATAAAGGGACCTTTCCCATACTCATGGCAGACAATTTTCCCACGTCTCCCCAAGGGAAATAGTACCAGAAGAAGCGTAAAGCGAAAGGGGATTGTTCTTTTTTTGCAAAGGTTTAGGAGACATCATCGACGGAAAGAGCAGAGCATCGGCATCTGCCTCCAGGAATGATTCGGGGGAAGATAAGAAGCGGGAATGTATCATTGTGACGAGCCGCTGTAACCGGCTATTTGTCTGTAACTTCTGTAATAAGGGGAGGTAGCAGGTTTGAACGTGAGGCTTGCTAAAATAGAGAATCCTGCAAAAGCTGTAACCCCCTGCTTCGCTCCGCTCGCTTCCCCCCTAAGATAAAAGGGTTATTGCATCTGAATGGTTTTATGCCAGCAGCAAAAGATTGAACCTACCGATCCCTGAACCCGGCCGCAAAATCGATGGTGCATATGGTACCGTACCGGCTATGTGGGCCGCAGGCAACCCCTGCCGTCCGGAAAGCCGGGGTTAATATGGATTTTCGGTGCCCCCGGTCCGGCACAGCGTCATCGACAATGAGCTGCATGACCATGGCCCGGGCCTTGTCAGGTCCGTAGCCGATGCTCTCGCCGATGCGCCCCTGCCACTTTCCGTGACGTTCGATCCTCTCCTGCGGCGAACCGCTCGTACGACCGACGTGGCCGGTCTCCCCGCTTTCCCCCTCATCCTCAACCAGCTCTGCGGCCGCTGCTGCAAGCCCGTCAGACCAGCTGAGCGGCTGCATGGGTTTCTGGCGGGAAAGGACGCGGATAGCCTCATCCACCGCTCGAACCCCCTCGGTCGTCTGAATAAGAACCGGCGAACCGGGCTGGCGGTAGTTCTTCCCCTGGAATTGCGTGCGGAACTGCCGGAGAAAACCGACGTACGCCGTTGGATTGGTGCGGGCCAGATTGATCTCGACGAGGACCTGGCCGGCAAGATTCGATTCCCCGTTAGCCGCCACGGCAGTAAAAAGAACATACACGATGCAGAATGCTGTTAAAAGCCTGTTCCTCACATTACCCTCCTCTTCGCCCCGGTCAGGGGGACTTTTCATGGGCCTTGCGCCCATGCACCCGGCCGTAGGCCCGGCAGAACGGGCAGACACCTTCCTCTACCCCTTTGACGAACCGGTTAGCCAACCCGTCCGGATCTTTACGTGCAGTCCGGCAAACAGGACAACATTCGCAAACACGGGCCAGTGCCCGGTCAAAATCTGTAATCATCGTCTTTCCCATGCCCTCTCCTTTACCCCGAATCAGTCCCGGCGTCCACTAAAACGCCACCCCCTGCTCCGCCAGCTGACGGAGGACGACATCTTCCCACCCCCTGTTGGCGGCGGGGTTGGCCGGGCTTGGGTGGAGGATGCGCCCGACACGGATGCCGCTGCCGGCCAGAGCCCGTACCACCTGATCGGCTGCAAAGTTTCCGACCCCGATGACGCAGGACGGCCGGAGAAGCTCCACCTGCCGGCGCAGCGCCCGGTCGCAGGCGGCATTCAGGGTGTCCCGTTCGGCGGAACGCAGTTTATCGGGGGTAAGGTTCCGCCCGTCTGTATCGAGGAAAAGGAGCGGACAGTAGTTGAGGACGAAGAAGCGGTCGAAAAACCGCTCAGGAGTCCCGTAGCGGCTCCTGATCAATCCCCAGAGGCGCCGGCCGCTCACCTCGCTCCGCCGGCAGGCAAAACCCGTCACAAGCTTCTTCGGGTACTCTTCCGCCGGTCGTCCCACGGTTCCGTCGATACCGAGCCAATCCCTCACCGCCGAAATCTCCCCGAAGGGGACACCGGTCTGGGCCATTCCCCACGGCCCCGGATTCATCCCGACGAATACCGTTTCTTTCGGTACGTTGCCATACCGGCGAAGGTACTCCTCGTGGGGTTGGCGGGCATAAACGAGGGGGTTGTAGACATGGGCCACCGGCGGTGCGAAGTGAAGGCGGCCCAGTTCCGCTACCAGTTCATCGGTTACCTTAAGAAGGTCCATGGAACAGTCACTCGACATCGTACGAGCGGCCGGCCAGTTCCACCCGGTCCCCCGGCCGGAGTTTCCGCCCCCGACGGAGCTCACACTCGCCGTTCACCCGCACCTCTCCCTCGGCGATCCGGATCTTCGCCTCCCCGCCGGAGCCGACGGCCGCCACCGCCTTGAGGAAGCTGTCCAGCTTGATGTACTCCGTATTGATCTTCATGTCTTGGCTCCCTATCAGATTGCTTGCTGGTTGTTTTTAGCACGAATTTCTGCTAAAAAGGGGAACTTTCTGAAAAGGAGAACCGCACCATGCTGACCACATCCGACTTTAAAAAGGGAATCGTCATCCAGCTCGACGGCGCCCCCTGCCTGCTCACCGACGTCACCTTCCAGTCCCCCTCCGCACGGGGGGCCAACACCATGGTAAAGACCCGCTACCGCAATCTCATCACCGGACAGGTGCTTGACAAGACCTTCCGTTCCGGCGACAAGGTAGACGAAGCGGACTTTGAACGGCACAAGGGGCAGTTCCTCTACGCCGACGGCGCCCGGGGGGTATTCATGGACCTGGAGACCTACGAGCAGTTCGAGCAGGACGAGGACAACTTTACGGACAATGCGCCTTACCTGCTGGAGGGGACCGAGGTGGTGCTCGGCCTGTTCGAGGGACGGATGGTGACTATTGAGCTCCCCCTGACCGTGGAACTGACCGTCACCGACACGGCTCCGGCAATGAAGAACGCCACCGCCACCGCAGAAACAAAGGAGGCAATCCTGGAGACCGGCCTGAAGATCAAGGTTCCCCCCTACCTGGAGACCGGCAATAAGGTAAAGGTTGACACCCGGGACGGCCGCTTCATTTCCCGGGCTTGAGGAGCGAGGGGAATCGATATCCCCTGTCAGCCGCGGGCAGTTGCAAAATCCTGTTGACACGGAACAGAAATAAGGCTATAAATTGAGACTCTTTTGCCCAGGTAGCTCAGTCGGTAGAGCAGAGGACTGAAAATCCTCGTGTCGGCGGTTCGATTCCGTCCCTGGGCACCATTTAGCTTCATATAAACAGGCACTTACGATACCGACCGTGAGTGCCTGTTTTTCTTTGACGCAGATGACATACTGACTTAGCCCTTTGGTCATACATACCCACGCTATAACTAGTCAGCCTCTTGGCCTATCAGGATTCTTTACGGCGAATTTCACCACGTAACAGAGAGAAGCCCTACAAACGCATTGGCTGTAGGGCTTCTGTATTTGGAGTGACTTGGCCCTGCCCCCGACTTGCGGGTCAACTATCAACCTGGCCGGCAAGGGTCTTGTCGGCAGAGATGCTGTCCACGTATTGGCCTATCTTGTGACGATCATCCCGCGTCAACCCACTGAACTGGACTCCGTATTTATACCGTCCATCCACCATTCTCACGTAGCGGACTGTCTCCCCCTTCGTTTCTATTGTGCCGAAACCCGGGAGGGAGAAACCGCAGTCAATCATCTCGTTAAGCTGAAGCTTTTCTTCTGTTTCAATCAGGATACCGGTGAGACTGACATCGTGAGAGATACAGTAGAATCCGATCCCTTCCCTTACGGTTTTCACCTTTACACGCAGGGGCACACGCTTGTCCCTGAGCATCTTGGCCGATGCGAAGTCACCGACAGCCTTAAGCAGCTGCACCGGCTGGACAGGCTTGGTGATACAGTAGTTCGCCATGCTCCTTTTGACACGTTCGATTTCTGCAGGTATGTCATAACAGACCATGATAAAGGATAGTCCATCCCGCCCCTGAGACTCCCTAAGGAGAGAGCAGAGTTCATCACCCCCCATGTCGCGAAGCAGCAGCTCACTGACAACAATGTCAAAAGGGTTGTTACGGTGGTGCTGGAGTGCTTCCCGGCCAGACTCAACGGCGGTTATCTGGAAATCGGACCTGACGAGGAGGTGAGAATTTCTTTCCCGGAAGCTCTTTGATGGGCTGACAATCAATATTCTTTTCATGAGAGCGAATTTTATCGTACTACTGAGTGGTTGTAAAGAAGGCATTTCGAGTCTGCTGATTCGGGAAACCGTGATGTGCTATTCATGGCTTCCCTCGACCGGTGTCATCATCTCTAAATAAATTTTTTTGACTGCGCTTGACAATTATTCTGGGCGCGTTAAAGTTGTATCAGCCTGTTTCCGAAACGGTAAACTTGGAAAAAATTCCAGGCGCACAAAGCTGACGGACCTGTTTAAAGAGAGCATACCATCTGTTTAACAATTGATGGTTTTCTGACTAACAGGTAGCCGAGCTCCCGAAGAAACAGGTGAAATTTCAGGAAGCCGTCCATCATAAAAAATTGATGGGCGGCTTTTTTTATTGCATCCCCTTGTGGGGGTTCAGAGAGGGGAAGAGAAGCTCTCAGGCATCCGAATTCTGATAGTTCATCCCCGGCTAATGGTTTATTTCTTCCCAAAGGACCATGCGATCAGCATGCCGCCGACCACGGTGAAAATGAGGTAGTCCGTTGGCAACCCCAGGAACCAGTGCTTGTGCCAGGGAATCTGTACCGGACTGAATTTCGCCCACCCGTAGGCAGGGTTGAGGAGAAACCAGAGAAAATCCTCGATGATCCAGAAGAGCATGAGTGCGCCGACGCAGCGGGCTTCCAGTCGCCAGGAGAATGTGCCGTTGGCCGCAAGGGGGAAGTGGAAGACAAGGAACATGAAGGGAAAGACCCAGGCGTGGTAGCCGGTCATGGCCCGTCCCCCCCAAAAGATATCGAGAAGCCAGTGCTTTTCAATCCTCCAGGTGGGGAGCGATGAGGCCCATCCGTGGGCTCCCTCGATCTGGATCTCGGTCATGGCAAAAAAAAGACCGAGCAGGGCGACCCAGCCGATGAGGAAGAGGGGGTGACGAAAGGAGCTGCTGATTTTCATGTCGGTCCTGCTCCGGCGGTCTTGCCAAGCACGATATCGAGGACATGCCGTGCAGCGTCCGGACGGCCGACCCGCAATGCGTTCTCTCGCATCACGCTGAGCCTCTTCCGATTGTCGAGGAGCATATTGACCCGCCAGGCAAGGGCACCCGCATCATACGCCTTCATGGCGGCCCCGTTTTCAAGAAGGAAGTCGGCATTTCGCTCTTCCTGGCCCGGAATTGGTGATACCACGATCATGGGAAGCCCGACAGCCAGGCACTCCGAGGTGGTTAGCCCTCCCGGCTTGGTAATGGCCAGGGCACTGACCGCCATGACACGCTCGATGACCCGGGTGAACCCCATGGGGAAAAGACGTCCAGGATACCGCGACGCCAGTCCGCGCAGCTCATCCAGCAGTTTCTCGTTCTTGCCGGCCAAAGTGACCAGCTGGAAATCCCCTTCAAGCCGGAGCAATCTCTCTGCCAGTACCTCAATCCCCCCCACCCCCGCCCCGCCCGACATCATCAGGATTGTCGTTTTGTTGGCGTCAAGCCCGAACTCCGACGCACACTTGCTTCGCGACTGGGGCTCACTGAATACCGGCATTATGGGAATGCCGGTAACATGCACCGTGTTGGCAGGAATCTGCCGCTCTACCAGGCGACATGCAACCTCTTCATGGGCCGCGAAGTAGCCGCTCATTCGCTCATGGAGCCAGAGTGCATGAACGTCGAAGTCAGTCACCTGGACCCAGACCGGCGTGGTGAAGCTCCCCTTACGGATCTTTCTGGCAAGGAGCTGAGCCGGTAGAAAATGGGTGCAGATGACGTGGTCCGGGGCAATCTCTGAGAGGACCTTCCGTAACTTCTGGGTATTGAGACGTTCGATAGCGATCCGAAGCCTAGAGAGGGCCGAATCCACCCTTTCCCGGTCTGTCTTGTCGTAGAGGTACCCCCAGAAAGCCGGATGACGCTCCACCACTTTGATGTAGGTATCGGCATAGATGGTCTTGAACAGCTTGGGGACCAGCTCCATCAGATCGACATGGACAGCTTCCACTCCCGGATACCATTTCTCCGCCGCGGCCTGAAGAGCCTGGGCCGCACGAACATGTCCCGCCCCGGCGGAGACGCTCAGTATGGCTATTTTTTGCCGCTTGCCAGAGGGATATATCATTTCTTCGCCTCCACCGGCGCATCCTGAATCATGATATGCCAGTTGGGGCGTTGCCAGCTTGTACGAAACTGCTCTACGGTGGACTCTACCGCTCTCTTCTCCTTTTCGAAGCCGTCAATGAAGAGGACGAAGTCGGCCTGAGCCGCAGCAGTCCCAACTTGCTTGTCAAACTGCCGCACCATCCCGTTGGGGGTGCTCACCTTGCGCCCCATCACCTCGGTAACCGGGAAGAGAAGCCCCTTCATCCCGTCCCCCGGCTCGTATACCTTGAATACAAGCTCGGAACAGACCAGGGCTGAATCGGTCGCAAAATCGAAGTTGAAATCGTAGGGACGACCGCTGTAGTGGAAAGCGCGCTGAATGGCCTGGGCCTTTTCCCGTTTCGAAAGGCGGGGTCTGATGATGCCGATGGAATCAGCTGCACCGGTGAATTCCAGGGAGGTGAAAGAAACCCCCTCGGAAATCGCCTCCAGGATACGGGGTTGATGTCCCTTCTCCAGGGGAGTTTTGCCGATCGCATAGGCCTTGGGATAGCTCTGCTGGAGGAATTTTTCCAGATTGCCGTCGGCAATTCCCCTGCTCTTTACCCATGCCTTGACTTCCGGATCGTCGAAGAAAGCCTGCCGCTCCTCCGGCGTCCCGACGTAGAGTGCCACGTGGGTCCAGAAACCGGGGAGTCCCATGTTCGAAAGATACCACTCATGCCGCTCGAAGATGATGTCACCGGGCTGTAGGCGCGGATGCATGGCATCGACCTGCCCTTCGGAGATCAGATGGCTCCCCTTGCGCAAGACCTTGGTGTCACCCATCCATTCCGAAACCCCTTTCTGCACCGGAAACCAAGCGGCGAAGCCGGTTTTCTGCACCACGGCCAACGCATTTTTCAGGGTCAGGACATGCCCTTTGCCTTTCCCCATCTTCCAGATGACAGTGCTATCCTCTCCAATGGCTGAGCGCAGTTCCCGTGAGCCGTTGGCATAGCTCTTGTCGATTACCTGGAGTGCAGCGAATTCGGTCGCGATGGCTACGTTGAGGAAGCGGAACTTGAAGCGGGAAAAGGTCCCGGCGGGGATACCCAGCTCCGGAACAGGTTCATTCAGGATCGTATCGAGTGCGGGGTTCCTGTCAGCCAAGGCTAGGAATTCCAGGGCGTAGCGGTAACTGGCAAGGAAGGCGGCGTTGTTCAGGGCAAAAGAGGCGTTACGGCTCTTCTTGTCCTGAAAAAGGCTGAATCTGCTTCCCTCGCGGCGAAGGGCATCCAGTGCAGCCATGCTGTCCAGGACAATGCTCCAGGTATTCCAGATAGCCAGCTTGTCCTGCCGCGGCAGCAATTCCTTCTTCCGGTTCTTATCCGGGCTGAAGAGGTCCGGCCGGGACCGGGCAAAGTCAACTGCCAGGCGCAGACTGTTACGGGCAATCCCGAAAGCGCGGGTATCATCAACTATCTGCTTCTGAACTCCAGCATCGGATCTGGCATGGGCAGATGATGGCAGTGAAACGCACGTGAGGCCGACAAAAAAAAGAAGCGTGACAACAGTGCGCAGCATGGATCCCTCCTGATTGAAGTATCAATGTTTTTCTTTGGTGCATTTATGTCACGGGAAGATTCGTTCCCTGTGGTTTTGCCCTATTTCCCTGCCAACTCTGCCCCGTACTGCCGGATGAACTTCTTGAAATTAATCCAGACGTTGTTGAACCCGAAGGCCTGCATTTCCGTCTCAGCATCCTTCAATGACCACCCATCCATCTTCATCCGGTAGGCGGCGGAGACGATGCCGGTCCGGTCCTGGCCGTGGCGACAGTGGATAAAGACCGGCTGATTGGCCGGGTCAGCCATGAGTGCCACGACCTTGTCCACCTTTTCTCTCAGACCCTTGTTGTCCATCTGTATCGGCACGAGGATAGAGCGCATACCTGCCGCTTCCACCTGCTGCCGGTCGTTTTCGGTGGTGCGGAAGTCGATGACGGTTCTGATCCCCATCTTTTTCAGAGTCGCATACCCATCCGCCCCGGGCTGCGCCCCCCGGTAGATTCCCGGTGCGATGCGCCCCACGTTGGACAGCCCCGGCAGGTTGTAGATCCGTTCCGAGTTGCGAACATCCGTGGGGAGATGAACAACGGATGGAGTGACTACGGTTCCGTTGCCGTTACCGGCAAAGGTAAAGGATGCCCCCATGACAGCTATCATGATTGCTACAACGCAAACGGTGATGTATTTCATCTTTATATACCCCTTCCTGATATGCCGAAGTTAACCGTGACCAAGATACTGTGATTACCGCGCAAAAACAATCGCTTTTTTTAATGATAATTTCCAAAACGTTCATCCCGGTTGCCCTGACCCAGGAGCGATTACTCAGGAAAGGGGCAGATTTGAGCACTATGGCACTAACGTTTCCGACGGATCTCCAGCGTAGTCATGAGCCCGTCGGGAGTGAAGGCAAGTCGGGCGTCCACTTTCTCCAGGCTGTTGACCAGCTGCAAGGTTGGCGAGCGATCGTCACCAGCGGCTGGCTGCCGGGGCCTGCCCAGACTGCCATGGACGCTACAACTGGTGATGCCGGTGGAGGGGTCGACCAGGTAGCGGCCACCGGCTGGGCAATAGGGGGTGTAGCCACGCAGAGCACTAATTGAGGATTCCAGCTGTTCCTGCGCCACCCCCAGGTTATTGAGCATGATTGCCGCCAGGGGAAGATTCTTCCGGCAGGCATGGCGCAGTTCCTCCTGGTAACCGAGGGAGACCGGTTCCGCCAGTTCTTTGAATGCGGAGCGGTAAACGGAAAGCTGCATGCTCCCCTGCGGGGCAGAAGATTTACCCTTTATTGCCAACCCGTCCATCAGGTCAGTTATGATGTCACGACGTGAGGCAATCACCAGACGGTCATCCACCACAGCGGTATACAGGCGGAGCTTCACCACGAACAGGGTAAAGTTGGTCACGTAGAGCGGTTTTCCCTGGTGGTTTTCCAGGGTGTAGGTCTCCACACCGAATTCGTCGTCGCGGGACGACGGCCCCAGGGCGCGGAAGAGCGTGGGAATCGACGCCTCCGCTTTAACCGGGTCCGTCACCTTCACGGTCAGGTAGGTGGGAAGATTGAGGGCCGACGCAAGGTAGCCGATTACCAAGGGTTCCAGAGAGGAGGTGCGCCCCGCTTCATGGCCGAGCATACCTAACCCCTGCCCCCCCAGGGTAAAGAGTACCTGGCCGTCACAGAGGTTGAGGGCCACGTCATCCCCCAGCCACCCGAGATCGAGGCCGTTGCGATCCCTCAGTGCGCGCACCAGTTCGGTTCTTCGGAGCCAATCGGGGGAGATGTGCCCCCGCAACGAGATAACGGTCCGGGGCAGGAGGGCTGCTTCCGTGAGTGTCCCCTGGGAGCGGCCCGACAGGGCAACCAGCCCGTCGTACCAGGAATTTTCAATAAGCGGCAATATGCAGGTCTGGATGCGGATGGTCTCCCCCAGTTTCACCCGGATGCCGATCGGATCGAAGAATTGGGTCCAGTAGCGGTTGTAGTTTTCTACGAACGCCTTGTATTCTGCCGCTTCCCGGGGCGTAATCCGCTCCAGGGGGATTTCCCCGACCGGTGTGAGGAGACCAGGACGGTTGTGGATGGAACAGTAGGGCTCCCCCTTCTTGTCGATGGCATAGACGCCGTGATCGGGACAGTGTGGTGGATTCGGCCCCAGATAGCCGCCGGCAACAAGCTCCGCCATGGTCGGCTCGCGGCGCTGCTCGGTGTGAAACCAGAGGCGGGCGTTGGCCAAAAGGGTCATATTGCCGGCGCAGCGCATCCTGCGAGCCTCGCCTATCTTCCAGCGGGGAGAAACCAGGGCGCGGATGTGGGGATCGGAGAGGTAGATGAAGATATCTTCTTCTCCTGCGTTCTGGGGGAAGATGGTCCGCATGTAGCGAAAATCGTCGGCTTGGGCCAAGGGAGGGAGCCGCTTCTCTGCCACGGCGACGATCCGCTCCAGGGCTTCCTTGCTGCTGGCAACCGCCGCAACGTCCCCCATGAGCAGGGTGTAGGAGGATATGCGCCGGTCGGCGGAGACAGCAGCAATCCCCCGGTGCCCATCGATGGTGAATTCGCTGCGCACACCCCCCTGCCGGGCAGCCTCGCGATATTTTTTCTCTATCTGCTTGCGGAAGCGATCCCTGTCTTTGAGGGAGAAGATCACAGTGAAGGCAGTCCCTTCCTTGAGAAACGGGTCGCTGCCCGTAAAGGCCATGTCGCCGATCACCCGGTCGCCGAACATGCGGGTCAACAGGCTGTTCTCCAGGCAGAGCTGGCGGGAGAGCTTCTCCCTTACCTTGAAGTCACGGGCGCTCGTTTCCACCTGGCGCAGCAGGTTCCCTCCCCACTCGTCCATCAGGTCGGCCAGCTCCAGCTGCTTGGTGATGTCGGTGAAGAAGACCGCGTACTGGTCAGCCGGAATATACGCGGACAGGAGGGGCACGGTGGGATTCTTCCCTTTCAGCATCTCTGGAAAGGGATGGGACTTCACTGCCGGGCCGACAAGGGTGGCAAGAGGTATATCAGCAGGCACGCCGGCGGTTGCCTTTTTAATGGCGTCCCGCTGGCTGAGGCTCTGGGGGGCATTGCCGAGAAGTTCCAACTGGAGGGATTCCTGGATGGCGGCCGCGCCGGTGAAGATGCTGTACAGATCGGGGGAATCGCGACGGAAGCGTGTCGTGTCCCCGCCGGCAGTCGGAGAAAGGCCGTAACGGGGGGCGATCATCCGGTTCCAGTACTGACTGAACGTATCGGAGTTCCCAGGGTCTGCCATCTGGAATGCGATCTGCTGCTGATGTGCCCAGGACTGCCGTACATCGGGGCGGGATACGTCACTCGTGGGAAGCTTGAACTTGAGAGAGGCAAGCGGTTTGAGCACCCCGCCGGCCGGCCGGGCAAGGATGGTCAGCCGGGCCGCACCGGGCTTGCCGAAGCGGCCGGTGAGGGTCATGGTCCGTCCCTGCGTAACCGCCGCCACCTCGCCTTCATCTTGATCTTCCCGTGCTTGGCCTGACGCCATTGCGTGTACCAGATACACATCCCCTTCTTCCACCCGCGCCAACAAGGAAAGTGGCCCGCTGGGTGCGTCCCCCTGCAGCGGGACCACCAGGCGGAAATATCCCTCATTCCCGGCCCGATGAATCTCCGGAGTTATCACGGCTGTTGAAACACCGCCGGTGCCGACGGCGGCTATTGCTGCAAAGCAACCGAGTAAAAGGGTGACAACCGCGAAGGCTATGATCGTTCGGCGTGACATGGGAACTCCTTTCGTCCGGCACGCGGAAACTGTGGCCGGTTCTGTCGTTGATTCGACATGAAGAGTGTTCTGTTTTCATCATGGGGACAATGGCGTTAATTCCCACCGAATGCTGAAAGGGCGATCTCCCTGACCCCCTTCAGATCCAGCTTGCCGGTCCCGAGGATCGGCAGCGCATCCACCTCCAGATAACTGTCTTTTCCCGGTTTCCAGAGATTGGGAAGGTCGCTCTCCACCATCAATGTTTGCAGGCTCGCGCTGTCCGTAACCCCTTTCGTGTAGAGCACCACCAGTCGCTCCCCTCTCTTCTCGTCCGGGATGGAGGTGACCGCAACCACCTGCTGCTGACCCAGCCGAGCGTGCAGTTCGTCCTCTACCGCCCCGTGGGGGACCATCTCCCCGCCGATCTTGCTGAAGCGGGACAGCCGGTCGGTGATCCGGAGAAAGCCGTCCTGATCCATGATGCCGATGTCGCCGGTGACGTACCAGCCGTCCCGGATCACCTCGGAGGTCTTGTCCGGACGGTTCAGGTAGCCGAGCATGATGTTCGGCCCCTTGACCAGCACGAGCCCGGCTTCTCCCGGCGGGAGGGTTGCGCCGCTTTCCGGATCGACCACCCTGAGGGCTACCCCCGGGATTGGGTGTCCGACGCTCCCTTCCTTGACCCCTTTCTGCCGTATCCCGTCGATCTCAACGTCCGGCAGGCTCAGGGTGATGACCGGCGACAACTCGGTGGCACCGTACCCTTCCATGGGACGGATGCCGAACTTTTCCTGGAAGGAGTCGGCCACTTTGGTCTTCAGTTTCTCGGCGCCGGTGATGACCAGGCGCAGGGTGGCAAAGTCCTCCTTCTTCGCCCGGCGGAGGTAGGCGAGAAGGAAGGTGGGTGTGGCAATGAGGAGAGTTGAGCCCCGTTCCCGCACCACCCGGGCGATGGTCTCGCCGTCCAGGGGATTGGGATGGTAGGCAGCGGAAAAGCCGGAGACCAGCGGTAGCCAGAGGGTGCCGGTGAACCCGAGGGAGTGGAAGAAGGGGAGCGCCGAGCAGATGTTGTCACGGGGGGAGACCCGGAACACCATCCGGAGCGCTTCCAGGTTGGACTGGATGTTGTGGGAGAGCATCACCCCCTTGGGCTCACCGGTGCTGCCGGATGAAAAGATGATGGTGGCGACACGGTCGGCGGAAAAGCCTTCCGTGCTGACCAGTGCTTTGCGCGGCAGGAAGCGGGCCTTGAGCCAGGCAATCCTTTTCTGGTGAGGCGTAACGCCTCCCATTATCTCTTCCAGGAACACCATCCCCTCCAGTACAGGGAGAGAGCCGAGCTTTTCCAGGAAGGCCCGGGAGGTAACGATCGTCCGGATGCCACACTGTTCCACTGCCGAACGGATACCCTCGGGAGATGCGGTGTAGTTGAGATTGACCGGCACCTTCCCCGTCATGGTGATAGCGATGTTCGCCAACGCCCCTCCCGCCGATGGGGCCAGGAGAAGTCCGACCTTCTCCTGGCCGGTGATGAGGTTATCCAGCTTCCCGGCCATGAGGACCGCCCCGGTCAGCGCCTCGCCGTAACTGAGGACCTTCCCTCCCGTGTCGGAGATGGCATGACTTCTCCAGTTACCGCGCGCCGATTCCACGAACAGCTCGGCCAGGGAGCGGCGCCGCGGCTTGCGCGACTCGAACCAGGCGCAGGAGAGCTCCATAACCGCCTGCCGAACTTCCGTCGCCGTGCTCTCAGCCGGGAGGGGCGCGCCGAAGATGATGGTCATCCGGTAGGGAAAGAGAGTTGGCCAGCGAGAGAGGAGCCGGCCATGGGCGTAAGAGAGGATGCTCCCCCAGGCGCCGCCGATATAGACAGGGATGATCGGATAGTCGCTCCCCTTGACGATTCGCTCGAAGCCCCCCTTGAATTCGCCGAGCATGCCGCTCCGCGTGATCGCGCCCTCGGCGAAGATACAGACCAGGTACCCTTCGTCCAGTGCCGCGCGGGCGGTGGCGATGAATTCCACCAGCCCTTTGCGGCCGTCTTTCGACGAGACAGGGATGACCTGCATCAGCCGGCAGAGCTGTTTCAAAACCGGCTTCTCGTAAATGTGACGGTCCATGACGAACCGGATGCGCCGCTGCTGGGTGGCGAGGAGCAGAAGGGCATCCAGCCAGGAGACGTGGTTGACCACCAGCAGCGCAGGCCCTTCGCTCGGGACGAAGCGGTCGTCAATGACGCTGATCCGGTAGCAGATCCGCATCACCATGAGGGCGACGAAGCGGAGGAGGAAGTCGGGGAGTACCCGGAGGGTTATGATTGAAAGAACGAGGGTGATACAGGCGAGAACCGTGAAGCACCCGCCGGGGGAGACGCCGAGAGGACCGGAGAGGCACCAGAGGAGCCCCGAGGCGAGGAGCACCCCGACCCAGCTGAGAAAGCTGGAGGCAGCCAGGATTTCGCCTCGACGGTCTGCGGGACTGCGGAGCTGGATGAAGGACTGGAGCGGGACGATAAAAAGTCCCGCGGAGAGGCCAAACAGGAAGACCAGGACAAGCACGGACGGAAGGTTGGCCGGTACGGCGTGGAGGGCGAAGGCGCAGAGGGTAAGACCGACCGCGCCGATGGGAACCACACCGAATTCCACTGTCCGTCCCGACAAACGACCGGCGAGGAGGGAACCGAGGCCGATGCCGAAAGCGGCCGCGAGGAACAGGTAGCCGCTCTCCTCCTGGCTGAGGCCGAGACGGACAATGCCGTAGGGGAGAAGGTTCAACTGGCAGAAGGCCCCGACGAAAAGGAAGTATGCCGCCCCTATTACCGCAAGGAGGAGATATCCGTCACTCCTGAGCCCCCTGAGTGTTCGGAAATAGCTGGTCGGCATCACCGCCAGCCGACGACCGGCTGCGGCAGTTGCTGTTATCGGGAGAGAGCGGGCAAGCATAAGACCGGCAACGGCAATCGCAATCCCCGCCAGTGATGCCGGTCCGTGACGCCCTCCCCACGCCTGGACAAGGAACGGCGCCAGGGCGGTGCCGCTTATGATTGCCATGAAAGAGAGCATCTCCAGGCGGCTATTGGCTTGGGAGAGCTCTTCCCGTTCCACGAGTTCGGGAACAATGCCGTACTTGGCCGGCGCCAGCAAAGCGCTGTGAGTGCCGAGAAGAAAAACCGTCAGATACAACAGGACGGGAAGGCCGAGAAACAGGCCGACGCCGGCCAGCAGGGCAATGCCGACTTCCAGCAGCTTGACGCCGACGATGACCCGCTGCTTCGGGTAGCGGTCGGCGAGGGAACCGGCCAGGGCGGAAAAGAGGAGAAAAGGGGCAACGAAGGCGGCGCTGCCGATGGCGGTGATGGTGCCGGCAGCAGCCGTCCCCTGCAGGCCCACCAGGTAAAAAACGATGATCAGCTTGATCAGGTTGTCGTTCAGCGCCCCCAGGGCCTGGGCCAGGTTCAGGCGGTTGAATGAGCCGGGAGCGGTTGTCTGTACTGTTGCATTCATGCAGTAACTCCTGTCGAAAGGCAATCGGACACGGAAACAGCGGAAACATCCGATAACGGCGGATACCACCTACCCCCTGGTTCAAAATCCGCTTTGATCCGTTTTTTCAGATTCGATCCGTGTTTCATTCTGTTGTGTTTGTGCCTCTCCCTGGAGGAGTGGCCTCAATAGTCTCGCCGTATTGCCGAATACCTCTGCCGGGACACCCAACGCCTCTTTGAGAAGAACGTCCCGGTCCCAGGGGTTCTTCTCGGCAAGTATCCGGACGAGGGTCCGGGGCGGAACCCGGTAGGCGTGAAACCAGGGGGAGGTGATACCGGTGGAGGGAAGCGGCATGTCGGTGCCGTAGAGAAGCCGGCTGTGCAATTCTCCGTACTTCAGCAGCCGGGAGAGATGCCCGAGACGGTTCACCTGGGTCAGGGCGGAAATGTCGGCGTAGAGGTTGGGAAACTGTGCACAGAGGCGGAGAAAGCGCTGGTGGTTCGGCTCCCCCCCGTTCCTGCCATTGCTCGCGGCATGGGCAGCGATAACCGTCACCCCTTCCTGAAGAGGAAGACGGAGACGTTCCGGGTCTCCCAGCTCATCCCGTGAACGGGTAAAGGAACTTTCTTCGCCGGTGTGGGTCAGAAGAGGCAGCCCCAGCTCCCGGAGCCGTTGGTAAAACGGGATGATCCGCCGGTCGGCCGGATCGATATGCTGGATGGAGGGAAGCCACTTGACGAGTACCGCCCCGTCGGCATGGGCACGGTCCAATCGCTCCAGGGCATCGCCGCGCAAGGGGTTGATGCTCGCCCCGAAGAGGAGATTGGGATAGCGGCGAATTTCGGCTGCGATGAACTCGTTGGGGATATAGAACTCGGTCTGTTCCCTGTCCAGTTCACCACGTTCACCCGCCACACCGTCCATGGCAAAAACCACGGCGGCGCCAACCCGGCTCGACCCCTCCAGACCAAGGGAGATGCGGTGCAGTATCAGGCCGTCCCCCTCCTGGAGCAGTTCCGTCTCGGTTATGCCGAAAGCCCGGAGGTAGATCCGGTATTTCCAGCTCCGCAGCAGAGCCGGAGAAACAAAACATCCGCTGCCACCGGCCCCGATGCCGGCGGTATGACAGTGCACGTCGATGATGGGTGTGTCGGTCATGGATTCCAGCTCCCCGGTTACGTTCTCCCTCTCCGTCAAGAGGAGAGTTTTCATGGCGATCACATCGCAGGTATCATGCCAGGAGAGAAGCGTCAGCCTATCATACGGATAATGTTGGAGAAATAAAGCTGAAATTAACGTATGCTAAAATATTTCCGGAAGTTTATTGACACTTTATGACAGGTCGATGTACATTTTGTGCATGGAACCGACATTGAAGCTTTCCGCAGCGAACAGGGAGTTTTTTTCCATGGTGGCCCGTGCAGCCTTCACCAACCCCTTCAGCCAGGAGCGGGTGGAAGTGGACCGGCAGATCGTTGGAGCGGCGCAGGCCATTTCCCGCGACGAACTGGTGTCCCAGACCATCGCGCAGGTCGAGAAAAGGGTGCACAACCTCATGGCAGGGGGTAAAACCGACCTGCGCCGCTACACAGGGGAGGACCGGGATATCGTGCGAACGGTGGTCCTGTTCGACGTCTATCATCGCTTCCGCTTCGAATTCGACGCCCTTATCCTGCGCCAGATTGAGACCGGAGATACTCCCTGCCAGGTTCCCTTCGCGAGGGACGTCTTTTCCAGTCTGGAAGCCCAGGGGATCAGCAACGACGATGCCCGGCGCTATTTCGCCATCTTTTACCAGATCCGCCGTGCTTTCTACTTCATCGAAAACGGCCTCACCGGTCTCGCCCCTTCCATGGACACCCTGCGACTGCACCTCTGGGAAAATGTTTTTACCTCCGACATAAACTGGTACGAGAATCTCCTCTGGAACCGGATGGAGGATTTTTCCACCCTTCTGCTCGGAGAGACCGGCACAGGAAAAGGAGCTGCGGCTTCGGCCATCGGACGTTCAGGCTTCATCCCCTTTGATGAGAGGACGAAGTGTTTCAGCGAAAGCTTTACGCGCAACTTCATCTCCCTCAACCTTTCCCAGTACCCAGAATCGCTCCTGGAATCTGAGTTGTTCGGCCACAGGAAGGGCGCTTTTACCGGGGCTATCGAGAACCACGAAGGGATTTTCGCCCGCTGCACCCCTCACGGATCAATCTTCCTCGACGAGATTGGTGACGTCTCCATACCGGTGCAGATAAAACTTCTGCAGATTCTCCAGGAGCGCACCTTTTCGCCGGTCGGAGGCCATGACCGGCTCCGTTTCAACGGCCGGGTCATCGCCGCCACCAATCGCCCCTTGGACGAAATGCGACAACAGGGACAATTCCGCGACGACTTTTACTACCGGCTCTGCTCCGACATCATTACCGTCCCTCCGTTACGACAACGGCTTCAGGAGGAGCCACGCGAACTGGAGGTGCTGGTGGCCGGCATTCTCACGAGAATGATTGGTACTGACGGAAAGTCAATGGTGGGGCTGGTTTGCGAGATTATAAGCAAGGACGTGAGACAGGACTATCCTTGGGAAGGTAACGTTCGGGAATTGGAACAGGCTGTGCGACGGATTATCCTCACCCGTCACTACCTGGGGGGCAAGCGGGTTGCCGCGAGCAACTTGCGCGAGCAACTGTTCGCCGGCATTGAATCAGGCACCAAAGATGCCCAGACTCTGTTGGCTGAATATTGCTGCCTCCTCTACCGCCAACACGGCACCTTTGAAGAGGTGGCTCGCCGCACCGGCCTCGATCGACGCACGGTAAAGAAATATATCCGGATAGTTGCATCAGACAGCCAGGAACGCAGCTAATTCGCGGTCACACACCAGAGAGTAACTTGTCCGGCTGGCACCCTCCCCTACGGCCGGGCTTGATTTGACATTCATAACTCTTACGACATAATTGTGCGGGAGCGGCGACTCCGGACCATGCCAAGGCCCGCGGGGCTGTCCCTGGCAAAGATAGAGCCCGTTAAGCGTACTCGCCTCGCCTATAAACATCTGCATGAGTGTCATCAGCCGTTTGCACTTTGATGACGCTCCCAAATTCCTAAGACGAAAAAGGAGACGTTATGCGCATCTTTCTACTGCTCGCTGGGCTCTGTCTGGTTGCAATTCCGGCAGCGTTGGCAGCGCCACCGGCCGACGTGGTACAATACTCCGCGTGCCGCCACTGCGGCATGAACCGGGGAACGTTCAGCCACAGCCGCATGCTCATCGAGTATGAGGACGGCTCGCGGGTCGCTACCTGCAGCCTGCATTGTACTTCGGTTGAACTGGCCAACACCATTGACAAGATGCCGGTCATGGTAAGCGTTGCCGACTACGACAGCAAAGAGCTCATCGATGTTGAAAAGGCCGTCTGGGTGATGGGGGGGAGCAAGAAAGGGGTAATGACCGGCCAGGCCAAGTGGGCCTTTGCCTCCCGGGAGGGGGCTGAGCGGTTCATCACGGCAAACGGCGGCATAATTGCCAGTTTCGATGAAGCGATCAAAGCGGCCTATGACGACATGTACCAGGATACGAAGATGATCCGCGAATTCCGGAAAATGAAGCGGCTCAAGCAGCAGGGAGGCGCGGCACATCACTGATCCGGAAGCAAAATAGCTGTATTCAAGAAAAGGAATGAGTTATGGCCAGGCATCTGTTAGGGATTCTGATTCTGTTTTTCAGTCTGGGAGTTGCGGTTCCCCCGTTGGTTCGTGCCGCTCCCCCCACTGCGAAGGGCGTGTACCAGCCGCTCCCGAAGCCGGGAACAAGGGTGCCGATCGACACCGATTACTACTTTACCTACGGTTTCGGCAAGCAACCGAAGATCGGCACGTCCATTATGCGGGTGGAAATTTTCACCCGTGACGGGAATCGGGACACGTCGTTCACCGTCAAGGGGGACGCGGACATGCCCTCAATGAGGGGAGCCCACGCTGCCGGGGACAAGAATTTCGCTCTCTCCGCCAAGGGAGTGTACCTTCTCCCTGTTCGTCTCGTTATGCCGGGTGACTGGGAGATCAGATTTACGTTCGTAAAGAAGGGGAAAACGGTCTTACGCGGCGCCTATCTTTTCGATTTGTAGCGATGCTTTCTTAGTAGCCCTTCAAGGGGCGGGGCTCAGGAGACGGTGACACTATGAAGAACCTGATGAGCAATGGATACGCGCAACTCCTTCCATTCGCGGTAGTCTGCACGATGACCCTCTCATTTTTGCTCGGCGCGGCAAGCTCAGGTGCTGCAGCGCCGCTATTTCCTGCAGCTTCGCCGGAGACGCTTCGCCTGGGAGAGCAGGTCTACCGTGAAGGAGTGCTTCCGTCGGGAAAGCCGCTACTGGCCGCCATTAAAGGAGGAGTTTCAGCTCCCGGGACAACTTTTGCCTGTATAAGTTGCCATCTGCGCAGCGGGCTTGGCTCTGTGGATGAGGGGATCTATACGCCGGCCATAAATGGGGAGAAACTTTTCAAACCCCTTCCGAGACTCTACAAGGGTATCGAGCAAAACGCCAAATCTTCGCCCCCGCTTCGCCCTGCTTATACAGAAGAGTCACTTATAGAAGTGCTTCGAAGCGGTCGCGATGCCGGCGGTCGTTTGCTGAGTGAGGCAATGCCCCGTTACCTTATTGAGGACAGGGATGCGAGGATTCTTGTTGCCTACCTCAGATCGCTTTCCTCACAATCGTCGCCCGGGGCCGATGCGACGCTTCGTTTTGCAACTGTGATGTCCGAGGATATAAAACCAGCAGAAAGTGAAGCGATGCTCGCCTCTTTTGATCACTACTTCAAAATGAAGAAAACTCAGGTAAGGACTTTTTCTAATCCGCGGGGGCTTGGGGCCAAATCGCGCTTGATGGCGGAAAACATGCTCGGCTCAAGAGACCTGGCAGTCAGGGAGATGTCGCTGTCACACTGGACGCTGAAAGGTCCACCGGAGACATGGCGCAGCCAGCTGGAGGAGTACAACCGAAAGGAGCCGGTATTCGCGCTGCTGGGAGGGATTGTCAGTGGCCCCTGGAAACCCGTTCACCAATTCAGTGAGGAGAACGGGATTCCTTGCCTGTTCCCCAATACTGACTTTCCCGTGATTTCCGACACCGACTTGTACACGCTGTATTTGTCGAAGGGGTATTACCAGGAGGGAGAAGCGGCCGCACGTTATCTCAACAGTAGGACGGATATCTTGGAGGGCAGACGCGTTGTCCAGATTGTGCGCGCTTCCCGTGAGGCGGAAGCCCTCTCGGCTGGATTTCTGCAAACATGGCAAGAACTGGGGCAGCAGGCTCCGTTGACTGTGCCGTTGCCATCCGGGAACGCATTAGACAGTGATTTTCTGAAGCAGGTACTCGCTAAGGAAAAACCGGCTGCCCTGGTCATCTGGGATGATGCCACGGCCTTGCCGGCATTGGATTTGTTGAGTCGCTTCGAAGGCCGGCCGACGATGGTTTTTCTCTCAACGCGCTACCTCGGGGAGAGTATCTGGACCTTGCAGGAGACAATCCGTGATTTTACTTTCCTAACCTATCCCTACACCTTTTCCCCTTTTGCCCCCCGGTCAACCATGGGAAAACAGAAAGTCCAGGACGATCTGCAACAGACTTTGCAACAGGTGGACGTTCCTCTCAAAAACGAGGTGGAGAAAATTGCGAGCCTGACCAACTCATTGACACAGATATTGACCATTATGTTGATGGATCTGAAGGGCAATTACTATCGCGACAACCTTCTGGATGTTGCCGGGATGATGCCGGACCAACAGTATCCCCTCTATGGCCGGATCAGCCTTGGCACCGGTCAGCGCTACGCTTCCAAAGGGTGCTTTATCGTACAGCTTTCCCACGGTGACAACCCCGAACTTGTCAAGAAAAGTAGTTGGGTAATTCACTGATAACGCATTTTTACCGCTTACCGTGAAAGAACTGGAGGAACTACCCATGTGCAAAATGGCATTTATCGCAGCAATGTTTTGTATCGCGCCAATTGTTGCCTTTGCCGATGGCAGGACTGATTACAACGCTCATTGTGCAGGCTGCCACGGTGCGCATGGCAATGTACAGACGGAAAAAGCCAAGGCACTCCACATGGACGTCAGAAAGCTCGCCCTGAATGTCAGCAAAAAGAACAAGAGCGAAGTGATTGCAGTAATACGGAGTGGCAAAGGGAAAATGCCGGGCTACGCAGGCGAGCTTACCGGGGAACAGATTTCATTGATTGCTGATTATGTGATAGCTCTTCGGAAAAAGTGAACTGCTTGCGCGGTACCGGAGCGCCTTAAGAGTGAACTTTTGGACAAAAGCCCGTAGCGACGAGAGCCGGCAATCTGGTAAGCGAGACATGGGAGTAATATGCGTATTTTTTTTGTTGTGATGATGTGCCTGGCTCTGCAGTTAAGCTGCATTTCGGTACGTCCGGCGCTGACCGCTGTGGGTTGCGATCTGAACAACCCCGACCGTGACGTGCCACGTCTCTTCCCGGAATCAACCAGCTACAAGACAATCTACGTCTCCATCGCACAACGAGGTGGCCCCCCCCTCCAGAGAAGAATAGAAAACCGCCTCGGGGGGCGCATGTATCTCGCCCTCTATGCCCCGCTTGACGTCCCCTACACCCTCTACGAGATCTACCGCGACAAGAAAAAGGTCGGCTACATCCATGGCGTGAACCAGAAAGGGCAGTTCGGCGGCATCCAGGTCTTTGTCGCCCAGGATCTTACCGGCAGGATCAAGACGTTCTACATCCAGAAAATAACCGGCAAGTCGGCCGGCAAATTTCGCGATGCAGCGTTTGCCAGGAAGTTCGTCGGCCTGTCGCTCAAGGATTTCGAATCCTATGATCCGGCCAGCGGCAAAGGGACCGGGAAGATTGCCGAGATTGCCAACCCCGCGCCCGATATGGTTACCGATTTCTACGGCGTGCTGCGCGGCCTCAAGAAAAACCTCGTCCTCATGGATGAATTCGTCTTTTCGGTGGAGCGCGGGAAACCATGATCACTCCCTTTCAGGTGGCCTACAAAAACCTGCTGCGCAAGAAAGTGCGCACCCTGCTCACTCTCGTAGGGATCACGCTCTCAACATGGGTGCTGGTAAGCCTCTTCGGCTTCAACCGCGGCTACGAGAAGGCCCTGAATCGCGACATCGAAAACATGGGGTATCAGCTCATGGTTATGGCGAAGGGATGTCCCTACGAGGCGGCCACCATGATGCTCCAGGGGGGGACAGGCCTCCGCTACATGGATCAGTCGATGGTAAACGACATTATTAAGGAAGCTGAAGTGGACAAGATCACCCCGATCCTGATGCAGGCTTTCTTCGATCCCAACAAGGGGGAAAGCGGAGGGATTGCGGGGTATTTCGGCGTTGACCCTGCTACCTACCCCGCCATGAAGCCGTTCTTCCGTTTCCGCAGTGGCGGCTGGTTCCACGACAATTCCGCCCCCGAGGTAGTGATGGGGTACGAGGCAGCCGAACTGGAGCAGCGCGAGGTAGGGGACATGACGCTCGTGCCGGAAAAGAACGTCCAGCTCAAGGTTGTGGGTATCCTGGAGCGAACCGGCACCCAGGACGACGGTACGATCTTCGTCCCGCTGAAGACATTGCAGCGGATCGCGGGAATCGACAAGATAACCACCATCGGCATCAAGGTCAAAAAAGATGCCGACATTACAAAACTGGAAAACAAGCTCTACCAGCTCAAAGATGTGCAGGTAGTCAGCTTCAGCCAGGTCAAACAGACGATCATGAAGCTCATCTCCACCGCCCGGGTAATGGTGCTCTCCATCGCCATAGTCGCCATCCTGATCGCCATGGCCGGCGTGGTCAATACCGTCCTCATGTCCGTCCTGGAACGGTTGCAGGAGATCGGCATCCTCAAGACCATGGGGGCAATGCCTGGCGACATCTTCCGCCTGGTCTGGACGGAGACTCTCATCCTCTGCAGTATCGGCGGTATCGCCGGGATAGGCTTCGCCTTCCTCTTTGCCCGAGCCACCGACCTCCTGATGCGCAGGATACTTCCCTATGCCCCCAGTGGCGGACTCGTAGCCATCGACGGGAAGCTTGCCCTTCTGACGCTGGGAAGCATCATTACCACAGGCCTCTTGAGCGGCCTCTACCCGGCATGGAAGGCTGGGCGGGTGCGACCTCTTGAATCGATCAGGAGGGATGGATGACGATCGAGTCGAATGTACTGCTGGAGGCTCGGGGTTTGACCCGCGTGTACCACAGGGGGAGTGAGAAAATCCAGGCAGTCGATGGCGTATCACTCACCATTCGCCGCGGGGAGTTCGTCTCCTTCATGGGGCCGTCCGGCTCCGGCAAGACAACCCTGGTGAATCTGCTTGGCTGCCTTGACAACCCCTCCGCGGGGGAGTTGGACATCGCCGGCAGAAACATTTTCGGCGGCGGGAAGATCCTCGGTGAGCGGGACCTCACCCGGGTAAGGCGGGAGCTCTTCGGCTACATCTTCCAGAATTTCTATCTTATTCCTACACTCACCGTCCGTGAAAACGTAGCGCTGCCACTTGCTTTCTACCGGAAGCCTGGCGTCGAGACGGAGGTGGAACGGCTCCTGGCGATGCTCGGAATGGAGCACCGGATGGAGCACCTGCCGGAGCAGATTTCGGGCGGGGAAATGCAGCGGGTTGCCATTGCGCGGGCGCTGGTGAACCGTCCGGAAATACTCCTCGCCGATGAACCGACGGGAAACCTCGACTCGAAGAGATCGGGGGAAATAGGGGAAATTCTGAAGGACCTCAACCGGAACGCGGGTCTGACCATCGTCATGGTGTCACATAACCCTGAACTGGCGCGGCTCGGGGGAAGGCTTGTCGAGATGCGTGACGGCCAGGCGTACGAAACCTGAAGGATCCGGGCCTCCGGTTGCCTTCTGTAATCGGAGGTTACACAAAAGACACACGTACAGAAAAGGGGTTACGGCATGAACCGTAACCCCTCTGTTTTGTGACTCACCCGGCTAGAACTTCGGAGTATTTTTTCTGATTGCCAGCGCCGGGACTCGTGAAAGTGACGTTAACTAAACAAGACTCTTCATCATCTCTCTATCTTCTCCGGAAGCCGAGGGATATCAGGATTTCATAATCCTTTCCTGCTAGAACAGCATTAAACTCGTGTGACTCTGTGGACCCAACCCGATTCCCTAGAAACTGACAATGGAGGTGGAGAGGGCGAGGATCACCATAGGGAAAAAGATCAAGGAAGCTGTTAGTCATAACCTGAATCCCGCTCATAGAATATCTTGCCAATCCTCTCTATATCATCACGCAGCGTAACGTGGTTGAGAGTCTCAAATATCAAAAGATCAAAGGTATAGGGAAGCAGCAGATCATCCAATTCGGAGTCAATGTCACCCAGTTCATTCATGGTAATGGTCGCACCATAGAGGCTCAAATCAATATCTGACCCGGGCTTGAAAGTCCCTTTTGCCCGCGACCCATACAGCACCGCCTATTCAACGGACGGGTGCCGTGACAGGATGCTGCATATTTTCTCAATTGTCTCTTCACTGAGTCCGTACGGCATTAAACATCTCGTGTCTGTTCAGTCAAGGCAGAGTTCATGGGTAAACTGAAAACCTTGAATCAACCCTGCTGTTCCAACTCAGACAGGTCACGCTGCCGAGCCAGACCCACCGCCCGACGTAATGTTTCAAAAGCCCGCAGATGATTGTCGAAGCGTTGTTTCCAGCGGATATCTTCTGTCATTGATTGCACCTCTAAATTTCTAAATCATTTCAAAGTCGTCTTGAAAGTTCAGCTCCAAGCGATGCATCAAGTTTCTCCGCCCTCTTCTCTAGCTTCGCCAGACATAAACACCTAACAACTACTGCTTGCATCTCAAGTGCGTCCATTTCTCATCACTTCTATTAATGTCGAAAATTCTTTCCCAAACATGACAGGAAAATATTCGGATCTACCTCCTACACACAACGTACCATCCTCAGCAAAAGCACGTATATCCCGTCGGTAGAAACTGAACCGGATGACAAGCGCAATCAGCATGAGCATGAAGGCAGCATAGACCACCATGAGACCCCGCTCTTGCCCCACGTAAAAATTGACCCAATAGGTATAATCCTGCCATACCAACCGCAGCCCGTTGTCGAGAGGTAACGATTCATGAAGGCGCAGGGTCACTGTCTGCAGCTTTTTGCCTTCTTTTTCCATGGTGATCGTTATGGCTGGATTGATAATCTCCTTTGGCTGGTTTGGCGAACTGGCATTCGGCTGCTGCTTAAGCACTTGCGGCAGGTTAGCCGATGTGGCCGCAATTTGCTGCTGCTCGGCAACTATGTCGGTGTGGAAACGGGTGCGGAATGTATACCCCTGGAGGAGAAATGAATCTTCTTCACCGTTCAGATTCTTGAGCTTGACGAATGCGCTGTCAACCTCCCTGCCAGCAGCATTTTGGACAACGAACAGCGGTGCTACATCGATGTTCTTGATGAGAAACGAGAGGGCGCCGTCATAGTAGGGACGGTTGATACTGATTCGCTTGCTCCCTTGGCGGGTATCAAGGTCAACCACCAGGTCAACCGGCACTGTGCGATTATAATAGGTCGGCTTTACAGCAACAACGGTGAAAGTTGAATTTGGTATGCCACCAAATTTGGGGCGAGCCATAATCTTAGTATAAGCACCGTTGAACACTTCGCCAACAGCTACATCAGCCTCGGCACGGAACTTGGTGTAGACCGTCAGAACGCCCCCACCAAGCAAAAGCAGAAAACTCAGGTGAAACAGCAGAGTCGCCAGAGGTGCATAGCGATTACGTACACCAGCCAGTGCCGCACCGTCACGGGTCACTCGATAGCCCCGCCGTTCAAGTGCCTGGGCAACAGTGTCGAGCGATACCTTCGCCAAATCCTCGGTACAGCGGTAGCTGCGTACAAACCCGGAATCCCTTGGAAGCCACACCTCACGACACAGGCGCCAGATTCCCGGCACACGATCGGCCATCACCAGGATAAGATTGCAAAAAAACACCACCCACAGTGCCATCATCAATGGAGACGAGTAAAAATCAGTGAGCTTGAGTGCCTCCAAAAGTGTAACAAGCGTCGGTTGCGCCTGTTTCCAGTCCAGGTAAGCTTCCTTGCCTAGGAGCGCCTTCTGGGGCAATGTGATCCCTATCAGGCTGAACAAGACCAAAGTAATGATCAGGCCTACGGTAACCTTCAGAGATTTCATTGCGGCAAAAACCTTCTTCAACACGATTTAACCCTACTCCCTTTACATTGCACCAAAGAAGTGCAGGCTCGACGAAACAAATAAATTGATGCCGAAGAAGGCAATAAATACTCCCGACAAAGCCCCGATAGCAATCCAAGCCATCCGGCGGCCTCGCCAGCCCATGGTCAGGCGCAGGTGGATGGCAATTCCATAGGTCAGCCAACTCACCAGTGACCACGTTTCCACCGGATCCCACGACCAGTAATTGCCCCAAAGGTTCTTGGCCCAGATGGCCCCTGTCGCAATCATTATGGCATCAGTGATGAAACCGAATATCACGTATTTGAACATCAGTTCATCGAGCACGGGGAGATCGGGAAACTTGAGGTAGAACTCCTTTTGCGGATTCTTCTCTTTAAGCAGATAGACTATTCCCAAGCCATAGGCAACAACGTAGCTGCTGAAAGCCAGCCAAGCAAACAGGACATGGATTCCCAGCCAGAATGACTTGAGAGAAAGCGCCATAGGGGTCAATTGTGGTGAACAGATAACGCCATATCCTAGCAGGATAAGTGAGAATGGAATAGTGCCCAGCCCGACGCCGCACAACTCCCTGTTTTTCCAGACAAGTAGCAGCGTAAAAAGCACCACGAACCAGGCACCGGCGACAGCAGCTTCGTAATCGCCAGCCCACGGAAGATTGCCTACTGCAAGATACCTAGCAATAATGCCTGCTGTATGCGACAGGAAAACTGCCACAACAACCAAGTGCAACTTGCTGAGTACCCTCTCTTTTTTGAATGCATAGGAATAGATATACAGCGCGCTGGTGATTCCGTAGCCGCAGATAGTGATCCAGATAAATACCGATTCCCAAGGAGACATGGTCACCTCTATTGATTAATTAAGATTTCTTCCCCAAAAATGCCACTTTTGACCGTAATGGCTGCTAACATCCTACCTTTTCACTCTTCTCTTTCCAATCATAAATTGAAAGGTTCGCGAACTTCATGGTATCTTACCGCAACAGGTATTTAACTATTTCTTAATCAGGAAGTGAATCAATGATTTTCAGCAAACATGCACTCGTCATTTCCTTAGTTTTCATTCTCAGCGCCTGCAGCAAATCAGGTAATGAAGAAGTTACCTCCGTCTATCAAAGTGGGAAGAAGAAAGAAACCGCCGTTTTCCAAGGAAAGAGCACCGAAAAAGCCCGGCTGAAAAGTTTCGAGTACTATGAAAGTGGTGAAAAAAAGAAAGAGTTTTCCTATCAGGATAACCTGCTTTCCGGGCCATGGACCTACTGGTACAAGAATGGTAACAAATTTGGCGAAGGGAAGATAGAGAACAAGGCCATCAACCTGGGCATGGTCACCGGAAAAGAAACGTATTACTGGCCGAACGGCGTCAAGATGCTGGAAGCGGAAACTGAAGGTGGCGGATTGAAACCTGGAACCACTGCAGTATACCGCGACGAGCAAGGCAAAATTTATACCGACAAGGGTCGGCCAAAGGAGCTGGTTGAGAAATCAAAGAAGCTGCTGGAGCGTTGGGAGCGGGGAGAAATTTAACTCCCCCTTTGAAATTCGAGCAGTAATTTGCGTAGCCGTCTGTCTCTCGTATAAAACATCGTCCTATCATCCTCAAGCCAAAGCCATACCATCAACGGTCTGCAGAAAAGTCGCACTACAAGAGCACCTGCCAGGATGAAAAGACCGGCGAAAATCTGATTGCGGTAGTTGTGACGCATGACATCTATCCTGCCGAAGTGGCCCAGTCCGGTAACCTGCACCGCATATTTCCCTTGTTTCGCGACCTCTCCCTGCTTGAACGTCTGATCGAATCCGAGTTTTCCGTTTTCATAAATCATTGCCTTGAAGCCGGTCGATTCAGGGTCGTAAACAATCTCCCCTGTAGTTCCGGGCTGATTCATTTTCAAGGCTGTGACATACTCTCTTCTTTTGGCGTCCGGATGAAGATAGACAGGCTCAGACTGGAAATCGAGTCCGTTTTTGGTCACATAACTGAACACCATGTAGGTATCACCGAGAAACCGTAATCTCAGTTTCCCGATGTCAATTGCATCTCCGCGTTTCAGTGTGCAGGTGTTCGGCCCCTTCCCCGCCCCGTTGGCAATGTCGAAGCTTATCTGTGCCATGTTCCCACTGTCGGCATTTTTTAGATCATTAACCTTCATTTTGATGGCAAGGGCCGAATTGTCAGCCAGGAACCCCTGCTGCACTTTCTGCAGGTTGCTTGCCATGTCCATCCAAACTATGCCTGGAGCGGCCATGAGGTATCCCCGGATCCCAAGCCCAAAGTTGAGCGTTCCACAGACCAGGGTAAAAAGAAGTGCCCCATAGGCAACAAGTTCTATACAGAGCGCCGATTTTACCCGCTTGTCATAACAGACAGGGGAGGTTTCGGGAACTCCATTTAAAGTGGTGAACCCTGCACCCGCGAGAATCGACATGGCTTCAGCAGGCTGTCCGGGAAATGCGGTCCTGTTCTCAAACGCCTTCCGCGGCGGATGTAGATCCTCGAAATACTTGAGCTGCCTCAATCTTACGCCAAGAACAGACACACACTGCAGAATGAGCAGCCCGGCAAACACTAGCATTACCCTCGGGTCTAGTTCTCCACCAAAGTACTTGCCACGAATGAGATAGACAGCCATCAGGACAAAAATGGCTGCTGTTGAATAGCAGGAAACTATGATTTTCCTAAATCCTTGCATATCCGCTTCTCAGCCATGTCTTCACAGAATAAACAGACGGTCCCGCTTGTGCAAGACCGCCTGTTTTTACGTGCATGTAATTGGGATGGCGATCAGTAAGTTACCGGTCTTCTAACATTGCGCCCACCCATATTTGTACCGCTACTATGCTTTGTACATGCTGATATACTTGTAGCGGTTCCCAGAGTATAGCATTTGTTGTCGGGAGAAGCCATATCCCAGCCAGCATCTCCGGTAAGAGTTATACTCGGTGCATATTTATAGAGGCCACTTCCCGGCATGAAACGACGCTTACTGTGGGTGCCGACACCAGCAGTGTATGTTGCGTTCGGGAAACCATGTATCCCGCCGAAACCCACGTTGCCGTCATGGCAGTTGAGACAGGCGATGCCGGTGATGTGCCCATTGCCGCTGGCTCGTGCAGCACCCGTGCTTCCCGGTGTCCAGACCAGGTCTCCACTATTGCCGGTGTGGTTGCCACCTCCCGCATAGGAGCTTGACGGATGGCATTTGGAACAGACGACATCAGTCAGTCCGGTGTATTCTGCGGTAGGGTTCTCCGCAGTAGCGGTCTGCAACAAATATTCATTAGCAGAGCCATGAGTGCTGTAACCGGTAGAATGACAGTCGTTACAATGAAGTTGTGAGTTGTCAGCCACGCCGGCAGTTCCTTGGCCGCTGAAGACCTGCACCGTTGTGGAGAGCAACCCTGCCTGCTTGAGAGACGAATAGGGAGTTGAGAGGGTTGCCGTTGTGTATCGCGCAGCCCGCACCGCATGGTTGCTGTTGTTGGTGGTGGCAAAGGCGTCGTAGACGTTAAGCGCAGCCGGGGCTGCTCCGAATGACTTCTGAACTTGATCGTAACCATTACGCAGATCAGAGGTGCCAACCACTTCACTGAAGGGGTTGGTTGCCGTATTGATGGCTGTCCCACTGAAACCATTGCCGGTAGTGACGGCAGCAGCTCCATTGGAATCGTGGCAGCTGAAGCAGAAGGTGTCCAGGGTGGCATTGGCGGTGTTGCCCGCAGCCGTCTTCGCTGTCAGGTCGGTAAGAGTAATACTGTAGATAGTCGTCCGGGTGTCGGCATTGTACAGGTCGACTACCCCTTTGGTGCCTGTGTCGTTGCCATGCTTGTTAGCGACCACGCTGACAGAGCCACCGGAGATGGTACCCTCCGCGTGGCAGACGACGCAATCGGCGTCGGTAATGTTGGCCCAGGTTTTGTTGATGTGATGTGAGTTTTTGGCAAATTCCGTCTGCATGTCCTTGACTGAACCGGTACCGTGGCACCCTTTGCAACCACTCGATGCCGGTTCATAAATACCGTTGATGTGCAGGGTCTTATCCACGAATATTGTTGCAAAGGTCGATCCGGTGGTGCTCACGTTCGAATGGCAGCTGCAACCGGTGGTCGGGAAGCTAGTCGGTGGCGTCACAGACGGATGCCCGGAAGCCGTCGATGGCGGGAAACCGTGACACCTACCACATGAGGCCGGATCAAGAGTGGCGGAAATGAATGCGGTATCCGTCCAGAGCGGGGTTCTGTCAGAACCGGTAGTATCGCCGCCGGGCATGGCGCCGCCATGGCAGTAATTGTTGGAGCAGGTTCCAGACAATATGGACGGCGTCAACGAGCCAGTCTTTGCAAGCGTGCCCCAAGTAAAGGTTGTGGAACCGTCCATGTGAGTTGTGGGGCTAGTGATGGATGAGACGGTGCCATGACATTCGGTACAGGCGATATTGGCACTCAGACCTATCGTTGCGGAGTTAAGATGATTCGTGTGCGCACCAACCTTGGCATCCGTTGCGGCAGTAACCTTTGTCGGCGCTGCACCTGCCGTACCCGTTGCCGTCGAGTAGAAGGGGTTGGTGGTAGCCGAACCATGGCAATTCTCACAAATGACAGTAGCGGAGTAGAGCCCGCCGCCCCAGATCGGGTATCCCGAGCCGTGGCACTTACTGGTGGAGCAATAGCCGTAACCGTTCCCCACCGCACCGTTGCCCTGAGAATAGACCGTGCCGGTTGCATTGGTGCCACTGAAGGTCAGCTCGATAGTTTTGTTTACGTGGGTAGCGGTGTTCACGCTGGTTTCCGTGTAGCCGCTGTGGCAGGTGGCGCAGGCGAAGTTGGCCGTTCCCTGGGCGTGCTTCACGTGGTCACCGGTGGCGGAAGCATTGGTGTCGAAATCCAGGTGGCAGCTGCCGCAGTTGGTTGTCGTTGTCCCCCAGGTTGGAGGCGTAGCGGGATAGGTCGGTGTCGCTCCGCCGGTTGCGGACTGACCGGTACTGTGGCAGTAGCTGGTGCTGCATGTTCCATAACCGTTCCCAACAGCAGTGCTCCCTTGGGAATAGACGGTACCGACAGCGTTGCCGCTGAAAGTCAACTCGATGATCTTGTTGACATGTGTTGCCGTGTTCACCGTTGTTTCCGTGTAACCGTTATGACAGGTGGCGCAGGCAAAGGGATAGGTCTGGGCATGCTTTACGTGGTCACCAGGAGCAGCAGCATCGGTATCCATGTTCTTGTGACAGCTGCCGCAATCGGTGACGGTTGTCCCCCAGGTCGGCGGAGTAGCAGGATAGGTCGGTGTTGCCCCACCGGTTGAAGACTGTCCCGTACTGTGACAATAGCTGGTACTGCAACTGCCGTAGCCGTTTCCTACGGTTCCGTTCCCTTGGGAATAGACCGTGCCGGTTGCATTGCCGCTGAAGGAAAGCTCAATAGTATTGTTCACATGGGTTGCGGCTGCGACTGTTGTTGCCGTATAGCCATTATGGCAGGTAGCGCAGGTAATGAGGCTCGAGTAGGTCTGGGCATGTTTCACATGATCACCTGGAGCTGTTGCGTCGGTAGCCATGTTCTTGTGGCAGCTGCCGCAGGTAGTACCGGTCGTCCCCCAGTTGGGAGATGCTGCGTAAACAGGGGTCGCACCGCCGGTAGTGGACTGGCCGGAGCTGTGGCAGTAGCTGGCATTGCAGGTACTGTAGCCGGAACCGGCGGCATGTTTGGCGTAGTTCGCGGGGTAGCCATTGGTGACATCGATATCGCCATCGGCATGGGCTGTGCTGGGCACCACCGTTGCGGTCGTTCCCGCATTGTGACAGTCGGTACAGGCCGCACCGGTAAGGCCCATATGCTTCGCATGGGCACCTGTCGCCGGGCCTGTGGCCGTGATCGGATAAGCACCGTGGCAGGCGGAGCAACCGCTGCCCGTCGAGCCCCATGCCGGTGTGACAGCGGTAGCCGCGCTGTAGGGATCGGCGTGGCAGCTGGCTGCCGAACAGGTAGAATACCCGGAGCCGGAGTTGTGTTTGGTGACGTTCGCAGGGTAACCCACATTGACGACGTCAATGAAACCGGTGGCATGGGCCGTGGTTGGTGCTGTCGTAGCTGTCGTGCCTGCGTTGTGACAGGTCGTACAGGGAACACTGGTGCTGTGCCCTGCAAGTGCATGGCTGCCGGTCGCAGGGCCGGTAGCACCGATGGCGATGCTGTGGCACGCTGAGCACCCCTTGGTTGAGTCACCCCAGACCGGCGTGGCAACGGTGCCGGTGCCGTAGACATTGGCATGGCAGGAAGCCGCGGAGCAGGTGCCTGTGTAAGTCCCGGCTGCATGCTTGGCTACCGGCGAGGCAGAATAGGTGTTGGTTACTTCTATGGTGCCGTTGATGTGGTTCAAGGTTGGAAGAGTTGTATTGTTGGTCGCTCCCGCATGGCACAATGAGCAGTCGGTCTTGTTGTGCGCAACATGGCTGCCGGTCGCAGGACCGGTGACATCTAGTGTTACGCTGTGGCAGGCTGAGCAGCCGCTGCCCGTCGAGCCCCAAACCGGAGTGGGGGTTGTGCCGGCGCCGTAGACGTTGGCATGGCAGGAGGCAGTCGAACATGAGGAATACCCGGAACCGGCGGCATGCTTGGCGACGTTGGCCGGATAACCAACATTGGCAACATCAATGAAGCCATTGGCATGTGCCGTCGTTGGTGCTGTCGTAGCGGTCGTGCCGGCATTGTGGCAGGCGGTACAGGCGGTGTTGTGGCCGGCAAGGGCATGGCTGCCGGTCGCCGGGCCGGTGGCACCGATGGCAATGCTATGGCAGGCGTCGCAGCCCGCCGAGGTTCCCCAGGTCGGTGTGACATTGTAGCCGGAGCCATAAACATTGCCATGACAACTGGCCGATGCACAGGTACCGAGCCCGGCACCGGTCATGTCGTTAGTCTGGGGAAAGCTCGTACCCTTGCTATAGGTGACGGAACTCAGCATCTGTACATTTCCCGTGCGGTGATCATAGTCAACACTGGTCTGCGTTGCCGGGACGACATGGCATGAGGAACAGGTACTCGCACTATGGGCCGAATGGGACCCGACAACAGAACTGGCCGGCGTATTCCTGCCGCCGGTGGAATCGGCGGGAGGATAATTGTGGCAATCTCCGCAAGTTGTATTGACCGCCGCACTGGTCCCCGTCGTCAGGGTAATGGTGTTGGACGTAAGGGTGAGTCCGGTGACATTGGTATCAGGAGTGACCACGTTGACTGCGGTTACCCGTGACAGCGCAGTTTTGCCGGTCTGCCCGTAAGCCATATCGTACACGACATAGAGATACTTCGGCGTGCCGTTGGTAATAGTCCGGTCGGTATCAGATCCACCGGAGAGAAGGAATGTGGTCGAAGTACCGTCCCAGCGCGCCTTGCCACCCAGCAGGACCGCTGTGGCAGGAAGCGTGGTTGATGCCGTCGAATCTATGTAGAATTTAACGGCAGAGTACATCGTGGCAGTTGCGCCACTATCATCCATGGTTACGGAAAAGAGCTTGACCTTTGCATCTCCGCCGGTGCCGGCGGTAAGCGTCAGGTACTCCATAAGCACATTCTGGGTAGAATCCGCGAGGCTGCCAGTGGCGGCAACGAGGGTACGTGCAGCCGTAAGCGTGGTTGCCGTACCGCTGGCGACAGGAGTTCCCGTACCGGTAATGCCCGTTGCAACGTTGTTGGCGTTGTCCGAGGCGCAGAGCCGGTAGGAGTAATCCGTACCGTTGGTCAGGGTCCCATGGGTATAGGTCAGAAGGGTTCCGGTATAAATAGAGGTGCCATCGGCGCAGGTCGCCGGCGGCGTCGTCCCGGTAACAAACCTGAGATCATACTGTTTAAGCCCGCTTCCCGTGTCTGTGCCGGCTGACCATGAAATTACGTTCTGGCTGGTGCCGGGAGCGACAATGAGGGGAGGAGACAGAACCGGTGCAGTCGAATCGGCGGTAAGAGCCACCGCGCTGCCAGTACCTGTCCCACCGGCTGAGGTACCTCGCATGTTTATTGTCACAGCACCGGTCAAACCGGTTGGGTTAGCCGTACAGGTATAGGGGGAAGAGGCACCGGATACAACACCTGCCGCCCAGGTCGCTCCGTTGTTCACGGTATATTCGCACGTTGTCACCGCTGATTCCGCATCGGTCAGCGCCGCAGTGATGGTCGGCGCGGAACTTGTGTAGGCACCGCTCATCGGTGTTACCCCTATGGCGCCGACGGTGGGAGGAGTTGTGTCCAAAGGGGTTGATGCAAGCTTGCTACCCGTAGCCGGGGAGGTGGCCAGATAGGAAGTTCCAAGGTCTACACCAGATGTGTCAGCGGTGCCGGCATATTCGTAGACCGCAACGTAGTATGTCGTTCCGTTCGTAAGTCCGGTCACCGGCACACTTGTTCCGGTTCCCTTGTAGACCACCCGACCGTCGCCGATCAGGGTGCCACCGCCGAAAACCGTATTCGCTGTGTACGCCGTATACGTACCGTCTGCCGGAATCCCGGTCACCGCGGAGGACGCCTTCATCAGCACAATCACGCCGGTGCCGCTACCACGGGTCCAGTTTACGGTCATACCGGTGGAGCTGACGCCGGTAAAGTTGACGCCGGATGCCTGGGTGGCCGGTTCGGTGTAGAAGCTCCCGCTGGGTGAATAGCTGGTTCCGACACTGTTGGTCGCGTAACCACGGTAGAAAATCCTGGTGCCTGCGGAGAAACCTGTACGAGATTGGGTGAAGATTCCGGTTGTCGTGCCGCCTTCCGCCACAGGGTTACCGGTCGGGTTCGTGGTGGTCCCCCAGACCGTACCACGAGCGGTGAGGGTCGCACCACCGTTAGCTGTTACGTTCGCCCCCAGAGTCGCCGAAGTTGAGCCAATAGAAGTGGCTGTCGGAGTAGTTACGACAGGTGCTGATGCAGTAATATTATATGCGGATGACGTAACAGACGTTGTTTCCGCACTTGTATCAACCGTAAGAGTATAGGAACCGGCGGTTGTGGGGTTAGTGATGCCGGCAGCACTGGAAAAGACGACCGAAACCGCTCCGCCGTTTGCAACTGCCACCGGGGTTGTGATGGTAACGGTCTGGCCACTGATAGCCGGTGCGACTGTACAGGCAGTACCGTTCACCGTAACGTTTCCGGCAGCAATAGATGCCGGCACAGTGGTCCCTGCTGGAAAAATGATATCAATGGTATTAGCGCCGGCAGTGGCCGTAGTGGCAAGACGACCGGCACTTCCCACATTGAACGAAATAGTATAGCCGACCGTGCTCCCCGCTCCCGCGGGACTCGGAGTAACCGATGCCGCGCTTACAGAGGTTCCCGTCGAAGCACTGATTGTGTATGCAGCAGAGGTGACCGGTGCCGTTTCTACGGAAGTGTACATATCATGGGTATAACTACCAGGTTGACTAGGATTGGTTATTACCGCTGTACTGCTGCCGATAACTACGGTGAACGCAGTACGTCCGGCAACAGCAACTGGAGTCGTTAGCGTTATAGTCTGTCCGGAAATTGTCGGCGCCGCAGTACAGGCTGTTCCGTTAACTGTTATGTTATTGGCAGCAATCGACGATGGAACTACTGTGTTTGCCGGAAAAATGACGGTAATCGTGCTTGAATTAGCAGTCAGTCCACCTGTGTTCCCTGTTTTTCCGGCGTTTATTGTGTATGTTGCAAGGGTGTTGACCGTGCTGCTGCTGAGAGTCGGAGCAGCAGGCGCAGCTAGCGCATAGACATACAAGGCGAGGCCAGTAATGGAAAGCAGTATGAGGCCTGTCTTAACCGTCCAGCTCAAGCCCCGTATCTTTTTCGCGATTTGTTTTCCCATACAAGTATCTCCCGAGTATTTTCCAGTTTGCAAAGCTGTTACTATTTACTGCACAACCACCAATTATCCCCTACTGCCACCGGGGCGTTGCTCCGAAGTGGCAGGAGATGTTGGAGCATACCTTCGGTGTCGTCGAAGACGGCGTGCCGCTTACGCCGGTATAGGCCGGAGCACTCGACCCGAATTTGTAGGTCAGCAGATCGGCGTTGAAGTTTATCATCCGTTGGCTGCTGTTGTCCATAGTATGATTTGCCGGATCCTGCGTATGGCAGACACCGCAGACCGCGTTGAAGTTAGCGCTGCCGAAGGCATCGGTACCGGCATTGAGTGTTACACCTGCAAGGGCCTTGAGATGGTCGATATGCCTGGCGTGGGCTCCCCATCCTTCGGCAGTCGCCCCATCCAGGTGTGCGCCGCTTCCCCATACGCCCCCGACGGTGTCGTAACTGTGGCAGGAGTCACAGGATCCGCCGGCAGCCTGGAGAATGCCGTCCATGTGTTTCGGCCCGTTACCCTCATGGCCATGACAGCCGCCGCAGGCACTGGCAATGGTATATCCGCTGTGGTTGAAGCCAAGAGTAGCGCCACTGGTGGGAGGTGCGCCGTGGCACTTGCCGCAGTTCGTGGCATTTTTGGCATAAGCGGTCAGATAGGTAGTGTCGTTCCATGTCGGTGTCGTATCGGTTCCACCATTGAGAACACCGCCGTGGCAGTAGTTGGTGGAGCAGGTACCTGCGCTGTACGTCGGCGTGAGGGTGCCGCGGGTGCTGACAGAGCCGGTGGTACCGATGTTCTTGGACAGGTTGCTCCAGGAGTAATCCGTGGCGCCGTTGGCATGGAGCACGCTGGTCGGTACGGCATGACAGTCGGTGCAGAGAACCTGCCGGCCGGTATAGCCATTGACTGCCCGAAGGTGGGCATCATGAGCCCCGACCTGGGCATCGTTGGAGACACCGTTGGTAAAGGTGCCGGTGTTGCCGGCTACGTCAACGCCGGTAGTAGCATAGCCGGGAGCCGCCTGCCAAGCGTTGGTGGTGCTGTAGTTTGCCAGGACAGTTCCTTTGCCGTGGCACTTGGTACACGAAGCGTTCGAGGTGTTGGCGCCCCAGGTCTTTGTCCCGGTACCATGGCAGGTATTGGTAGAGCAGGCGGCAGTCGCATAACCACTTCCGGCTGCATGCTTGATTATGTTGGTCGGGTAAGCTCCTGCCGCAGTATCAATGTTGCCGTCAGTGTGGAAGCTGCCGCCGCTGGTGTTAGCGACAGCACCTGCATGACACTGGTTACAGGCAGCACCGGCAAGGGCCATGTGGGTATTGTGGCTGCCGGTGGCCGGCCCCGAACCGGTACCGGTGAATGCGCCACTCCCTGTATGGCAGGCGCCGCAGCCGGCAACGGTTCCCCAGACCGGGGTGGTGACAGTGCCGGTGCCGTAGGGATTGGAGTGGCAGCTTGCTGTGGAGCAGGTACCGGTGTAGGTCCCGGCCGTATGTTTCGTCACGTTGGCGGGATAGCCGTCGGCTACGTCAATGTTGCCGTCGGCATGGTTGGCAGTCGGAATCGTGACATTGTCGGTCGCGCCGGCATGGCAGTCGACGCAGTTGGTGTCATTATGGGCTGCGTGGCTGCCGGTGGCAGGACCGGTGGTGCCGATTGCGGTGGTATGGCACGCTTCGCAACCGGATGCCGTGCCCCAGACCGGAGTGGTGACAGTGCCGGTGCCATAGACGTTGGCGTGGCAGGAAGCTGTGGAGCAGGTACCGGTGTAGGTGCCGGCAGCGTGTTTCGTAACGTTGGCCGGGTAGCCGTCGGCGACGTCGATGTTGCCGTCTGCATGGTTGGCAGTCGGTACCGTCGTATTGTTGGTCGCGCCGGTGTGGCAATCCACGCAGTTGGTATCGTTATGTGCCACGTGGCTGCCGGTGGCAGGGCCGGTGAGATCAAGTGCAACGCTATGGCACGCCGTACAGCCAGCAGCCGTGCCCCAGACCGGAGTGGTGACAGTGCCGGTGCCGTACACATTGGCATGGCAGCTCGCCGTCGAGCAGGTCCCCGTGTAGGTACCGGCCGTATGTTTCGTCACGTTGGCGGGATAGCCGTCAGCCACGTCGATGTTGCCGTCGGCATGGTTGGCGGTCGGTACCGTCGTATTGTTGGTCGCGCCGGTATGGCACTGTGAACAGTCGATTGTATTGTGCGCCACGTGGCTGCCGGTCGCCGGACCGGTGGTGTCGATTGCTGTGGAGTGGCATGCCGTACAGCCAGCTGCCGTACCCCAGACCGGAGTGGTGACGGTGCCGGTCCCGTACACATTGGCATGACAGGAGGCGGTGGAACAGGTACCGGTGTAGGTCCCGGCGGCGTGTTTTGTGACGTTGGCCGGATAGCCGTCGGCGACGTCGATGTTGCCGTCTGCATGGTTTACTGTCGGAACAGTTGTGTTATTGGTTGCGCCGGTATGGCAGTCCACGCAGTTGGCATCGTTATGCGCCACGTGGCTGCCGGTCGCCGGACCGGTGGTATCGATTGCGGTGGTGTGGCATGCTGTACAGCCGGCAGTGGTGCCCCAGACCGGCGTGGTGACGGTGCCGGTCCCATAGACGTTGGCGTGGCAGGAAGCTGTGGAGCAGGTGCCGGTGTAGGTGCCTGCCGTATGTTTCGTCACGTTGGCCGGGTAGCCGTCAGCCACGTCGATGTTGCCGTCTGCATGGTTCGCTGTCGGAACAGTTGTGTTATTGGTTGCGCCGGTATGGCAATCCACACAGTTGGCATCGTTATGCGCCACGTGGCTGCCGGTCGCCGGACCGGTGGTGCCGATTGCGGTGGTATGGCATGCCGTACAGCCGGCTGCCGTGCCCCAGACCGGCGTGGTGACGGTGCCGGTCCCATAGACGTTGGCGTGGCAGGAAGCCGTGGAGCAGGTGCCGGTGTAGGTGCCGGCCGTATGCTTCGTCACGTTGGCCGGGTAGCCGTCAGAGACGTCGATATCGCCGTCGGCATGGTTCGCTGTCGGAACAGTTGTGTTGTTGGTTGCGCCGGTGTGGCAATCCACACAGTTGGCATCGTTATGCGCCACGTGGCTGCCGGTGGCAGGGCCGGTGGTGCCGATTGCAGTGGAGTGGCAGGCCGTACAGCCGGCTGCCGTGCCCCAGACCGGCGTGGTGACGGTGCCGGTCCCGTAGACGTTGGCATGGCAGCTCGCCGTCGAGCAGGTTCCCGTGTAGGTGCCGGCAGCGTGTTTCGTCACGTTGGCGGGATAGCCGTCGGCGACGTCGATGTTGCCGTCTGCATGGTTGGCGGTCGGAATCGTGACATTGTCATTTGCGCCGGTGTGGCAGTCGACGCAGTTGGCATCGTTATGAGACACGTGGCTGCCGGTGGCAGGACCAGTTATATCGATTGCCGTGGTATGACACGCTTCGCAACCGGAGGCCGTGCCCCAGACCGGCGTGGTGACGGTGCCGGTCCCGTAGACGTTGGCGTGGCAGGAAGCTGTGGAGCAGGTGCCGATGTAGGTGCCGGCGGCGTGTTTCGTGACGTCGGCCGGGTAGCCGTCGGCGACGTCGATGTTGCCGTCGGCATGGTTCATGGTCGGGATGGTCGTGTTGTTGGTTGCGCCGGTGTGGCATTGAGAACAGTCTGTTGTATTATGTGCCACGTGACTGCCGGTCGCGGGACCGGTGGTGTCTATTGCGGTGGTGTGGCAGGCGCTGCAGCCAGCCGCTGTCCCCCATATCGGCGTGGTGACGGTGCCGGAGCTATAGACGTCCGAGTGGCAGCTCGCCGTGGAGCAGGTGCCGGAATATGACACGGCTGTGTGCTTGGTTACGTTTGCGGGATAGCCGTTTATGACATCGACAGTGCCGTCCACGTGAGCGCTGCCACCACTAACGTCTTTTGTGGCTCCGGCGTGGCACTGATTGCAGGCGGAAGCAGCCAGCGCCATGTGTTTCGGATGGCTGCCGGTTCCCGGCGACCCATCGGCACCGGCGGCATGGCACGAAGAGCAGGTGGCGGCGGTACCCCATTTGGGTGTAGCAACACCGGTCGAACCGTAAGCGTCGTGACAACTGGCAGTAGAACAGGTACCGAGACCAGCGCCGGTCAGGTCATTGGTCTGGGCAAAACTTGTCCCTTTACTATACCCAAGCCCACCGATGAACTGGATATTCCCGTTCCGATGTTTGAAATCGGCACTGGTTTCCGTCGCGGGGGAAATATGACAGGTCGCGCAGGCATTGGCGCCATGCTTACCGTGGGAACCTACCACCGATCCAGCCGGAACGTTCCTCTGGGGAGTTGCGCCAGTTGAGTCAACAGGAGGATAACCGTGGCAGCTGCCGCACGAAGTAGCGACAGCTGCCGAGCTGCCGGCTGTAAGAGTGAAAAGGTTTGAGGAAAGACTGACCGTGGCACTGTTGTCCGGGGCACTCACTCCAACGCTGGTCACGTGGGACTGTACTGTCTTCCCTGATTGGCCGAAAGCCATGTCATAGACGACATAGAGATACTTTGTCGTTCCTGCGGTGACGGTCCGCTTGGCAGCAGTACCTCCGGTCAGGAAGATAGTGGTAGAAGTCCCGTTCCACGTTGTCTTGCCGCCGATGAGGGTGGCAGTATCGGGGAGAGTGGCAGAGGCGGTATCGGCAACATAAATCTTGGCCGTAGCAATCTGTGTCGTATTGCCGGCATCATCCAAGGTAAGGGAACTCAGGACAACCTTGTTGTCGGACCCACTCACCGTGTTACTGTCAACGGCCAGCCGCTGCATAACCACACCAGTCGTCGATTCGGTCGCAGTTGTTGCTACGGCCGTCGAGACTGCAGCAACCGTATTCGGGAAAACAGTCACAGGGGTGGCAGTCCCGGTGAGACCGGTAGATGTGTTCCCCAGGGTGTCCGATGCACAAACCCGGTACGAATATGCCTGGCCATTGGTAAGGCCCCCCTGGGTGAAGGTGGGGTTGCTGCCGGTATAAATTGAGGTACCGTCGGCACAGGTTGCCGGGGGCGTCGATCCCGTGAGATAACGGACGTCGTACTGGGACACGCCGCTGCCGGCATCGGTTGCGGCTGACCAGTCAAGGGTATTCTGTTGATCACCAGGGGTGACGGTCAGGGTAGCCCCGTCGGTGGGGGGCGTCGAATCGACTGTAAGCGAAACGGGAGAAAGTCCGGTCCCGACCCCACCGGTTGAAGTAGCGCGGATATTGATGGTAAGGCTGCCGGTCAACCCGCTTGGTGAAGCTGAACAGGTCCAGGGACCGGAGCCGGAAAGGGTACCGCTAAGCCAGGTGGCACCGTCGGTGGTGTATTCACAGCCGGTAACCGTTGATACATCTTCGGTCACAGAAGCTGAAATACTCGGGGAAGAACTGGTGTAAACGCCCGTATCAGGAGTTACGCTTATGGTCCCGATCACTGGAGCTGTGCTGTCGGCAGAATACGTGATACGAATCTGGCCTGCTCCACCCGCACCACCAGCTCTATCACTAGCGTTTCCAGCTCGGCCGCCGCCACCGCCGCCGCCAGGTGCAATACCAGCACTACCAGCACCGCCAATACCAGTGACAGCTCCACCATCACCGCCATCACCGCCATCACCAGTACTTGCTCCACCGGTTGTAACGCCACCAGCAACTCCATTTGCTGTCGAACTGGCACCTTCTCCACCACCACCTGCTGAGGCACCTGCAGACCCTGTTCCACCATTGCCACCAACTCTGACAAGGTCTCCTATGCTTCCCACACTTGAAGCCGTACCCCCAGCAGCACTGGAACTGTTAGCAGTAGCCGCTGCACCACCTGCTCCACCTGTAGCGTATACAGTTGCTGCTGAGCCAAACCAGGTAGGATCACCCGCTGTCCCGGCTCCAGTGCTCCCTACTTTTGCCTGTGCTATTGACACGTTGTATGTGCCAGATACACCTGTAATAACTTTTTTGGAATACGCACCACCAGCACCGCCACCGCCACCGGCCGGGCTCCCTGTCGCGCCGCCGCCAGCTCCACCACCACCCCAGCACTCGACTGTTATGGATGTAACCCCGGCAGGGACAGTCCATGTTGTTTCAGTGGTTAAGGTCACCACGGTCTCAACAGCATGCAATCCGGATGGCTGATACCACCCCTGATAAACAAAAACACTGAGAAGAAATGTCATGAAGATTATGAGCCCTGATTTACCCAGTCGACTCATGCCCCGTAACTTCTTGTTGATCAGCTTACCCATAATCTTCTCCTCACACTGTTTTCAATCTGGCTATTGAAAAATTACGATTTAAATTCAAGACAAAATAATGTGTTCTTTACTGCCACCGCGGCGAATCATTGAAGTGGCAGGAAATATTGGAACAGGTCTTCGGATTGACCGACGACGACGTCCCGCTGACACCGTTATACAACGGGTTCAGGCTTCCAGTTTTGTAGGTTGTCGCCCCGTTGAAATTGATCAGGCGCCCGGAGCTGTTATCCATGGTGTGATTGGCCGGGTCTTGCGTATGGCAGACACCGCAGACGGCGTTAAATGCGGCACTGCCGTAGGTGTCAGTATTAGCATTGAGCGTCACACCGAGCACTGTCTTCAGGTGATCGATATGCTTGGCATGGGCGCCCCATCCTTCGGCAGTTGCCCCATCCTTGTGACTGCCGTTGCCCCAGGCGCCGCCAACCGTATCGTAGCCGTGGCAGGAATCACAGTCGCCACCAGCGGCCTGAAGGGTCCCGTCAATATGGGTAGGACCGTTACCCTCGTGGCCGTGACATTCAGTACAGGTGTTCGCAATAGTGATGCCGGCGTGGTCGTAACCGAGAGTGGCGCCGCTGGTTGGGGGTGCGCCGTGGCATTTGCCGCAGTTTGCTGCGTTCTTTGTGTAGGTAGTCAGGTATGTCGTATCATTCCATACCGGCGTCGTGTCGGTTCCGCCGTTGAGGACACCGCCGTGGCAGTAGTTGGTGGAGCAGGTACCGCTGGCATAGCCGGGTGTAAGAGTGCCGCGGGTGCTCACAGCACCTGTCGTCCCTATGTTCTTCACCAGGTTACTCCAGGAGTAGTCAGTGGCGCCGTTGGCATGCTGTGTGCTGACCGGTACGGCATGGCAGTCTGAACAGAGGACCCGTCTGTCGGTATAAGCATTGACTGCCCGAAGGTGGGCATCGTGGGCGCCGACCTGGGGATCATCGGAAACGCCGTTGGTGAAGGTGCCGGTGTTGCCTGCTATGTCGGTGCCGGTAGTCGCATAGCCTGGTGCCGCCTGCCATGCGTTGACAGTGCTGTAGTTGGCAAGTGCCGTCGCCTTGCCGTGGCACTTGGTGCAGGACGCGTTGGAGGTATTCGGGCCCCAGGTCGGCGAATGGGAGCCATGGCAGACAGCCGTTGAACAGGACCCGGTATAGGTCCCAGCCGCATGTTTAGTTACATTGGCCGGATAACCGTCGGTCACGTCGATGTCCCCATCGGCATGGCCCGTGCTCGGCACCGTAGCTGTGGTCGTACCTGCATTGTGACAACTTGTACATGCTATTCCGGCATGTACGCCGTGGCTGCCGGTCGCCGGGCCGTTTGTCCCGATTGCTACACTGTGACACGCGGAACAGCCGTTGCCGGTGGAACCCCAGATCGGCGTGGCAACGGTGCCGGTACCGTAGACATTGGCGTGGCATGAAGCCGTGGAGCAGGTCCCGGTGTAGGTCCCTGCCGCATGCTTGGTGACGTTGGCGGGATAACCGTCAGTCACGTCGATGTCGCCGTCAGCATGGCCGGTGCTCGGCACCGTCGTTGTTGAGGTTCCGGCGGCGTGGCAGTTGGTACAGGCAACGGCGTGGCCGGTAAGGCTGTGGCTGCCGGTGGCAGGACCAGTGGCAGTGATCGGATAGGTCGTATGACAGGCGGCACAACCGTTGCCCGTGCTTCCCCAGGTCGGGGTAGCTACTGTACCGGTGCCGTAAACGTTGGCATGGCAGCTGGCTGCCGAACAGGTGCTGTACCCGCTGCCGGCGGTATGTTTGGTCACGTCGGCCGGGTAGCCGACGTTGGCAACATCGATATTGCCGTCAGCATGGCCGGTGCTCGGAACGGTAGTCGCCGTGGTCCCGGCAGCATGGCAGCTGGTACAGGTAACGGCGTGGCCGGTAAGGCTGTGGCTGCCGGTGGCAGGACCAGTGGCAGTGATCGGATAGGTCGTATGACAGGCGGCACAACCATTGCCCGTGCTTCCCCAGGTCGGGGTAGCTACAGTACCGGTGCCGTAAACATCGGCATGGCAGCTGGCCGTGGAACAAGTGCCGTAACCGTTCCCTGGCGCACCGCCCATGGTGTAACTATCTGCGACGTCGATCTGGCCGTTTACGTGCGTTGCTGCAGAATAGGCTGTGGAAGTGGCATTGGTATGACAGTTGCCGCAGTTGGTGTCCGCTGCCAAATGCCTGGAATGGCTGCCGGTTGCCATCGTCGTAGTCTCGTGGCAGCTGCCGCAGGCCGCAGTCCCGACCCAGGTCGGTGGTGTGGAAGCATAAACAGGCGTAGCACTGCTGCCATCGGTCGACTGGCCTGAACTGTGACAGTAAACGGTTGAGCAGGTGGCCGAGGCAATGGTGTAAGCAGCGCCGGACAGATTCAGTCCGGAAGCAGTAGAGGAAAATGCTACCGTCTTGATGCCATCCACATGAAGAGCTTTGTTCTTGATGGTGGTGGAGTCAGTCAGGGTTGCATCGTGACAGATCACGCAGTTACCGATTCCGACAGTCCGGTGTTTGGTATGCGCGTTGGTTGCGGGAAGAGCCGCATGGCAGTCGCCGCAACTGGTCAGCTTGGTTGTGCTGCTCCATGCAGGAATGGCAGTCTGCGGAGCACCCAGAACCGGGGTGAGGGACGCGTTACGCGGTGCACCGTCACTGTGGCAATACACAGCGGAGCAGGTACGTGCCGTCGTATTATATGCAGGTACCGCAGTGGCAGTCGAAGCTATGATGCCGCTCTTGTTGATGAACACATCCTGGAATGTGCTGCCGGAATTATGGGTATTGCCCTGATGGCACTGGATGCAGCCATAGCTGTAGTTGGATCCCCCACCCGCATGGCGCTGATGAGGGGAGGTTGTCTCGTCAACGGCGGTGTAGCCGGTCGCCGGTCCCGGCGGAGGATAACCGTGACAGGTGGTACAGCCACCGGAGAAGGAACCTGTCGTCCCGTTGTGGGAGTGGCAGCTCAGGCAGACCGCAGCACTGGAACTGGCGTGCTCGGGCGGATAGGTCCCACCGGGAGCCGGAATGGTGTGGCAGGCGTTGCAGACGCCGTTTACGGGAGAAGTAAAGTTCTTGCTGGTCACTGAAGTGTACATGACCATTCTGTTACGGACTGCGCCGGCAGCAGTGGAGATATTCATATAGCGCCGGATCAGGAATACGTTCGGCTTGGTGCCATCACCCACATCAACATGACCGGCATGGCAGTCGGCGCACTGGACGTTTTGATTCGAGCCGTTATGGGAAAGCTTGCCTGCATGGCAATTTGTGCAGATATTTATTGTGCCAGCCGTTGCACCCTTCAGGTCGGTCCGGAGCAGATATCCTCTGGATGAGGAAAGCCTGCCGAGGATGGCGCTGGAATTGCTGTCGAAGGTGGCGGAATTGGAGTCGGCATGGTGGGTAGCGTGACAGGTTGAGCAGAGTATCTGCCCGTTGACAAGTTTCATGGCCGAGGAAGGATTGGCCGGGTTGCTGTTGACCGGGGTGCTTGCGAATCCTGCCGGATTGCTACTGACGGCGTCGGCATAATTGACGGAGACCGGATGGGTTCCCGCAGTATGGCTTGTCTGGTTCCGGCTCTTATGGCAATCCACGCACATCTGGTCCTGATCGTTTCGCATCCGGAGCAACGGCTTGGATCTTTTCGGGTTGGTACCAGTATAGTCGGCATACCCCACATGGATCGAATGGCAACGGGCGCAACTTACGGCACCGGTGATGGACGAAGGGCTGTTCATGTAAAGATTTGTCGGCGCTGTTGCGCCGGCTGCAGGCACCACGTCGGACGCTGACCAGTTATGGGAGGTATGCTTACCAGTCTGGTTTCCGGTGTAAATACCCATTGCGGTGGAGCCGAAGGGATTCGCAAGGTCCGTCTGCTGGAACTGGTGAACAGTGGCCGGGTTGTTCATGTTGTGACAGTCAAAACATATATTGTTGAGCCCCTTGGTCCCCAGAGTCCGGTGGGTTACGTGACAGTACGTACAACTATAGTTATGCGGCGCATCGATCGCCAGCGCAGCTGTCGTAGCCAGCAGAACCAGAGCAACGGCCCCCAGGGTGTATGCAAATCGCCTTTTCATGGTTACGCTCCTGAAAAGCATCATGAAGTTCAACATTGTCCTCAGCATGCGGCCATCCTTTTCCTGATACGCCAACCGGAGCATCACCTTCTCGACAATGCTCCGGTGTTACCTGTCAAATATCATTTACGGCAGGTCCCAGCTCTTCAGACCTACAGCTTTTCTCAATATGAGCAATGCATCG
>MTLC01000140.1_pt2 | contig 156470 bp, 139 predicted proteins | sample 1982451 | NCBI WGS metagenome assembly MTLC01 (sample SAMN05710165, study PRJNA340218) | biofilm metagenome | isolation source: sample SPH anode biofilm adapted to +100 mV | place: USA | collected 2012-02-03
TGGCCGGCTTGCCCGCCGGGGCGCTGAATCTGGTTATCGGAAGCGGCGTTACCGTCGGTAACCGGCTCGTTGAGGATGAACGGCTTGCCATGATCACCTTTACCGGGAGCCCGCCTGTGGGAAGGGAGATCAAGGCGCGCTGTGGATTGAAGAGGGTTACCCTTGAACTTGGCTCCAATTCGCCGACCATAATTGAGGAAGACGGCGATGTGGATGCCGCGGTTGGTCGTTGTGTCGTCGGAAGTTTTGCAAACTCCGGGCAGGTCTGCATTTCGGTGCAGAGGATATTCGTCCACCGCAATCGGTATGCGGAATTCATCGAAAAGTTTGTTGCCGCAACACGCCAGCTCAAGGTTGGCGACCCTCTGGACAAGGGGTGTGATATCGGCCCGATGATCAGCCGCAAGGAGCTTGAACGATCGCTGGAGTGGCTCGAAGAGGCCAAAAAAATGGGAGCAATCATCGCAACCGGCGGCGAGGCGGTCGGCAACTGTCTGCAGCCGACCATTCTGATCGGCGTAACCCGAGAGATGAAAGTGATGTGTTCGGAGGTTTTCGCGCCGATCGTTTCGGTCCTCCCCTATGATACGTTTGACGAGGCACTGGATATGGCGGATGACTCGGTGTATGGCCTTCAGGCAGGGGTCTATACGAACGATATCAACAAGGCATTCAAAGCCGTTAAAAGACTGGATGTCGGTGGTGTCATTATTAATGATGTGCCCACGTTCAGGGTCGACCACATGCCCTACGGAGGTAATAAGGAAAGCGGTCTGGGGCGTGAAGGGGTGCGTTATGCCATGGAGGAAATGACGAATATCAAAATGGTTTGTATAAATCTGTAACCGGTTATTTCACGTTGAGATCCTAGCGTTTTCTAACTGGCTGAAATTCCGTGATAAGCAAAAATTACAGGCGACTAAAAAAAAGTTGACATTTATCTTAAAGGTAGTATATTTCGCATTTGTTGTCTCCGAAAAAAACCATGCGCTTTGCGCCATAATGGTAATCAAAAAAGAAAAGAGGTGATTACGTCAATGAAAAAACTGATCTCTTTGGCTCTGTGCCTGACCTTCGCACTGGCATTCACTGCTGGTTGCAAGAAGAAAGAGGAAGCTCCGGCTCCGGCTCCTGCCGCTGAGCAGAAAGCTCCCGAACAGAAACCGATGTCTTCTGCCAAGGCTCCTGAGGCTGCTCCGGCTGCCCCTGCTGCTCCGGCTGAGAAGAAGTAATCTCGGTTCCCTGTTTGTTCTGGACAAAAATAGCCTACAGAATTCATTCTGTAGGCTATTTTATTTGTACCCCAGAAACGTCTTGACATGTGTGACATCAACATGATAGATAGATCGGTCTTATAATATGCTCGTTACTATACAGCGTTTACTTTGGAGGAATTAATGGAAAGAACATTTGCAATCATCAAACCCGATGCCGTGGAACGCAAGATAACCGGCAAGGTGTTGGCCAAGATTGAAGAAGCCGGTTTCAATATAGTGGGCATGAAGAAGATCCACCTGAGCAAGGAACAGGCGGAAGGGTTCTACTATGTGCACAAGGAACGCCCCTTCTTTAACGACCTCTGCGCCTTCATGTCGCGTAGCCCCGTAGTGGTTCTGGTACTGGAGCGGGAGAATGCCATTGCCAAATGGCGCGAGGTGATGGGTGCCACTAATCCGGCCAATGCTGAACCAGGTACCATCCGTAAGGACTTCGGTGTCAGCATCGAAGAGAACTCGGCCCATGGTTCCGACGCCCCGGAAACGGCTGCATTTGAGATTCCCTATTTTTTCAGCCAGCTTGAACTGGTCTGAACCGAATCGAACTGAGATGACAACAAGCCCTTCATACGAAGGGCTTTTTCATATCCATACCCATGAATACTGTTGACCTGAAAAATTTGACCCTCCCTGAGCTCGAAGCCTTAATTGCAGGACAGGGGAAGGAGCGGTTCCGCGCACGGCAGATCTTCAAGTGGATCTACCAGCAGGGAGTGACCGACTTCGCATCGATGACCAACCTTTCCCGGGAATTCCGTACAGAATTGGCGGCGACTTCCTGCATCAGTGACCTGCAGCCGGAGGTGGTGGAAGTCTCGACGGACGGAACGCGAAAGTACCTGTTCCGCCTGGAAGATGGTGCCAGCGTGGAGTCGGTGCTGATACCGGACGAGGGACGCAACACCCTCTGTATTTCCAGCCAGGTCGGTTGCGCCATGGCCTGCGAGTTCTGTCTGACCGGCACCTTCAAACTCACGCGTAACCTGACGACCGCTGAAATCGTTAACCAGGTCTGTGCCGTCAAGCGTGATGCTGAGATACGGAATATCGTGTTCATGGGAATGGGGGAGCCGCTGGCAAACCTGGACAATGTCGTCCCTGCTATCAGGATTCTCATCGATAATGATGGGCTGCAGTTTTCAAACCGCCGGGTGACGGTCTCTACCTCCGGCCTCGTGTCAGAGCTGGATATTCTCGGGGCATCGGTAACGGTCAATCTGGCGGTTTCCCTCAACGCCACGACCGACGAACTGCGTGACCGGATCATGCCTGTCAACCGCAGGTATCCGCTCAAGGTATTGCTTGCCGCCTGCAGACGCTTTCCCCTTCCTTCCCGACGTTATATTACTTTTGAGTATGTGCTGATCAGGGACCTGAACGATACCCTCGATGATGCGCGCAGGCTGGTACGGCTTGTGAGCGATATCCCCTGCAAAATCAACCTGATTGCATTCAATGAGCATGAGGGGTGTTCGTTCCGGGCGCCCACCCAGGAAGCTATTGACCGTTTCCACACATACCTGTTGGAAAAGCATTTCACCGTCATCACCCGGGCAAGCCGGGGAGGTGATATCTCGGCTGCCTGCGGACAGTTGAAGGGGCGGTTGGACAAATCCGTTCAAGGTTCAACGCTCTAGGTTCGACGTTCAAATCTACATCAGTCTCGTTACAAAAGAGGGGGACGAACATGGCGGAACAGATTGTCGGTGTGATCGGTGGAAGCGGGCTCTACGAGATGGAAGGGTTGGCGGATATCCGGGAGGTGACGGTTGATACGCCGTTTGGCGCTCCCTCCGATACGTTTGTCACCGGGAACCTGGAAGGGGTGCGGATGGTCTTTCTCCCCCGTCACGGTCGGGGGCATCGGCTCCTTCCCTCCGAGGTGAACTACCGGGCCAACATCTATGGCATGAAGAAGCTGGGGGTTGGGCGGATAATCTCCGTCTCGGCCGTGGGAAGCATGAAAGAGGAAATCCCTCCCGGAGATATTGTTATTCCCGACCAGTTCATCGATCGGACCAAGGGTATCAGGAAGGATACCTTTTTTGGCGAGGGGATCGTGGCACACGTCGGTTTTGCCGACCCGGTATGCGGCTCCCTGTCGGACATCCTCTACACTGCAGCTTGCAAGGCGGGAGCGAATGTGCATCAGGGTGGCACTTACATCTGCATGGAGGGGCCTGCGTTCTCCACCCGCGCCGAGTCCCTGCTCTACCGGTCATTCGGTGCTTCGGTCATCGGCATGACCAACCTGACCGAGGCCAAGTTGGCACGGGAGGCGGAGATATGCTATGGCACCATCGCCCTCTCCACCGACTATGACTGCTGGCATGAACACCACGACGACGTGACTGTCGACGCGATTGTGGCCATCATCAAGCAGAATGTTACCATGGCGAAGAATATCATTCGCCATGCCGTCGCCGAGATCGGCGGTGAACGCAGCTGTCCCTGCGCAACTGCCCTGCAGTTCTCCATCATCACCGAAAAATCCCACATTCCGGCCGTTGCGCGGCAGAATCTCGACCTTATAATCGGCAAATACCTCTAATCAAGGAGATCCCCATGGGCATCGTCGTCGTCGGCACGGTGGCATTTGATACGGTAGAAACCCCTTTCGGCAGAGGAGAGAACGTGCTCGGCGGCTCGGCCACGTATTTTTCCACCTCGGCCAGCTTTTTTACCGATGTCTCGATGGTGGCGGTTGTGGGTGAGGATTTCCCCGAGGAGCATGTCCAGTTCCTCTGCTCCCGTGATATCGACCTCCGCGGGTTAGCGCGCATCCCCGGCAAGACCTTCCACTGGTCAGGACGTTATGGTTACGACCTGAACGAGGCTCAGACCCTCGACACCCAGCTCAACGTACTGACCCAGTTTCGTCCCGACCTTCCCGAAAGTTACCGCGACGCCGACTACCTCTTTCTTGCCAATATCGACCCGGAGCTTCAACTCGAAGTGCTCGACCAGGTGAGAGGTGCCAAGTGGGTGGCATGCGATACCATGAATTTCTGGATATCCTCCAAGCCGGAGGCACTGAAAAAGGTGCTGCAGCGGGTTGATATGGTGGTTATCAACGAAGGGGAGGCGCGCCAGTTCACCGGTGAGTCGAATCTGGTCAAGGCGGCCAAACAGATTGTGGCCCTCGGCTGCAAACGGCTGGTGGTGAAGCGGGGGGAGTACGGCGTACTCATGTTCACCGGGTCATCCATCTTTGCTGCTCCTGCCTATCCGTTGGAAGAGGTGTTCGATCCTACCGGTGCCGGCGATACCTTTGCCGGCGGGGTTATGGGGTACATCGCCAATACGGGCAATCTGTCAGAAGAGGGAATCCGCCAAGGGATCGTCTTCGGAAGCGTCATGGCATCCTTCAACGTGGAGGATTTCAGCCTCAATCGCCTGAAACGTCTTAGCTACCCTGAAATCGAGGAGCGCTACCGTATCTTCAAGACAATGACCCATTTCGAAGGTCTGAATGACTAAATATTCCACTCCGCCCGTGTCTGCCCGGCGCCGTGATTGACAGAAACCTGCAAATCTGCTAGTTTTGGCTGCCAGTATTTACAATCTCCTTACGGATAGGCGTTTGCGTGCTGGCAAGGTGCCCCAACCCGTCGGGACAAGGAGTAAATGTGAAGCTCGTCAAGCTCGTCGGTATCATCTTTGCTGCCTCACTCTGCCTCTCCTGCGCTGCGGGTTCCGCTGCCACCAAGAAGGCCTCCTACCATTACCAGATGGGGCTTTCCCATTTTGCTGAAGGGAATTACACCAGCGCCCTGGTCGAGTTGACCGAAGCGGAAAAACTCACACCGGACGACCCTGACCTCCTTTACTACCTGGGAAGGACCTATTTCGAAAAAAAGAAGTACGATCTGGCGGAACAGCGCTTTCTGAAGTCCCTGGCCTTGAAACCGAACAATTCCAATGCCCGTAATGACCTGGGTGTCAATTACCTGGAAATGAAGCGCTGGGATGATGCCATAATCCAGTTCAAGGTGGTGGCAGACGATATCTTCTTTCAGAACCAGGAGGCTGCCAACATCAATCTGGGAATCGCCTACTTCAATAAGGGGGATTATCCCCGCGCCCTGTCCGTTCTCCGTGCAGTGGTCGGTAACAACCCCAGAGAACCCCGTGCTCGGCTCAATCTGGGGAAAGTCTATTTTGCCATGGACAAGACCGACCTGGCGATTGCAGAGTACAGCCGGGCGATCGAACTTAATAAAAATTACGTCAATGCCTACTACAATCTCGGACTTGCCAACCTGAAGCAGAAGGAAAACAGGGCGGCTGCCGCGGCTTTTCGTGAGGTTCTGCGTATTGCACCTGATTCCGAGTTGGGCCAGCTTGCCAGGGAGTACCTCGATGTGCTCAAGTGAGGGACGGCGTGCCTGAATCGGATTCCGGCCATAACGGCGAAAAGCCTGTTGGCGTCTACCTGAGGGAAACCCGGGAGGCACGTGGCCTGTGTCTGGACGATGCTGCCCGGGTAACCCGTATCGGCAAAAACTACCTCGCCGCCCTTGAAGCGGGGAAGTTCGACAAACTGCCGAATCCCGCCTATGTTAAGGGATTCCTGCGCATCTATGCCGGGTACCTTGGGCTCTCCGGTGATGCCGTCGTTGGAATGTTCGAGCGCGACTCCGTACCCAGGTCGACCCGGTCAGCAGCTGAGAATACGTCTTCCCGTGAGGATACCCCGCCAAGGAGCGGCAAGGGACGTTGGCTTATACCATTCATGCTTCTCATCCTGGTTCTGGTGGTGGCGTATCTCCTCGATGACAAGCAGCCGACCCCCCACACAGCCCCGCAGGTCCGATCTACACCACCTCCTGCAAGTGTGACGGTGCCGGTGCTCCCGGTCCGGACCTCCGTGACGGTTCCCTCGACTTCAGCTGCTCCCTTGCCCGTGCTTCCCCCCACCGATATAACCACTCCTCCTTCCGAACAACCGGTGAAAGGTATTGTCCTGCGGCTCAAGATAAATCAGGATAGTTGGCTGAATATTACCATTGATGGCTCTATTTCCCAGCAGTACGACCTCAAGGCGGGGGACCTGATCGAATGGAAAGGGGAGCGCCTTTTCGCCCTCGATATGGGAAATGCCGGCGGCATAGAAGGAGAATTCAACGGGAAACCGCTCAAGCCTTTCGGAGGGCCCGGCGAGACGGCTCACATCGAACTGAAGGCTGACGGACCATGACAGATCCGATGTTTGAATGTTCGGATACGGGATATAGAACGATTTAACGACAAGGAGATTGTTTCGTATGCAACTGGCGGCGCGTTGCCGAAAATGCGGCAGGGTGATGAAGAGTGAGCGGGTGGACAGCTACCGGGTAAAAATGACCTGTAGTTGCGGTTTTTCCGATTTCCGTACGATGACGGAAAAGGTCAAGACTGTTAATCCCTTTTACCAGAAGGCAATCTTCACCCCTTTCATCGAGAGTGAAAAGGGGAAGATGGTGCTGACCATGCAGAAGGCCAACCGGGAGCACCTTGAGATCATCTCCCTGGAAGAGATCAGTATGCTTGTCTCATCCGATTTCGAACTCTCCCAGGTCCTCCAGAAGGTTGCCCAGAAAATGGCCGGCCAGCTCAAGGTGAGTGTCTGCAGCATCTACCTGGCAGAGGGAGGTGAACTGGTACTTGCCGCAACCCACGGCTTCGATGCGGAATTTGTGGGCAAGATCCGTATCAAGATAGGGGAGGGGATCACCGGTTCCGTTGCCAGGGACAACCAGTACATAGCCCTCAGCAATGCCTCCAAGGACTCCCGTTATAAGTACTTTCCCGAATTGCAGGAGGAGAAATTCAATGCCATGCTTTCGTTTCCCATTGCGGATAAGAACGAGGTGTATGGTGTCATCAACCTCAATTCGACGGCCTTGAAGACCTTTTCTGACGACGAGATATACTTCGTATCCATAATTGCCAACCTCATCCTGACGGCGGTCAAGCTGCGGGAGAAGGTAGCCCATGGGAAAAGGGCCAGTGACCTGTCTTGACAGGGTATAACTCCATGTTAGACTGAATCAGGTAGATGATCCCCTCAGTGTGGAGTTTGCTTTTGTCGCGAGATCAGAAGAGAATCCTTGTCGTAGACGATGAAGAAAATGCCCGTATCGGCCTGTCGCGTCTCCTTGTCAAAGAAGGTTTTGTTGTTGATAGTGTATCCAACGGTTACGAGGCCCTTAACTATTTGAGGCAGCAGGACGTCAACCTTATCGTTACCGATATCAACATGCCTGAAATGAATGGCATCAACTTTCTTAAGGAACTGAACAGAAGCTTTCCCAAAAGCAACGTGATAATGGTAACCGCCTACGGGGGGGTAGAGTCGTACATCGAGGCGATGAATCTCGGCGCGTTCGAATATATCAACAAGCCGGTCAAAATGGACGAGTTGAAATCGATCCTCAAAAAGATATTCAAGGAAAACAATCACTGAATCTGCTTGATTCCGCAACGGGAGGGGCACTATGAATCTGGAAAAAATACTGTTTGCCACCGATTTTTCAGAAAACTCCGAGCATGCCTTTGAGTACGCTATCTCTCTTGCCCGGCAGTTCAACGCCAAACTCTACCTGGTTCATGTCATCAACGAACCGGTCGATCTCCGGGGCTTCTACGTCCCCCATATCTCCTTTGAAAAGCTGGAGAAAGAGATAGAGGAGGGGGCGGAGAAGATGATGCAGAAATTCTGCCAGGCAAAGATGGCGGACTTTACCAACTATGAATCGTTGATCATCGCCGGTATCCCCTATGAAGAAATCCTGAAAAAGGCCGAAGCGGAAAACATCTCTCTCATCGTTCTGGGGACCCAGGGGCGCAAGGGACTCGATCACTTCCTTTTCGGCAGTACCGCCGAACGGGTTGTCAGGAGTGCCAAGTGTCCGGTCATGACCGTCCGTCTCCCCTGAGGGAAGAATCTGCCTCGCCGGGGCGCACGAATAAAGGGCAGCCGACCGCTGCCCTTTCTTTTTCATATACGACCGAATTCGATCGAAATCTCCGGTAAAAACGAAATATTCTGGCACCCCTATGACAGAATCCACGCAGAAATCCACGACGATACTGATAATCGATGACGAAAAAGTCATCCTCGATCTCACCTCTATCATACTGAGAAACCGTGGCTACCAGGTGCTTACCGCCCAGGATGCAATCACGGGTCTTGAGATTGCCGAGGTGCATCGGCCAAAGCTTGTCCTTCTCGATTACATGATGCCCGGCATGGATGGCCTCACCGCCCTCAGGGAGATCAGGCGGCGTTTCCCCGACACCTACGTTATCATGTTCACCGGCAAGGGGAACGAAGAGATTGCCGTTGAACTTATGAAGGCCGGAGCCTCCGATTACCTGCTCAAGCCGTTCAACAACCAGGACCTGGCCGAACGGATAGAGAACGTCCTTCACATCCGGGAGATCGAGATAAACAACCGGGAACTGCTTCGGGAGCGGGAACATCTCCTGGCGGAAATTGAGGCGTGGAACCATGAGCTGGAGGCTCGTGTCCAGGAAAAGACCGAGGCGCTGCAGCGAGCTCAGGCGGAGATTGTCCAGGCTGAGAAACTTGCTACGTTGGGCTACCTCTCCGCGGGAATGGCTCACGAGATACGGAACCCGCTCAATTCCATCAATCTCTTCGTACAGCTCATCAAGAGCGGCCTGGAAGAGGCAGAGAAGCAGGATTACATCGATAAAATCATCAAAGAGATCGACCGGATAGACAACATCCTCCGCAAGCTTCTTGACGCATCCAAGCGTCCAAGGTACGAGATTCGGGATGTGCGGATCGACCAGATAATCGATGGCATCCTGGACGTTTTCAGGCCCCAGATCGAGGTCAAGCGGGTAACGGTGGAGCGGCGTTATCACCGCATCCCCCCGGCAATACCGGCAGATGCCTCCGAAATCGAACAGATATTCACCAACCTCTTTCTCAATTCCCTGCACGAGATGCCTGAAAACGGAATCCTTGGCGTGGAACTGGATCACGATGACCGGGAGATAACCATCCGGGTAAGCGATAACGGGCCCGGTATCCCCGAGGGAAACATCCCTAATATCTTCGACCCCTTTTTCACTACCAAGAGCAGCGGGACCGGCATGGGGCTGGCGGTGGTCCTCCGGATAGTGAAGACCTACAAGGGGAAAATCGAGGTGGAAAAAACCGGCGAAAACGGTACCACGTTCCGTATCAGACTCCCCCTTGGCTCTTGACCTGTTTACCCTTTCCTTTTAGCGCTCTTTTTTGTATGATGCGGGCATCTGAAACCCCCGTGAGGATGCGATGGAATCCCCCTGCAGAAAAGTCCTGCTTATCGATGACGACCCTTATTTCCTCAAGGTATTGTCTGATGCTTTTTCACAGAGTGAATTCGTGGTCGTTACCGCCGACAACGGCATTGCAGGCATAAAATCCTTCATCGACAATGCACCTGATGTAGTGATTTCCGATCTCATCATGCCGCGCATGGGAGGGGTCAGTACCTGCATGGAAATCAAGCGTCTGGCAGGTGACCGGGATCCGGTCATCATCCTGCTTACCTCCATGTTCAGGGGTGCCCCCCATGAACACGAAATAGCGGAAATGGGAGCCAAGGTCCATATCCCCAAATCCACCAATCCCCTCGATATCGTCATCATTGTCGAACAGCTGCTGGAGCGCCATAAAATCCTGCAGACCTCCAACTGACCGTCCCCATGCCCTTTCTGCTGCGCAATCTCATCCTCAATCTTGACGAAGCTGATGACCGGCTCGAGAACCTGCTGTGCGACCGCTTTGGCCTTCACCCATCCTCTGTCCTCTCCATCAATCTGGTGAGGAAAGGGATCGACGCCCGCAAGAAACCACGCATCAAGTTTGTCTGCACCGTAGAATTTACTCTTGACGACGAAAGGTCATTCTGGGAGCGTTACGGCGGTGATTCCGACCTCACACAGATTCCGGCTTCGCCCGAAACGGTTCTTCCCCGGCTGACTGATTCCCGGCGGATCGTGGTTGTCGGCGCCGGCCCGGCGGGGCTGTTCACCGCGCTACGGCTTACCGAGTACGGCCTTTCTCCTCTCCTCCTGGAACGGGGCAAGCCCGTTTCCGACCGGGTCAGGGACGTGCAGGCCTTCTGGAGCGGGGGGAAGCTCGATCCGGAGAGCAATGTCCAGTTTGGCGAGGGGGGGGCGGGGACCTTCTCCGACGGTAAGCTGACGACCCGGGTGAAAGACCCCAACATCCGCTACGTTCTCGACCGGCTGGTACGTTTCGGCGCCCCGCCGGATATTCTTTGGCTTGCAAAGCCCCATATCGGCACCGATCAGCTGCGTGGAGTCGTAACGGCTCTTCGCCGGCACCTGGAGGCACAGGGGGTGACGGTCCGTTTCCAGAAACGGCTCACCGATCTCGTTGTCCACAATGGCAGGCTGAACGGCGTCATAATTGACGGGCGCGAGGAATGTCCTTGTGATATACTGGTGCTTGCGCCGGGGCACAGCGCTCGCGACACGTACGGGATGCTGGCGGAGCGCCAGCTCCACCTTGAGCCCAAGCCGTTTGCCATCGGGGTGCGGGTTGAACATCCCCAGGAGCTTATCAACCGGATCCAGTACGGTCTTGCGTCCCACCCCCGGCTTCCCCCGGCCGATTATCAGCTGACCTACAACAATGCCAATACCGGTCGCTCAGCCTATTCCTTTTGCATGTGTCCGGGAGGCGTGGTGGTGGCCAGCGCGTCAGAGGAGGAGGGGGTAGTTACCAACGGCATGAGCGGTCACCTTCGCAATTCCCCCTATGCCAACAGTGCGCTGGTGGTGTCGGTGGGGCGGGAGGATTTCCCCGGTACCGGTCCCCTTGCAGGGGTAGAGTTCCAACGTATCTGGGAACGGCTGGCATTCCGTATCGGGGGGGGCGATTACCGGGCCCCCGCCCAGAACATGCTGTCGTTTCTTGGCCATCCAGGGTCCCACCCCCTGACCTCCTCATATCGTCCAGGGGTGCGGGAAGCCGACCTTGCCCAGGTGTTGCCTGACTACGTGGTCACGACTCTGCGGGAAGGGCTGGTCCATTTCGACCGGAAGATGCGGGGATTTGTCACCGGTGAGGCTACCCTGACCAGCGTGGAGACACGGACGTCGGCTCCGCTCCGGATCGTGCGGGGAGAGGACTTCCAGTCGGTGTCTCTGCAGGGCCTGTATCCGGCGGGAGAAGGGGCCGGTTATGCAGGAGGGATCATGAGCGCCGCGCTGGACGGCATCCGGGTGGCGGATGCAATCGCCGGTAGTTTGAATTGCGGACAGCAAACCGCAGAGCAAACAGAAAATTGAATTAACAGGGATACACAGGATAATCAGGATAAAACCCGATGATCTCTTTCATGTTATGATGTGACGGTATCAACCCTGATACCCTTGTTCGGGACTTTCAGCAGTAAAATTTGTTTCAAGAGTTTTAAGGAGAGGGATTTGCGCAAAACATACGTAGCAGATATCCGGGAACGGGACCAGGTGGACGCGGTCTTCCTCGTCAAGGACAAGATCATGGCCATGGCCAAGAACGGCAAGCCGTACCTGACGCTTCGCCTCATGGACAAGAGCGGCGAGGTGGAGGCCAAGGTGTGGGACAACGTGGACACCCTGGCGGCCACCTTCGGGAGGGACGACTTTGTCGCTATCCGGAGCAAGGCGACGGTCTATCTGGGGAAGATGCAGCTGATCATTGCCGAACTGCGGCGGATTCCGGATGATGAGGTGGAACTGGCCGACTTCCTCCCCGAAACGGATCGTAACATCCAGGAGATGGAGACCGAACTGGCAGCACTCTGCGCGACCCTGGCTGACGATAACCTCCGGCAGCTCCTGTCGGCCTTTTTTGACGATCCGGTGCTCATGGCATCCTACCGGCTAGCGCCGGCAGCCAAGGGTATGCATCATGTCTATCTGGGGGGGCTCCTTGAGCACTCCCTTGCAGTAGCCAGGCTGGTGGACAGCATCGTACCGCTGTACACGGGGATAAACCGCGATCTCCTCATTGCGGGAGCACTGCTCCACGACGTGGGAAAGGTGCGGGAGATGGCCTACCAGCGCTCTTTCGATTACACCGATGAGGGGAAGCTTCTGGGGCATATTACCATCGGTGTGGAGATGATCCAGGAGAAGCTTGTCACTCTCCCCGGTTTCCCGCCGGAGCTGGCCATGCTTCTCAAGCACATGCTCCTCTCCCACCACGGCCAGTACGAATACGGCTCCCCCAAGCGTCCCAAGACACTTGAGGCGACCATTCTCAATTATCTCGACGATCTGGATTCCAAGATCAACGGCATCCGTACCCATATCCGGAAGGAGCCTGACAATCCGTCCCGCTGGACCGCCTACCACCGTCTCTATGACCGCTACTTCTTCAAGGAGAACTGCCTTGACGGGGAAGATTCGCCGCTGCCGGTAGAGGTGGTTCCCGAGGAGCAGGTGCCTGCACCCCGCGAGCAGGTGAAGGAAGGGACGGAACGGAAAAACTTTCACAACAATCCCTTTGAGCAACTGAAGGAAAAGAACCTGGACCTGTTCTGAGGGGATATTTTTTAGACAAATGAGCGAGGTATGCAATGATATTTGAAACCGTTGTGGTCGGACCGCTGGAGGTGAACTGCTTCATTCTCGGCTGTGAAGAGACCGGCGAGGGGGTGGTGATCGATCCGGGTGCGGACGCGGAGCGGGTTCTGGCTGCAGTTTCCCGCCTCGGACTGAAGATCAGCCATGTCATCAACACCCACGGACACTTCGACCACGTGGGGGGAAACAAAGCTGTCCTGGCAGCCACTGGCGCCCAGCTCCTTATCCATGAGGGGGACATTCACTACCTGACCCGTGCCGCCGACGCAGCCGCCATGTACAACCTTGTCACGGAGAACTCCCCCCGGCCCGACCGTGTACTGGAAGATGGCATGACCGTATCGTTCGGCACCCATTCCCTCCGGGTGCTCCATACGCCGGGGCACTCGCCGGGGGGGTGCTGCCTTTACCTGGCGGAGGAGGGGATCGTCATAACGGGAGACACCCTGTTTGCCGACGGGGTCGGGAGGACTGATTTCCCCGGCTGCTCTCACCAGGCGCTGATTGAGAGCATCCGCGACCAGCTCATGACCCTGCCGGATGAAACCCGGGCCTTTCCGGGACATGGGCCGTCCACCACCATCGGTCACGAACGGCTGCACAATCCGTACATTTCGCTCTGACGGAGGCACTATGCTGAAGGATAAAGTGGTAATACTCGGCATCACTGGCGGGATTGCCGCCTACAAAGCGGTTGAGCTTCTTCGCCTGCTGACCAAGGCCGGTGCCACCGTCCATGTTGTCATGACCAAATCCGCCACGGAGTTCGTGACGCCGCTTACGTTCCAGACCCTCTCCATGAACCCGGTCCACACGGAGCTGTTCAATCTGATCTCCGAGCAGGAGATCGGCCACATCTCCCTGGCCGACCGAGCGGACCTGTTCATCATTGCTCCGGCAACCGCCAACGTCATCGGCAAGCTGGCCAACGGCATAGCCGACGACATGCTCACCACTACGGTCATGGCCACGAAAGCGCCGGTCCTCATCGCCCCGGCCATGAACGTCAATATGTATCAAAACCCCATCTACCGGGAGAACGAGGAGCGGCTCAGGACCCACGGCTACCTCTTCGTTGAGCCCGTCCGGGGGATGCTCGCCTGCGGCTGGGAGGGGGAGGGAAAACTTCAGGACCCGGCGGCCATTTTGGAAGCTGTCATGGCAGTCCTTACTCCCCATGACCTGGGCGGGGAGCGCGTACTGGTGACGGCCGGACCGACCAGGGAAGAACTGGACCCCGTCCGTTTCATCAGTAACTACTCTTCGGGAAAGATGGGATATGCCATAGCCCGGGCGGCCAGCCGTCGTGGAGCGCAAGTTACCCTGGTGACGGGGCCGACCTGTCTCGACGCCCCCTGGGGGGTAGGGATCGTCCCAATATGCAGTGCCCTGGAGATGCGGGAAGCGGTGCTGGAACGATACGCCTCCTCGTCAATCGTCATCAAGGCGGCTGCCGTGGCGGATTACCGCCCTGCACGGCGCGCGGTGGACAAGGTCAAGAAGTCCGACCATCCTGAAACTGTCGAACTGGTGCGGAATCCCGACATACTTGCGGAGTTGGGGGCGAACAAGGGGGGGCAGTTTCTGGTCGGCTTTGCCGCCGAGACCGAAAGCCTTCTGGAGAATGCCGCGAAAAAATTGAACGAGAAGAACCTTGATCTCATCGTGGCTAACGATGTGGGCCAGACCGGGGCAGGTTTCAACGTGGACACCAACATCGTCAGGCTCCTTTACCGGGATGGCCGGGTGGAGGAGCTGCCGCTCATGGAGAAGGACGACGTGGCGAACGTGATTCTCGACCGGGTGATGGAAGGGAAAAAGGTGAAAGGTGAAAGGTGAAAGGTGAAAGGTGAAAGGCTATTCGGTGGAGAGGATCTGCAGGAGCTGCTCCGGTTCCCAGATCGCCTCGCGCAGCTTTCCTTTCATCTCGTCCAGTTGTTCCAGTGCCTGTTCCTTGGTCAGCTTGCCGCTCCGGTAGAGGAGCCTCAGGTTCTTGCGTACCGCCTCGGCAGTCACCAGCGCCCGTTCGCCGGTAGGGTCGGCGCGGAAGTAGCGTGATTCTTCCATCTCGTTGAGGAAGTCGAACACCGCCTCCCGGGCGAGCCCCATGTACTCCTCCCGGTCGCTTTCGTCCAGGTTGTAGCGGGAAGTGTCGCTCAGGGTCTGCAGCACCTGCTGCCACTTTTCCAGCCGGCTTACCAGGAGGATGGAGTTGAATATCCGCTTGTTGGTGCCGAAGGAGAAGATGGTGTCCGACAGGACCTTGCGCAGCAGGGCATCGTTGGCCCGGTAGTTCTCCTGGGATACCTTCCGGGCAGTCTCCCATATCTCCCGCTCCACGAAGTTCTCGAAGCGCATCTCCCAGTAGGCATGTTTCAGGGTCAGGGTGGCGAAGCTCCGCATCACCTTGAACGGGACGAAATAGTTGTGGGCTATGGTGTCTGCGGCCAGATGGGAGAGATAGCCGTAGGCGCAGGCCTTCTGGGGGTCGGGGCCGGCGTTCTCCAGGACCTTCATCCCGACCTGCCAGCGGTGGCAGTGGAGGAGGAAGTGGGTGAATTTCTTGCCGATGGTGATGTCGGCGGCGACGCAGCCGTAGAGGAAGTCGTAGGGGTAGGCTTCAATGATGGCTGCGATGGCGGGACGGACTGCCGTCAGGTTGTTCAATACCGCCGTTCCCAACTGCAGGTGAATACCGCCCCCCCAGGCCAGGGCGTCGGCGGGGGTACATATGATAAGCAGCAGCGCTGCCCCGATGAATAGCATAGGGGCAAATGATATTGAATATTTACGCAAAAGTAAAGGGGTTTGGGATGACGGCGGATGGATCGGCGGCCGACCTGGTTGCCTCGCTGAAGGGGTATCTGGAGGAGTTGCGGGAAAGCGGTGTGGATGGGCTGCCGTGGGCCGTGCAGGAAAAGGCCGGCAGGAAGATTGAAGCCGGTTCTGACGCTGCGGTGACCGCTGCTGCCATGCCTGCCGATGAAGGGGAGAGCCTTGGCCGGATCCGGGCTGACCTCGGGGAGTGCCAGCGCTGCTCCCTTGGCAAGTCCAGGACCAACCTCGTGTTCGGGGTCGGAAATCCCGGGGCCCGTATACTCTTTGTCGGCGAGGCTCCCGGCCGTGATGAGGATCTTCAGGGTGAGCCGTTCGTGGGGGAGGCGGGACAGATTCTGAACCGTATCATTACCCGCATGGGGATGAAGCGCGAGGATGTTTACATCTGCAATGTCCTCAAGTGCCGCCCGCCAGGAAACCGCAACCCGGAACCAGCCGAGATCGAACAATGCGGGCCGTTCCTCCTCCGCCAGGTGAGGGCGATTGCTCCGGAGATCATCGTTGCGCTCGGCACGTTCGCTGCCCAGACCCTTCTGGGGACGAAGGCCCCCATCTCCAAGCTGCGGGGCACATTCCACGATTACCACGGCATCCCCCTCATGCCGACCTTTCACCCCTCTTTTCTCCTGCACAACAAAAAGGATACGGGTAAATTCTGGGACGTCTGGGACGACATGGTAAAAGTGCTGGGAAAACTTGATATGCCGGTACCTGACGTGAAGCGGAAAGAGTGAGGCCCGGGTGAGCAAAGGAGGAATCGTGTACAAGAAAGTCTATGAAGAGCCCATGATCGCCGGTGCACCGCTGCCGTTCCGATTGCCGGAATGGATTGCCTGCGCACCGTTCGAGGAGTACCTGGGAATGTCGATCCTGGAGGCGAGGGATGGCACGGCGGTGCTGACCATGCCCTTCAAGGTGAAACTGTCCCAAGGGAAGGGGCTCATGCACGGCGGTGCGGTGACATCTCTCGCCGACACGGCGGTTGCCATGGCTATTAAGAGCGTCCTGCCGGAGGGTACCCACTTTGCCACCGTAGAACTGGGGCTGAAGTTCCATGCCCCGGTGCGGGGCGGAACGGTGAAAGCGGTGGCGCGGATTGCCGAGCGGGATGAACGGACCATCCGTGGCGAGGCAGAGGTCTTCGATGAGGACGGGACGAAGGTGGCTACCTTTCATTCGATATTCAAAGTGAAAAAATAAAGCTGGCGTGATCACATGGGTTTGATACGAGAACGAATAAGGGCATCCACGCGGATGCCCTTATTTTGTGCCGGAATAGTGCGGGCGGACAATGATTCCCGTAGGTCACCCCATTACATTGATTTGCTCAGCGTGGTTCTGGCACGCAATTGTGGCAGGGGTTATTCATGGTATACTAGGGCTGTTGGAAGGGCTCCGGCAGCTATGGCACCTTCTTTAAACTTTCTGCACGAAAATCAAGGCTTTTAACCACGGGGAAAATGACTTTTTTGCAGTGGCAGCCCGCATACCCCTGCAATGGAGGCATCTGCATGACGCACCTGAGATTGCTGTTCCTCGCCTGCCTCCTCCTGCTACCTGTACCAAGCCTTGCGGCAGACGGCGGCTACGGCTACCCGATTCCGGGATCGTATGAAGCCACCATCCTCGGGACTCCTGCCAGTCTCATGCCCAAGTTTACCGCAAAGTTGCGCACCCGGCAGCTTGTGCTTGATGTCATCCCGGACCGACAGAGGCCACCGATTTTCTTTTACGACGAGGGGGTGCGCTGTACCTTCGCCTATCAGGAGCAGAAGGCACCGCTGGTTTTTCTGATCGCCGGCGCCGGTGCCAGCGACCGGGCGCCTAAGCTTTTGACCATGATGAAAGCCTTCTACCAGGCTGGCTTCCATGTCATTACCCTGCCGTCGCCATCCCTTGCCAATTTTATTATCTCTGCCTCCCGAAGCAGCGTCCCCGGCGACCTGACCGAGGACGCTGCTGACCTGTACCGGGTGATGGAGACCGCCTGGAATGAGGTGAAAGATGACATCGAGGTATCCTCCTTCCACCTGTGCGGCTATAGCCTGGGAGCCAGCCAAGCCGCCTTCGTGGCGAAGCTGGACGAGGAGCGCCGGGTCTTCAACTTTCACAAAGTGCTCATGATCAATCCTCCGGTAAGCCTCTACGGTTCGATATCCCGGATCGAAGAGATGTTGAAGCAGATTCCCGGAGGGCCGAAGAAGCAAGGGGTCTTTTTCAACAAAATGTTCTCCAAGTTCAGCGAGTTCTACCGCTATGGCAATTTCGTCGCCATCAACGATGATTTTCTCTATGCGATGTACGCGGAGCGTCTTTACTCCCGCGAGGAAACTGCCGGATTAATCGGGCTCACCTTCCGCATCAATCTGGCAGGCATGATCTTCGCCTCCGACGTGATGACCAACAGCGGCTACGTTGTGCCGAAGAACCGTGTACTGAGCTCCACCGATTCCCTTTTCGACTATTTCCTGGTTTCCACCCACTTGAGCTTCTTCGACTATATAAACGAGTACTTTTATCCCTACTTCCAGAAACGGCGGCCGGGACTCACTAAGGAGGCGCTCATCGAGTCCGAGAGTCTCAGGAGCATCGAAGGGTACCTGAAGTCGTCTGCCAAGTTCGGCGTGATGACCAACGAGAACGATTTCATCCTGACCAAGGCGGAGCTCGATTATCTGAGGCAGCTTTTCGGCGAGCGGACCAAGATCTACCCGCGCGGCGGCCATCTGGGCAACCTCGAGTACCAGGAAAATCTGGACTACATGGTCGCTTTCTTCAAATGACAAGGAGGTCGCCACGATGACTGTTTCCCGATACCGGGTCTGCCTCGCCCTGCTGCTGGCACTGTCTCTTCCCGGGTGTGCCGCGACCAGATCGAACACCCAAACGGAAGTGCCGGCGATGCACTCCATAAGCGAGTTCAGGGATCAGCGCTTCGCCGAGGTAGCGGACCCCTGGGAAGGGTTCAACCGGAGCATGTACCGGTTCAACTTCTACTTCGACAAATACCTCTTTCTCCCTGTGGTGAACGGCTATGAGTTTGTCACTCCCACCTTCCTCCAGGAACGCATCTCCGGTTTCTTCAACAACCTCGGGGAGGTCAGGAATCTTACCAACAGCCTGTTCCAGTTAAAGGGGACGGAGTCTGTGACGACGCTTGGCCGTTTCGTGACAAACAGTACCTTGGGGCTTGGCGGCTTGTTTGATCCGGCCAGCAGTTTTGGCCTGGAGCGGCACGACGAGGATTTCGGCAAGACCCTCGGCTACTGGGGTGCCGACTCCGGGCCGTACCTTGTGCTGCCGATATTTGGTCCCTCGTCCCTGCGCGACGCGGGAGGGCTAGCCGTGGACAACGGCATCAGATACGGGATTTACACTGCGATCGATCCGTTTGGAAACTCCGACGACAGTTTCGCCATCAGCTCGGGGATAACGACCCTGGAGGCAATAGACATGCGGCATCAGCAGAGCTTCCGCTATTATGAAAGCGGCTATCCCTTCGAGTACTACATGGTCCGCTTCTTTTACCACGAGAAGCGCGAAATAGAGTCCGGCAAGCCTCTTCCGGCAGAGTGACACGAAGCGGCACGACAGTGGAATTTTTGATAGCCATTGGTACACGGTGTCCACGCAGTTATGGTCAGGAAAGGAGAAATTCATGAAAAGTTTAGTTCTTGTTGCGCTATTCGCGGCTTTTACCCTCACCGCGTGCTTTGTCTCACCAGGCCCCGGCGGAAGTGTAATGGTCTCGCCTCTTCCACCGGTTGTCGAACTGGGTTCAGACCCGTACTACTATCAGGATGGCTATTACTACTACTATCAGAACAACAACTGGAGGTACTCAAGGTCAAGGAGTGGCCCTTGGGCGGAACTGCCGAGAACGCATTGGCCGAAAGAGGTCAGGCACAAAGGTGGGGACGATAATCGAGGTAGAGGCAGGGACGATGACCGAGGCCGGGATTTCAGGCAGGAGCATGACAGGCACTAGCTATTCGATCAGCTGTAGTTGGCCCTTGACAATTCTTTTTACTGCTTTCAATGAGTTCAACGGACGCTAAAACGTCCGTTTTTTATTGTCTATAACCGAAAGACGTTCGCTCTTCCTGGCAGGCGCTTCACCTCATGAAGTACACGTCGGCTGATTTGTATTTCCCGTGAAGGATTGTAAGCTTGTACCCATGGCAGCAGTCAGCGATCAGGAGGTATACCATGGCAAAAGAGCGTTTGGTGATTATCGGCGGCGATGCGGCGGGGATGAGTGCCGCATCCCAGGCTAAACGCCGGCGCCCCGACCTGGAGATCGTCGTCTTTGAGAGGAGTCCCCACACCTCGTTTTCTGCCTGAGGGATTCCCTACTATGTCGGCCGGGTTGTCGACAGGGAAGAGTCACTCGTTATCCGCACTCCGGAAAAGTTCCGGGACCGGGATGGAATTGACGTCAGGATTCTCCACGAGGTTGAAGAGATCGATGGGGCCGGAGGAAAGGTACGTGTTCGCGACCTGCAGAGTGGCCGCTCGGAGTGGGAACAGTATGACCAACTCGTGATAGCTACCGGCGCGGTGCCGATCTGCCCGGACCTTCCCGGCGCTGACGCCGTTGCAGTCTGCGGGGTGAGTACCCTGCAGAGCGGTATCGAACTGCGCCGAATCCTGGATAGTGGAGGCGCAAAAAGGGGGGTAGTCGTTGGCGGCGGCTACATTGGACTGGAGATGGCTGAAGCCCTGGTCAGGCGCGGCCTGGAGGTGTCGCTGATAGACAGGTCTCCCGAGGTGATGGGGACCCTCGATGACGACATGGGGCAGCTGGTTTCCCAGACATTGCGGGATTTCGGGGTGACTCTCTACCTGGAGGAAGCTCTCACGGGATTCGAGACAAAAGGGGGAAACGTCACGGGAGTGGTGACCGATAAGCGGAGCCTTCCGGTCGACATCGTGGTCCTCGGCCTCGGCGTGCGGCCCAACACGGCGCTTGCCACGGCGGCGGGCATCCCCCTCGGCGAGAAAGGGTCGATCCAGGTGAACGGACGGATGGAAACCGGCATGGCCGGCATCTGGGCGGCAGGGGATTGCGCCGAGTCCTTTCATCTGGTCAGCCGCAGACCCTTCTACATAGCCCTCGGCACCGTTGCAAACCGTCAGGGGCGGGTAGCGGGCATCAACCTAGGAGGAGGCTACGCCACGTTTCCCGGAGTAGTGGGAACCGCGGTCACCAAAATCTGTCAGGTGGAAGTCGCCCGTACCGGCCTTCAGGAAAAGGAGCTCGGGATGTTGGGCATCGAGTGGGCAAGCGCCGTAATCAAGAGCCGAACCAAAGCGGGGTACTATCCCGGAGCAGGGGAGATAACGGTGAAGGTGCTGGCTGAAAAGGGTAGTGGTCGACTGCTGGGAGGCCAAATCGTCGGGATGGAAGGTTCAGCCAAGCGGATAGACACCCTGGCGACCTGCCTTCATGCTGGTTTTACGGTGGAGGAGATGATCAATCTCGATCTCGGCTACGCGCCCCCCTTCTCACCGGTCTGGGACCCGGTCGTGACCGCTGCACGCGAGGTGGTCAAGAAGCTTTGACGGATTGGGGCGTTATGAGGGATAGCCGTTCAGGGTACTATCACACCACACTACCAGGGAGGTTCAGATGAAACTGTCATTCCACGGTGCCGACCAGGATGTCACCGGTTCCTGCCACTTGATTGAATGTGCGGGGAAACGGATTCTCATAGATTGCGGTCTCTTCCAGGGGGGACGCGAACTTGAAGAGGACAACGCGGAACCCTTTGGATTTGATCCGGCCGGTATCGATTTCCTGCTGCTCACCCATGCGCACCTTGACCACTGCGGTCGCGTACCCCTCCTGGTCAAGCGGGGGTTTCGCGGCGAGATCATTACGACCCCGGCATCGCGGGAACTGGCCCGGATGGTGATGCTGGATTCCGGTAACCTGCTGGAAGAAGAGGCGCAGGGGAAGCAGCGCCATGCTGCTCGGCGGGGGCATCGCGAAGAGGTCATCGAACCTCTGTACACCGAGCAGGACGCGCTGTACAGTCTCGACTTCTTCGGCAGGGGCGCCGGCTATGGTCAACCAATGGATCTGGCTCCTGGCGTACGGGCGACCTTTATCGATGCCGGCCACATCCTTGGTTCAGCGTGCATCTTTCTTGAGCTGGCGGAAAACGGCCGGCAGCGGAGGGTGTTGTTCTCCGGCGATCTCGGCAATAACGGCCGACCGGTTGTGCGGGATCCGGCACCGCCGCCCCGCTCCGACGTCGTGGTCATGGAGACCACCTACGGGGACCGGCTGCACAAGCCGCTGGAGCCGTCGGTCGAGGAGCTGTACGAGGCGATCGGTGATACGTTCAGGCGCGGCGGCAACGTCGTTATCCCGACCTTTGCGCTGGAACGCGCCCAGGAGCTCCTGTATTACCTGCGTGAAGGAGTGGAAAAGGGGCGTCTGCCGCGCTCGATGCCGGTTTTTCTGGACTCGCCGATGGCGATTTCCGCCACCGCGGTCTTCGGGCGCCATCCCGAGTGCTACGACGAGGAGACCGCCCAGCTATTCCGCGAGGGGCGCGACCCGTTGAGCCTGCCGGGGCTCTCTTTCACTCGCGGGACGCAGGACTCCATTGCCATCAACCGGGTCGTCGGCGGGGCGGTCATTATGGCCGGCTCGGGCATGTGTACGGGCGGGCGTGTGCGTCATCACCTCAGGCACAACCTCTGGCGAAACGCCTCAAGCATCGTGTTTGTCGGCTATGCCGCCAAAGGTACCCTTGCCCGCCAGATCGTCGACGGTGCTACGCACGTCCATCTGTATGGTGATGAAGTTCCGGTAAAAGCCCGCGTTTACACCATCAACGGATTCTCCGCCCACGCCGATCAGGCAGAACTCCTTGCCTGGCACCGACAGAGCGGTGGTCCGGAGCGTACATTCCTGGTCCATGGCGAACAGGAAACAATGCGCAATTTTGCGGCTCTCCTGAAAGACACTCGAGTGGAAATGCCGGCATCAGACCAGTCATTCGAGTTATGACTTTCGTGAATCTGCCGCCAGATCCTGGCGAACAAACGTTTCCAGCGACGCATCCAGCATGGTCCGGCGGCAATCTACGCCGTCGATGGCCCCTGTTTGTAGCTTTCGGAAGAAGCGACAGCCACCGAAGCAGAGCGGCAGGTAGGCACATTCGAGACATTCGTCATTTTTCCAGACATCAAGGTTGTGCGATTGGCGGTAATCGTTGATCCCTTTGGCCAGAGTGCCGACCTTCAGGTCTTCCTGTCCCATGAAGACCGGGCATTTGTACAAGCCGCCGTCATACCCCACCACCAGATCATTGGCAAACTCAATCATACAGGCGTTCGGCTTGATCTTTGCCACCGGGAAGCCCCGCTTTATCACCTCTCCACGCAGGTAGACCGCAGCCTCGATGGCCCATGGTTCGGCGGTGCACGCACAGACCGAGGAGCGGTCACCGCTGACACTGCCGTCGGCCCTGGGCATAACCGGTGAAAAAGAGACCTCCTTCAAGCGGGCAGGTTCGATGCCAGCCGCGATCATCATGTCCAGCAGTTCCGGAAAGCGCCGGTAATTGTCGCGGGTGTAGTTGCCACCCAGGTCGATGGCAACCAGGTTGTGCACCTCGACCAAGTTGGCCATGATAGTCGCAAAGCTCCCCTTGCCGGAGACGAATGGCCGCTGGGTATCGTGGATGTCGGGGGGGCCGTCAATGGTGAGACGCACGGCAGAAAGGCCGAGTGGCAGCAGTTCCTCCACCAAGCTCCGGGTTAGCAGGACCCCGTTTGAGAACATATTGAACGCAAAACCGACGCCACGGCGGTCGGCGGCGTCCCTCAGGCGTGAGGCGATCTCGTGCAACAGGTCGAGTCGCAGCAAGGCCTCGCCGCCGTAAAAATCCACGGTTACATCCAACTCCTCGGTCATCCGCTCGGTCATCCGCTGCACCAGCAGATCGGCGGTAGCTGCGTTCATCACGAAACGTCCCCGGAATGGTTCTTCGTAACAGTAGGGACAGGCCAAGTTGCACTCCAATGTCAGGGTCACCGTTACCTTGAAGCGCCGGCTCTTGCTGTTCAGCTTGTCGAAGGTTTCCCTCATTTCCTCCCGCTCCGCGTCCCGATCCGGGACCAGCACTCCCAGGCGGGCAAAAGTCTCCCGCTCCTGGTCGGACAGTTCGCCGCCATCGGTAAGCCTTTGCCAGAGGGACTCCGACAGTTCCAGCACCGCACAGCGTCGGGTGGCGACCAGTAGTATCCGTCCTGGTCTTTCGGGAGAGGAGTAGGTTTTCAGATACCTGGAAAGGTGCATGGCAGACCCTTGGTGATTACGTCAAATAACAAAATTGCAACCGACTGAAAGTAAATCTGATATCACAGCAATGCCGCTTAATTGTTGCTTCAGGTGACAAGTTGTATGCAGAAACAGCCTCTTTAACCGGTAGAAAAATGTAGCGGGGAGTTATTATCACTCCCCGCTACGTTTCTTAAAGCTAAGCACTTCTGGCTGTATTACCTGAACAGCATCCCTGCACAACACCCGCTTCCACCCCTTCCTCCAGAATGACTAATTCTTCTTCCATGGCTCTCACCTCCTTATTAAGTTCTGGACAAAATAACCAGTAATCTGTTAATTAATATGCATACTCAATGCCATGATTTTCATTAACCGTCTATATAGCCTCCGGGCGTTATGTGCCGCCGCTGCATTGGTAGCTTTCCTCGCGCCTAGTCATGTGCGCGCTGCGGGTGAAGATGACAACATCGACATCCTGAACCTGGGAGATAATCGTCAGGAACAGCTGCTTACCACCTCCCGCACGCCACGGCCAACCTCTTACATCGCTGAAAATGTTACCGTCGTCACCAGCTCCGATATCGAGCGCCTCAATGCCCACACACTGGTCGAAGTGCTGCAGACCGTCCCCGGCATCCATTTTGATCAGATCCAGACCCCCGGCAACTCAGTCTTTTTTAACCTGCAGGGGATAATCAACAGACATGTCCTGGTCCAGATCGACGGCGTTCCCCAGAACTTCATAAGTTCGGACAATATGGCCGAACTCGGCGCCATCCCGGTGCAGATGATCGAAAGGGTCGAGATCATCAAGGGAGCTGCATCTTCATCATGGGGCTCGGGCTTGGGTGGGGTTGTCAATATCATTACCAAGTCGCCAGAACCGGAGCGCAAGGCGGGCGGCATGGTGTCAGGCTCCATCGGCTCCAGCTATACGGCCGACAGTCGTGGGGAGATTAGCGGCACCGTCAACCGGTTCGGCTACTACCTGACTGGCGGCAATCTCCGTTCGGATGGCCTTGTCCCCGGCACCCAGGTACGTTTCAATCACGGATTTGGCAAACTTACCTATGACCTGGGCACTAAAGGAAGCATAGCCCTGGGTTTTGACCTGCGGGACAAACGAACAGGTCTTGAGGATTCAATAGCCTATAATTTCCATGACAGCAGCGACAGCCGCTATGCATCCGGCTATCTCAATCTGCGCTATGCTCTGGCCGATGACCTGAACCTGACCCTGAACAGCTATGGCGGTCGTCGTTTCATGACTGCAAAATGGGGAGAACTAACCAGTTCAACCCTCTGGAGAGATGGCTCTACTCGGGAGATTTACCGGGGAGCGAATCTGGGGCTTACCTGGGGCACCTCAGATAACAATCTTAGCGCCGGAGTCGAATACGAGCGCAATGACCTGCACAGCCGGGAGCTTGTCTGGCTTGACCCTGTTGACAATTTCGATATAGCCATGGACCGCTGGTCCGGTTATCTCAATGGAATCTGGACCCTTGGCCGTGTCAGTATCCTTCCCGGCTTCCGTTTTGACCACACCAACCTGCTGGACGACGCTTACAGCTATTCCCTTGGCCTCACCTACCGGCTGACCGACAGCACCACCCTGCGGGCCTATGCTGCAAGGGGCTATGGGATGCCGGTTGTCAACAATCTGTCATTTCTCAACGGAATACGCAGTAATCAGAATATCCAGACCGTGCAGGCCGGTTTCGAAACAACCTCCATCCCCTACCTCTGGTTGAAGGGTACCCTGTTCTACAACAACATCTGGAATATCCAGGATTTTGATCTCAGCACAACTCCGGCAACTGTAACCCTGCACGAACAGGTGCGCCAAGGGGCGGAACTGGAGCTGCGCACCTCGCCGCTGTATGGCCTCTCCCTGGCCGGTGGCTATACTTATTCCGATTCGTGGGACAAGGCCACCAAGGCGGAGCTGACCAGTTCCAACAGCGGACCGCGTCAGAATCTCAAGCTGGGGCTGAACTACGACAACAGCGATTTGGGGCTGCGGGGTACCCTGAACGGCAACTTCGTCAAGTGGAACGTGCCTGCCGACCAAAACCCTCATCTGTCGGCAATGATCTGGAATCTGCACCTGAACTGGAAGCCGCTCCAGAAGCATGAAAGTGCGCCGGAACTGTTCTTCTCGATCAACAATATCTTCAACGGCAGCCAGTATATTCGCGATTTCCTTCCAAATGCTTCACGCTGGTACGAAGGCGGAGTGAGGGTAAGGTTCTGATGCGGCGCCTTCTCTTCGTCATAATCGCCCTGGCGACCCTGTTCCCCTCCCTGGCCCAGGCCTATGAAGTCCTGGTGCTCCAGAGCAGCCGCAATGCCGGCTACGAACAGGCGCTGAAAGGCTTCCGGAGCGGCTGCATAGCCTCGCAGCGCGTGGTCGTGCTGTCCGACTATGCCGAAGTTGACGTCGTGCGGATTGTGCGGGAGGAGCGCCCCCGGCTGATCCTGGCCATAGGCGACGCGGCCCTGGCTGCGGCCCGCAAGATCCGTCAGACACCGGTGGTCGCCGTAATGTCATTCGGCATCAACGCCAAGGCCAACCTTACCGGCATTACGATGTTCGCCCCACCCACTAAATATTGCAAGCTCTTCAATCAGCTGAAGGTGCATAACGTCGGTATCATCCATAATCCCGACAAGACCGGTTGGTATCTGGACACGGCCCAGAAGGCGGCCGAGAAGGTTGGCATCAAGCTTATAGTTCGCAAGGTTGCGAGCCCAAGGGAGACCCTGGCCCAGCTCGACTCGCTGGCCGGAAAGGTCGATGCGCTCTGGATGCTCCCCGATACCACGGCGGTCACTCGCGAAACGGTCGAGGCATATTTCCGCTTTGGCCAGCAACAGGCGGTCCCGGTCGTTTCCTTTGCCGCAAGTTACCTGGGGATGGGTGCCGCGGCGGCAGTTGAAATCGACACCATCGAAATGGGACGGCAGGCCGGTGACATGGCCAATGCGCTCCTTCGCGGATCTCGCATCGACACCATCCCCCTCGTGGCTCCACGCGGCACAAAGTACAGGATCAACCAGAGTGTTCTGGGAAAGCTTGATATCAACGAGACAACGGAGTAACCTAGCGAAACAGCGAGGGACTATCCATGCTACCATACATGCGGCCGTTAAACTTTAGATCAAGTTTCCAGTACCGACTCTTCCGTGTTTTTACCCTCCTGACCGCCTTCATCGCCATTGTTTTTTTGACCATCTACATCACGTTTGAAATCAGAAATCAGCGGGCACATATCTCCGCACAGCTCCATTTGCAGGCGCAACATCTAGCCGAAACCATCCGCCTGCCGCTTTATGCCGAAAACCGTCCGGTCCTTCAGCAGCTTGCCGAGGGAGCGACATACCAGATCCCTAATTTGCGGGGGGTGGTGATCAAGGCGAGTAATGGCAAGGTGCTGACGGATGTCCGGCTACCGGGCAGCGATAATAACGCTGATGTAATCGAGGAAACGGTAGAGGTACGTAGTGACACCTTGGCCAGCTCTCCTGAATCGGCCATCAGCGGAGGAACTGAACCTGGCCCGACATTAATCGGAAAAGTCAGTCTGAAGCGGAGCACGGAAGACCTGCTCCTGATGTCTTACCGGCTTGTCGCGATTTCATGCGCCATGACGGTAGGATTCTGGCTAACGGTTTCCCTGATCTGTTACCTTGTTCTCAGGCGGGTAACCAAATCTTTCAATGCTCTCATGCAGGGGATACGGGCCATGCAGAGCGGTGATTTATCTGCCCGTATCAACGTCATTTCCGACGATGAGCCGGGCAGGGCGGCCAGTGCCGTCAATGATCTGGCAAACGCCCTGTCGGCACGAACCATTGAACTCGAGAATGCCAATCGGGAATTGGAGGCGTTCAACTACTCGGTCTCCCATGATTTGCGCAAGCCCCTGACGGTCATCTATTCTTACTGCCAGTTCATCCAGGAGTTCTGCAGCCACAACCTGGATACTCAGTGCCGTGAATATCTGCGAGAGATTTGCGAGGGGAGCCAGCGCATGAACCAGCTCATCGACACTCTACTCGAATTCGCCTCCCTCACACGCAGTGAACTTCACCAGGAAAATGTCGACCTGAGCGAGATTGCTCGCAATGCTGCCAAGGGACTGGTTTTGATAGAACCCCACCGCAGGGTCTCGCTCTGTATTACCGAAGGCATTAACGTCAAGGGAGACAGGAATTTACTCCAGGTGGCCATGGATAACCTCTTGAGCAACGCCTGGAAGTTCACTAGCAAGAGGGAAGAGGCGGTAATCGAATTTGGCGTGATGGAAGACGAAGGAATGCCGACCTATTATGTCCGGGACAACGGGAACGGTTTCGGCATGACAGATGCGAACAAGCTGTTCATTCCTTTTCATCGCCTCCCCGGAACAGGTGTTGATGGTCACGGTATCGGTCTTGCGACGGTAGAGCGGATAATAAAGCGTCATGGTGGGCGGATATGGGCAGAGGGTGAGCCGGAAAAGGGAGCGACTTTCTATTTCACCCTTTGACCTTCCTCCGCATTAATCATAGCCATAAATCCGGCGTAAAAAACTGCGCCGGATGCAATAAAGCCCCACAAGTATTCGCGCCTGAGGGGCTTTTCTTTGGTTAAGTGTCTGAAAATTGGAGGTTATGGAGTTCGCCGCGGATGAGGATGTCATTGTGGAGAGCCCTCCCAAGGCAGCGTCAGTGGGGAGTCGATAACGTTGCTTCAGGTCAGCCAAAGAGTCAAGTAGAATACGATGGATATTTAAAGCCCCTTTTCGGACAAATCAAAAAGAGACATATTATTGAAATCTTAAGTAAGGAGGGTGTCCGTCGACAATAAAGTTCTTACAAAAAGATAGCATAAACCGTTGATTTTACGTTGACGGCTTATGGGCATTTTTTGCTAAAGTTCTTACATTTCAGGCGAATTAACAATAAAGTTCTTACAAACGCAGACAATAAAGTTCTTACATTCCAGTGAAGCAATCGTGGCACGAATGGTGCTACCTTTAAGTATCACCGGGCGGAGGTGGTCATGGAGTTGAGCCAAAACTCAAAACCATAATAACAATCTCAGAGGAGGGAAAATGGGAATCAGGGAATTGTCCGCAAATCAGTTTCGTTTTGTAGTGGATGCTCTGGCAAGTGGGTTCGATGTTGATTTCACTTTTAGTGGTCGGCACATGACCGGACGGTGCTGTCCGGCGTCGTATGTCAATAACTTCAATGATTTGATCACCGATGCTGTGGTGTGTCGAGAAAATAGCGAACTTGGTTTGGTGGTGTACGCCATGTACTAGTTTATCTTAACAAGGTCCCTACATCTTGCATGGTTGGATGGGGGTACCACGAAGTCTTCACGCCTGACAAATCTCAGACTATCGTGATGAAGGTGGGGTTGGCAAAGTTGTTTCGTAACGCCGCAGGTCCGGAATGGATCCGTGGCGTTTTGGTGTCAGCTACATGACATTATTGTCACCGGTTTGACAATGGTTGTCTGGGAGAGCGTGCCATCAGGCGCACTGCCCCCCCCCATGGATTTTACCGCCGCCTCCAGTTCAACTCTTGGCTTGGGTCATTAGTCACCAGATTCTTCACATCACGAAGATCCAGCTCTTCTTCCAGGAATTCGAGCACTCCCTTAAGTGCATCATCAGCATTGTCCCAAGTGTGACCGAGTTCTATCGCAGACCGAAGTCTTCTCCGTGTTTCAGTAAGAGCCCTGAAAAGGTTTGTCGCTTTAAGGGCGATTTCTGCGTCTTCACTTTCCGTAGGAATTTCGTACTCGAATTCAATTTTAACCATCGTCATAACTTTTCTCCTTACGGGGGAATCTCAGCCTTTAATTGAAGGGATCCGGTCAGTCTGCACAAGTCAGTAGCTTTGCGTCTTAATAGTCCTGTACATAGCCAGGTCGACAACTTTGTATATATTGCTAAGGTCAATATTGAGCACTTCTTCTATTGTCAGGCCTCGCGTCAGCAATCGTTCAATTTCTGTATCGCAAAGTAATCCTTTTGGTTTGCGACATGGCTTGCTACAGCGTTGCTTGCACCAATCAATGTGACAAGCCAGTACCAGGCTGCGGTCGCTCTCATACTGCGCCGCCGCAGTCGCACGGTAGTCGCACAGTCTTTTACACTTTGAGGCACAACACTTCAGTTTCTTGTCTGTCCTCATACAATAAATCATTGCTCCACCGCGTGCCGGCATCTGGTGCTGCAAGAAATAAAGATATTTTTGTGGAAAGAACAACGCACATAAATGGTATCAGACATATTGCGCTTGTCAATAAGTAGCGCTAAACAACTTTGTAATACTATAAAAAATCAGTAAGATACAGTATTGACAAGCGCAACAAGGTTAACGATATGGATCATGGTTGGCGGTCAATTTTGCAGATCGGCTGGGACTGGACCAGATGCAGTACTGCGGGGGGATGGAGCTAACATAGGACTGGACAAGGGAGATCAAAAATGAAAATATAGGCAAAAAACAGCGCTGACAAACGGATGATATGAAAGAACGTCACAACCCAATCGACATCGCTGCACAGATTGAAGCTGATATCCGACGACTAACCGGAAAGGATATCAATGTTGACACTCGTTTCGAGGTTGCCGAGCCTACTGATTTCTTCGAAACGTGCCTTTATTTCGACTTGCTTGGTTATCATATTTACACTAAAAGCTACTATGCCCACAAGGTGGGTCTCAGCCGACAAGCCATTGACCAAAAAATCAGATATAACAACTTAACGGCTATAAAATGCCGGAGTGAAAAGCTTAACAAACTTGAACTGGTGGCGGTCAGGGAGGAAGCTTGAGCAATGGCGAACATAAGCCATGTTTTGTACACCGGCCTGGTTGGACAGAAACTACCATACGTACGGTTGCCGGACTAGTTTGATGAGGAAAAGCGGCAGATTTTTATTGTTAGTGGAATTTGGCCTCTTCCTGTCGACGACGATAACTGGTGTAGGATTCCGAAAGCCTGTTGATGACACTCTCACATTTTGGTAAATGATGTAGTTCAGTGAAAATCCGAAGATTCAAACAGGCTTCCTTTACAATAACTGATTTTGCGACACGCCGAACAGGGATTTCCGAAGCTATCCGCATTGCAGTGTCTTCAAGCAACTGGCTCCACTCAGTATCCCGTCTTTCCCAATCGACCTTCTTTTGACGAGGCTGTCTTTGGCCCATCATCCATTCATGGTCATGTTTGAGCAAGTATTGATATAGTCCATAATTGTTCTTTCTAGCTTGAGTTATAGACTGTTTTTGCAAGACATGTAGCCATTCCTGTCTCAGTTGTTCTATATCTTTCCGTTTGCGGTTTTCCAACTTTGATTCAAAATCAGTTAATTTTCTGGCGGCATCAGTATTTATAGACATAACCTTTGCTATGTCATGAAATGACATCCCAGCAGCAGCTAAAGTTTCGATGTTTCTTTTCCAGGTAGGTCCGTAAGACCAAATATGCTTAACTATCGGTAGTTGGTTGTCATCCTCGGCTGTTTTTTGAAAATTGAAGAAAAACCCGCACGTGCATTTTGCACGTGCAACAACCTCAGAAGAACGCATTGTTCTGGTGGCGATTTTTTTGATAGGGAATGGATCATCATGTTGTCCATATGGGTTGGGACACTTCCAGGGGCCTGGACCAAACGGTTGAAAAGAAGTGACAACGGATTTGTGTTCCAGGAAAACTTGTATCAGCACATGTTCCAAGGGGTGCACCTGCTGTTTGTAATTCTGATGGAAAATAGTATTTACCCAGTTAACGCGAGAATTCACGTTGATGCCAATCATTTCAAGAAATCTTTCTTCGTAAAACTCCATGAATGCTGACTGAAATTTTGAGGGAGATAGTATCCCAGGTATTTTGGTGTAACCTCGTTGAATCGCGGCTTTACGATAAGTTGCAGACAGGTTCTGACTTTTCCACCGGGGGTTATTCTTCATCAATAGTTTTTGGCAATGCGCAGCGACCAATTTTGCCATGGAGAGTTCGTTAGCAGTAAGAGGGAAGCTGTGATCTGTGGCATTCGCTGTAATGATTGTTGCGTCAGCATACTGAGATTGTTTCGGTAGAACCAGAGCTGATGTATTTATCAAGTGGATACCGTGTTCAGGACAGACCAATACACCAGGGAGTTGATGCGTTCTGTGCCAATATGTTTCTCCATAAGCTGCCAAATCCAGGTTCTTACACTGTGCACAAAATCTCAAAAATTGCGGGCTCTTTACGCGGAACGAATTGACACCGATTGATCCTGTTGTTGCAGAATCCCCGTATAGTAACCCTGCAATTTTCTTTACTGCAGATTTCTGTGGCAAAAATGGTTCGTAATAAGGAAATAACGTCAACTTGTTAAGGATGTCATTGCTGGAAAGCCTCCATAGGGAAAATGTCTTTTCAGAGACTTTTTCCAACCTACATGGTAAATCTGCCCTTAACTTAGTCGATTTGGTTTCGAACATTGCCCGTGTAATGTTGCTTCCATGTATACTCAGATAAGTACAGTATCTTGCAATAACACTGTATAGGAGCTCGTCAGGGTAAGGAATGGGGAGATGATAAAACATCTCAACTTTCCTGTTTCGCAGGTGTAACTAATCCTGCCTCCGCAAGCGCTGTATCAGGACTGATTCCAGAAGCTGCTGCAGTCTTAACAATTTCCATCAGATTGCCTGTTGATATTTGGCTACCTGTCAATGACTCGTTAAATGACTTGAGAATTGTTTTAACAGCGTAATTGCAAGTCATTGTAGGTTGTGCGTCAAATAAGCTCGTAACGGCTTGTTGGATAATATCCTGATCAATGCCAATCGACATAAGTGTTGATATGGCCCTCACGCGTTCAAATGACATCTGTTTTTTGATTAGTGCCTGTTCCTTCAACGTAACTAATTTTACTTCGCGTTCAACGTCTATTCCAATTTTATTTATTCCATCAATAAAAAGGTCCTGAAAAATCTTATCGACCAATTTTTTGCCGTTCTTCTTAGGGTTCCGGAGGGCATCCAACATTGGGGCGACCAGCTTGAATTTATCGTTTGCAACATCTTTGATTAATTCTTCAGTGATACGCTCGCTTCCGTCTCGAATTGCCTGTAATTGGGATAACTGGAATAATTTTACTATCAATGCATGTATGCCTTGAGTCTGTTCGTAAAAGACTGAAGATAGCTCAGTCAACTGAACAGGATGTAAGGTCCATTGGTACTTCTCGAGCTCTCCCAGGAAATATGACCATTCATCGTCGCAAGGGAGTCTTCCCCACAAATATGTACCGTGGTCGCCAATTCGCCTCGCTGCTCGGAGCGTCGTATTCAGCATGCCCAATGCCCTTGGGGTTCCTACAACGACCACAGGCACTTTTAACTCATTTGCAAATGTGACAAAGAAGTTGAGCATTTTCTCCTGGCCGATGCCATTTGCATCGAGCAAATTCTGAATTTCATCAATGACTAACACTCCCAGATGATGCATGACAGAATACTTAGCAACATCAAGTATCAATCTGTCGATGGTTATATTTCTCGCATTACCAGATGATTGGCAATACGATGTGCCTAGCAAGGAATCGAGTTTTGAGAGTAAATCAAGCAGCAACTGCTTGAGGCTGCCATCTTGCGGGCATTCGAGTTTCATCCAGACTACCTGTATAAAATGGTGCTTCTCATGTAAAATAGTCACTGGTAAGAAAGAGAGAGCACGTTCGATAACGGTGGATTTCCCGACTCCTGAGTCACCGATTAGAGCGAACGAAGGTGCTGTGGAAGGTTTCGACATGTAAATCGGTTGAATTTTCCCTTCCATGGACTCGCGGTAAAACTTTATAATCTCTTTCGCGTAGCCCTTTTTTAAAGGATTGCGATGGGCATAACCGGCTCGGACAATCAGTCCAATCTTATCGATGACATCGAACTGAGAAGGAAGAGGCTCCAGGTAATCATTAAGTCGCAAAACGGCAAGCATGCGTGTCGAAGGTGAAAAATTACGTTCATCATCAGAAATTTTAGGGAATCGCCCGAATACTTCAAATAGTTCAGTAGCTTGATGGAATTGTGGTAGTGCCTCTATAAGCGGATTTCCTGCATGCTCCGGCAGATCTGCAGGACGATAAATTGCTTTTGGAACACCAAGTGGCAATAAGGTTTTAACCTGCCTAGTCATGATTGTTTCCATCATTTTCCGCACGTTGTTTTTTTAGCAGCAATAGGGCGTTAGTTTTATAACGATTAGAAGTATTTGAAACGATAGATGATGTCGTTGAAGTATGAGATACTGGGTTTGTTGTGGAATCTTCAATAACAAATGCTTCAGCGCTTCTCTGAATTTCTTTTTCTACTGCTCTGTTGTTTCGTATCGCTTTGATTTGTTGTGATTTTGAAATATCGGGCTCTATTACAGCTTTTTTCTCCTGTTTGGCATTTTTCTCAATCTTGGCAGCCTGTTGGTCAAAAAATATTCTCCGTGATTGACGGTCGTCCTCTCCCGCTGCGGTTATGAGTTTTTTGTCAGCATCAAGTTCCTCGACCTCATAAAGAGATTTACCTTGATAGGCATTGCAATGGTCAAGAAGGTGGCATGATTCGAACTTATTCGGCAGGCTTGAGTCACGTATGTACATAATTCCCAGGTCTCGTGGGTCATATGAAATGTTGACTGTACAGTGCTGTCGACGAGCTTGCGCAAACCAGTCCTCGCTCTGAGCCGTAGGGCATGAGTAGTATAAATTTTTGAATTTTATACCTTTTTCTGTTACCAGTGCTCTATCGGTCGGCATGACGTTGAGAGCTACCTCATCGACCGTTAGGATATTAAGGGCGCCACTACGATTGACAATGCCCCACCTCCAGAAGTCGAGAGGGTTTGCCGACAACCCCTCGGTTATCATTTTAGGGGGTAACTTTATGTCACGAATAGGCGTTAAATTGTGCTTTAAAACTGCATAGATTACCATCTGAGTGAATTCACGCAGGTTAAGGGCTGCGTCGAGTCGATAGTCCCTTGCCCCCCGGTCTCCGAAGTCCTGTTGCACGTAACCAGGCACAAATTGCTTATATTTGGCCGGGACGATCCCAAAGCGTCGCTCGACTATAGCTTTTAAATCTGCTCTACCGGGGCTTGTATTATCGATCTCAATACCGAGGTACCGAGTGATATTTTCTCCTTTCTCAACGCTCATAAGCTCTCCGCGGTCAGCCAAAATACACCTCGGCGCGTAATGAGAAGGCCAGTCTGATTCGTCAATATTAATGTCGTATTGTTTGCAAAACTCGATTTTTGGTGTGACAGTATTCACAAGCACCATCATCGCCCCAAGCCATGATGGACCCTCAAAGCCGACGTACACACCAACAATAAGCCTGCTGAATACATCAATAGCGAAATAGATGATGGGCCTCCCGACGATTCGTCTTCGGTCGAATTGAGATACGAGATATACGTCAGCAACGGTGGCGTCTATCTCAAAACGGTCTCCGGGCCCCAGCACATCAGCATCAGCCACACCGAGTATTTCTCGTTCCTTCAGTTCCCACTGTTTAACGCCGTTTCTCTTCTGTCGGATGTGTCTATAAGTAAAATGAGTTTTGATATAATACTGGAATTGTCGTTCAGTAGGCTTTTCAACTTTTACTGTTCCTATTATTTCCCCAGCATTGTCATTAATCTTCGTGTAATAGAATTTTCCTATAATGTAGTCATAAGCTTCCCGCATGGTTGGCTTTTTACGTGAATTGTAGAAATCCGCACCAATACGAAAAATTTTTCTGATGTTCTCATCAACATTAATGCCAGTACCAGGTGATATAATTCGAGGCGCCCCCAATTTTTTGCCTTTTGGGTCCCGCTGCTTACCACGCGCCCCGCAATACATATAATCAGGACGAAGAGCTTCGTAGGTCATCCCACGTTTCCAGTACCTCAACAACAATTCCACGAGGGTTTGGCGTGTGGTGTTGACTTCAGTTAATCTCACATCAATTAATGATTTACGATTCCGACGCGAAAGAATAAGGCGTCCATTCTCACCACTGATTAAAGGCTCAATCAACGTATAATTTTGCCTTTTATGCTTCTCAGATGCCGTCTCTTTCTCAGGATTGATAGTCGGTTGCATCCATGGGTCGTTATGCTCAATGGTGTAGCGACCGCTCGCGGGGTCCATATCCTCTCTCAGTTGATGAGACGGCACGGAGTATGGCCATGAGTTGTCGTCAATGCGGCATAACCATGTCAGTTCCGAAAGATGGTCAATAAAGACAATTCGCAGCAGGAAATCCTGCTCCTTGTCCCTGATAAGCATTCGTTTTATAGGAAGCAAGACATCATTCATTGCAATGCTCCGCTTCCTGGTATGGAAAAGTTTATAACCGGTAACTCACTGATATTTTCTACATGTAGATCAGCGCGAATAAGCTTTGCGCTCAGAAGCCGTCGCAATGCAGCGAGTGCTGTCCCTGCTCTGTAATTAAGTTTATGGTCTACAATGCTGCACACGAGCTGGATTGGCGCTTGCGGGCGCACTTCTTTTTCTATGACGAGCTCTCGCAGCACTGCAGCATCAATGTCAAAGCCTCTTGCATCCAGAAATATGGTCTGCGGTGCTTTATCCAGAATCCATGCGAGATTTTGAGTGAAAATGGTCTTGAGCTGTTTGTCGGTGAGTATGGACCACTTCACGTCGCGGCGCTCCCAGTAACGCCGTTCAATTTCAAGCTTCTCAAGTGTCCGAACATGAGAGAGCTTGTCGATTGGTTTGACCGCAACAGCAATGGTTTCGACGCCGTAAGGAGTGGACACCGTTACCACAAAGTCAGTAGTGATGACCCATAGTGCCCCACTGATAGGGTCAGTCGGATGCTTTACGCCACAGAGAGCGGCTATCTCCAGCGTTTCACGCCGATCGAGAAGAGGGAACTGCTCTCTGATGTCAATCACGGTGTCATCCCACCAAAACAGAAGAAGTGCATAGTACTCGTTATCCGAAAGCAGTTGGTGGACTCTTCCGGTTTTGGGACAGAATACGCGGTGTACCCTTCCGCTTGATGGCACATCGCTGACGCGATGCCAGGGTAAATAATCCTTACCCTCACCTTGCCCTCTTCCTTCTTTTATGAAACTGGCAATCCGTTTCTCATCAAGAGAGTATTTACGCTTCCCCATCGGTTGCCACCTCGGAAAAAGCATTTTCTTGTTTCTTTCTTGTATCCAGTTTACCTCCTTTCAATAGCCTGTCAAACACAAAAACCCTGTCACGACAGCTACTTATGTCAATAAGTCTAGTGGCATTGCTGACGATAAGTGCACCGGCTATTATGACAAAACCTCATTTTTTGCCAGTAAAAATCGAGATGAGGCTGTAACCTTAAACTGACACAAAAAAAATCGGGATCCATGAATTTCTATCCAATTTTCTGACATTTTCGCAATTCGCCACCTCCGAAAATTAATTTTATACGGATAATACTTGGTATTATTTTTATCATATCTTAAGGCCTTTAATAATAAAAAACGTAGTAATATTGTAAAGTTAACTATGATTTTATCGGCTTATACCGTTACAAAAATTAGAATTTCTTACAAACTGCCTTGACTCGAATTTTTAGCTAGTATATTATCGAAAATGCGAGTTCTGGCTTCCTGTTATCTGGCTTATTCGCATTTGACGGCTGCATATGGAGAAATAAACGTTAATGAGCATAGTGATAATCAACCTTGACCAAAAAGAAAACGCCAAGTCCATTCTCAAAGCTGAATTGACCAAGCGTAATATTTCCTATCAAAGGCTTGCAGAGCTTCTAAAAGAACGTGGGTGGAAACTCACAAAGTCAAGCATTGACAATAAAATGAGTAGGGGTGCATTCAATGCCGACTTCTTCATAGATTCACTCAAAGTCATTGGATGCAAGGAAATAGGCTTATTTCAGCCGGATATACGGTGAAATGATGTTTTTACAGGATAGAATGCATGGCGTTAATAAATTGTCCCGAGTGTTCAAGGGAGATATCCGATAAGGCTAATGCCTGCCCCCATTGCGGATACCCTATTGCCAAATATGCAGAGCCTTCATTGCCCGAAACAGTCCTCTGTCTTGAGTGCAAGAAGGATGTCCCATTCGATGACCAGGTATGTCCCCACTGTGGTTTATTCAATTCTCAGAAATATGCCCTACTGGAATCTGTGAAATCTGCAGAACCAGAATCATCTCTACAGGAAGATACCGCCGTCAGATGCCCCAAGTGCGGAGCAAAGAATGCCTTCCATGCGGACAAGCAGGGGTTTGGCGTAGGCAAATTCGTGGTGGGAACGTTGCTGGTTGGGCCATTAACCGGGCTATTGGCCGGGAAGGTTAACAACAGCAAAGTCGTCATCACTTGCCTGAAGTGCAATCATAAATGGAAAGCATAAAGACGGAGGCCCCCATGAAACGGATAGGCTATCTCGCGGCGGTAAGTTGTATAATCTCGGTTCTTCTTTCCGCCTGCAGTTTCGGTCCCGACCCCAAAGCGGTCGTCTCCAAGTACCTTGATAACTATTACCATGGCAACTACGACAAGGCGTATGAACTTCTGTCTACAAGAGACAAGGCGGTAAAGAGCCAGCAGGAGTTCTCAGACGAATTTAATGCTGTGGCCGGATTCGCCAAAGCGTTAGCGGGGAAGATTACCTTTGTCGTCAAGGATGTAAAAGTAACCGGTGACAGGTCCTTGGCTACCGTCGATATCACGGCTCCCGACTTCAGTAGCGCGATGGGAGAAGTGATGGGCTTAGCCATGAAATCTGCTTTCGGTGGCGGGAAGCCTGACGATAAGGAAATCGAGAAAATCATCAGTGAAAAAATGAAGGACAAGAACCTGCCTACGATCACCAGAACCGAGCAGTACGACCTTGTAAAAGACAAGGATGGCTGGCGGATTTACATGGGATGGGAGAACGAAAAGAAAATCAAGGCACTGAAGGCAGAAGCTGAAAAACTGGAGAACCAGAAGAAATTTGTCGATGCCAAGGCGAAATATGCTGAGGTGCAAGGGCTATCTTCCCGAGATGAAGCTGCTCCCAAGAAAATCAAGGAACTCGATGAAAAAATAGCCAAATATAAAGAAAAACAGGCTTACTTCCCCAACATTGAGGTCAAAGGAGTTAATATCAGTAAAGGATACTTCGGAGATGTCGGCGTCTTCGGAGAGGTGAAAAATAAAGGAGATAAAAGCCTGAAATCGGTCGAAATTACGACCTATTGTCTCGATAAGGACGGCAAGGTCGTCTTCGAGAAGCCATATCACCCGGTTCTCATCTCTGAGTACTCCTTCAGTATGCGGGACAATGGACCTTTGAAGCCAAATTACAGCAGGCAGTTCGGTTGCAAGCTCAACGATGCCCCCTCCGACTGGAGCGGCAAAGTCCGGGTCGAAGTGACGGATTTAGAGTTTGAGTAGCAGTTACATGACCTTTAAGAAATCTACATGTTAGAGGGCAAGAGCTATGGCAAAGAAGAACTCGGGGGGCGGCGGGGCAGCGCTAATCGGCCTGATTGTCTTAGGCATGATAGTGAAGTATTGGGCCGTATTCTTCCCCTTGGCTGTCGTAGGCTTGATCATCTGGGTTATCGTCAAGGTTGCCAAGAGCTGGTCAGCATCTAAAACGAAGCAGTATAGCATTACTACCAAGCTTCAGCCCTCCTCCTCAACCCAACCCTCGCAAAATTACAGCAGCCCTTCCCTCTCCGGAGCTGTTCAGCAACCTAAAAAAGAGACAGCGCCCACCATTACTATTACTACGGGCACCTCAATAATGGGAAATGTCACTTGCGCCCATTGCAACACGGCAGGCTCACATAGCCTCTTAAGAACTATGGGTAACACCATAGAATATCGCTGTGTTGCGTGCGGGAAAGAATTCTTCAGGTTCCAGTCCGACAGCAAGGATGCTCATTCGGATTATCGATTGCCATTCTCCCCCGCCCCAAGCCGAAGTGACGCCACAATTTTCGGAGCAGGTGCACAGCCTGCTAATTCTGTGTCAGCCGACTCCCTATGGGTGCCGAGCGGTCGCACAATTCAGGTAGCAGGGTATTCGATTCCTGGCGGCATGGTTTACCATGGCACCGGCTTGAAGTCTGTAAACCAGTACAACGATGAACCAGCTCTGATAAGACCGAATCTCAAAGTCGATACAGCCAATCCCGACCGGGAAGGCAGCAACATGGGGTATTGGCCTTCTTACTCCCAGATTCACCCCACATCCCGTGCAGCATTCCTGGAATGGCTTTCCACTGGACGAAAAGACCCCAAGGCTAACATCGGTTATGTCTTCATCTTCTTCTATGGTCTGGAAAGGCGAGCTTTGGCCGATGCCAAAGAGTCTGCCGCTGCCCGCAACGAAATTCCTGCCATTGTAACAGAAGTCAAACGGCTCCAATCAATCTATGGCGACAACAACTCCTTCCGTGGATACGCCAGCAAGTTGCTGGATGCACTACAGTCGTCTCAAGTGACGGCACCTCTCTATCGTACCTCACCACAGATTGACAATGGATGCTCTTGGGAAATCCCTCTAACTCTTAAGATAGCACTTGGTCAAGTAGCCAATGACGGTGTTCCTTTGCCAGTTGAATGGGCATTGGCATGGACGGAAAATGACCCATCCATGCCCCGCAGAATGCCGAGTCAACGTTGCCAAGCTGAGTACCGCGAACTGTTCAAAATTCGCTACAGCGAGAAAATGGGGGAAGGTTTAAAGCTGAAGCCGAACAAGGCAAGACTCTCGGCGCAGTATCGACCAGCCAGTTCATCGTTCAATTACGCGGTCAATATTCCAATCTCCGACCTGCCCGATGTCACAGAAACAACCGGAGCTGCCAACAAAATTCGGGATATTGCCAATGCCTGTACTGACGAACTGGAGAGTTACAGCCGTTATCTAGGCCGGAACCCGGAAGGGAAAAATTCGATTGAAGCCACGTCATATCTCCCCCAGCCCCTCTTAGACAGACATGCAGGGAATGACTTCCAGAAACTCAGCAACTGCCTGTCGGTACAGGTTCACTCGGCTAACCCCGAATGCTTTTCCTTCTCTATGTTGTTGGAACACATCCCCTCCATCAAACCTGATGGGTTCGGCAAGAAAGAGGCCACCGCCATAGCCAACCTTCTTGCCAAGATGAAAATCGGTATCGAACCTGACCCGCGTTTCGGGAACTTCATTCCAAAAGCGGGTCAGGATGTGGTTTTGTTCAAAATCAGCCAGAATGCTCCTAACTCGCCCTCCACCGAGTATTCTGCCGCTACCGTAGTGCTACACCTCGCTTCTGCCGTGGCGAGCGCGGACGGAACAGTAGACCCGAATGAAGAGCGCCACCTGGAAGAACACGTTGAAACATGGCTACACCTTTCATCTGATGAGAAGACGAGACTACGGGCGCATACTCAGTGGCTTCTTTCCGCATTCCCCGGCATGAATGGAGTCAAGAAACGGATAGAAGTTCTCAAGCAAGAACAGAAGGAATCGTTGGGACGTTTCCTCGTGGGAGTCGCGCAGGCCGATGGTTATATTGACCCTACCGAAATGAAAACCCTCACGAAGATTTACGAAATGCTCGGCTTGGATACCCAGAGTCTCTACAGCCATGCTCATGCTGCGGCTGTTGAGCCTGTAACAGTACAGGCTGCAGATTTCGTCAAGCCGCAGGGCTACGCCATCCCAACATCTCAGCCAAAGCCTTCAGACGGCGTATCTCTCGATATGAGTGCAATCGAAGCGAAGCTCGCTGAAACCGTTGCTGTGTCGGCCATCCTCAGCAACATCTTCACGGATGACGAGCCGGTAGCAATTCAACCCTCAGCACCTGCGACATCTACATCTGACGTTTCTATTGCTGGCCTCGACCCAGAATCTTTCACCTTCATGCAAGTACTGGCATCCAAACTCATCTGGGCTAGGGAAGAGTTGGAAAAACTTGCCGCAGACCACAGCCTGATGTTGGATGGCACGCTCGATAGCATAAACGATGCTTCGTTCGACCATTTCGGAGGACCGTTCTTCGAAGGTGATGACCCTATTGAAATCAATGCCGAATATGCCAAGGAGATAGCCACATGAGTACTGCTTCTACCATCCGCCCTAAAGACCGTGATGCCGTCATTCAATCCCTCCGCGCCGGGGTGGTGCCCCGTACAGGTCAGCACCTTATTCAGGTTGGCAGGGTCAACGAGATATCGGCACTACTTAAGGACATCGAACGCGTTGCCGACAGCGGGTCATGCATCCGATTCGTAATCGGTGAGTATGGTTCCGGTAAGACCTTCTTTCTCAATCTGGTACGGGCTATTGCCTTAGAGAAACGGCTTGTCACGGCCCATGCCGACCTCAATCCGGACAGGCGACTCCACGCTACGGGAGGACAGTCCCGGTCCCTCTACGCTGAGATGATGCGGAACATCTCGACCCGCTCCAAGCCTGATGGTGGGGCAATGCAGAGCATCGTGGAGCGGTTTATAACAGAAGCTCTCAAGGAATCCAAGACATCAGGGAAGAACCCGGAAGCGGTTATTCACGAGAAACTGGATATCATTTCCGAAATGGTTGGTGGATACGACTTTGGCCATGTTATTGCCGCGTACTGGAAAGGCCATGACACCGGTAACGAGCAGTTGAAGGCTGACGCAATCCGCTGGCTACGGGCCGAATTTACCACCAAGACGGATGCCCGCAATGCCCTTGGGGTCAGAACTATCATTGATGACGGTTCTTTCTATGACCATCTGAAACTGATGTCCAGGTTTGTGAGACTGGCCGGATTCGAAGGCATGCTGATTTGCCTTGACGAACTGGTGAACCTGTACAAACTTTCAAATGTCCAGGCCCGCAACTCCAATTACGAACAGATTCTCCGTATCCTCAACGATTCATTGCAAGGCACCGCAGTTGGCCTCGGCTTTATCATGGGAGGAACCCCTGACTTCCTCATGGACACACGCCGTGGGCTTTACAGCTACTCAGCATTACAGTCCCGACTTGCAGATAACACCTTTGCCGTCAGAGGACTGGTCGATTACAGCGGTCCCGTTCTGCGGCTCAGCAACCTTGACCCAGCTGACTTCTACATCCTCTTGGGGAATGTCCAGCACGTCTTTGCCTACGGGAATATAGCGGACTATCTTCTGCCTGACGAAGCCCTCAAGACTTTCATGGAGCACTGCTCCAAGAAAATCGGAGATGCGTACTTCAGAACTCCTCGGAATACCATCACGAGCTTTGTGAACCTCCTGTCGGTCCTAGAGCAAAACCGGCAGACCACATGGCAGGAAATTCTAGGAACAGTGGACATCAAGCCGGACATCAATCCCGACCTGGATATACCACAGGAGGAGACCACACCGGTTTCCGTAGCAGCGTCCACCATGCCCGCAGATGAAGAGGAAAGCCTTGCCTCCTTCAAGCTCTGACGATTCGCAGGCATTCTATCTTCTCGATGAGAAGGTGCGTCGCTGGGTCTGGGAACAGGGGTGGACAGCGCTTCGAGACGCTCAGGAACGGGCAATACCGCCCATCATCTCAGGAGATACCGATGTCATCATAGCGGCGGCAACGGCGACCGGTAAGACTGAAGCGGCGTTCCTTCCCATCTGCTCACGACTCATGGCTGAAGAGGGGCAAGATGCTTGTGTCGTCTACCTCAGTCCCCTCAAGGCTCTCATCAATGACCAGTTCTCCAGAATGGAGCAATTGTGCGAGCGGCTGGATATCCCTGTGCATCCATGGCATGGGGATATAGCTGCCAGCAAGAAAAAGAAGTTCCTAAGTAGCCCCAAGGGCATCCTCCTCATAACCCCGGAATCAGTGGAATCCCTCTTCGTCAATCATGGCACCGCAATACCCCATCTATTCGGCAATCTCCTCTATATAGTCGTTGACGAACTGCACTCCTTCATTGGTTCGGAACGGGGCCAGCAACTGCAATCCCTTTTGCATCGAATCGAGTTCGCCATCAAGCGCAGAGTCCCGCGGATCGGCCTAAGCGCCACCATCGGGGATATGCACTTGGCGTCTCAATTTCTGAGACCCAACGGCGACACTGAAACGGAAATGGTTGTCTCCTCGGCTACCGGCCAGGAACTGCAGCTGCTACTTAGGGGTTATATCGAAAGAGCTCCTGTGCTGACGCCTACCGACGAATCTGGTGGAGAATCGGAAGTCGAAGTCCAGGTTGACGGCAGTCTCTTGGATATCGGAGCCAATCTTTTCAAAACCCTGCGGGGGAGCAGCAACCTCATCTTTGCCAACAGCCGAAACAGGACTGAGTTCTTTGCTGACCATCTTCGGCGTTTGTGTGAAGAACAACACCTTCCCAACGAATTCTGGCCTCACCATGGCAGTCTCTCCAAAGAGCTTCGTGAGGATGCAGAAGCGGCTATCAAGGATAAATCCCGCCCGGTAAGCATTGTCTGCACCTCTACTTTGGAGATGGGGATCGACATCGGTTCAGTCAAGAGCATTGCCCAATTGGGCGTGCCGCCATCCGTGGCCAGCATGCGGCAACGGCTTGGCCGCTCAGGCAGGAGAGAGGGCGACCCGGCCATACTGAGGATTTACATACAAGAACAGGAGCTGACTGAAAGGTCGGACCCATCGGATTGCCTCCGGGCCGGGTTAGTTCAAACGATTGCAATGGTACGGTTGCTACTGACCAAGTGGTACGAGCCACCGCCGACTGGTGGGCTACATCTTTCAACCATGGTGCAGCAGATGTTATCGCTCATTGCTCAGTACGGAGGTGTCACAGCTGCCCAGGCGTACAACGTTCTGTGCAAGAACGGCCCATTCCCGCTGGTCTCCCAGAGAATGTTCACGGACTTTCTGCGAAATCTTGGCGAGCAACGTCTTATCATGCAGGCCAGCGACGGATTGCTCCTACATGGTCAGTTTGGGGAGAGAATCGTCAACCATTACTCGTTCTACACCGCCTTTACCACACCAGAAGAATACCGCTTGGTGTCCGGCGACCGCACACTTGGCACTCTTCCCATCGACCGCCCCATTGCCGTGGACTCACTGATGATTTTCGGAGGTAGACGCTGGCATGTTATGGATGTAGATGTCGCCAAAAAAGTAATCGTCCTGAAGCCCGCCAAGGGCGGTAAAGCCCCTGTCTTTGGCGGCGAGGCCGGGTGGATTCATGACCGCATTCGGCAGGAGATGCTAGAAGTCTACAAGGATAAGAACGTGCCGGTCTTCCTGGATGCCCAGGCAAGGGATTTGCTGGCAGAGGCGCGAGAAAACTTCAACCGTTATTGCTTGGCGAAAAAAACGATGCTGTCTTATGGAAGCGCAACGTACCTCTTCTGCTGGATGGGGGATAGGGTACAAGATACCCTTGCTGCCATGCTTCGCTCAAGGGGACTCAAGGCGGTAAACGAGGGAGTTGCCGTTGTGGTTGGCAATACCTCGTTGGACGAGTTGAAGAACTGCCTGGGGGAGCTACAGAAGAGCGGTGTACCTGATGCTTATGAACTCGCCATCTCTGTGCTGAACAAGGCTTGCGAAAAGTACGACCTATTTTTATCAGATGAATTACTGAGTGCCGATTATGCTGCTTCCAAGCTGGATGCTGAGGAGGCATATAATTCTGTGAAAGCACTATTAAACCAAAAGGAGGAAACGTCATGAGCAAAAACACCAAACAGTCCTCGCCAGGGATGGCCACAAAGGCAGCAAAGATTCTGGCCGACAAGAATGCTTCCGCTGTTGCCAAGAGTCTTGCGGCTTCAGTGGTTGCTCAAGCCAACTCCGGCAAGCAAACAGGTGCTGAACTCGAAGACCGTGCTTCCAAGGTTCTTCAGAGTGACAAGTACAGTGATAGCACCAAAGAGCTTGCTGCGTCTGTGCTGTCGCAGTCGAACAAAGAACGGTAGGTTTTGTAGAGTCGAACCCATCAGTCTTTCGCAGATTATTAATCGTTGCTAAATTATACTTTTTGGTATAAATACAAGGAGTTGCCAACGCCCTTCTGCGGTTAAAGGCTCCCATGTCCCTGAAGAAGAAATTCTTTGAAACAAAGCCCAGCGGTTCCAGTACTTCCAGCAAGTACGATTACCAGAAGAACTGGTCACTTGCCGAACTACTGGAACGGCATCTGACCGGCAGTGACTACCTGTTCGTCTTTGATTTCCATGACGACTTGCTGGTGTTCGATGCCGAAGAAGACCCGCAGAAGGTGGCATTTTATCAAGTCAAAACGAAAGATACCGGTAAGCTCTGGAAACTGAATGACCTGATAAAGAGCAAGACTTCCAAAACGACTGAGCCGGTACTATCTATCTTCGGCAAACTTTACCTCAACAAGCTGAACTTCCCCGATAACACCCTGTCCCTGAATTTCGTCTCCAACGCAAAATTCGAGATTCCCCTTGCCGATAATACCCAAAGCACGTCAGTGGCAACTATCTGCTGCGACTGCCTCGACAACGATGTACTGGCCAAAATCAACGCCAAGCTAGTCGAAGAACACGCCCTCCAGGACGACCCTGAATTCAAGGGGATAACGTTTTTGCGGGTAAGCGGCTTGAGCAGTGACGACCAGGTTGGCCACACCAAGGGGAAAGTATCAGAATTTCTTGAACAACTATTGCCAGGAAAGAAATACGTGGTCGGAGCCGTCTACAACACCATGATTGGCGAAATCAGGCGGAAAACCAACTACAGCAAAAACATAGCGTCTTTCGAGGAGATGGTACAGCACAAGGCTATTGGACGGACAGAGTTCAAGCGCCTGATAGATGAAATCGGCCTGATGGCAAATTATGATGACCTCTGGGGTTCCATAGAGAACCGGCTGAATGCCGAACAGGCCCCGTTGGGCATGGTGCGGAAAATCAGGGAATGCTGGGTCACATATGAACTGCAGCGGATGGACAAGACCAACACCACTCTCAACGAGATTTCCAAAATCATCAGGGAAGCCGTAGCTACCCACAAAGCGACTGTTGATGCCGATAGCCTGCTGGGGGTTATCTCCGACATCGAAGTAGAGTACAGCCTGAAAAAGAAGGCGAATTTCAGCATCTACACTGACTACTACATAAAAGCAATCATTCTGGCTGCCTACTATGAAAATTGATAACTACAAAAGACTTATCCGGAATCTGAGGAAGAAAACCCATGAACGAATTAGTCTTGAACGAGATACTACTTATCTCGCAAAAAGAGAAGAGGGCCAAGAAAGTCTCGTTCGACCCGAATCTGACCGTAATCCTCGGGAAGAATAGAACGGGAAAATCCTCTCTTCTCAAGAGTATCCCGCGAGCGTTCAGCGCGATTCCGGAAAAGATTGGCAACTCATGGCTAGAAGCCAGAGTAACCAATGTCCTAAAATTCACCATCTGTGGTGCCCAGTACAGCATCCTACAATATGGTGACTTCTACGCTATCTTCGACGAAGCCAAGAATCTTCTCCTTGCCACAGACAACGTAACCCGCCAGCTTGGACCGTATCTGGCTAATCTGTTCGAATTTGAACTCAAGTTCAGGATGCGTGAATCGAGCGAGCTGATATCCCCACCCCCGGCTTACTACCTCCTGCCGTTTTATATCGACCAGGATGTCGGCTGGATGAAGAACTGGGCATCGTTCAAGTACCTTACACAGTTCGACAGCGAGTGGAAGAAAAACCTGATGGAGTACCATGCGGGGATACGGCCCAACGAGTACTACAAGATTCTAGGGAGTATCAGTGGCCTGAAGGTAGAGGTCGTCGCACAGGAGAAAGACAAGAGAATCCTTACCAACCTGCTTGAACAGGCCACCAGCAAGTTCAAGAACGTGAATTTCAACATCGACCAAGATGCCTTCAAGAAGGAAATTGAAGAGCTGTTGCAGCACTGCCAGCAACTGAAAATCATAGAAGAATCGCTCAAGGGGAAACTTGTTGAGCTGTACTCGAAAAAATCATCCATCGAAAATCAGATAAAGGTTGCCGAAAGCGCCCTTAACGAGGCCCGTGCCGACCTGAGATATGCGACCATTACTGTGTATGAAGACCATGTGGAATGTCCCACATGCGGAGCAACCTACGAGAATTCACTTCCAGAACGTTTTGCCATTGCCAAGGACGAGGACAGGTGTACGCACGTGCTGTTCAAGCTCAACTACGCGCTGATGGAAATCAAAAATCAGATTGAGGACGAAAAAACTAAATATTCCCAGAACTCGGGAACCCTTGCGAAAATCAAGAAAACCCTGGAATCCAAACAGGAGCAGGTTGTGCTCCGGGATTTGATTGAAAATGAGGGGAAAAAAGAGCTACAGAATGTGTTTGCCGTGAATATCGAGGCGGTAAACAAGGTACTCGTGGAGCAAAATCATGCAATCGATAAACTGAAGGTCCGGTTGAAAATCTTTGACGATAAGGAACGCAAGGCCGCAATCGAGAAGACATTCAGCGGCAACATGCGGGCATTCCTTTTCGACCTCGATGTCCATGGAGGAGACCAGAACTATTCACGGATTGACGCCAAGGTGTCCGAAACGGGTAGTTGTCTACCGCGAGCCTTACTGGCCTATTATTTCAGCTTCCTGCATGTTATGCGGGAGTACTCTTCTGCCGCATTCTGCCCGATTATCCTTGATTCGCCTAACCAGCAGGCTCAGGATATGACAAACCTGCCCAAGATGATGAAATTCATCAGGGACCAGCGACCGGCGAATACCCAGTTGATTTTAGGAACCGAGGATTTGTGCGGCGTTGATTTCGGTGGGAAAATTGTCGAACTACACGAGAAGCAAAGCCTTTTGCAGAAGTCCGATTATGACGAGGTTTACGCTGAGGTCATACCACTGATGGAGAAGGCGATGAAGGGGAGTGCGGACACTTCAAGTGGTTCGTAACATCGAAGCCCGCATTAGGAGGGCGCTTCGATGACTGCCTTACGTTTCCCGTAAATTTTGAGAAAAAAAAGCTACCAGGCAAGGTAGAATGGTGTAAAAAAGCCCCCCTAATCCGTTCATTATGATTAGGAGGGCTTTTCTTTTTGTAAGAACTTTATTGTTTGCGACTCAATTAATTTTGAGTATTTTGTAAGAACTTTATTGTCTAAGTAAAAACTTTATTGTCTTTGTAAGAACTTTATTGTCTGCAGACAGAGGGTCCTCTCTACCGATCCATTCCCAGCCGTCGCATTTTCTCCACCAGTGTTGTCCGGTTCAGGTTCAGCATGGCGGCCGCTTTTGCCTTGACCCCGTTGGTGAGGCTCAGCGCCTCAAGAATCATCATCTTTTCGATCTCAGTCACGGTCTTGACCAGGTCCACCCCCCGTTCCGAGACCTTGGTCAGCGCCATCTCGGATATCTTGTGGGGAAGATCGGAGAGGGTGATAGTGTTCTCCTCCGTCAACGCAACGGTGCGCTCCACGAAGTTTTCCAGTTCTCTCACGTTGCCGGGCCAGCTGTAGAGTTCCAGCGCCTCCATGGCATTTTTCGCGATGCTCATGAGGGGGCGCTTCATCTCCCGGCAGTCTTTTTCCAGAAAATACCTGACCAGCGGCAGAATATCCTCGACCCGTTCCCGCAGGGGGGGGATGTGGAGGGGGATGACGTTCAGCCGGTAGAAGAGGTCTTCCCGGAACGTCCCTTTCTGCACCTCCTCTTCCAAGTTCTGGTTGGTCGCCGAGATCACCCGCACGTCGATCTTGATCGGCCGGGTTGAGCCGACACGCTCCACTTCCTGCTCCTGAAGGACACGGAGCAGCTTGGTCTGGAGATGCATCGGCATGGTGCCGATCTCATCCAGCAGGATGGTGCCGTGATTGGCCGCCTCGAACTTGCCGATCTTGTCCTTGTTGGCCCCGGTGAAGGCCCCCCGGACGTAGCCGAACAATTCGCTTTCCAGAAGGTTTTCCGGGATCGCCCCGCAATGGACGGCGATGAACGGTTTATCCTTCCGGCTGCCGTTGAAATGGATAGCCTTGGCGACGACCTCCTTGCCGGTCCCCGATTCGCCGAAGATGAGGACCGTGGAGTCGGTCTTGATGATCCGTTTCATCAGGTTGAAGACTTTCTGCATGGCGGGGGAATTGCCGACAATGTTGGTGAATTCGTACTTGTCGCGGAGCTGTTTCTTAAGATAGACGTTCTCGGTGAGGAGTTGGTGTTTTTCAACTGTCTTGGCGAGGATGATGCGAAGCTCGTCGATATTGAGCGGCTTGGTGATATAGTCGCAGGCCCCTTCCTTCATGGCCTGCACCGCGGTTTCCGCCGACGCGTAGCCGGTGATGAGGATGACCTCTGTCAAGGGGGAATCTTCCTTGACCCTTTTCAGGATGTCGATGCCGCTTACGTCCGGCAGGAGCAGGTCGGTGATGACGATGTCGAACCGTTCCCGCTGGAGGTGCTGGAATGCCTCCTGCCCCGAGCCGCAGCCAGTCAGGTGGTAGTCGTTACTCTTCAACAGCAGGACAAGGGCCTCGCGGCTGGCCGCTTCGTCATCGACGAGGAGGATTTTGCAGTGCTCTTTCATGGCATCCACTCTCCTGAGGATTTATAGATAACATTATTACGATGGAATGACAAGACCCCCTTTGACCGGGAAGCGGAAGGGGGTATACTTTCAGCTGGATTGTTTATGGGGGTTCCATGGGGCGCACCGTTTTTTTCATCTTCTGCCTGTTGATTTCAGCCGTCGGAGTCAATGCCGAACAGGGAAGGATACGGGTTGTCGATATCCGAGACCCGATAACACCCGTGACGGCCAGCTTTCTACATCGCAACCTTCAGGAAGCGGCCCGTGAGGGGGATCGGATGCTCTTGATCGAGCTTGATACCCCCGGCGGGCTCGATACCGCCATGCGTGCGATGGTGCAGGATATCTTTGCCAGTTCGGTGCCGGTGGCGGTGTTTGTGGCCCCTGCTGGTGCCCGTGCCGCCTCGGCCGGCGCGATCATTGCCCTGTCTGCCGACGTTTGTGCCATGTCTCCCGGCACCAACATCGGTGCCGCCCATCCGGTGAGCATCGGCGAAAAACCCGATAAGGTAATGGAGGCGAAGATCGTCAATGATGCGGAAGCCTACGTGGAGGGAATTGCCCGCAAGCGGGGGAGGGATGAGACCCTGGCGCGGCAGATGGTTCGCGACAGCATCTCCCTCAGCGCGGAGAAGGCGCTGGCAGGCCGGGTCATCGATCTCATCGCGTCTGACCGTACCGACCTGCTCAGGCAGCTGGAGGGGCGCCGCATCAACCGGGACGGCAAAGAACTGATCCTGAAGCTGGCTGGCTCAACGGTGGTACCGGCGGAAATGGGGATGCGCGAACGCATACTCAACACCATCAGCAACCCCAATGTGGCCTATGTGCTTCTGATGATCGGCATGCTCGGCCTCTTCTTCGAGCTTTCCAATCCGGGGGTCATCCTTCCCGGAGCGATAGGCGGGATATCTCTGATCCTGGCCTTTTTCGCCTTCCAGACCCTGCCGGTCAACTATGCCGGTGTTCTGCTGATCCTCCTGGCGCTGATACTGTTCATCGCCGAGATCAAGATCGTTTCCCACGGAATGCTGACAATTGGAGGGGTGATTGCCATGGTGCTCGGGTCGCTTCTGCTGTTTGAACCTTCGGAACCCTACCTGCGGGTCTCCTGGAGTGTGATCCTGGCGACGGTCGCCGCCACGGTCCTCTTTTTTGTCGTTGCCGTCAGAAAGGTCCTCCAGGCCCATCACCGCCAGCCTGCTACCGGCCGGGAAGGGCTGGTAGGCGAGGTGGGGGTCGCTGACGGAGAGCTGACTCCCTCGGGGGGGAAGGTCTTTGTCCGGGGTGAATACTGGGACGCCTGGAGCGATGCACCCATTTCGGCCGGTGAACAGGTGGTGGTGGAAGCGGTGGAAGGGATGCGGCTCAGGGTAAGAAAGGCCGGGACCGGGGACAGGGACTAGGGGGCAGTAAAGCTTTTACGACTAACACCATCTGAGCTTCGGCTATAATAACGTACGGTAACGACCGGTCCCCGATCCCCGGTCCCTAGTCACTGAATTCAAGGAGGTTGTTCATGTTCGATGTATTCAATTACGTGCCGGTGATTTTTGTTGTCATCCTCTTCATCATGTTTGCAGCAAGCGCGATACGGGTCCTTCCCGAGTACGAGCGGGGGGTGCTATTCAGGCTTGGTCGGCTGGCCGGGGTGCGGGGGCCGGGACTCTTTTTCATCATTCCCGGCATCGACCGGCTGGTGCGGGTTACGCTTCGTACCGTGGTCATGGACGTCCCGCCCCAGGACGTCATAACCCACGATAACGTGACGGTGAAGGTCTCGGCGGTCATCTATTTCCGGGTCATGGAGCCCCAGAAGGCGATCGTGGATGTGGAAAACTATCTCTACGCCACCAGCCAGTTGTCACAGACAACGCTCCGGAGCGTCCTTGGCCAGGTGGACCTGGATGAACTTCTGGCCAACCGGGAGAAGATCAACAAGGAGCTACAGGAGATCCTCGATCGCCACACCGGGCCGTGGGGGGTGAAGGTCGCCAACGTGGAGGTAAAGAACATCGACCTTCCCCAGGAGATGCAGCGGGCCATTGCCAAACAGGCCGAGGCGGAGCGGGAGCGGCGCGCCAAGGTGATCCATGCCGAAGGGGAACTGCAGGCGTCGGAAAAACTGGCCCAAGCCGCGACAATGCTTGCGACCGAGCCGATGTCCCTGCAACTCCGCTACCTCCAGACCCTGACGGAGATCGCCGCCGAAAAGAATTCCACCACCATCTTCCCGGTTCCCATCGACCTGATCAAAATGTTTCTGGAGAAAAAGCCGTGACCGGGTTCCGGGTCCCGGGTCCCGCCCCATGCTGATGGAGATGCATGCCCATACGTCCGAGCATTCTTCCTGTAGCAGTGTTTCCGCTGTGGAGCTTGTGCGGAGGGTCTTTGCCAAGGGATTGCAGGGGATTGTCCTGACCGACCACCATTACCTGTGGGGTGCGGATGAATTGAAGGGGGTGCGGCGGGCAGCTGAGGTTCCCGACCATTTCCTGCTTCTTGCCGGCCAGGAGGTCAGTTCCGCCGAACTGGGGGACGTGCTTGTCTACGGCGCCACCGAATCCCTCCCGCTCGGCACGTCGCTCCTGGAGATTCGTCGCCGTTTTACCGACGTTGCCTTGGTCTGGGCCCATCCCTACCGGGGAAGCCGCATCCCGTCCGACGAGGACCTGTGTGACCCTAATCTGGATGGTGTGGAGATATTCAATTCCAACCAGTCGGTACGGGGTAACAGCCGGGGGCTCCAGGACTGGCACCGTCTGCACTTCACCGCCATTGCCGGTACCGATACCCATGGCGCCAGTTATGCCGGGACCTACCCGACCCAGTTCGACCATCCGCTTCGCACCATGTCCGACCTGGTGGAGGAGCTCCGCCGGGGACACTGCCGTCCCTTCTTCAAGGAGATTCCCCGTGCAGGCGCCAACACCCGGGTGACTGAAGTGACCATCGGGACCAAGGGGGCGGACGAATTCCGGGAACGGATCATTATAAAGAACATCGAAAACCGCCAGAAATGGAAAAATGCCGAGCGAGCCTACCACATCATGACAACCCTTGCAGAGCACGGTTTCGGTGGCGGTCTGTTCCGGGTGCCGCGCCCCATCGACGAGGACCCTGCCTCCATGACCATCATCGAGGAAGGGCTACGGGGGAAATCCCTGTTCGACAAGCTTTTGACCTCCTCCCACGCCGATAGCCGCGAGTACCTCCAACTGGCGGCCCGCTGGCTCGCCCGTCTCCACGACTGCCGGCTGGTGATCACCCCACCCGACGACTTCCTCCCCCGGGAAGAGTTCCGGCTGGCCAGGTACCTGGAGCGTTTCACCGCCATCAATCACCGGCATACCCGCAAGGCACGCGAGATTATGGAGTTCGTTCAGGCTGAGGAGACGCGTCTGGTGCAGGACGACCCGCGTCTGCTCGTCCAGGGGCATGGTGATTTTCACCCGAAAAACGTCTTCATCGGCCAGGACAACCAGGAAAACCGGGAGACACTGTTCATAGCGGCCATCGATTTCGAGAGCTCCCTCGTTCTGCCGCGAGCATTCGATGTGGGTTGTTTCCTTGCCCAGTTCCGTAATCAGTTCTTTGCCCATCCTGCCATGCTGCAGGAGTTTCCTGAGTCCCTGTTTCTCGATGCGTACCTGCGGGAGACCGGAATTGAAGATGACGAGTTCCGGCGCCAGGTCGAGCTGTTCCGTGCCCGTACCAACCTGAGTATCGCCGCCTATCTCATCAAGCTCGGCCTGGGAGAGAGCGAGGACCTGTGGCGAGTGCTGGTGGAAGCGGAGCAAGCGGTCAGTTGTCTTGGCTGAGGGAGCGATGTTTTGCTCCTGGCGCTGTCCTGATTTCGGGCTATAATTAAAACGACCACCATTTTACCGAGGAGGAACCATCCACATGCTGAGCAAAAAAATGTACACCGCCCTGAACAAGCACCTGAATACCGAACTGTTTTCGGCCAATCTCTACCTGAACATGTCCTCCTGTGCCAATGCCATGGGGCTCAAGGGGACTGCCAACTGGTTCATGGTGCAGTACCAGGAGGAGATGGTCCACTTCATGAAATTCTACACCTACCTTAACAGCCAGGGTGAGCCGGCGCTCGTCGAGGCCATGGTGGCACCGGCCAGCACGTTCAAATCTTTCCTCGACATGTTCGAGCAGACCCTCAAGCACGAACAGTACATTACCTCGTGCATCAATAACCTGGCCGACCTGGCGATCAAGGAAAAGGACCACGCCAGCGGCATATTCCTCCAGTGGTTTATCACCGAGCAGATCGAGGAAGAGGAGAACGACCGGGAGATCATCGGCAAGCTGAAGCTGATCGGCGACAACGGCCAGGGTCTGCTCATGCTTGACACTGAACTGTCGATACGGGTATTTACCCCGCCACCGGCCACAGCGGCATAATGGTGAAAACGTGAAAGTCCGCTTATGCGAAAACAACACGGGAAAATCCAGAGTCTACCGGCGCTTGCAGGAGGAATTTCCCGACCTGGATGCAAAGATCAAGAAATGTCTCGGACAGTGCGGCAGTTGCGCGGAACAGCCCATCGCCATGGTCGGAGGAAAGAAGGTGAAGGGGAAGGACGTGGATGATCTCTACCGGAACATTGTGACTGCCCTCCGGGAAGGCGCCGGTACGGGGGAGAAGAAGAATGGCAGGGAGAAAAAGAAAGGAAAGAAAAGTGTCTTAGATAAATGAACGATGGGACTGATTCGATGAATTTAATAGAAAAAGCCCGCAGAAGCGGGCTTTTTCGTCCTTGGTGGATGTGTAACTAGATTTTTTCGATTTTCGCCTTGCCCCGGAGGTCCTTCAGCAGCGACTCGATATCTTTCTGTATTTTCTGGTTTTTCAAATATTCAGAAATTTTATCCTTCACATCCTCGTATTTGAGGGTCTCGGCTGCTTTCTTTTCGGTCAGTTTGATGATGTGGTAGCCGAACTGGGTCTCCACGACGCCGCTCACTTCACCCGGTTTGAGAGCAAAGGCGGCATCCTCGAAGGGTTTGACCATCTGGCCGTGGCCGAAGAAACCGAGATCGCCACCCTGTTTACTGCTCGGGCAGGTGGAGTCGGACTTGGCAAGGGACGCAAAATCTTCGCCAGCCTTGATCTTTTTCAGGAGGGCTTCCGCTTTCTCGCGAGCCTTCTGTTTTGCTTCCGGACCCGCTTTGTCGTCTACGCCACACAGAATGTGGCTGGCGCGAACCGATTCGCTCTGCTTGAACTTGTCCTGGTTGTCGTCGTAGAATTTCTTCGTGTCTGCATCCGTGATGGTGACTTTGGTTGCTATCTCTTTTTCGATGTAGTTGTTGATCACCAGGTCCTTGAGGGTCAGCGTTCGTAACTCTGCCTCGTCCAGGTCGGCGGACTTGAGCGCGGCGGCAAACTCTTCCGGTTTGGCGAATTTGGCCCGACTCTGAGCGATCTTCTCCTCGACCTGTTTGTCAATCCCCTTGTCCTCTACCTTCTTCCCTGCCTGGTAGAGGAGTTCCGCCGAAATAAGCTGCTCGACAGTAGCATCCTCAGCCTGGGTCCTGACCTCGGGGGGAAGCTGGTCGATGGACATCTGGCGCTGGGAGAGAAGGACCTTCATGGCCCGGTCAACTTCGCCGCGAGTGATTGCTTCACCATTGACTTTTACGACGATATCGTTAGGCGATTTCCGTGCTGTTGATTCCTGTTTTGCGGGAGCAGATTGTGTCTCTTTTGCCTCGGCGCCGAAGGCGGAACCACCCTGCAGCATTGTAGCTGCAAGCATGGTGCAGAGTGCGCTGGTTGCAAGACTGGTGGGGAATTTCATCGAACGTTCTCCTTGTTGAAAGGTGTGTGACAGTTAGCCATTTATATCATCTTTAGCCACTATTGGAAAGTGGAAAGGAATCACACCTGTATATGATTGTTATAATTTGTATAACAGTATTATAGTATTGACTTATTAATTTGAATCTGGTTTTATATGCGGTGCAGTAGAGTGGTTGTAACTATTCAAAACAACTAAATAAATTTAGTATTACTAAAGTTTTTATTTATATTGTAACTGTTTTGTTTTCCATAAATCGTACGATGTCTGGAGGTTTAAATGAATAAAAAGGTATTCCGTAAAGTCATGGCCGCGAACCGCGGTGAAATTGCTATCCGCATCTTCCGCGCCTGCACTGAGCTGGGCATCGGCACGGTGGCGCTCTATTCCGAGGAGGATAAGCTTTCCCTCCACCGTTACAAGGCGGACGAAGCCTATCTTATCGGCAAGGGGAAGAGTCCCATTGACGCCTATCTCGGAATCGACGAGATCATCGCCCTGGCGCTGAAGGCGGACGTGGACGCCATTCATCCCGGCTACGGTTTCCTGGCTGAAAATGCCGAATTCGCCGAGAAGTGCGAGGCAAACGGAATTACCTTTATCGGCCCTACGGCTGAGATGCAGCGTGCACTGGGAGACAAGGTCGCGGCACGCAAAGTGGCCATGGCCGCTGGCGTGCCGACTGTTCCCGGTACGGAAGATCCGATAGAGAAGGAAGAGGAGGCGCTCAGGTTCGCCAAGGAGAATGGCTACCCGATCATCATCAAGGCCGCAGCCGGTGGTGGCGGACGCGGCATGCGCGTGGCAAACAACAAGAAAGAGCTGCTGGAAGGCCTGGTGGCGGCCGGAAGCGAGGCCAAGGCTGCTTTCGGCAATGCGGCTGTTTTCCTGGAGCGCTACCTGGAGAACCCCAAACATATCGAAGTCCAGGTGATGGGGGACAACTACGGCAACCTTGTTCACTTCTACGAGCGCGACTGCTCGATCCAGCGTCGTCACCAGAAGGTGGTTGAATTTGCTCCGTCCCTTTCCCTGACCCAGAAGACCCGCGAGGAGCTCTGCACCGCGGCGCTCAAGATTGCCGGGGAGGTCAAATACCGTAACGCCGGGACGGTCGAATTCCTGCTGGACAAGGAGGGGAACTGGTATTTCATCGAGATGAACCCCCGCATCCAGGTGGAGCACACGGTGACCGAGATGATTACGGGGCGCAACCTGGTGCAGGACCAGATCCTGATAGCCTGCGGTCACAAGCTCTCCGACCCGGAGGTCAACATACCATCGCAATCCGCCATCGACATGCGCGGCTACGCCATACAGTGCCGTATCACCACCGAGGATCCGGCGAACAACTTTGCCCCGGATTTCGGGACCTTGACAACCTACCGCTCCGCGGCCGGCTGCGGCATCCGTCTCGATGCGGGCAATGCCTTTACCGGCGCCCAGATAACGCCGCACTACGATTCGCTGCTGGTCAAGGTCAGCTCCTGGGGGCTTACCTTCGAGGCAGCGGCCAACATCATGAACCGTGCCCTGCAGGAGTTCCGTGTACGGGGGGTGAAGACCAACATCGGCTTCCTGGAGAACGTCGTAACCCATTCGGTCTTCCTCAAGGGGAAATGCGATACCTCATTTATCGAGAAGCATCCCGAACTCCTGGTCATCCGCGAGAAGAAGGACCGCGCCAGCAAGGTCCTGGCCTTTCTTGGGGATGTCATCGTCAATGGCTCCCCCGGAGTAACCAGGCCGCTCAAGTCGGCCGACCTGATTGAGGCCCGCGTACCGGAGGTAGATTACACCACGCCACGGCCATCCGGCAGTCGTGACCTGCTCATGACCCTGGGTGCCGAGGGACTCAGCAAGTGGATCCTGGAACAGAAAAAGCTGCTCCTGACCGACACCACCATGCGCGACGCCCATCAGTCCAACCTGGCTACCCGCGTGCGCACCCACGACCTGCTCAAGATCGCTGAACCTACTTCCTATCTGGCGTCGGATATCTTCTCCCTGGAGATGTGGGGTGGTGCCACCTTCGACGTTTCCATGCGCTTTCTGAAAGAGGATCCCTGGCAGCGCCTGCACAAGCTTTCCGAGGCGGTTCCCAACATCCTGTTCCAGATGCTGTTGCGTGGCTCCAATGCCGTGGGCTATACCAACTATCCGGATAACGTGGTGGAAAAGTTTGTCAAGGAGGCCGCCAATTCAGGTATCGACATCTTCCGGGTGTTCGACTCCCTCAACTGGACGACCGGCATGAAGGTTGCCATGGAAGCGGTACGTAAATCGGGCAAGGTCTGCGAAGCTGCAATCTGCTATACCGGTGATATTACTGATCCCAGGAGGGACAAGTACCCGCTGGAATACTATGTCAACATGGCCAAAGAGCTGGAAAAGATGGGTGCCCATATCCTGGCTATCAAGGATATGGCCGGCCTGCTCAAACCGCTGGCAGCCTACAAGCTGGTCAAGGCGCTCAAGGAGAATATCGGAATCCCTGTCCACCTTCATACCCACGATACCTCCAGCAACGGCAGCGCCACACTGCTCAAGGCAAGCGAAGCCGGTGTGGATATCGTCGATGCGGCTCTGTCCTCACTTTCAGGCCTGACCGCACAGCCCAACCTGAACGCGCTGGTGGCCGCACTGGAGGGGAGCGAGCGCGACCCGCAGGTCAATGCTCCTGGTTTGCAGAAGCTGGCCAACTACTGGGAAACGGTGCGCGATTACTACGCACCTTTCGAGTCAGGTCTGAAGAGTGGCACGGCAGAGGTGTATCACCACGAGATCCCCGGCGGCCAGTACTCCAACTACAAGCCGCAGGTGGCGGGCCTGGGTCTGATCGAGCGCTGGGACGAATGCAAGGAGATGTACCACAAGGTCAACCTGCTGTTCGGAGATATCGTCAAGGTAACCCCTTCGTCCAAGGTGGTGGGGGACATGGCCATGTTCCTCGTCAAGAACAACATGGAGCCGGAAGATATCTTCACCAGCAAGGAGGAACTTGCCTTCCCCGAATCGGTAGTCGGCATGTTCAAGGGAATGCTGGGGCAGCCCTACCAGGGTTGGCCTGAGGAGCTACAGAAGATCGTCCTCAAGGGAGAGCAGCCCATCACCTGTCGCCCCGGTGAACTGCTGGAGCCGGTGGATTTCGACGAGGAGCGCCTCATTCTGGAAGAAAGGCTTGGCCACAAGGTGGATGACAGGGCGCTCCTCTCCCATATCCTCTATCCCAACGTCTACCCGGAATTCGACCGCCATCGGCAGGAGTTTTCCGACACGTCGGTCATTCCGACCCCGATCTTCTTTTACGGTCTGGAGCCGGGTCAGGAGACCTCGCTGGATATCGAACCGGGCAAGACCCTGATCATCAAGCTCAACACCATCGGCAAGGTTCAGAAGGACGGCACCCGTGCCGTGTACTTCGAGCTCAACGGCAACAACCGGTCGGTGGTAATTCGCGACCAGTCTGTCCAGACCGATGTGAAGGTGAACGAGAAGGCTGACAAAGGAAACTCGAACCACATCGGAGCACCCATGCCCGGCAAGGTGCTTAAGGTCAACGTCAAGCCGGGGGACGAGGTCAAGGCGGGGGACGTCCTGATGGTGACCGAGGCGATGAAGATGGAGACCAACATCAAGGCCAAAGCTGACGGGAAGGTTGTGGAGGTGAAGTTCAAGGAAGGGGAGAAGGTGGAGAAAGAGGATCTTGCCTTCGTACTGGCGTGAACCTTTCGACGAATCCCGGTCGTGCGTAAACAAAAGGTCCGCCCCTAAGCGGGCCTTTTGTTTTAAACGGAATCCACTCAGGAGATGTCCATGTCATTTCGAGATTTCAAGCTCTTCGACACCCATCTGCACATCATCGACAGCCGTTTTCCTCTGGTTCCAAACAACGGGTATCTGCCCGGCCAGTTTACCTGTGAAGATTATCTCGACCGGATGAAAGGGTATGAGCTGGTCGGAGGAGCCGTCGTGTCCGGCTCGTTTCAGGTATTCGACCAGACCTACCTGGTGGATGCCCTCAAAAGGCTCGGTCCCGGGTTCGTGGGGGTAACTCAGTTGCCGGCAACTGTTACGGATGATGAGCTGATCGGGTTGAACGGTGCGGGTGTCCGTGCTGTTCGATTCAATCTCAAACGAGGGGGGTCAGAGGATGTCCGCCACCTTGACAGGATGGCTCGGCGGGTTCACGAACTGGTGGGGTGGCATGCGGAACTGTACGTGGACTCCCGTGAGCTGGCCGGGCTGTACGATACCCTGGTGGCCCTCCCTGCCGTCAGCATCGATCATCTTGGCCTTTCCCGTGAAGGGTTCGGTACGCTTCTCAGGCTTGTTGCACGCGGCGTCCGGGTGAAGGCGACCGGTTTCGGCCGGGTCGATTTCGAGGTGCGGGCTGCTCTCCAGGAGCTCTACACTGCCAATCCGGACGCACTGATGTTCGGTACGGACCTCCCTTCCACACGCGCCCCCCGCCCCTACGAAGATGGCGATTTTGAGCTCGTGATCGAGTCCCTGGGGGATGAAATGGCGCGCAAGGTTTTTCATGAAAATGCGCTGGCGTTCTATACGCCTTCCTCTCTCCTCAAACCTGCGTAATGTATTCTCTATCCTGCGGAAATAAGGCGGGAAATCATGTTGACATCGGTTGAAGCGGGGTGGTATTCTTCCCGCCGGTGCAGTGCGGAACCTGTCTTGGTACCCTGCCGTCTATTTTGATCAGCCAGAAGGAGTCAGACATGGAGATTGTTGCAATCGATATCGGGTTCGGATTCACCAAGGCGACAAACGGGACACGCACCATCGTCTTTAAATCGATCCTCGGTGAAGCGACCGATATCCAGTTCAAGGGTGGTATCCTTGGAGAGACTTCCCCCGATGAGAACATCCAGATAGAGGTGGATGGTCGCTCCTATTTCGTCGGCGAGATGGCCGAACGGCAGAGCAACGTTCGCTCCTTTACCCTGGACCAGGCACAGTTCTTCAGCTCTTTTGCCAAACAGCTGGCCCTGGCGGCGGCATCGCGCCTGGTCGGCACCTTCATGCCCATTGGCCTTGTGACCGGTCTCCCTATCGGTTATTTCAAAGAATACAAGGACGAACTGGCGAAGCTCCTCAAGGGGGACCACAAGGTGGTCCTGATCAACAACGATGGCAAGCGGGAAGAAAAGGTCATCAAGATCAACGAAGTGAGAGTGATCCCCCAGCCCTTCGGCTCGCTCTTCAACCTGATGCTTAATGACGTGGGGGAACTGGGGGAAAAGCGCTATGTGCGGGAAAAGGTCGGCATCATCGACATCGGTTTCAAGACTGCTGATTTCACCGTAGCCGACAAAATGCGCTATTCGGAGCGGGGGAGCAGGACCACCGATACGGGCATCTCCCGTGCCTTCGGCATGATCGCCGGCAAGCTGCGGGAGAAGACGAGCGTCAATGTTGAACTCTATCGCCTCTATGAAGCTGTGGAACGGGGAAACATCAAGATCCGCGGCAAGGAGTTCGATCTCAAGGGGCCAACCGAGCAGATCTATGGCCAGTTGGCTACGGCCATTGCCAATGAAGTGGACCGGCTCTGGACCGACGACTGGGACATCGAGACCATCGTGCTGACCGGCGGTGGCGGCGCGGCGCTCTCCAAGTATCTTCAGCCGCTCCTTAATGGCCAGGTCATCGTTGCCGACGGTACCAAGGATGCCCGCCTCTGCAACGTTCAGGGGTACTGGAAGTTCGGGAAGCATATCTGGGCGAGGGGCATCATTACGCCTCCTCCACCATCCGCCTAGATTTCACCATCCCTAGAGAACAACCTATTCAATGGCCTGCGAAAGCGGGCCATTGTCGTTTTCACGCCCTTACATCTTTTCCCCACGCCACTATTCCCAGACAAGAGAGCGCTCGTCGTCATATCCCTGTACTATATCAGTCACGAGTTCCAGGGGGGGGGATGTGGCCAGGTCCGTGGCCAGTCGACCGGTCAGGATCATGCCGAGCAGAAACGGCATGGCACGGTAGCAGAGATAGAGGTTACAGGCGGGACAGTAAGGGGACTCGTGGTCTGAGAGCGGTTCGCCACAGTAATGGCAATGGAGGTAATAGAGTCGGGACATGGTGTCCACCCTTTCTCCCTCCGTCGGTGCATGGCATGACAGCAGAACCGGCTAGTGGTGTGCTTACTGCTTTTACTATACTCTTTTCCTGTCAGGAAATGTGGATGTTATTTTTAGATACACGAATTTCCCTGCCTGTCGGAGTCCCACACTGAGCATTCTTTGACATTTCCAGGGAATGGTATTATAACTTAAAAATATTGTGGAAATGTCTGTCGGTCCCTCTGGTATATTCCTGGGAGACCGGCATACTTCAGAATAGCACTGGTAGCGCATCCCCTGATTTCACGGTGGTCGAGTGTTCAAGCGTTTCATGAAAAGTGTCGCGAGTATTTGGTTCTGGCAGAGTCCGGTGCAGCGTTTCGCACTCCTCATGCTTCTTCTGCTCCTGTGCGCCAACATCGTTCTTTCTGACTGGTTTTTGTCACGGACTCGGGAGACTTCCGTCGATGGGATCGTCCAGAAGGCCTATGTCGTTTCCCGCATGATCAGTGATGCCGCTACCCGTTCCCTTGCCAGTGGCGAGATGTCCAGTCTTGACAGTGCCACCGACGAAGCACTCAAGGACCGGGACCTTATTACCATCACCGTCCGTGACAAGAAGGGGAAGCTTATCCTGGAAAAGGCCAAGGATAAACCACCAGCGCGATTTAACACGTTTCAGACTCCGGTTCGTCGTGACGGTCGCGACATAGGGATGGTGATAACCCACTTTTCCCTGCCGGGAGAAGACGAACTATTGACCTCCCGTCTGCGTCATGCGACTACAGTCCAGTGGGGGCTGTTTGCCTTTATTGCCGCGGTTCTCCTTTTTGTCTGGCTGTGGGAAATCCGAAGCCGTGGAGTGGTATCAGCAAGAGAAGCAGGGATTCCCCTCCCTGGCGCAGCAGACGTCGAAGTGAAGGCTGCCCGTTTGCCCGTGATCAAGCTTCCTCTCCTTACGAGATATTCTGCCGTTCTGGCCTGTGCCGATGCCAAGCCCGCAGATGCAGTTCCTTTACATTATCCTGGCCCTCAGGAACCTGCTCCCTCCCCCGGAGACAATTGCCCGAATGTTACTCCTTCTCTTGCACGTGATCTGTGCGATGTCAGCCATGCCCTGCAGGAAGTCCTGTCAGTCCTGTCCGCCGATGAAGGCATGCGACGGCAGGGGACGGAGCACGCCCGACTTTTCAGTGAACGGGTTGGCCGGTTGCAGCGACAGGCGGCGGATGTGTCGGGCCGAGCTGACAAACTGATTGCAACAGCTGGTGGAATCGTGGAATCGGTAACGGGGCAGTGCGAAACAGTTGCGGCGTCGGGGGATATTCGATCCGACGAAGCACAATCCTTGGCGCAGAGGGTTTCAGACTCCCGTTCCTCAGTCCTGAAGGCCCTTGATATCGTTCAACGTGTCGGCACGGAGATGGACCAGCTGGCTGTCTCCGAAGCTGTTCCCCGCGGATTACATGATTCTTTGACGGCCGCGATTGGCATGGCGGAGGAGTGTTCCGCTGTGATGCGTGAACGTGTCCTTCCTGCCCTTACCGCGGCGAGGGAAGACGAAAATGCGGTTGCGTCGCGGGTTGCGTCCCTTGTACTGCTTCTCGAGGATTTGGACGGCCATGCCCATGCTATCGCCCGGGGCAGCGAGGTGATGAACGACCTGGCCACTATGGCACGGTCCCTTGGATCTGCTGGCGGCCATGCCCCTGCCGGAAGGGAATACAATCTCCTCGCTGAAAGGATGCAAGAGTTTGCGGGGAGTATGGCGGGGGATATTCATGCCCTCCGTGCACTGGCCGGCAAGGCTGTTGCCGTGGGTGGCAGTGTGGATGAAGCGGCCGGGATGGCGCGGTCGATGGTCGGATGGGCCGGTACTGCCGTCGAGGATTCTGCTGCCGCATCCATCATGGAGGGAGAGCTGCTTCGCCGCTCCCTCTCCCTGTCGGCTGAGGGGGACGCCTGTAACGACCGTATCATCAGGGGGATTGCCGGCCTGGCAGAGGGCCTCCGGGAGGCGCAATGTCCTCTTGACGACCATCTGAAGCTGGTTGTGGAACTTGTTGGCCATATATCGGTACTGACGGGCGCAGTGGAACAGCAGCAGCTTCAAACCCGGGAATACACGGAGTCGCTGGCCGTTGCCGGAGGTACCCTCCGACTGGCCGGCACGTTCCTGGCGGAACTGGTTGCCGAAGCTGCACAGCTCGCAGAAATATCGCGGGAAGCGGCGTATCTTGCCGGTGGAACGCAACGTGGGGAGGAGGGCAATCTGGAGGAACTCGTCCGCCAGGCCCATGAACATGTCACCCACCTTCTCGTCAATTCAGGCGAACCGGAAAAGAATGTTCCGAAAAGTTAAAAGTTAAAAGCCTGTCAGGGGAGAAATGAAAAAGGGTCTGCAAAAGCAGGCCCTTTTTTTATGCATGAAAAAGGTCGTTCTTACCTCAGGTGGTTGAGAGCCTCTTCGACATTGGTGACAAGATTCAGGAGGCGCGGGCCTATGTCGTCTACCAGCATGTTTTTGCGGAGCTGGAATGAGGCGCCGACGCAACTGAAGACGAGGATGCGGGAGCCATCGGCCGGAATAAGGGGGGTTGCGACGGCATGGACGTCCTTTTTCCAGTCGCCGAGGGAGAGGCAGAAACCGTACTGTTCGTAGTCCTTGACTGCCTGCTCTAACCCCGCACTGATGCGGGGCCATTCTGCCTCGCTACTGATTCTGATCTGCTCCAGGAGACTCCTCCTGTCCGGTTCCGGGAGGGCGCACAGGAACGCACGTCCCATGGAGGTGGCGGCGATGGGTATCTGTGAGCCGGCGCCGAGGTTCAGCGTTACCATGGAACTGCTCCGGCATGATTCGACGTAGAGCATGTTGAGCCGCTCCTGGACACCGACTGCAACCGATGCCTGGGCGTACTCGGCCAATTTCTCCATGTAGGGGCGGGCGACACGGCGGACATCAAGATTGGCGAGAAAAGAGTAGCCAAGGGCAAGTACGGCCGAGTCCAGGTGGTATTTGCTGAACTTTTCCGAATAACCCAGATAGCCGAGTCTGGTCAGGGTGTGGGTGAGGCGGGAAATCGTCGGCTTGGGCAGTCCTGTGCGCGCTGCGAGTTCCTGGTTTCCCAGGTACCGGTCATCCGGCCTGAAGCAGCGCAGCACATCAAGTCCCCGTTCCAGGGACCGGATCGACTGGCGATCGGGTTCTTCAGCGGGGCAATTCGTGTCTTTCCCCATAATCCCTCCCCCTTTGCTTCAGAATGCGAAATAAGATAAAGATGAGGCCCTTGCAAAATCTTTGTCATCCCCGAATGCATGTATCGGAGGTATGGTTTTCCCCTTTATCCAAACCAGATTCCGCCCAGAAACAGTGCGGGGATGCCATGTGGGGGACTTCTGCAAGAGAATCAGATTTACATAGCTTAAATGTGAAGTCAAATGCTATTTTGCAGAGTGAAACTGCCAGGTTGGGTTTTCCCCTTTAGCCATACTGTCTTGTCAAACGACATATTCCCGGTTAAAGTCTCCTTGCGGGGGGAGGCTCGATGGGGACGGGTAGTGAGACCAGGAATAACAGAGGAACGGTGGTCCGGAAGGCCCTTGTTGGTGGCCTGCTCTCCGGTGTGATCCTCTGTGGCGTGGCAACTGTCTCCCTGAAGATCTACCTGGCCACCCCTGATGCCGCAAGTCGACTTTCCCGCCTGGCGACCTCCCGCCTGCATCAGTCCGTAAGAGTTGCTGGTCTTCGCCTGGCGGGGGGCACTCTCTATATCAGCGGTTTGGCCGTTGCCAATCCGGAAGGGTTTGCCGGCAACCTGGCCGTCGTCGGTTCCCTGGCCTTTGCTCCCCGGTGGACGGACTTCCTGCGGGGGGAGATAAACTTTCGCCGTATTGCCCTGACAGATGTCAGTCTCGACCTCCGCACCAACAGTGCCGGTATCTGGAATTTCTCGGCGCTCCGGCAGCGTTTCACGGGAGCGAAGTCATCCGGCAAAGGGATGACGATCGGAACCTTCACTGTCAAGGATGGCGCGATCCTGGTGAACGGTCGGGGAATGGAGGGGATTTCTCTACGCCTCTCCGACATGTCGACACGCGGGGGAGGGGATGCCCCGGTTTCCCTGGATTTTGCGGACCAGGCGGGAAACAGCTACCGGGTCGCGGGGAAAGTACGTGCAGGTAGCGATCCCGCTTTTGACCTGGCGTTGACCGCACCGTACCTTTCCCTGGCACCGTTTGCCGGAAAGGTACAGGGGGGGGACCTCCTCCGGGGAGGGCGTGGCAGCCTTCACGTGACGGCAGTTCTCCGGGAGGGGGCGCTTCGGGCAACAGGGCGCGCCGGTTTTGACTCTTTGAGTCTGATCATCGGCAAAGAGAGCTTCCCCTTGAAGGGAAGCCTTGATTTCAGTGCAGGATACGACATCAAACGGGACGAGGGAAGGCTGGAGAAACTTGTTATTAACGTCAATGATCTGCTCAACGTCCGCGCCACCGGGACGGCAGGCGATCTCAGGGGGGCAAGACGGTTCGCTCTCGACCTGGGGCTTGAGGAGCTAGATCTTGAACGATTGAGACCTTTCGTTCCTTTGCTTGCCAAAAAGGGGATAACACTTGGAGGGAAGCTCGCCATCCCGGGGATCCGTCTTGCCGGCGATCGGGTCCGTGGCGTGACAACCGCTGCGGGAACCATGTTCCTGCGTGACGGCAAAGTAGCTCAGGGCGAACTGCTCCTGACGAAGGGGTTGACAGGGACCGTTATCCTTGCCGGGGAGGGGGAAAGCTTTCTCGTCAAGGGGCGTCTGTCTCAGCCCGATGCCGGCGGTACGGCACTGCTGGAGACTCTCGACGCTCCCTTCTCGGTCACCCTTTCCCTACGGCTCAAGCCCCTCCTTGCCGAGATACCCTCGCTTTCGGCGCGGATCATGGGGCTCCCGCTCACGGGGCGGGCCGCATTTGCCCCGGCTGCCTCCGCGCCTCTTACCGTTGACCTCCAACTTCCCCCGACCAAGATATCATCCGTCAAGCCGCTTCTGGACCGGCTTGGCCTGGAGAGCGCCGCCGGTACCGCTTCGCTTTCCGTGACGGCGGCTGGGCGCGGACTCCGGGATTTCAGCGGCAAGGCCCAGGCCCGGCTGAACTCGCTCAAGGGGAGTCGCGGCAAAACAGCCTTCGCGGTCGGTAGCGGTACCGCCGATACTCTCTTTGAGCGGAGATCAGGGCGCTTCACCCTGTCCGGCACGACCCGGCTCGCGGGAGTGGAGGCGGGGGGGGAGAAAGGCGAGGGGAGTTTCGGCTTCCGGTTTGCCGACAACGTGGTTGCCGTGGAACAGGGGACGTTCCGGTGGGATGGGGCCACTGTTGCCGTGGAGCGGATAACTACCCGGCTCCCGGTCGGAGAGCCCGGACTGTCTGCCGGCCGTCGCCCCCTCGCGGTAGAATTGACCGGCGCTGTGGTCAGCCGGGGGGAGATCGCGGTGACCGGCATAGCCGGCTCTCTGCGCGGTCTGTATGCTGCCGATTCCCGGGGCAAGTGGCTTGACGGAACCGCCGCCGTCGCGGCCGACAAGGTCTTTTTTCGCGGCAAGGAGGTGGCATCCCCCACCGTCCGCCTTTTGATGGAACGTTCGGGATGGCGGGGGGACCTGGGAGGCACCCTGCTGGGAGGGAGACTGAACGGCAGCGTTACCTTCAACCCCTTTGCACCGAAGGATGGATACCGCTTCCAGGCGGGGGTGGAGGGGGGCAAACTGGCCAAAGTGGTGACACTTCTCCCCGCGCGGGAAGATATCACCCTGGCGGGAGGGGAGTTGTCCGCATCCGGTAACGGCACCTATTCGGCCCGCGGGGGACTTGACTGCCGGTTCGAGGCGATGGGGAAAGGGATATCCCTGACCGGCCGGGGAGGGAAAAGCCTGCTGGCCGGCGGAGGGGTCCATCTGGCGGGAGGGGTGAAGGGGCGTAACCTGACCCTGAACGACGGGGTCATTACCGCCGGCGAAGGGATAATTCTCAATGTGAAGGGGGAGCTGGCGAATTTCCCGTCTCCCGAGCGGGAGGGGAGTTTCACCTATGCACTGGCCAGAGCCCCCCTGAACAGTCTCATCGATCCGTTCGTCAATATCCTCCCCCGGCCCCTCCAGGAAGCGACGGTCGATGGGGATGTGGCTGCGGAGGGGAAGATTCAGTTCCATTCCGGTAAAAAACTCGTGGACGGGATGCTGCTCCTGAATGGTGTTCGTCTGGAGATGGCAACCCAGAAATTTACCGTGGCTGATATCAACGGCAGATTCCCGTTCTCCGTTGATTTCTCCAGGGGGGCACTTAGCCGGCCCCGTGATTCCATCAGCTTCAGCCGGGAGAATTATACTCTCCTTCTCGGAAGGCTCGGGGAGGACAACGGCAAGCCGGACGTAACCATCGGCTCGATTCAATTCGGCCCCCTTGCAGTGGGAACAACCACTCTGGTGATAAGGGCGGCGAACGGTATTACTGACATTGTTTCTTTCCGGTCGTCACTCTATGAGGGGCAGTTGTTCGGCAGGGGGTTCCTTGCGATGAAGGGAAATGCAGTTTATGGCGTTGACCTCCTGCTCAATGGGTTGAGCCTGCGGGAGTTCTGCGACGCCATCCCCAAGATCAAGGGTTACATTCTCGGGAGGGTGGACGGTATCTTCAGCCTGTATGGTGAAGGAAAGGGTATAGGAGGGCTTGCCGGTTTCGTTGATCTCTGGGCGCGGGAAGGGAAGGGGGAGAAGATGCTCGTGAGCAAAGAGTTTCTCCAGAAGCTGGCCGGAAAGAAGTTGCGGGGATTTTTCTTCAGCAACGACCGCCCCTATGACCAGGCGGAGATCAGTGCCACCCTGGATGGCGGTTACCTGACGTTTGAAACTCTCGACGTCTATCACACCAACTTCCTCGGCATCCGCGATCTGTCCGTATCGGTTGCCCCGGTCCAGAACCGCATAGCCATCGACCACCTGTTCGAGGCGGTGAAGCAGGCGGCGGCCCGTGGCAAGGCGGCAACAGGAGAACAGCCTCCCGCGGAGTCTCCGGTCAGCCCTGAATTCAAATGGGAGGAATGATGCCGGTGAGGGTACGTGGTTCTCATGTCAAGCTAATATGGTATAGTTTAACCGTTTGAGAGTTATGGGTGAAACAGGAAGATGTGTATATTAACCGTTCCGGAGGTGGGTATGAAAACAAGATTCTTCAAGTGGCTGCTGGCGTCTGGTTGTGGGCTTCTGACCGCCTGCGCCATCATAACGGTCAACGTCTACTTTCCCGAGAAGGCGGTCAAGGAAGCCTACAAGTCCCTTGACGATATGCTCCTGAAGAAGGGCGCGGAAAAGGGGGCTGAAGAGAAACAATCGCCGACTGGCCAGCAGCCTCCGGCCGAAGAGCAGAAGTCGCCGGAGATTAAGCCCCAAAGCCACCTGCTCGATGAGCTGCCGTCACTCTCACTGGTTTCCGTTGCCCATGCCGAGGACAACTATGCCGACAATCTGGCGATCGAGCTCTCCGGTAATGATGAAGTGCTGAAGGCCTACGATGAGATGCGCCAGCGGCTGCCGAAACTGATGTCTCTCTTTGAAATGGGGGCTGTCGGTCTTACCGGTCAGGGGTTGGTGTCGGTGCGGGACAAGACGAAAATCACCCCTCAGGACGAGGCGCTGGTGAAGGCGGAAAACGCAAGTCGCAAGACAGTTGTGAACAACATGGCAAAGGCGATCCTGAAACTTAACAAGCAGCAGGAATCAAAGGCTGCGCTTGACCAGGTGCGGGGAAAGGCTGCAGCTACCTACGCAGAAACCAAACGGGAGGAAGCGAAGCCGGGATGGTGGATACAGCTCCCTAACGGACGCTGGGTCCAGAAGTAACGACCGCCGGTTAATCGATTACACAAGTTATTCACAATGGCTGAGGCGCCACTATTCTACGGAATTGGTGGCGCCTTTTTTTATCTATGGCCGGTTTTCGTGAACTGTCGGCGTACGGGATTGCCGGAATTTTCACTTTTGCAAATCCCTGGTGGTCTTTTGCATTTTTGCAAAAACCGGACTGATGCCGTATCTATTCCTTCAATGTGCTGAAATTATGTTGGAATTCAATTGATAGTTGGATTTCACACCTCGAAATCTTTTTGCATTTCTACAAAACAGGATCTTCGTGATAGATTCTGCTGATGAAATTTCAAGCTTGTAACATATTGATACTATTGCCTAAAAATTTGTTTACAAAAAATATAGAACGTTGGTATGCAAGTTGCTCTTCCAATAGACAGGTTCGAGTACATTAACCACGGAGGTGAGACTATCATGTCAGAAACATCAACTAACAAGGGTTGGCAGGTGACCATGGCCGGGCTTGGCATCAACCTGGCGCTCGGGGTGCTGTATGCATGGAGTATCTTCAAGGGAGCGATAAAGGCGTCCATCGAAAAGGGTGGCCCCGATGCGTTCCAGTGGGACCTCACCTCCATCAATGATCCCTATGCTGTATGCTGTCTCGCGTTTGCGTTTTCCATGATTCTTGCCGGCAAGTGCCAGGACAAGATCGGCCCCGCACGCACCGCCCTTATCGGCGGCCTGCTGGTCGGGTGCGGTTTCACCATGATGTCTTTTTCTAACAGCTACCTTGCGTGGATAATGGGCTTTGGCATCCTTGCCGGGTCGGGGTTCGGTTTCGGCTATGCAGCGGCTACCCCCCCCGCCCTCAAATGGTTCTCTTCAACCAAGACAGGGGTGATCGCCGGGACGGTTGTTGCCGGTTTCGGACTCGCTCCGGTCTACATTGCTCCCCTTTCCAGCTACCTTCTGGGCATCTACGGGATACAGAAATCCATGCTTTTCCTGGGATGCGGTTTTACGGCCCTGGTGTGCGGCCTCTCCTTCCTTCTGGTTAATCCCCCCCAGGGGTACGTACCTGCCGAACCGGCCAGGAAGGCCGGCGACAAGCCCGCTGCCAAACCGGCATACAACGCCAACGTCAGCGAGATGATGCGCTCTCCCAAGTTCTACCTTCTTTGGACGAATTTCTTCATCGGTGCCGGCGCAGGTCTCATGGTTATCGGCAGTGTCGCCGTCCTCGCAAAGAAAAGCATGGGGCCGATGGCGTTTGTCGCAGTTGCGATCATGGCAATTGGTAACGCCGGTGGCCGGGTTGTTGCCGGAATTCTTTCCGACAAGATCGGCCGCAGGGCAACTCTCACCATCATGCTTGCCTTCCAGGCGATCCTGATGTTTGCCGCCATTCCGATCGTCGGTTCTGGCAGCGCAGTACTTCTGGTCATTATGGCGACCTTCATCGGATTCAACTACGGCTCCAACCTCTGCCTCTTCCCCTCTTTCGCTAAAGATTACTGGGGCTTCAAGAACTACGGCCTGAACTATGGCGTCCTTTTCACCGCATGGGGTGTGGGCGGGTTCGTCATGGGGCGCGTATCCGAGATGCTCAATGCGGTTCCGGGTGGCCTGAACAAGTCCTTCATCCTGGCCGGTACACTGTGTGCCACCGGTACGGTCCTTACCGTCTTCCTGCGCGAGAAGAAAAAGGTTGAGGTCGAAGTACCGGTTACCGTCGGCGAACCGGTTGCCGTCCTGGAAAAATCCGTGTAGTTTGTCATGAATAGCATCTGCTGAACAATTAAGGGTCATGCCTAACTGCATGGCCCTTAATTTGTTTCAATACGAAAAAATCCGGGTATAATCTGCAGCTATTCGATTGTAGTGAAGGAGCAGGAATGGTGGACGACAGGGAAAGACCAGAAGCGGACGATGACGAAGAAACCGGCATGGATACCACCTACGTGGGGATCATGACGGTCGTCTTCCTTGTTGTGGCGGCTCTGGCCGTCGATATCGGGTATATGTATGTCAGCGAGGAAGACCTGAAGGGCACTGCGGAGACATCTGCCCTTGCCGGCGCACAGGCGATCAAGCAGCGGATCCAGACCCAGATCCAGACAGATATCACAAAGTTGAACGATGTGGTCAGTGATGTAGAGCAATCGTCCGCGAGAAATGTCGCGGTTGAGTCTGTCAGGGGGAAGCATACAGCGATCGCACTGATCGATACGCTCAACAGCAACAGCAACAAATTGACGGCAGATAACGACGTGACGGTCGGATTCTGGAATATGAGCACCCAAACCTACACTCCCGGCGGAACACCGGTCAATGCCATGCAGGTCAGGACAAGGCGTACGGCGGAAAGTGAAACTATCGGGATGGGGACACTGGGGAACTTCATCGCCAAAATTTCGGGCGACCAGAATTTCAATTATACTCCCGATGCAATAGCCGCTTTTCCGGCGCGGGCGAGTGCGAACATTGCGGTCTGCGTCGATGCCTGCGACCGTGGCTGCACCTATCCGGACATTTGCTCCATCCCGGAACGAAAGATGACCCGTGACCCCCGGAATGGTGGTTCGGCGGCAAACCGCTACACATACACATCGCTGAGATACCAGCCGACCGCTTCGACAACCTTTTCCGACCTGATCTGCATGGACATGCCCCCTCAGGAGGTCTGCGGAAAGCAGATTTTTACTATCCAGAGTCTGAGCAACGACACCCTGCGTGATATCGAATCAATGATGTACAATCCGAATGCCGACAAGACGAACAAGGAATATGACAAGGCGACGGGTAGGTTGCTGGGATGGTGGGTCATTGCTCCCGTTATCAGGTGTACGTCTGCTCAGCAGGAGAATGTTTCCGAACGGCAGACGGTGACCGGTTATGCCCTGATCAGGATCAGCAGGATATGCGTGGAGGGGACAACGGGATGCAGTCAGAATAACACGGCTTTCGATGCGCCGGTATCGCAATGCGGCAACGATAACGGTCTCTATATAGACCGTATCTCGTGTCTCGATTGCGGAAGCCAGGACATGCTACGCTTTCCAGGGCTTCACCCGGTTCTTGTCAAGTAGCTTCCTTTTGTCGTGAAAAGCAGGGGGTTCGCCGGCCCAGCTCCCTGACTTCTTCGTTGCGATAGCAGGTAACCGTGTGGTCATTCACCATGCCGACGGCCTGCATGAACGCATAGCAGATCGTTGAGCCGACGAAGTTGAACCCCCGTTTTTTCAGTGCCTTGCTCATCAGGTCGGATTGTTCCGTCCGGGGGGGGATCTCCGCGAGGGATTTCCATTCGTTCTGTCGGGGGAGATTGTCGGCGAATCGCCAGACAAAGGCATCGAAGGAACCGTATTCCCGCTGGATCTCCAGGACACCCCGGGCATTTTTTATGGCTGATGCTATCTTCAGGCGATTGCGCACGATGCCGGCATCGGCGAGCAACCGCTGCACGTCGTTGTCGGAATAGGCGGCCACCTTTCCAATGTCGAAGTTGTCGAATGCGCGCCGGTACTGTTCACGCTTTCTCAGGATCGTAAGCCAGCTAAGCCCTGCCTGTGCCCCTTCCAGGACGAGCATCTCGAACAGGTGCCGGTCGTCGTGCGCCGGGACTCCCCACTCGTTATCGTGGTACGAAACGTACAGGGGGTCGCTGCCGCACCAAGCGCATCGGTTTTTCATGGTTTCTCCGGAGTTGATTGGTTCAGCTGTCAACTCGACATGTTTTATTCTCCCAAGCCCCCGTGTTATATCATAATTAGCATTACTGCACCAGAATCTGACGGAGTGGGCACGACCCCGCTCTGTGCCCTGAAAATGAGCATAGAAGTGTAAAATAAGGCAGCAGTCAACCCTGTAATGCGCTTTCTCTTAAACCGTAACTGGCCTATTGGCGGGGGGTGAGCTCCTCGTAACGTTCTGGCACGAATAATGATAGGGATGTTGACATCAACAAACGAATCAGACAGGAGATGTACAAATCTCGATTGCATCGGGGTGAATCTGGTTCTGTTATAATCCCGCCATCTATCAGTGGGAATTCGCACTGATTCGTGGTTGACTGCTTTTTCAGGTTCGATATTCAGCAAAGGCGCTGACCATAAAGGTTGAGCGCCTTTTTTAGTTGCGGTGCCATCCCCCATCGGGAAGGGCTGCATAATGCGGCGGACAAAGAACACCCATTTGCGGAGTCCCATGCGTTGAAATGATGCCGATATTTGGTACTGTTAGATGTTAGTTCATCTCGGTATCTCCTTTGATTACAGGCAAAAAGTTTCTTATTCCCGTTGATTATAGTCAGAGTAAAAAAAAATTGACTATAAATTAAGCACGGAAGTGATTGCCAAGCCCGGTAAATTTGATTATTATTCTCTGCGGATTAAAAAATAGACACTGTGGGCCTTTCTGCACCAGGCAAATGGTCCGTATTGACCCAGGTCAAGGATTTCCCCTTCTGTTCATGCAAGTCTCAATTCACCATAGTTCGCTGTAAATCAATCAGTTGCGAGGTTTTACCATGCAAATAGTCGCCTGCATCAAGCAGGTTCCCGATACGACCCAGGTTCAGATCGATCCGGTGACGAACACTCTGGTGCGGGAAGGGATACCTTTCATCGTCAACCCCTACGACACCCATGCCCTTGAAGAGTCCCTGCGACTCAAGGACCGGTTCGGCTGCCGGGTGGCAGCCATCTCGATGGGGCCCCCCAACGCCGAGGCAACGCTCAGGAAGGCGCTGGCCCTGGGGGTAGACGAGGCGATTCTCCTCTCCGACCGGGTCTTCGGTGGAGCCGATACCCTGGCTACCAGTAACGTCCTGGCGGCGGCAATCCGCAAACTCCATGAGCAGGAGGAGGTGGGGATCGTCCTCTGCGGCAAGCAGACGATTGACGGCGACACCGCCCAAGTAGGTCCTGGCATTGCCACCCGCCTTGGTTACACCCAGCTTACCCTCGTGGACCGGATAGAGCATATCGATCTGGAGAAACGGGTCATCCGGGTGCGCCGCAAACTTGAGGGGCGGCACGAAATCGTCGAGGCTCCCCTGCCGGTCCTGCTGACCGTGGTGCGGGAACTGAACCGCCCCCGCTACCCAACCGTCCCCCGGCGCCTGGAATCGGCCGATGCCGAGGTAAAGACCTGGAGCAACCAGATCATGCAGCTTCCCGAGCCGACCATCGGCCTGAAAGGCTCTCCTACCTGGGTGAGCCGGATATTCTCTCCCGAGCGGGACAAGGGGGAGATCATCGGCGACGGGGTGCACGACCCGGATGGAACGGCGCAACTTCTCATCGACAAGCTGCTCAGCAAAGATTTGCTGGCGTTGTAAAGAAAACGTGAAAAGTAAAAGGTGAAAGGTAAATAGCACAGAGTAGTCTTTTCACTTTTCACCAAGATTTTTCCAAGGAAACCATCCATGACCGAACCGAAGAAACCGCTGAAGAAACCCCGGGGCAAGGCGTGCCTGCTGGAGGGTAAATGCATCGCCTGCGGTGCCCGCTGCCAGAGCTCCTGTCCGGTGGATGCCATCGAGATGAACGAAGCGGGCGAGCCGATCATCAATGTTGAGAAATGCATCGGCTGCGTCAAGTGCGTCAAGATCTGCCCGGCCCAGGCCATCGAGATGTTCTTCACCCCCGAGGAACAGAAGATCCTTGACGAAATCATGAAGCAGGGGGAGGCTCAAGCCCCTGAGGTGGACGAGGAAGACGCTGCCCTGGCGGAGAAGCTCTCCGCCTACAAGGGGGTCTGGGTCTTTGTCGAGCAGACGGAAGGGGAGCCGGCCAAGGTCTCCTGGGAGCTGTTAGGGAAGGGGAAGGAACTGGCGCGAGCGTTGGGATCGGAACTTGCCGCCATCGTCGTCGGCGAAAACGTGGAACATCTCTGCCGCGAGGCATTCGCCCACGGGGCTGAAAAAGCCTACCTCATAGACGCTCCCGTCTTCAGATACTACCGTACCCAGGCCTATCTCAAGGCGATCACCCATCTGGTGGACACCTACAAACCCGAAGTCATCCTCATGGGGGCTACCGGCCTTGGCCGCGACCTGGCCGGTGCCGTCGCCACCGTGGTGGGGACCGGTCTCACCGCCGATTGCACCGGGCTCGCCATCGACGACAAGCACAACCTCATGCAGACCCGCCCCGCCTTCGGCGGCAACATCATGGCCACCATCATGTGTGACAAGTTCCGTCCCCAGATGGCCACCGTCCGTCCCCACGTCATGCCCATGCCCGAGCGGCAGGAGGGGGCAGGCGGCGAAATCGTCCGGGAGAGCTGTCCGGTGAACGAGGAGGACATCCTCGTCAAGGTGTTGGAAATTATCAGCGACCGGAACAAGGACCAGGTGGACGTGGCAGGGGCCGATTTCATCGTCTCCGGCGGGCGGGGCATGATGGGGAAAGAAAACTTCGCCATGCTCCAGGAACTGGCGGACGAGCTGGGAGGGGTTGTGGGTGCATCACGTTCCGCCGTCGACGCCGGCTGGATGCCCCAGGAGCGGCAGGTGGGACAGACCGGCAAGACGGTCCGCCCCAAGATCTACATCGCCTGCGGGATCAGTGGCGCCATCCAGCACCTGGTCGGTATGCAGGATTCGGACGTGGTCATTGCCATCAACCGGGACAAAGACGCCCCCATCTTCGAAGTGGCCACCTACGGTATCGTCGGTGACCTGTTCAAAATAATTCCCGCCATCACCAAGCGGCTGCGGGAACTGAAACAGCAGAAAAACAGGGACTAGGGGCTAGGGATTGGGGACTGGTAAAAAGCGGCAAGAGCCTTTGCCAGCCCCCAGCCTCCAGCCCCTTCCTAACTTTACGAGGAACAACCATGACCACCAATCCAGCCATCTTCACCCCCCTGCTCATCGCCGCCGGCATCTTCTTCGTCTGGAGCTGCTACCGGCGTTTCAGCCTCGTTACCCTCGGCCGGCCGGAGGATCGTTTCGACCGCCTCGACCGCAGGATCGGGGACATGTTCCTCTATGCCTTCGGCCAGAAGCGGGTGGTGGCGAAACCATTCGGCATCAATCATTTCATCATCTTCTGGTCCTTCATGGTCCTGCTCCTCGCCAACGGCGAGTTCCTCGTGAAGGGGGTCATCCCGGCGCTCTCCCTGGCACTTCTTTCCGCACCCCTCTACCATGGTCTGCTGCTTGCCTTTGATCTGGTCTCCCTGCTGACACTCGCCGCCATCCTCCTTGCCTTTGCCCGCCGAATATTCTTCCCGCCGGCATACATGAGCACGGCCTACGTCAAGGCGCGCAGCGCGGATGGTTTTGTCATTCTCGTCTTCATCGCCCTTCTCATGCTTGCCTACTTCGGCCTGCACGGGGCGGAGATTGCCATGGGGAACGAGCCGGCAGCCGCGTTCATGCCGATATCATCCCAAATCGCCGGGGTTCTGGCTTCTTACCCCTCACTCCTCACCCCTCTCGCCTCGCTTTTCTGGTGGATACATGCCCTTGTCCTGCTTGCCTTCATCTGCTTTCTCCCCCACAGCAAGCACATGCACATACTGACCGCCATCCCAAACTGCTTCTTCGCCTCCCTGGAAAAACCGAACACCCAGCCACGGGAGGAATTTGTCAAGGGGGGAGAATTCGGCGTTGACAAGGTGGACAGCTTCACCTGGAAGGACCTGTTCGACAGTTTCTCCTGCACCGAATGCGGCCGCTGCCAGAGTGCCTGCCCGGCGGCCGCCACCGGCAAGTCCCTCAATCCCCGCCAGGTGATCCATGCCATCAAGACCAACCTGCTGGCCAACGGTCCGCTTCTGCAGCGGGGGGGAGCCCACGTCATTCCTCTTATCGGCGAGGAAGGGGAGGGGAGCAACACGGAGGAGACCATCTGGTCCTGCACCACCTGTGGCGCCTGCATGGAAGCCTGCCCGGTCCTCATTGAGCACATGCCGAAGATCATCAAGATGCGGCGGCATCTGGTAGAGATGGAGAGCCGGTTCCCCGAGGAGTTGCTCAATCTTTTCGAGAACATGGAACAGCGCTCCAACCCGTGGGGGATTGCTCCCTCCGAGAGGACCAAATGGTGCGCCACCATGGACATCAAGCCGTTCGAAAAAGGAGTGACGGAGTATCTCTTCTACATCGGCTGCGCTGGTACCTTCGACTCGCGAAGCAAGCAGGTGACTGTGGCGCTGGCCACTATCCTTGATGCTGCCGGCGTTTCCTGGGGGATTCTGGGCAAGGAAGAGAAATGCTGCGGCGACAGCGTCCGGCGGCTAGGGAACGAGTTCGTCTTCGACAGGATGGCCAAGGAGAACGTTCAGCTCTTCCAGGAGAAGGGGGTCACCAAGGTCATCGTCCAGTGTCCCCACTGCTTCTCGACACTTAAAAACGACTACCGGCAGTACGGGCTGGAGCTTGAAGTGATCCATCACGGCGAGCTGATCGACCAACTCCTGGCGTCGGGGCGGCTGAAGCTGAACCGGCAGGTACAGGACCTGGGGAGTGTGCTTTTCCATGATTCCTGTTACCTGGGGCGGCACAATGACGTCTACGAGGCACCCCGCGATGTGCTACGTTCCGCCACCGGCCAGGCACCGCTGGAGATGGAGCGCAGCCGCAACAACTCCTTCTGCTGCGGAGCGGGCGGGGGGAGGATGTGGATGGAAGAGTTCAGCGGTGAGCGTATCAACCTGAACCGGGTCGATGAGGCGCTCCGGCAGAACGCGGACACCATCTGTACCGCCTGCCCCTACTGCATGACCATGTTCGAGGATGGGCTCAAGGACCGCCAGGCGGGCCAGACCAAGGTGCGGGACATCGCCGAAGTCGTGGCTGAAGGGCTCAGACCGGTGTGAGGTCTTGTTAAACGTCAAAGGTGAAAAGCGAAAAGTTACAGTCTGAATGTGGAAAAGAAAAAGGGCGGACCACCAGGTTCGCCCTTTTCGTTGGCAGTGTCGTATACCAGAGGAGATACCCGTGCTGATTGTCGTCCAGAACGACCCGGAAGTTCCCTTCGGCACCTACGCCGGATACTTGGAGGAGTCGGCGGTGCCGTACCGCACCGTTCATCCCTACCGTGGGGAGACGTTGCCGGAGGCCTGTGGTGTTGCCGCTGCCATCGTCCTCGGCGGTGCCATGGGGGTGCATGACACCGACCGTCACCCCTTTCTCTACGACGTTAAACGCTTCATCGCGGGGATGGTGGCACGGGAGGTGCCGTTCCTCGGTATCTGCCTGGGGGGGCAGCTCCTGGCAGACGTGCTCGGTTCCACGGTCACCTGCAACTCCCCCCACCGCGAAAAAGGGACGCTGCCGGTCACCCTAACGGAACAGGGTATGGAGGACCGCCTGTTTGATGGGATGGCGCGGGAGTTCGTGAGCTTCCAGTGGCACGATGACAGTTTCCTCGTCCCCGAAGGGGGAATTCATCTCGCGTCGTCACCGGCCTGTCCCGGCCAGGCGTTTCGTTACGGTCCCGTGGCCTATGGCACCCAGTTCCACCCGGAGGTGAACCGGCAGATCATCGCCGACTGGAGCAGCTGGCGCCCCGCAACGGCGGCACGCGCCGAACGATTCCTGTCCGACTTCGCTGCCCGGCGGACGAAGTACGACGCAGCCTCCCGTATGATACTGTTCAACTTTCTCCGCATTGCCCGCCTTGTTGAATCTCGTTCTCTTCGATCCTGAAAAATGCCGTTTTGGGTTGATTGTTTTCCCCGTTTTCTCTGGTACTCTTGGGTACCATGAAAGGGAGGTGTTCCATGCGCAAATCCGTCGTCAAGGGACTCTTTACCTCGGCGCTTGTGGCCTTGGAGAGCATTGGTACCCACGCCTTGGAAGTGGGGCGAAAGGCGCCGATCTTTGAGGCCGTGTCCACAAGAGGCTCCATCCGGCTGGCCGATTTCCAGGGTAAAAAGAATGTGGTACTTATGTTCTACTTCGCCGATTTCACTCCGGTCTGAACAGGGGAAATGCAGGCTTTTCAAAGGGATCTCGACAAATTTGAAAAGCTCAACGCCCAGGTCCTGGGCGTCAGTCCCGACAGCATTGCAACCCACGAGGAATTCAGCACGAAGAACGGCCTCCAGTACCCTCTGGTCGCCGATGAGTCGGGGGAGGTTCGGAAGCAGTATGCTCCCGGCCGGGTTACGTACATCATCGACAAGGAAGGGGTGATCCGGTTCATCCAGCCGGGTGTGCCGGACAACGGAGTGCTGTTGACGGAACTGGAGAAGCTGGAAGAGTGAAAAGCTATGGCTTTATTGAACGAATCAGGGAGAGGCCGGCGGATAGATATTCGCCGGCCTTTTCTTATATTGCTGGAGGATGGTCAGATTCTCACCCGGATGGGGAGGATGACCGTGGTGATACCGTCCCACTGGAGGCGGCGCTGGATGGCGAAGGCAGTCTCGTTATGGAGCATCTTGTGGTAGAACTTCTCCAGCCGGAAGGTGAGCTGACCGGTGAAGACGGTGGAACGGGAGAATTCCTCCCGAATCGTCTTGCACTGGGTTACGGCGCTTTCCACCACATCAGTTCCCACATCCAACCGGTAGTCGGCGGCGAAGCCGAGGCGGCGGGCCAGCTCTACGTACTTTTCGAGCCCCTTCCTGACCGAATCCTCCAGCGCTTCTACCTCCTGCGCCCCCTTGAAGGAACCGGAGTCGATTACCGCTACCGAGACAAAGATAATGTTCTTGTAGGTCTTGGGGAAGGTGGTGACGATGGAGAGGAGCGTATGAACGCCAAAGCCGCTGTAGCCGGAGACGAGCTGGATGGCGGTGCTTTCGTTCGGCTTTACCGGGTCGGTGTTGACCGGGCCTGAGGTGGGAAAGTCGAGGAGGGTCTCGTCGAGCTGGGCGACCCCCTTGCGCACCGTGACGTAATGGCTATTGATGAGATAGCAGAGATAGATCACCACCGACGTAATGACAATGGTCATCCATCCCCCTTCGGCAAATTTTTCCACCGTCGTGATAACGAGAATGGTGACGCAGAGGGTCAGACCCACCAGGTGTACGGCGAGGTGCTGCATCCATTTCGGGTCTTTGTGGCGCCGTTTGAGGAAGAAGCGGGACATCCCCAACTGGGAGAGGGAGAAGGTTATGAAGACGTTGATGGAGTACATGACTACCAGGGCAGAAACCGATCCGCCGGTATAGAACAGTAGAGCAATAGCGGATATCCCCATCAGTAGAATGCCGTTACGCATGGTGAGCCGCTCGGAGAGGGCGGCGAAGCGGTGGGGGAACCAGGAGTCAATCGCCATGTTTGCCATGACCCGCGGGCCGTCGACGAAGCCGGCTTGGGCGGCGACCAGGAGGAGTGCCCCCTCGGAGAAGATGGTTACGAAGGCGATCAGATTCCCCATTGGCCAGCCGGAAAAGAGGGTGTCGGCTACGACTGCGTTGAGGGTCTTTCCTTCCACCGGCTTCACGGCTAGGAGCAGGTAGCAGAGCAGGATGAGTGAAGCAGTAAAGGCGAGCGATGTAGCCATGTAGACCATGGTCCGCTTACCGGTCTGCACCCGCGGTTCGCGCATAATCTGCAGGCCGTTGGATATCGCCTCGATCCCGGTGTAGGTGCCCCCCCCAAGAGAGTAGGCGCGCAGGAAGAGGAGGATCATGCCGATTACACCAATGGACGAAACATCGTGGTGGATGCCGGCACTGAAGTTGTTCACGACAGGGGCGAATTGGTCGGTATGGGTGAACACCCCATAGAAGAGCATGACGACGTGGGTTGCCACGAAGACAATGAAGATTGGTGCCAGCACCGTGACCGATTCCTTTACCCCGCGGACGTTGAGGACGATCAGTACAATGGTGAGGATGCAGGCGACCGGGACCTTGTAATGGTGGAAGTAGACCGGCAGGTAGCTGAAAATAGCGTCGCAGCAGGAGGCGATGGAGATAGTGATGGTCATTACGTAGTCCACCAGCAGTGCGCTTCCCGACACCAGCCCCGATTTTTCTCCGAGCAGGTGGGTGGCGACGATGTATCCACCCCCGCCATTGGGGAAGTGCTCTATGATTCGGGAGTAGGCGTAGGAGATGATAAAGACTGTTATGGCCATGACCACGGCGAGCAGCAGTGCCAGGTAGGTGTGTTCACTGAGAGCTTTGAACGCCTCCTCTGGACCGTACGCCGAGGAGGAGAGGCCGTCGGCGCCGAGCCCGATCCAGGCGAGCACCGGGATCAGGGACATCTTGTGGAACAGGTGGGGGTCCTTGATTTGTTTGGGAGCGCCGATGATGGCGCGCCAGATACGGACGAAGATACCGGGTTTTTCTTCTTCTGCGATATTACCGTTCATGATTTCTCCCTGCTGTGACAAGTTTACGGTGGGAATCTCCCTTTGCAAACCGGGGCGGCAGGAGCGCGGCTTCTATGACATATGACGAAAAAAGCCGCCGGCACAAAGACCGGCGGCTCGAAGTCGCTGTCACTTGCCCTTCCACACGCCTACGAGGTTAGCTGACGGGCTCGGACTTGAAAGTATCCTATCCAGGTATCTCGCTTCGTTGAGAGATCTGGAATTCGCCCCAAAAACTCGGGTCCCCCGCACCCACGGTCGGCCGTGGGTCTCGGCTACAAATTATCTTCGCGGATATTTCGCTTTTCCATTTTTTTTGTCAAGAAGATTTTCTTCAAGGTTGCTTAGACGGCATCCGGGCAAAGTTGCCTAAAAACAGGGCTAATTGGTGTGTGACGGGCATGGTTCCGGCGGACGGTTTTGTACACAACTCCCCTGCCGGCGGTCATTCCGGTTGCTGGCACGGCATGTGCTTCATGGAAGACAAATCGTGCGAGGTAGCATGAGTGTCAGTAAGCTGTTGGATCCGGGTTACTGAAGATCGAGTACAGCATTATCTCCGTTTGCGTAACGTTAGATGAGTATTAGCATAGTGCAGAAAGGGGGTTGAGCATGGGAATCAAACTTCAGGTCGGTATTATCACGCTGTTTGTCAGTATGTCGCTCGTGGCCACTGCGCTGGCGGGTGACCTTAACGTGTCTGCTGCGGCAAGTCTGAAGGAAGTGCTTAACGAACTGGGGGAGGGTTACACCAGGACCCACGCCGGCGTGAATATACTCAGGAACTTCGGAGGGTCCGGGGCGTTGGCCAAGCAGATCGAAAACGGTGCGCCGGCGGATATTTTCATCTCTGCAGGACAGGACTGGCTGGATTACCTGGCTGATAAAAAGCTGATTGACAAGGCCAGCATTGGCATACTTGCCCGGAATGTGCTGTTATTCGTCAGTGATGGTCATGTGAACGTGAACGGGATGCAGGACCTGCCGAAACTGAAGAAAATCGCCATAGGCAGCCCGAAGAGCGTGCCGGCCGGCGAATACGCCATGAAAGCCATGGAACACGCTTTTCTGACTCCAGAGATTAACAGAAAACTGGTCATGGGCAAGGATGTGCGGGCATGCCTCATGTACGCCGAACGTGGTGAAGTTGACGGTGCCTTTGTCTACAAAACCGACGCACTCATGGCAAAGCGTGCCCGCATCATGTTCACCGTCCCCCAGGGGCTCTATCCCCCCATTAGCTATCCCCTGGGACTGACCCCAGCCGGTGCGCAGAAGAAGGATGCGGTGGCTTTTTACCGGTATCTCCAGTCCGCTTCGGCACGGAAGGTACTTGCCCGCTACGGTTTTATCCTGGGACAGGAATAACACGTGTTCATATTTTCCCCCACAGATCTTGATGCCATAGGGTTATCGGCCAAGGTTGCCCTGGTTGCGACCCTGGTGTCGCTTCCCTTCGGCTTCGTCATGGCCTATGTCATGACGTTTCGGCGGTTCCGGGGTAAGGTGCTGCTGGAGGTGGTTGTGAACCTTCCCCTCACCCTGCCGCCGGTGGTGATCGGTTATCTGCTCCTGCTCCTCCTGGGCAGGAACGGCTGGCTTGGCCATCTGCTGGACCAGGCGGGAATCAGGCTCATCTTCACCTGGCAGGCGGCGGTGGTGGCTTCCGCCGTGGTCGGCTTTCCGCTCCTGGTCAGGTCGATCCGGATCGGGATGGAGTCCATCGACCGGCGGCTCATCCATGCCTCCCGGACCCTGGGGGCCCGCTGGTACGACACCCTTTTCACCGTCATCGTCCCCCTCTCCCTCCAGGGGATACTGGCCGGCTCTTCCCTCATGTTCGCCCGCAGCCTGGGGGAGTTCGGCGCCACCATCATCGTGGCGGGGAACATCCCCGGCGTCACCCAGACCATTCCCCTCGCCATTTTCGACTATGTCAGTTCGCCTGGCGGGGAACGTGCGGCCTTGGCCCTCTGCGTGACATCCATCGTCTTTTCCCTGCTGGTGCTCTTCCTGCATGAATATTTCGGCAGGAAGCTGTCAAGGAGGGACTGACATGGAACTGCGGATGACGGTGGACAAGAGCTACGGACCGTTTCATTTGGGCGCCGATTTCTGCGTGACCGGTGACCGGATCGGCATCTTCGGCGAGTCGGGGAGCGGCAAATCGACGCTGATAGGGATGCTTGCCGGCCTGGTGGAACCGGATGACGGTACCATAAATCTGGACGGGGAGACCCTTTACAGCCGGTCAGGGGGGATGCATATCCCCCCCGAGCGGCGCCGGATCGCCATGGTATTCCAGCAGCCGAGCCTGTTTCCCCATCTCTCCGTGAGAAATAACCTCCTTTACGGCTACCGGCGCTGTGCCCCGCAGTACCGACGGGTTGACTTCGAGCCGCTGGTGGAGGTGTTGAAGCTGGAGGGGCTCCTCGATCGCGGCGTGAACAACCTGTCCGGCGGGGAACAGCAGCGGGTGGCGATCGGTCGGGCGGTATTGGCAAGCCCCCGGCTCCTTATCATGGATGAGCCTCTGTCTGCCCTGGACGACGACCTGAAGTTCCAGATAATCCCCTACCTTACCGGGGTCTGTGGCCAGTTCGGTATCCCCTTTATCTTTATCTCCCATTCCCTGCTGGAGATGCGGCTCATGGCCGACAGGGTCCTCATGTTCGACAAGGGGATGCTGGTGGAACAGGGGAGTCCGGACGAGCTGGCCCGCCGGCGGATGGGGCTCGGACAGGTGGGGTATATCAACCTCCTCCGCCTCGGCCGACCGGTGCGGGTTAACGGCCTGCATACCTTTGCCTGGGGGGACAGGCAACTGCTCATTTCCGCTGCGCCGAAAGGGGAAACCGGTCTGTATGAGCTGTCGTCCCGTGACATCATCCTCTTCAAGCAGCACCCCGAAGCGATCAGTGCCCGCAACCTCATCAAGGGGAGGGTCATCACCACCTTCGAGAGCGGCGGCAAGACTGGGGTGGAGCTGGCGTGCGGGAGGGACCGGCTTATTGCCGAGGTGGTGCACGAGGCGGCCGTTGAACTTGATGTCCGGGCCGGTGTAGAGCTTTTTGCGGCCGTGAAGGCTTCGGCTTTTCGTCCCCTCTGCTGACCGGCGAAAAGAAGAACGCGGCACACATTGCCATCTGGTGATGACGTAACCAGCTGCACAATAAATAGTCAGATTGAGGGGGTGGACAGAACCGTCACCCCCTTTTTCTTTATCCCCTGTCGGACGTTGCTTTGGTGCTAACTTTCCGGGATCACACCGGATATGATTTTTTTTAATCAGGTGGCACGGCTTGTGCTAAAAGGTGTGCAGTAGACACGCACAATGAAGTGCACGCAACTCAGAATTATCAAGGCAAAGGCGCCTTTCACCCCTCACGGGGGTGGAGGCGCCTTTTTTTGTTTTGTAGGTTCATAGCAGGAAAAATACATTACAAAGGAGTAAAAAATGACGAAGATGACAAGAATCGCAGGCATGGCAATGGCGCTGTTCGTGGCAACTACCGGTGTCGCTCTCGCGACCCCCTCCACCCAGGTATGGATTCCGTCGACGGATGTACAGGCGTTTGGCACGGCCCATCTGAATCTCGATACCTATATCAGGACATCGAAAAACGGCCCCGTTAACAACAATTACATCGTCGTCGGGCCGACCGTAGGTGTCCTCCCCTTCGAGAAGATCCAGGCGGAAGTCGGTTTTGACTACTTGGACGGCGGTACCAGCTCGGGAACCGACCAGAGTCCCATCTATTTCCACGGCAAGCTCGGCACCCCTGAAGACTCCCTCTTCAAGTACTCCCCGGCAATCGCGGTAGGTATCTACAATGTGGGGACGAAGACAAGCGGCACCGCCATGACCAAGCAGAACATTGCGTACGGCCTCCTTGCAAAAACACTCCCGGTGGTGGGCCGGATCTCCGCCGGTGGTTATCACGGAAGCTCCACGGTCCTTGTTGATGAAACCGGCAAATCAGCCAACGATGGTGTCATGCTCTCCTGGGACCGGACGATGAGCGAGATTTCCGATAAGCTGTGGGTAGCCGTCGACTACATGAGTGGGAAAAACGCAAACGGTGCCTTGAACTTCGGTGTTTCCTGGGCCTTCGCCAAAAACGTTTCGGTGATTTTAGGGTACGACATTTATAACAACGCAATGACCGGCGGTAAGAACACCATCACTACCCAGGTAGACATCAATTTCCCGTAACACCCTTCGTTGCTGTGGGGGAGTCCGCTCCCCCCTTTTTTGGAGTAAACCGAATTTAAGGAAGGGTCAAGGGAGCCCCTTTCCGAGCCTAATTGAAAGGAGTACAACGTGAAAAGCTTTGTGAAGAAGTACGCAATTGTGATGTGCGCCGCAGGTTTGGCGCTTGGCGTTGCCACTGTGGCAATGTCTGAAGATAAACCGGCACCTACTCCTGCCCAGGCTCCGGCTGTGGCCCCTGTCGCTGCCGCGCCCGAGAAAAATGAAGTGCCTGCTACGGCAGCTCCAACAGCTGCACCGGCTGCAGCAGCAGCCCCTGCCCCTGTGAATGATCCCTCCGGCGCCAATATCGGTGTAGCCGGCGATGTTGTGGGTGGTTCGGCCAATGCCCCGACCCAGGAGGACCTGGACAAGCTTGGCAAGAGTGAACCGTTGGCAGCCAAAGTGGCTGACGTAGTCGGCCACAACCGGATATCCATCAACATGGTCTGGACCCTGATCTGTGGCTTTCTGGTCATGTTCATGCAAGCCGGCTTTGCCATGGCGGAGACCGGCTTCACCCGGGCCAAGAACGCCGGCCACACTATGGCCATGAACTTCATGGTCTACGCCCTTGGCCTCCTCGGCTACTGGATTTGCGGCTTTGCTATCCAGATGGGTGGGGTCGGTGGTGTGACTGCCCTTGGAGGTGCCAAGGCGCTCAACAGCGAGTTCGTTGTTCATCTGCTCGGTAAGGATTTCGGTCTCTTCGGCATGAAGGGATTCTTCCTCTCGGGCGATGTCTATGATGCTTCCATATTCGCCCTGTTCCTGTTCCAGATGGTCTTCATGGATACCACCGCCACCATCCCCACCGGCTCCATGGCTGAGCGGTGGAATATGAAATCGTTCTTTATTTACGGTTTCTTTGTCTCCGGTATCATCTACCCGCTCTATGCAAACTGGGTCTGGGGTGGCGGCTGGCTTGCCACTCTCGGCAGCAACTTCGGCCTTGGCCATGGACACGTCGACTTCGCCGGCTCTTCGGTCGTCCATTTGACCGGTGGCGTCTGCGCACTGGCAGGGGCCATGGTGCTCGGTCCGCGTATCGGCAAGTTCAACAAGGATGGCTCTCCCAACCCAATCCCAGGGCACCATATTCCGATGGCGGTGGTCGGCTGCTTCATCCTCGCCTTCGGGTGGTTCGGTTTTAACGCCGGTTCCACTTTGGCCGGCACCGACCTGCGAATCGCAGTGGTTGCTACAAACACCATGCTGGCGGGTGCCGCAGGGGCCTTCTTCTCATGGATTTTCATGTGGGTTCGCTACGGCAAACCGGACATCTCCATGAGCGCCAACGGTCTCTTGGCTGGTCTCGTTGCAATCACAGCGCCCTGTGCTTTCGTAACCGCACCTGTTGCGGTCCTCATCGGCGCAATCGCCGGCGTGCTCTGCACGCTCAGCGTCTTTTTCGTCGAGCGGGTCCTGAAAGTGGATGACCCGGTCGGTGCTATCTCGGTTCACGGTGCCAATGGTGCTTGGGGGGTTCTTGCCCTGGGGCTTTTTGCCGACGGCAAATATGGGGACGGCTTTAACGGTGTGAAGGGGACAGTTACCGGGCTTTTCTATGGCGATTCCGGCCAGTTCATTGCCCAGTGCATCGGCACCGTAACAAACATAGTTTATGTGTTCATTATCTCCTGGGTCTTCTTTAAGGTGGTTGATAAGGTCATAGGCCTGCGCGTACCCAAAGATCTTGAACTGGAAGGGCTCGACCAGGCAGAAGTAGCGGTCAGTGCCTATCCTGACTTCAACCTGCGGCACCTCCCGTTGGGGGGCGGTCATTACCCGCATAAACCTGAAGGGGAGAACTAGGCCGGGATTACACCGCCGGCGCTGTAGGCGGTGTACCTCGTATGCCCGTGGCGGTTATCTCTCCTCAGGCGTAATGCCGATAAAAGAGGGAAATTCTCAGCAGTGAAAAGAATGGGAGGTCAGCAATGAAGCTTGTAGAGGCAATAATTAAACCATTCAAGCTCGATGAGGTGAAGGATGCCTTGAACGAGATCGGTGTCGAAGGGATAACGGTTAGTGAAGTCAAAGGGTTTGGCCGGCAGAAGGGGCACACCGAACTCTATCGAGGCGCCGAGTATGTGGTTGATTTCATCCCCAAAGTGAAGATGGAGATTGCCATTGCCGATGAACTTGTGGCGAAGGTAGTGGCGACAATCGAGACAGCTGCGAGAACCGGCCGGATCGGCGATGGCAAAATATTTGTCCTCCCGCTTGACGGAGCTCTCAGGATCAGGACCGGCGATAAAGATGATGATGCAGTTTAGAAGGCCGGTGTCATGTTTCATATAAATCTATGATGTCCGAAACTGCCCCGCTGTTTTCAGCGGGGCAGTTTACGTTGTTACCTTTTGCACGCAGGAGTTCTTATGCTTACCGCGCTCTCCGTTATTTTTGTCTTCGCCTATCTGGCCATCGCGCTCGAACATCCGATCAAGGTCAACAAGTCAGCGTCGGCGCTCATCGGAGCAGGCCTTCTGTGGATCGTGTATGCGGTGTTGAGCGGCAACCACGTCCTGGTCGGTGACCAGCTGTCCCAATCTCTTGCCGCGATCGCACAAATAGTGTTCTTCCTGATCGGAGCCATGACCATCGTTGAGGTGGTCGATGCACACAATGGCTTCGAAGTCATCACCTCGCGAATCAGGACCACGAGGCTCTCCTCACTTATGTGGCTGGTCGGTTTTGTTACCTTTTTCCTGAGCTCGGTGCTCGACAACCTTACCACTACCATTGTCATGATCTCGCTGATAAAGAAACTCCTAGATCGCCAGGATGACCGTCTCTTCTTTTCCGGTATCATCGTCATCGCTGCCAACGCCGGCGGTGCGTGGACTCCTATTGGCGACGTGACCACCACCATGCTCTGGATCGGCGGCCAGATCACGACCCTGGCCATCATGAAGGGGACATTCTTCCCGTCACTTGTCAACCTGATTGTCCCACTGGCAGTTACCTGCTATTTCCTGCGGGGAAAAGAAGTCATTGCGCCAGTGAAGGAGAAAAACGGAGGTGGTAATGATACTACTCCCTTCGAGCGAACCCTGATGTTTACCCTGGGAATCGGTATCTTGGTAACGGTTCCTCTATTCAAGGCGTTAACCCATCTTCCCCCTTTCATGGGGATCCTTTTTGGTCTCGGTATTCTCTGGCTTGTGGGGGAGTTGATCCACCGTGAAAAAGACGATGAAGAGAAACAGCATCTCACCCTGGCACACGCCATTACCCATATCGATATGAGTGCGATCGTGTTCTTTGTCGGCATTCTTCTCTCCGTGGCCGTTCTCGAACATGCTCACATTCTGGCGGCCCTTGCCAGTTGGCTTAAGCAGACGGTCGGTCGTCAGGACATCATCGTTACCATCATTGGGCTGGCGAGCGCGATTGTGGATAATGTCCCGCTCGTGGCTGCGTCCATGGGGATGTATGGCCTTGCCAGCCATCCTGCCGACAGTTTTCTGTGGGAATTCATGGCCTACTGCGCCGGTACCGGTGGCTCTATACTCATAATCGGCTCTGCTTCCGGTGTTGCGGCCATGGGACTGGAGAATATCCGTTTTTTCTGGTACGCGAGGAGAGTCGGCGGACTGGCTCTGATCGGCTATTTTGCCGGTGCTGTTGTCTACGCTGTCCAATATGGGGCTTTTCACCATTGAGTCAGTTGCAGATGGTGCGATGGCGAACCCTCCCGCAACTGACATGACAGGAAACCTTGATTAGCTTTCAGGGAAGGTATTCCCATGAAACATGGCGGCACGGATTCATTCTGGGGCGGCATCGTGAAATCGATGGGACTGGTTTTCGGCGACATCGGGACCAGCCCCATTTATACCTTGACGGTCATCTTTGCACTGACCAAACCGACCGAGGCAAATGTCTTCGGCATCCTGTCGCTCGTCGTCTGGACCCTGATCATCATTGTTACCGTCGAGTATTCCTGGCTTGCCATGAGCCTTGGGCGCAAAGGAGAGGGAGGGACCATAGTCCTTAAGGAGATTCTTATCAGGCTTCTGAAGCCGGGTCGTCAGATCGCCCTCGTCGGAGCGCTTTCCATCCTTGGAGTGTCGCTTCTCCTCGGCGACGGGGTAATCACCCCTGCCATCAGTATCCTTTCCGCGGTAGAAGGTTTGGTGCTGATTCCAGGGCTGGAAAGCCTGCAGCAAGGGACCTTGATATTGATTGCTGCCGTTATTGCCGTTGTGCTGTTCATTTTCCAGTTCAAGGGGACGGACAAGGTTGCCAAGGCATTCGGGCCGCTCATGGTCCTCTGGTTTGCCGCCCTCACCGTTTCCGGTCTCGTTTCCATCGTCTCCCTGCCCGACATCGTGAAGGCGGTCAGCCCTCATTATGCGATCAGGTTCTTCATGGATAACGGGCTCTCCGCCTTTTTCGTTCTTTCGGAGGTCATACTCTGCGCCACCGGAGGAGAAGCGCTCTATGCCGACATGGGCCACCTGGGGCGGCGCCCCATCATAAGGGCATGGTACGTGGTTTTTGCGGCGCTCGTGATCAGCTACCTCGGCCAGGGGGCCTACGTGCTGGGGCACGGCGCGGGGAAAAACCTGTTGTTCGGCATGGTGCTGGGGGAGGCGCCGATGCTCTATATCCCCTTCCTCCTATTAACCGTTGTGGCGACCATTATTGCCTCCCAGGCCCTCATCAGCGGCGTATTTTCCATTGTCTATCAGGGGATAACCACCCGGATCATGCCCCTGATGAAGATCGATTATACGTCGAGCCACATGAAGTCGCAGATCTATATCGGTTCCGTCAACTGGTTCCTGATGTGCCTGGTAATCTTCATCATGCTCATCTTCCGCAAGTCGGAAAATCTGGCGGCGGCCTATGGTCTGGCGGTTACTGGCACCATGACCATTACCGGCATCATGATGACCATGATCTTTGCCCGCACCACAAAAAAGTGGAAGGTTCCCATCGCCCTGATTGTTACGTTGGTCGATTTTGTCTTTCTCGTTTCCAACCTCAACAAGCTCCCCCATGGCGGCTACTGGTCGCTCATCCTCGCCTCCGTTCCCCTTGTCACTATTATGATCTGGACGCGCGGGCAGCGTGCCCTCTATCGAGCCCTGAAGCCGCTCGACATCGATACGTTCTCCCTTTCCTATCAACAGATTTATGGGAAGGGGAAGAATATCCCCGGCACGGGCCTGTTTTTTACCCGTGAATGGCAGGTCATTCCCCCCTATGTCGTTCACTGCGTTATAAGAAGCAACATCATCTACGAACGCAATGTCCTCATCTCCATCGTCAGGACCGACGAACCGTTCGGCCTCAAGTCGCACCTCATCACCGAAATAGGCCCCGGGCTCGATGCCTTCGAGATCCGGGCCGGGTATAAGGAGATCTTCGACATAGAAAAAATCCTGAAACATAACGGGATCCAGATAAAGGTCATATTCTATGGGATCGAGGATATCTCAACCGCTAATCCCGCCTGGAAGGTCTTTTCCACCATAAAAAAGCTGACTCCCAACTTCGTCCAGTTCAACAAGCTGCCACCAAGCAAACTGCAGGGAGTGGTAACGCGCGTCGAGATGTAGGTAGAGAAATCGGCGGTTTCGTGGTTCTGATAGATCACGTGCCGTGAGTTGACGGTAAATCCCTCGTTGGCATGGATTGTGCTTTAAAGTTCGACAAGCAGTACTGCACAGTGTCGTGCAGATCATAGCAATACAAGGCAAAGGCGCCTTTCACCCTGTGGTGAATAGCGCCTTTTTTCGTACGGATACATAAATGACCGGGGTTTGCCATTGCATGGCTGCCTCCGGGTGGGATACTCAACAGAAGAACAGGTCGTGAGGAATGGATTGTTCAACATGGGCAGGTGAGTCGGGAAGAACATTTCACGGGCAAACATGCCCATAATGTAGGCAGTCTTGACATGCAGTTTCCAGCTTCAGTTGAATCGGCAACTTAATTTTTCGTAAAGGGGGGCAACGGTAACCTAAAGAAGGCACGGAAGCTTTTGAACTATTATCGAAGTCTAAACAACAATCGGAGGTAAGCAATGAAGCTTGTCGAAGCCATAATCAAACCGTTCAAGCTTGACGAGGTCAAGGATGCCCTGAACGAAATTGGAATCGAAGGAATTACCGTCAGCGAGGTGAAGGGATTTGGTCGCCAGAAGGGGCACACCGAGCTCTACCGTGGGGCCGAATACGTGGTGGATTTCATCCCCAAGGTGAAGATCGAGGTTGCCATCGCCGACGAGTTGGTGGCCAAGGTTGTGGAGACCATCGAGAACACAGCCCGGACCGGCCGTATCGGCGATGGCAAGATATTCATCATCCCCCTGGATGAGGCGGTCAGGATCAGGACCGGCGAAAAAGGGATCGAAGCAATATAGACCAGCAGACAGTCATTACACATGCGGAGGTAGTTACCATGGTACAGAGAAGTATCAAACTTAAGGCAATGGGTGCCTCGGCCCCATCCATCCCCAACAATCGAATGCCGGCAGCAGCAGGCATCAAGCAGCTCCTTGTCATGCTTGCCTTCTCCATGATTACGGTCATGGTCCCCCTTGCTGTCCTGGCCGAAGAGGCCAAACCTGTCGAAACCCCTTCTGCCGCTTCCGCCGCCACTGCAGCAGTCACTCCCGCTCCGGCCGTTGCCACGGCTGTCGCTGCTCCTGCCGAGGCCCCCAAGCCGAAAAACGTCGATCCGGTGCTCAACACCGGCGATACTGCCTGGATGCTGGTCTCCTCGGCGCTCGTTCTGTTCATGATCCCTGGCCTGGCCTTCTTCTATGGCGGCATGGTTCGCGGCAAAAACGTCCTTTCCACCATGATGCACTCCTTCGTTGCCATGGGGATCGTCGGCGTGCAGTGGGCGGTGATCGGCTACTCGCTTTCCTTCGGCCCCGATGCGGTTGGTGGCCTGATCGGAAACTTTTCCAAGATGATGCTCAACGGCCTCATCACCTTCGGTAAGGACGGCAGCCCGGTCTATGCCCTGTTCCAGAACGTGACAACCGAGCCCGGTTCCGTGCCCGAGCTGGTGTTCGCCATGTACCAGGCGATGTTCGCCATGATCACCGTCGCCCTCATTTCCGGCGCCCTGGCCGAGCGGGTAAAGTTTTCCGCTTACTGTGTCTTCGTTCTCCTCTGGACCACCCTGGTCTATGACCCTCTGGCCCACTGGGTCTGGATGACCGATGGCTGGCTCTTCAAGAAAGGTGCCCTCGACTTCGCCGGCGGCACGGTCGTCCACCTCTCCTCCGGTATCTCGGCACTCGCCTTTCTCGTGTTCCTCGGCAAGCGGCATGGGTTTCCCCATGAGCGTATGGCCCCCCACAGCCTTCCCCTGACCATGCTCGGCGTCGGGATGCTCTGGTTCGGCTGGTTCGGCTTCAATGCGGGTTCCGCCATTGTCGGTGTCAATTGCTCCGATGCGGCGGGAGGTCTTGCCGGTCTCGCCTTCGCAACCACCACCATAGCTCCAGCCGCTGCCGGCCTTTCCTGGATGATCGCCGAATGGATGCATTCCGGCAAGCCATCCGCTCTCGGTTTCGGCTCCGGCGTCGTGGCGGGGCTGGTCGTGATCACACCGGCAGCCGGTTTCGTGCAGCCCGGTGCCGCCCTCATCATGGGGGTCGCCGCCGGTCTCGTCTGCTACGGCGGGATCATGCTCAAAGCCAAGCTGAGGTATGACGACTCCCTCGATGCTTTCGGGGTCCACGGTGTTGGCGGTACGTTTGGTGCCCTCGCCACCGGCGTTTTTGCCACGGTTGGAGCCAAGGGGCTTCTGGCGGGCGACGCGAAGCAGTTCATGACCCAGGTGATCGCCGTTGTTGCGGCAGCCGCCTATGCCTTCATCGTCACCCTCGTCATCTCCTTCGTCCTCGACAAGACTATTGGCCTGAGGGTGGAAAAGGAAGACGAGATCATGGGGCTCGACCAGACCCAGCATTCCGAGAGCGCCTACAACTGATAATTGGTTGACAACAAAGACAGGAAAAGCCGTCCTCAGGGGCGGCTTTTCCTGTTGGTGAAATGCCGCAAATATGGACATGTCTTGCCCGTTTAATGGGCAATATTTTCCTGGGGAGCTTATTAATTTGATTGAAGCGTAATGAATTCAGTAAGATATCTTTGTGGCATGGCTTGTGCCTGTAAGTATTCGGAAGAGAAGATTTGACGCCGTTTATCCCGGCAAACACGGCAAACAGGACAGGAAAAGCAGATGAGCCATCCCCTTGCCAAATACATGAATGACGAAGGACGCATCCCGGAGGAGCTGCTGGAGCAGCTCGCCTTCAGTGAAAAGATGGCGGAGATCGGCCAGCTTGCCACGGGGATGGTCCACGAAATCAACACCCCCCTTTCAGTGATCGTTTCCGCGGCCCAGATGATCATGCGTGAAGAGGAGCTGCCTGACTTCGTCCGGGAGATGGTTGAACGGATCAACAAGGAGGCCCAGCGGCTTTCCCAGTTCACCAAGGGTCTCCTTACCTTCGCCCGTCGGAACGATTGCAGCGGAAGGGATGCCGACATCAATCAGGTGCTTCGTGAGGTGATGACCTTCATGAAATACGAGGCGCAGAAACGCTCCATTACTGTGATAGAGGAGCTGGATTTCCATCTTCCTTCGGTGGCTGCCGATGAAAACCGACTTAAACAGATTTTTATCAACCTGGTGATGAATGCCCTGCAGGCGATGGAGCAGGGGGGGGCGCTGATGGTGAGGACAGCCATCGCTCCTGACGGCTCGGTGGAGGCTCAGATCGCCGATACAGGGCCGGGCATTACCCCGGAGGTGCTTCCCCGCATCTTCGAACCTTTCTACTCCACTAAGGGAGACGGCGAAGGGACTGGCCTCGGTCTCTTCATCACCCGGACCATCGTCGAACTGATGGGGGGCCGGATCACGGTGCAGAGTGTCGTCGGTGAAGGGACAACTTTTACCACCGTCATCCCTGCTGCCTGAATTGAATCTGCAAGGAGTAAATGTTCCGTTCCGCTCAGAGTCCCCTCGCACTGCCGATATATGACTCATTTCGCGCCGGCCGTTCGGCCGGCCTCGCTCAATTTCGCCAACACGGCTGGTACTCGGGCACATCCGCTTCACGGAACACTCCCCCTTGCCAAGACAAATCAGTCACTTCTTTTTTATCCCCTCCACTTACAAAGGATTTGCTCCTTGATTTTTAGGGTGCAAACCGTTTAGCATAGCCTGTCCGAATAACGAAGCAGGTTTTGGGTTTTACTCCACCTCCATCTCTACCTTTACCTGTATTTCAAGAGGTGTTTACGTGAAGGTCCTGTTTGTTCACCCCCATGGCAGGAACTGGATGGGGTCCATGAAGGATATCAGCACCATTTTTAACCTGATGCCACCGCTCGGGATGATGAGCATCGCTGCGTATTTGGAACAGCAGGGGATCGAAGTTGATCTCCTTGACTGTTACGCCCACCCGGCACCCCTGGCGGAACTGGTGGCGTCCATCGTCCGTCGGGCACCCGATGTGGTCGGTTTTTCCACCACTACCTCGTCGTTCCTGGAAGGGTACCAGATCGCCGAACGCTTGAAGGATGAGGCGCCGCAGATAAGAATTGTTTTCGGCGGCGCCCACGCCTGCTCCGTGGGGGTATCGCTCCTGGACAGCTTCCCGGCCATTGACTACCTGGTCATCGGCGAGGGGGAGCAGACCTTTTTCGAGTTGGTAAATGCCGATTTCAAAGGGGTGGACTCCATCCCCGGCGTCGGTTTTCGCCGGGACGGCAAGGGGGTGCTGTCGGCGGTTCGCGAGAACATCGCTGACCTGGATATCCTCCCTTTCCCCGCCTACCATCGGCTCCCCGACTTCCCCCGGCGTTACAATCTTCCCCTTTTCAGCTACCCCAAGGCCCCCAACACGAGCATCATCTCCAGCCGGGGATGCCCCTACAACTGCAGCTACTGCGACCGGTCGGTATTCAACCGGGGGTTCCGCTTCAATTCCCCCGGTTATATCCATGAGCACATGTCCTATCTGCACCGGGACTTCGGCATCCGGCATGTCTTCTTCTACGACGACCTCTTCACCTTCGACCGGGGGAGGGTGGAGGAACTCTGCCGGCTCCTGTCCGACAGTCGGCTACCGGTGACGTACAACTGCATCGCCCGCCTGGAGCATGTGGACCCGGAACTGGTGGCGCTCCTCAAGAAATCGGGGTGCTGGCAGGTGAACTTCGGCATCGAGTCGGGAGATCCGGAAGTCCTCAAGAAACACCGCAAGTTCATGGAACTGGACGACGTGCACCGCAAGCTCTCCATGGTGAAGGAGTCGGGAATGCGGGTGAAAGGTCTCTTCATGGTGGGTCTGCCGGGAGAGGACGAGGCGGCCATCCGCCGGACCATTGACTACGCCCTGACCCTCCCCCTTGACGAGATCAACGTCACCAAGTTCACCCCTTTCCCCGGCGCTCCAATTTACAAAACCATCCGCGAGCAGGGTGAGTTCACCGAGGACTGGCCCTCCATGAACTGCGTCAACTTCGTCTTCGTTCCCCACGGCATGACCAAAGAAAGGCTGGAGGAACTCTACGACGAGTTCATACGCCGTTTCTTCCATCGTACCCGTATCCACATGGGGTATGCGAAAATGATATGGAAGTCACCCCACAGCATTTTCACTTTCCTGAGGAACCTGCCGGAGATACTGAAGTTCGAGATGAAGCAGAAGTGGTAGAAGCGTTTTTACAAACCATTTTGGACGCGGAAAAAACGAAAAAATCAGGATAACAGCGGATTGAGGCCCAAACCTTGAGGGTGAAACCTGAAATCCGGTGTTAATCCGCCTTGATCAAAGATTTTATCCGCTTTTTCCGCGTTCCATTGCCGTTCGGGTTTCAGGAGGTTACTCGCCATGCAACATTACCTCGACATCGCCGTGCAGGCGGCGCGGGTGGCCGGCAGGCTCCAGCGGGAGCGGCTCTGGGGTGATTTCGCCATTGACTTCAAGGGGGAAACCGACCTGGTCACCGAGGTGGACCGGGCCTGCGAGGAACTCATCGTCGGCACTATCCGGCAGGCGTTTCCCGACCACGACATCCTGGCGGAGGAGAACGACTACGCCTCCCTCCGCTCTGCCTGCAAGTGGATCATCGACCCCCTGGACGGCACCACCAACTACGCCCACGGCTTCCCCTGGTTCGGAGTCTCCATTGCCCTGGAGATAGAGGGAGAAGTGCGGCTCGGCGTGATCTGCCATCCCATGATGGATGAGCTGTTCACGGCGGTCAGGGGGGAGGGGGCATTCCTCAACGGCAGACGGCTTGGGGTTTCCCGCCGCGCCCCCCTGAGGCAGTGCCTGCTGGCCACCGGCTTCCCCTACGACCGGACCTGGGATAACGAGAACAATTTCGACAACTTCATGAATTTTCAGATGGCGGCGCGGGCGGTGCGCCGGGCCGGCGCAGCGGCACTCGACCTTGCCTATGTAGCTGCCGGGCGGTTGGACGGTTACTGGGAGTGCAAGTTGAAACCGTGGGATGTTGCAGCGGGACAGCTGCTGGTGACAGAAGCGGGGGGTAAGGTGACCAATTACGGGGGGGATGCCTACTCGTGCTACGACCACCGGATACTGGCCTCAAACGGCCTGATTCACGACGAAATGGCAGCATTGCTGGCGGGAGGAGTTCCCGTCCCTCCTTTGTCACACTCCGCGTGCTGATGGTGCAAGAAGGGAAAGGCCATACTCCTTGACTTTATAACAGTGTTTACATAATATTCATAGATTCCGCGCATAAAGGCCTTCAATGCACAGGTATCTGTTTCGGTTCATCGATAACCTGAAGCTCCGCTGGAAACTTCTGGTGGTGGTTCTTCCGCTGGTCATCATCCCCATTTTCGTGGTGGGGGGGGTGATCGGCTATATTTCGACCCGGCAGGCCTACCTGGGTATCACCCACACCTCCAAAGACGATCTGTCACATATGGCAGACTTCACCATCGATCTCCTCAATTCCCACTACCAGCAGTTCCAGGTCTACAAACAGGACAAGCAGCGCAGTTTCAACCTTGAACTGGCAACCCTCACCAAGCTTGCCTATAATGTCGTGGAGGCGGAGAACCGTCAATACCGGAGCGGTCGGATCGACCTGCGCAGGGCCAAGATGGAAGCCAACAAGGCCCTTAAGAAGGTAAACGTGGGGGAGACCGGCTATATCTACGCCATGACCAGCAAGGGAGAGCTGACGGTCCATGTGGCCCGTGAAGGAGAAAACGTCTTTAACGAGAAGGATGAGAACGGCCGCTACTTCATCCGCGTAATATGTGAAAATGCCTTGAAGTCCAAGCCGGGAGAGGTCAACTACATCATCTATCCCTGGCGCAACGCGATCCTCGGCGACAAGAGGCCGCGCAACAAGGTGGTGGCCTACCGCTATTTCAAGGAGTGGGACTGGATCGTTGCAGCAGGCGGTTACCTGGAGGAAACCTACGAAGACGAGGCCTTTGAACGGCGCTCCTTCGAAGAGTTGAAGGAGAAGATCAAGGCCAAGAAGGTTGGGCAAACCGGCTATATCTTCTGCATGGACAGCAAGGGCAACTTTACCATCCATCCTGGCGGGGAAGGGGAGAACTTTTACACCGCCAAGGATTTCAATGGTTCTCCTTTCATCAAGGAGATGTGTGAAAACAAGAACGGCTGGATCCGCTATCCCTGGAAGAACGTGGGTGACTCCAGACCCCGGATGAAGATCGTACGCTATGAGTACTTCAAGCCGTGGGACTGGATCGTGGCAGTCGGTTCCTATGAGGACGAGTTCTATAAAGAGGCGAACGAGATCAAGGGGCGGATCTCCGAGAGTATGATTGTTCTCACCATCTTCGTCGGTATCATCTCTGTTGCGCTGGTCTACCTCGCCTCCAAGATTATTACCGATCCGATCAATCACATGATGGATGTGATCCGAAAGGTCAAGAAAGGTCGTCTGGACGAGCGGATAAAAGTTGATTCAAACGATGAACTGGGGGAACTGGGTGCCGCCTTCAACCGTATGACCCAGATGATCCAGCGGAACAAGGAGATGGAAGCGAACCTGGCCCAGCAGGGGAAGATGGCCTCTCTCGGCGTCCTCTCCTCCGGTGTAGCCCACGAGATCAATAACCCCCTCGGTGTGATCCTGGGGTACGCCAGCTACATTGAGGGGCGGATTGACGAGAGCGATCCCAACTACCACTACATACATGAGATCAAGCGGGAGAGCAAGCGGTGCAAGAAGATCGTTCAGGACCTCCTCTCCTATGCCCGTACCCCCAAGCCGACCATGGAGGATACGGATATCAATGCCCTCCTGGATCAGATCGTCGATTTTGCGGCCAATCACACCGATATGTACCACGTGACCGTGGTGAAAGAGTTTGCCCAGAACCTTCCCCATATCCAGGTTGACGGCGACCAGATGCGGCAGGTGGCGATCAACCTGATCCTCAATGCCGGCTCCGCCATTGAGAAGGGGGGCAAGCTGGTGGTGAGCAGCTCCCTCGACAGCGAGGGGTACGTCGTGATCCGCTTTGCCGACAACGGTGCCGGTATCGCGCCGGAGAACCTGGAAAAGATCTTCGAGCCGTTCTTTACCACCAAGGTAAAGGGGACCGGCCTCGGCCTCGCCATAACCAAACAGATCGTCGAACAGCACCAGGGAAAAATCTCCATTGCCAGCGTGGTGGGGGAGGGGACGACGGTGACGGTGCGGTTGCCGGTTGAGCGGGAGGAGTTGTAGGAATACCCCTTGCGGTTGACCGGTTCAATGTATTATTTTGAATGACGGAAGCATGGTCAGAGATTCATCGATCGGATACGACATACATCTCAGGAGGAATGAAGCCATGGCATTGTGGGAAAAGGCTACAGCGGAACTTATCGACATCATCGAATGGACCGACGATTCCAGTGACACCATGGTCTGGAGGTTCCCGCGGTTCGAGAACGAGATCAAGCATGGTGCGCAGCTGATCGTGCGGCAATCCCAGGTCGCCGTTTTCGTAAATCAGGGCCAGATTGCCGATGTGTTCCCGTCGGGCCAGCACCAGCTGACGACCCGGAACCTCCCGGTTCTTACCACCCTCATGGGGTGGAAATACGGATTTCAGAGCCCCTTCAAGGCCGAAGTCTATTTCGTCAATACCAGAAATTTCACGAATCTCAAGTGGGGGACCAGCAATCCTGTCATGCTTCGGGACCCGGAATTCGGACCGGTGCGACTGAGATCTTTCGGGACCTATGTGGTGCGGGTGAGTGAGCCGGCTAAATTCATCAAAGAAATTGTCGGCACGGGAGGACATTTCACCCTCGCGGATGTCGCTGACCAGCTGAGAAACCTTGTTGTAACACGGTTCTCGGATATGCTCGGGGAGAGCAAAATTCCGCTTCTCGACCTGTCCTCAAGGTATGACGAGCTTTCTGCCTACCTTACCCAGAAAATAGCCCCCGAATTTCTGGAGTACGGTCTGGAAGTAACCAAGTTGCTGGTGGAGAATATTTCTCTGCCGGAGGAGGTCGAGGCGGCGCTGGACAAAAAGAGCAGCATGGGGATCGTGGGGAATCTTGACAATTATGTAAAATTCCAGAGTGCGAACGCCATGGAAGCAGCGGCAAAGAATCCGGGCGGTGACGCTTCGGCGGGTGTGGGGATGGGGATGGGGTTCGCCATGGCGAACCAGTTGGGAAAAGCACTGGTAACTCCCCAGGAGCCGGCGCAGGTTAACACGCAACCGCCCCCCCTTCCTCGGGATGAAGCCTATTACGTGGGGAAAAACGGCAAGCAGGCCGGTCCTTTCGATAAAGCCACGGTCATAGGGTACATAAACAAGGGGTCCATCACGAAGGAAACCCTCATGTGGAAAGAAGGAATGGCGGAGTGGAAGGTTGCGGCACTGTTCGGTGAGTTCGCATCACTGTTCAGGACGACAACACCTCCACCGCTGCCGAAATGATTCGAACCCTGCTGTAGGGGCACCTCTTGCGGGTGCCCATGGGGCGGACGCAAGGCCCGTCCCCGCGATTACCATCTCGGAGGTCCCGTGGCAAACTGCTCAAACTGTTCGGCACCCCTGCCGCAAAATTCGATCCGCTGTGATTTCTGTGGAAGCCGGAATGACGTCGACCTGAAAGGTGTCCATTACTACACGACCCATGAGGCCGACTCCGTGCGTACCTGCCCACGGTGCAACATTCCGTTGAAAACCATCGACCTGAAACTGGATGGCAAGTTCCTGATCGAACGTTGTGACGAATGTCTTGGGCTCTTCTTCGATCCGGGGGAGCTGGAGGCGCTCCTGGAGGCAACAGTCACCAATGTGTTCGTCATCGACCGGAGCCGGCTGGGGAATGCCAATATCGCCATGCGGCCCAATGATTACGGTGTCTCCTACATCAAGTGCCCCGTCTGCTCAAAAATCATGAACCGCGTCAATTTCGGGACAAAGAGCGGTGTCATTGTCGACCGTTGCAAGGAACACGGGGTCTGGCTCGATGGCGGCGAGCTGCGCAATCTGATGGAATGGATGAAAGCCGGCGGGAAGCTGCTGGACCAGGAACGGCAGGAAGAGCGCAAGAAGGCCGAGGCAGAACAGGAGCGGGAGCGGCGCGACAAAATCACCCAGATGCCGGGGGGAAACTACCCGGACGATTCTTTCGATGACTACGGCAGCATCCTGCGGATGAAGGATCCCGACCTTTTCCACATCATAAAGAAAGCGGTCGATTTCTTTATCAGATAATTAGAGCGGGGCTATGAGGGGTAAGTGTCCCGTTCCGCTCAGAGTCCCCTCGCGCGACCGCTGTAAAGCTCATTTCGCGCCGGCCAGCCGGCCGGCTCCGCTTCATGTCGCTCACAGCGGCCGGCACTCGGGCACATTCGCTTTACGGAACACTCACCCCTCACCGGTTCAGGAACAGTTTTACCATTCATCATTTCCGAGGTTCACACCGTGTCCGAAAAAAAACGCATCATGATTATTGATAACGAGGAGGCCCTCTGTCGGATGATGGAGGCGGTGCTCCTGGATAACGGTTATGCGGCAAAGGCATTCACCCGCTCCTTCGAGGCGGTGGAAGCGTTTCGTCCCGGCGATTGGGATCTTGTGGTTTCCGACATCAAGATGCCGGGGATGGATGGTCTGGAGGTGCTGCAAAAACTGAAGCAGAAGGATCCCGGCATCCCGGTCATCATGATCACCGCCTACGCCACGGTGGATATGTCGATCCAGGCCCTGCGCCGAGGGGCTTACGACATGCTTACCAAGCCGTTCGAGCCGGAGGAGCTGCTCTACCGGATCAAGAATGCCCTCAAGCATACCCAGCTCCTGGAGGAGAACCGGGAGCTGCGGGAGGAACTGGTGGGAAAGTTCCGCTTCGACAACATCATCGGCGCGTCGGAAGGACTCAAGGAGATACTGAGTAAGGTCGAAAAGATCGCCATCCGTGACACGTCGGTGCTTATTACCGGAGAATCGGGAACCGGCAAGGAGTTGATCGCCCAGGCGATGCACTACAATTCGCTCCGCAAGGAGAAAAAGTTCATTGCCATAAACTGCGGCGCGCTTCCCGAATCGCTTCTGGAATCGGAGCTGTTCGGTTACAAGAAGGGGGCCTTTACCGGCGCCAAGGAAAACCGCCAGGGCCTTCTTGAGGCGGCCGACGGCGGTACACTCTTCCTGGACGAGGTGGGGAATCTCCCCATGAACGTGCAGAAGACACTGCTTCGCTTTCTCCAGGAGCAGGAGTTCCACCGGTTGGGCGACACAACTCCTACCCGGGTGGATGTGCGGATACTCTCCGCCACCAACACTGAGCTGAAAAACGCGGTGAAAAGCGGTGCCTTCCGGGAGGACCTGTACTACCGGCTCAACGTGGTTAACATCCATCTGCCGCCGCTCAGGGAACGGCGGGCGGACATACCTCTCCTGGCAGCCCACTTTATCACCTTGCAGAACAAGAAGTTCGGCACCCATGTGCTCGGTCTTGCCCCGGATGCCCTGGAGGCATTTACCCTGTTCGACTGGCCCGGCAATATCCGTCAGATGAAGAATGTGGTCGAGGCTTCAATGGCGCTGGAAAGCGGCGATTACCTCAGCCAGTCGGTCATCGCCCAGTTCATCGACCTTCCCGTTGTCGAGGCAGCCGGAGAAGCGGCCGGGGAAGAGGGAGACTATGTCCTCGCCCTGGCTAAATTTGAAACCGACTACCTGAAGGGGCTCCTGCGGAAGCACCAGGGAAACATCGAGTCGGCGGCCCGCGACGCGGGGACGAATATGGCGACCATCTACCGCAAGATCAAGAAGTATAACATCCGGAAAGAGGATTGCTCCTGACACGGCGCCGCTGAAGGCGCCGCCACTCCCTTCGTTTGCACATCTGCAAATTCGTACCAATTCCCTTTGCAGTGCTGCAAATTTTACCCCCTCAAGATATTGCTTGCCTTGTAACCTGCCGTAATAACAGTTGAAAAACAATTGGCTCCGATGTCAGTCGTACTCCGGTGAATTCTCCCTGCCCAAGGGATCATGCCCATTTTGCATCTCTGCAAAAACACGCTTGTCCCGTACCGTTACCGATGATGCGTTGATTGTATGGCAACATACCTGAATCATTGGATAATAAAAATTATTCGTGTTGTTGCCTCATGTTGGTATACAGGTTGCTCTTACTATAAACAGTTACTCCTTCGTAAATGGGGGCAGCCGGAACCGTTGGGAGGCGGTTCCGGCTAAACCCGGCGATCTTTAACCGACAGCTATGAGGTAGGTATGAAGGCAGAAATAGTATGCCCCTTCTATGGCAAGAGCGATGATTACTGTGATGTCGGTTGTGGTTATATATCCCCCTATGATGTGAACATGATTATCAGGTATTGCAGTTGCCGTTACAAAGAGTGTCTCAAATTCCAGGAACTGGCAGACCGGTTCCCCTCAGAGGATTTGGATCTGGTCAAGTGTTAACAGGGAGGCTTATATGATATACAACCTTTGTCTGCATCTTAACGGGGTTTTCGTTACCTTCGCCTTAACGGCAGCAATGGCTTTCGTACTTATTTCCATCGTAAAGGAGAAGAGAGATGAGCGAAAAAGAGCTTGAACTGCTTGAACGGATAGAGGAACTGGAGCGGCACACCTGGCGTAACAGTGCCATCCTGCGCGCCGTTGCGATGGTGGCCTTCACCGCAATGATCGGCATCGTCGTCGCTTCCGGTGTCGTTGGCGGCGGCCGCGGCAGTCACTGGTCGGGCCCAGCCTGGAATACCATGTGGCTCTACGGGCTGTTTGCGGCGAATGCGGTGTCGATGTTCTGGACCACCCACAAGGAATGATGGTAACGCCGCTTTTCCGCCCTGGCTGCGTTGCCCTTCGTGAATCCCTTGTGCGGCGTACCTCCAGTACGCCTCCGCAGGATTCCTCGGGCGCCTTGCCAGGACGAAAAATCGACATTCCCGCTGGATGCATAACTAACGGAGGGTATTCCCATGCCGATGAAAATTTCTAACGCGATCCTGCTGCTGGTGGTGGTGACGCTCTGTACCACCTTCTCCATGCGGATATTCCAAGGTCTGGACGAGATGATGGGTGACCAGTACTGGGTTGTGGACACCACCCAGGGTGATCACGGCTGGTATGCCATGGGGATCCTCCCCCACGTCAAGAAAATGCCGAAGGATGTGGTCAAGGCCGCCAACCTGGACCCGGCCAGCAAGGAGAAATACGTTATCTATGCCCAGTCGGGTGATTTCGCCGGTGACTCTGTGTACGGCATCACCTTTGGCATACCGCTTATCATGTACCTGATCTGGTTTGCTTTCATCCTCGGTTTCCCCGACCGGGTCGATCCCTATCTTCTTCCCCGGCGCATCTTTACCGTAGCGGTCATCCTTACATGCTCAATTATTGTCAACCTCTTCCTGATGCGGATCGCCGCTGACTTCGCCCGTGACCCGATGGCCCGTATCGCCAACGTGGCCGGTAATCACGCATCACTCCTCTTCCACAACGCCGGTATCTGGTTCGCCATCCTCTTCTCGGCACTGGGTACCCATTCCCACTCGGCACAGGAGAGCGCTGCGCCTGACAGCCGCAAATGGCAGACCCAGGCCAACGAGAAGTTTTCCTGGATGTTCACCCTGCTCGGTGCCGTGACCGTCCTGGAGCTGATGCTCGTGAAGAGCAAGCTTGCCCTTCCCGACGCTGCCGTCGATTACTCGGTCTGGATTATCTGGGTCGTCATTTTCATGCGGATGTTCGGATTTTCTCCAAAATACTGGGTCAAACGGGGCCGCGGCATTGCCATCATGGTGGTCGGGACGCTGCTGACCCTGCCGATATTCTACCTCCTGGAACGGGCAACAGGCACCCTCGGCGCTGGCTTTGCCTCCCCGATCCTGGCCAAGGCGCTCGGTCCCGAGAACCAGAATATCGGCCTATCGCTCATGATTTCCATCTATCTTATTTTCTGGATGGAATTTTCAGCCGCGATACGGATGAACGGTCCTTCCAAGGCAGTGGCTGACGAAAAGCACTGAACGCAGCATAGAGAGTAATATGCCTGCGTAAGAAGTCGCAGGGAAAGGGGAACGGGATGCCGTTCCCCTTTTTTGTACGTGGCCTGTAGCCGCTGTTATCCCTGCCTTGATTTTTTCCCTCTATATCCTAGACTTTACCTTACTGAACCACTACACTTCTGACCAGGAGCACTTCAATGGGGCGGATATGCGTATTTTGCGGTTCCAGCAGGGGCGCCTCTCCCGAGTATGCCCGTGCTGCACGGGAAATGGGGGGCCTTCTGGTTGCCATGGGTCTGGGGCTGGTCTATGGCGGGGCAAGCGGCGGATTGATGGGAGTCGTTGCGGACGCAGTCCTTGCGGAGGGAGGGGAGGTCATCGGAGTGTTACCCAAGGTGCTGGAGTCCAAGGAGACTCCCCACCCTGGTGTGACCACCCTTCACCGCGTCGGTTCCATGCATGAACGCAAGGCGCTGATGGCGGATCTGGCCGACGGTTTTATCGCCCTCCCCGGTGGGCTCGGCACTCTTGAGGAGTTCTTCGAGGTTCTCACCTGGGGTCAGCTGGGCATGCATGCCAAACCGTGCGGTCTGCTCAACGTCGGCGGCTATTACAACCGGCTCATGGCGTTTCTCGACCACGCCCAGGCGGAGCAATTCGTCAGGGAGGGACATCGGTCCCTGCTGCTCGTGGCGGATACTCCGACTGCGTTGCTGGGCAAGTTTGCCGGGTTTGCCGCACCCGAAGTGGAAAGGGTGCTGGATGTCAGGAGTATCTGAGCATAACGGGGTGTTCACCCTCACAGATTCAGGTATTCAATGAAAAATAGACGAGGAGATGGTAATGGATAAGGTAGCACTTGGCTCCACAGGAATAATGATCAACCCGCTGGTCTATGGTACCCTCCCCCTTGGTCCGCTTCAGGCAGGTCTCACCCCGGCTGAGGGGGGACGGCTGATCCGGCATGCCCTTGAACAGGGGGTGACCATGATCGATACTGCAGCGCTGTACGACACTTATTCCCATGTCCGGGCCGGCCTGGAAGGATTCCGGGGCGAAGCCGTTGTGGTTTCAAAGACCCATGCGGCCGATGCCCCGACCGCCCGTGTCCACGTGGAACAGGCTCTCCGTGAGCTTGGACGTGAGCGGATAGATATCGTCCATGTCCACGGGGCCAGGATCGCGGATCCTTTTACCGAGCGTGCCGATGTGCTGGCAGAACTTCTGCTCATGAAGGGGGAAGGAAAGATCGCCCATGTAGGCATCTCCTCCCATTATATTTCGGCCTTCCGGAAAGCTGTTGACCATCCTGAGATTGAGGTCGTCCATCCTCTCATCAACCGGACGGGGATGGGCATTCTTGATGGCAGTGCGGCAGAGATGGGTGAGGCAATCGCAGCGTGTGCCAGGGCAGGCAAGGGTGTCTATGCCATGAAGGCTCTGGCGGGGGGGAACCTGATCAGCGAGGCGCGAGCCAGTATCCGCTATGTGCTTGGTCTGGAGGGGATTCACGGGATTGCAATCGGAATGCTCTCCACGGCGGAGATCGACGCCAATCTTGCCCTGTTCCGTGACGGAACGGCGGATGAGACGGTGTGGCAGAAGCTGGAAAGCCGGAAGCGGCGACTGCGGATCATGGACAAGTTCTGCAAAGGGTGCGGGTTCTGCGTCGAAGCCTGTGCCAGTGACGCCCTCAGCGTGGTGGACGGGGTTGCCCGGGTTGACGAGGAAGCCTGCATACTCTGTGGTTACTGCGGGGCTGCCTGTCCGGAGTTTATGATCCGGGTGGTGTGATTTTTTCCAATTCTCCTTCCAGATAACCGATGAGCCCTGCGATCAGGTCTCCATACTCCACCGGCAGGCCTGCCACCCCGCGCAACGACGTGTCGAGGCGGCGGGCGGCTGCCAAACCTGCCCTGAGCGGTGCTGCCGGGTCCACCGGAACTTCTCCCCGGGCGGTTGTCACCTCCTTGAAGCGCTTCAGCACCGTCGGGTGACTCCGCTCCTCTTCCACCGCGCTTTTTCTCAGCGTGGCGTATTCCTCGTCGGAAAACCCCTTTTCTTCCTTTGCCTGCCGCAGGAGATCGACGGTCCGGAAATCGGGGAGCGGACGCGGCTCGTCACGGTTGGCCAACAGTGCCGGCTCATGCCGTTCCATGAAACGGTAGGCCAGGGTCAGTTTCTCCGCGGTCTGCTTCCGGATCCGGATCTCCTGCACACAGTAATCCTCGAAGCTCTGGTATCCCCATTCCCGGTACATGGTGCTGTTGCTCACCCGGAGCAGCTTGTCTCCCAGTTCCACCCATGAAGATTTGAAGCGCTTTGCCGTGTCGAGTACCTGGTAGCGCTCCGACGCCGGGTCGAGTTCTTCCATGATTTTTTCGATATGTCGTTCGCCGCTGGAATGGGGGGTGCTTTCCATGGAGTGCTCCTGTCAGTGAGGTTTACGTGTCTATGATGTAATAGCACGTTTCCTTCGGGATGGGAATGTCTGCCCGGTGTTTTTACCTTGGAGCCGGACGCACGTTGGGGTAGAATCGTTAAAGTGTCATGCCGGTGCAGCTATCCTGCGTTCGCTCCGAACCGGTCTTGGGGTTCAACTTGTTGTTCAGGCGATTAAACATTCAAACCCTGTCTGTAGGGGCATCCCTTGCGGGTGCGCGTGTGAGCTTATTATAGTCGAGAGGGATTCATGACAGAACGGATACAGTGCATCGTCGGGCCGGAGTCGGTACGGATGCTGGAATTGGGGCATCCATGGCTCATCGCCGATGCCTGGACGAAAAAATGGCCCAAGGGACGGGCCGGTGCCCTGGCGGAACTGGTGGATGACCGGGGACGTCTGTTGGCAACGGCGCTACTTGATCCCGGCGAGCGGGTAGTGGCCAGGGTGCTGGAGTTCGGCCCCATGGAGCTGGACCGGGGATGGTTGAACCGCCGCCTTGACGGTGCGCTGCGACTACGCAGGGATCATCTGGAGCTGACCGGCACCAGCGCGTACCGGCTGGTAAACGGCGAAGGGGACGGACTCCCCGGCCTGACGGTGGACCGCTACGGTGACTACCTGATGGTGCAGCTCTATTGCGAAGGGTGGCGTCCCCACCTGCCGCAGGTTGTGCAGGGGCTCCATCAGATGCTCTCCCCCGCCGGCATCTACGAAAAGACACGTCCCCGGAATACCCGGGAACTTGAGGCGGTAAGCGACTCCAGGAATTACGGTCGGCTCCTTGCGGGGCAGCCGGCTCCACCCCGGCTGGCGGTTCAGGAGAATGGTCTGACCTTCATGGTAAGCCTGGAGCAAGGGCTTAATACCGGTCTGTTTCTTGACCAGCGCGAGAACCGGCGCGATCTTATGGGACGGGTCACGGGAAAGCGGGTGCTCAACCTGTTCGCCTATACCGGCGCCTTTTCCGTCGCTGCGGCTGCTTCCGGAGCGGCTCTGGTGACGAGCGTGGATGCTTCCCCCGGTTATACGGCATGGGGGCGGGATAATTTCGGTGCCAACCGGCTCAATCCGAAACGGCACGAGTTCATCGTCGGCGACTGCTTCACCGTCCTCGAAGAGCTTGCCGCGGCGGGGAAAGCCTACGACATCGTCCTGATGGACCCCCCCTCCTTTTCCACGACGGCAAAGAGCCGTTTCACCACCCGGGGGGGGACATCGGACTTGGTGGCCGCGGCCCTGCCGCTTCTGACGGCGGGGGGGCTTTTCATCACCTCCTCCAATCACCAGAAGGTGGACGTGGCCGACTATCTCAAGGAGTTGCGACGTGGCGCATTGAAGGGTGGGGCTGATCTGCGGGTCATCGCCGGTAACGGCCAGTCGGGCGATTTCCCCTATACGGTGACCTTTCCCGAGGGGCGCTATCTCAAGTACGTTATCAGTGTGAAGGAATGAGGAGGGGAGCATGACGGAACAGAGGATTACCGATCTGGAAATACATATGATGCACCAGGAGGATACCATCCAGCAGCTGAACGAAGTGGTTTATCAGCAGCAACAGCAGCTTGACCGGCTGTCGGCAGAGATTGAGCAGCTCAAGCAACAGCTGCAGTGCATGGCGCCATCCACCGTGAGGGAGCCGGCCGACGAGGAACCGCCGCCACATTACTGAGGTGGGCACAGAACCAGGGACTGGGGACTAGGGAGGGTTTCCCGTTGATCCTTGTCTATTGCCCTTTTTTGTTGTGCTGATCCTGCAGGAACTGGATGAAGTCCAGGTGCCGACTGACGAACCTCAGGTTGAAGCGGCTTTCGTAAAGGAGGATGGCGCTTGAGACGAAGAGGAAAACCCCGCCCATGAGGGCGATGGCCGTGGGAATCCAGGCGGTGGCGGCTGTGCCGTACGCCACGTTGAAGGCGATGGCGAGGCTTGCTGCTACGAAGAGGGCTGTCGCGGTATAGAGGGCGGCCATCGCTTTCTGGATGAGGCCGGCGCGGGTCCGTTGCAATCGGAACTGGTCCTGGAGAAAGGCACTGCGCTCCTCCGGGAAAGAGACCCTGCCGTCCAGAATACCCTCCAGTTCACCCTTCAACGCGTTGACCCGGTCGAATATCCTCCCCAACCGGGCAGAGGTTGAGAAGATCAGGCTGCCGCAGGCGGAGATCAGTACCGCCGGGGTGATCATGGATGTCAGGACGCGGGTGCTGGAGAGTGCATCCAGCAGTTCTTTGTCAGGTACGGGCATGAAATGCTCCAATTTCGCCACAGAGGCACAGAGACGCGGAGGGAACCCAAATTTTAAAAATCTATTGGGCTTGAATCTTGACAAAAAGCTGGTTCGAAGCCGTTTTTTACGCTTTTGTGGTTCCGGAATGCTTTCCTCTGTACACCAGTGTCTCTGTGGCAGATGTAGATTCTAATCCCGGTAGCGTTTCAATAAATCCCCGTAGGCATCAATGCGACGGTCGCGCAGGAACGGCCAGATACGGCGTACCGACTCGCTCCTTCTCCTGTCGATATCCACTACCAGCAGCTCTTCCCGGTCGTCTGCCGCCTGGGCCAGGAATTCTCCCTGACACCCCGCCACAAAACTGCTTCCCCAGAAGGTTATACCGTTGCCTGTTTCAGCCGGGTCCGGTTCGAAGCCGACCCGGTTGACGCTGACAACCGGTATGCCGTTGGCCACGGCGTGGGAACGCTGGATGGTGATCCACGCCTCCTTCTGGCGGATCTTCTCCTCGTCCGGGTCGGCGGGGTCCCAACCGATGGCGGTGGGGTAGATGAGGAGTTCGGCACCGGCCATGGCCATGAGCCGCGCCGCTTCAGGATACCACTGGTCCCAGCAGACCAGTACCCCGAGCCTGCCGACGGAGGTTTCGATGGGGGTGAACCCAAGGTCGCCCGGGGTGAAGTAGAACTTTTCGTAGAATGCCGGGTCATCCGGGATGTGCATCTTGCGATAGGTGCCGGCGATGGTACCGTCTTTCTCGAAGACCACGGCTGTGTTATGGTAGAGCCCCGCTGCGCGCCGCTCGAAGAGGGAGGATACGAGGACTACCCCGAGTTCCTTCGCCACGTCGGCAAGATTGTCGCTGGTAGGTCCGGGTATCGGCTCGGCCATGTCGAAGCGGCCGGTATCTTCGGTCTGACAGAAGTAGACACCGGCATGGAGTTCCTGGAGTACTACCAGTCTGGCACCGAGGGCGCTGGCCTGGCGGATGCTCTCGATGCTCTTGGCCAGGTTGAGATCCTTGTCCTCGCCGCAGCTCTGCTGGACAAGGGCGACAGTCAGGTTGTTCACGAGAGTACTCCTTTGGGAAGCTGCATGGTGACGCAGTGAAGCGAACCGTGCTGCAGGATGAGGGGTGAGCAGTCGATGCCGATGACCTCCCGGTCGGGGAAGGCGGACCGGATCACGGCGAGCGCCGCTCCGTCGTTCTTGTCCCCGTATGTCGGAACGAGCACCGCCTGGTTGATGATCAGGAAGTTGGCGTAGGTAGCGGGAAGTCTCTGGCCGTCATCGTCGAAGCGTGCTCCCGGCCAAGGGAGGGGAAGGAGCCGGTAGGGGCGCCCATTCCGGCAGCGGAAGGCTTTCAGTTCTTCAGCCATGGCGCTGAGCGCTCCGTAGTGCTCGTCGGCCGGATCGTCGCACCCCTGGTAAACGATGGTGTCGTCCGGGCAGAGCCGGGCCAGGGTATCCACGTGGGAATCGGTGTCGTCACCGGCGAGGTAGCCGTTTCCCAGCCAGAGAATGTGCTCTGCACCCAGTTCCTGCACCAGTACCGCCTCGATCTCCGGCCGGGAAAGGTGGGGATTGCGGTTGGGGGAGAGGAGGCACTCGGCCGTGGTGAGGATGGTGCCACTGCCGTCGCTCTCCAGGCTTCCCCCTTCCATGATCAATCCGACAGTCCGCCGCTCTGCCCGGAAGGCACCCAGTTTGCAGAGCCGGCCGGTGATCAGGTTGTCCAGGTCGGCGGGAAATTTCAGCCCCCAGCCGTTGAAGCCGAAATCGAGGAGGAGCGGCCGACCGTTTTCCGTTACCGTAACGGGGCCGAAGTCCCGTGCCCAGGTGTCGTTGCTCTCAACGGGGAAGAGTCGGATTTTGGCCATATCGACACCTGCATCGGCCAGTTGCCGTTCAACCGCCAACTCGTCGGATACCACCAGGAGCACCGTTTCAAAGCGGCTGATCTCCCTGACAATCTCTATGAACACCGGTTCCACTACATCCAGATGAAGCCTCCAGTCGGTGGCTTCATGGGGCCATGCCAACAGCACCCCGTCCTGCTCTTCCCATTCGGCGGGAAATCTTCTCGTCATGGGGATTCCTTGTCGCGTTGCATTAGGCAGTTACTATTCCTCAACATATTTTACGTTCAGTACAATACCATCGCTACCGCGGGAATTCAAGGGCAAGAGGGCGCAAAAGGGTTGCGTCTACAGCCCAATCCGGTATTCTTGTGTCCATCCGGAAACTCCGGATGTGGCACAATTGGTTTCCAACATGGAAACTATTCGCAGGAATACCCTGATGGAGGTATCTATGCAGTATCCTGAGGCGGTCAATCTCCCCTTTAACGGCGCCATAATCAAGGAAGGATTCCGCCCTCTCCGTCCCGGTGAAGCGGTGCCGGCCGGCTCGGCCCTGTGGGTGGTGTTGCGGGGAAACGACCTTGTTCTCGTTGAGGAAAAGGGTGAGTTCAGTTTCTTCGAAGGAGAACGTCCCGACTGGCTCGCTGCGGGGGAGGGGATATGTTTCGGCACCTGGCACGGTAAGCCGCTCTTCGCTGTCCCGCTGTCACGGAAGAAGGAGATGCCCGCCGGGCTGGTGACCGAACCGTTCAACGCCATGGAGGAGCGGCTCGACGACCGGCTGCTTACTCTTGGGGGACTGGCCCACCAGGTCCTCTCCTGGGACCGGCACAGCGCACTCTGCTCCCGCTGCGGCGGCTCGATGGAGAGGATTCCCTCCACCTGGGGGAAGCGCTGTACCGGTTGCGGCCACGAGCATTTCCCCCACATCCATCCCTGCATTATCGTGCTGGTGAGGAAGGACGGCGAGTTCCTGCTGGGGAGAAAGAGCGCATGGCCGGCGGGGAGGTACAGCCTCGTGGCTGGTTTTCTCGATTTCGGCGAATCGCTGGAGGAGTGCGTGCACCGGGAGGTGCTGGAGGAGACCGGCATCCTGATTCGCAATCTGCGGTACGTCGGGAGCCAGAACTGGCCGTTCCCGAGTCAGCTCATGGCCGGTTTCGTGGCGGACTATGCCGGCGGGGAGATTGTGGTGGACGGGGATGAGCTGGAAGATGCCCGTTGGTTCTGCAGAGATTCCATGCCGGAATCGTTACCGGGGAAGAGGAGCATAGCGCGCTGGATTATCGATACCTATGCTTTGGAATCTGTTTCCTGACCCACTCTTTGCGTTGCCACAAATGAAAAAGCCACCCGTTGCCGGGTGGCTTTTTCGTCTTTTTCAATCTAGTGCAACTTAATCGTCTTTGCGGTTATAACCAGGACGGTAGATCACGTTACGAACGACCGTGTTGGTGTTGCCCGCGTCATCCACGGCGGTCACGGTGATGGCATACAGCTTGGGAGTGGTGAAGGTGAGTCGCTGAGTGAATGCGCCATCGTCGACTACAGGGGTGTAGGTCTTGCCGTTCATGGTGACCTTGACGGTTACGTGATCGTTGTCAACCACCTTACCCTTGAGAACCAGAGACGGGTACTTGGTGGTGATGTCCTGGCTGGGGTAGGTTACCGCAAGCGAAAGGTTGCTGGTGGTTGCGGTGTAGGTTACCGTTCGCTTTACGGTGGTGGTGTTGCCGGCCAGGTCGGTGGCGTTGATGGTAATGGTGTTGACTCCTGCCACCAGGTAGACAGTGGTGCTGTAGGTAGTGCCGGATACGGAGGCGGATTGCAGTGCGCCGCCGTTGACACTGACACTGACCGTCGAGGTTTCGTTGATGGTGCCGTTCAAAGTGATGAACGACTGGCTGGTTGTGCTGTTGTCGGCCGGCGCGGAGACAGTCAGGACCGGTGCGGCCGGGTCAAAGGTTATGGTACGGGTATCGGTCTTCTGGGTGCCAGCATTGTCCGTGGCGATGACCGTAACGGTGTTGGCTCCGGCCTGGAGGGTCATGGCGTAGCTGAAGGAGCCATCGGCATTGACAGTGACAGGCTGGCCGTTGACGGTGACAGACTGGATTCCGGCTGTATCAATGGCGCTGCCGCTGATGTTCAGGGTGCCGTTGTTGGTGTACGTACCGTCAGCCAGGGCTGAAACGGTCAGGTTGAGACTCGCCTGGGCGACCGTGATGGTTACCGTGGCGCTCTTGGCTGCGGAGACGTTACCAGCCGCGTCCTTGGCCCAGGCGTAGAAGGTGTTGCTGCCGGCAACTGCGGTGACGCTGGTCGGTGCGGTAGCGGTCCAGCCGGTGGACGAAGCTGCAGGTGCGGTGGCACTCGTGGTGATCAGGTAACCGGTAACGGCCACGTTGTCAGTCGCGGTAAGGGAGCTGACCGGCACGGTGAGGCTGGTGGAAGTAGCCGGCAGGGTGAAGGCGCTCACGACGGGAGCGGTGGTGTCAGCAACCGGGGGCAGTGTTACGCTCACACTGGCGCTTTTGGCTGCGGAGATGTTACCAGCCGCATCCTTGGCCCAGGCGTAGAAGGTGTTGCTGCCGGCAACTGCGGTGACGCTGGTCGGTGCGGTGGCAGTCCAGCCGATGACAGATGCTGCCGGAGCGGTAGAGCTCGTGGTGATCAGGTAACCGGTGACTCCAACGTTGTCGGTGGCGGTAAGGGAGCTGACCGGCACGGTGAGGCTGGTGGAAGTGGCCGGCAGGGTGAAGGCGCTTACGACGGGTACGGTGGTGTCGGGGAGCGTCACGGTTACTGTGGCGCTCTTGGCGAGTGATACGTTACCTGCCGCATCCTTGGCCCAGGCATAGAAGGTGTTGCTGCCGGCAACTGCGGTGACGCTGGTCGGTGCGGTTGCGGTCCAGCCGGTGGCGGAAGCTGCCGGAGCGGTAGAGCTCGTGGTGATCAGGTAACCGGTAACAGCCACGTTGTCAGTCGCGGTAAGGGAGCTGACCGGCACGGTGAGGCTGGTGGAAGTGGCCGGCAGGGTGAAGGCGCTCACGACGGGAGCAGTGGTGTCGGGGAGCGTCACGGTTACTGTGGCGCTCTTGGCAGGGGATACGTTACCAGCCGCATCCTTGGCCCAGGCATAGAAGGTGTTGCTGCCGGCAACAGCGGTGACGCTGGTCGGTGCGGTAGCGGTCCAGCCGGTAGCGGATGCTGCCGGTGCGGTAGCGACCTTGTTGATCAGGTAACCGGTGACGGCCACGTTGTCGGTGGCGGTGAAGCTGCTGACCGGCACGGTCAGGCTGGTGGAAGTGGCCGGAAGGGTGAAGGCACTCACGACGGGAGCGGTGGTGTCGGGGAGCGTTACGGTTACTGTGGCGCTCTTGGCAGGGGATACGTTACCAGCCGCATCCTTGGCCCAGGCGTAGAAGATGTTGCTGCCGGCAACTGCGGTGACGCTGGTCGGTGCGGTAGCAGTCCAGCCGGTGGCGGAAGCTGCCGGAGCGGTGGCACTCGTGGTGATCAGGTAACCGGTTACGGCTACGTTGTCGGTGGCGGTGAAGGAGCTGACCGGCACGGTGAGGCTGGTGGCGGTGGCCGGCAGGGTGAAGGTGCCGACGACCGGAGCAGTGGTGTCAGCTGCGGCGACAACGGTGAAGGAATTGGTGCTCACGACTTCGTAGCCGTGCTCAGCGTTGTTCGGGTCTGGAGTCCAACCGGTGCCGAATGTGGCCCCTGAAGCATCATACTGGTTGCCGTACCACCCTACTTTCCAGGTATAGGTGCCCGGCGTGGTCGGCGCCTTCGCGGTCAACGTCACGGGATAGGTCGCATCCCAGCCCATGTCGCTTGCGTTACCGGTAGGCCTTGCCAAAACGACCATATTCTGGTCGTAGAGAATTGCCCCAATCCATCCGGTGCGATAGCCGCCGGTAATGGTCACGGTTACGGTCGCGCCAGGTGCATAGGACGTTGCGTCGGTGGCACCTTTCACGTTAATGCCCGTTTTCGTGCTCGATGCGTGGGTACCGTGGGCATGGCAACCATTACAGGTGGCGACTGCCGGTGCTGTATGACAGCCATCGCAGCCATAGCTGGTAAAGTATGATGATTGTGCCACTGCCTCCGTCTCTTGCAGCTGAGAAACTACCAGAGCAGATGCTCCCAGCGCCATGGCAAACAAGAAGTGCCCTGACGCTTTCCTGACATTCTTCATGATTACTCCTTTTGTTGTTTGTTCGGAACAATACGTTCCCACGTGCTGCTCTTCGTCGGTGAGCGGAAGTGATGATGGCTTCATTTCCTTCACGTTTCCTCCCTGTGCTTGGGGTTAGGCCCGGAGATGCTGCATACAAAAAAGCCGGGGCCGATATCGTGTGATATTTCGGCAACCCGGCTGTCTCTGTGAGACCCTGTAGGCTTTCCGCCCCACCCTCGCGAATGGTTTAGTATTATCGTGTACCACCTGCTGAATCATGCCGAGTATGCAACGATTGCAAACCGGCAGGATACTGACGCCTTTTTCAGGCGTGTGTTACCTGTTTTACCAAAAAGCTCCTTTTGAAAGCGGACACAAAAAAGCCGGGTCCGAATCTCTCGCGATTTTCGGCAACCCGGCTGTCTCTGTGAGACCCTGTAGGCTTTCCGCCCCACCCTCGCGGATGGTTAAGTATTATCGTGTATCACTATTGTTATTTTGCTGTAATTCCCGTGTAGTTACTTTATGCCTCATTCGGGCAAACAAAGTCAAAAAAAATCTTTCTAATATAATCCGAAGGTATCGCAACCGGGCAAACAGTGGTATTACTGGGGAGGGTAGCTAGAGAAAGACCGGTTAGAGACGTTCGCTAACCAAACAAAAGGAGATACCGCATGCAGATTATTCCCGTCATCTACCGCCTTGCCGTGGCCCTCTGGGTCGGCGGGGTCGCCATCTTCACCTTCGTCCTCACCCCGATCCTCTTCAAGACCCAGCCACGTGACCTGGCGGGAATGATCGTCGGGGTCCTTTTCCCCGGCTATTTCCGCTGGGGGCTCGCCTGCGGTTCCGTGGCGCTTGCGACCCTTTTGTTGATGCGGGGGAAGAACTTCACTGTCGCCCTTGCCCTCATCGTCCTGATGCTGGCAGCGACTGCCTTCCAGGCGTTCTACATCGAACCGAGGGCGGTCGAGATCAAGAAGGAGATCCCTTCGTTCGAAACGACCCCGAAAGATCATCCCAAACGGCAAGAGTTCGCCAGGCTCCATGGCATATCGGCGGTCTGCAATCTGGTGGTGTTCGGTGGCGGGGTGGTGCTGGTTGTGTTGCTGTAAGGAGGGTGCGTCGGGCTACCGATGGTTATCCGGCCTACCGGTTGTCCCCGATGTCGGTTGTGCCGCAGCGTAAGGCTAAGGGGCAGCAGGTGCCAGATTCCTTGGCTTTCTCCGTTTAGCTTTTTTCAGCGGCTTGGAAGCGCCCTGTTTTTTCCCTTCGGCTATCGCCCGGATGAGGGTCGGTTTCTCATCCGCGCTTTGTACCTGTTTTGCATACCGTTGAGGGACGTCGTTCAGGTCACTTACTACATGCAGAACGCCTCCCTGCTTCCAGAAGTAGATCTTTTGCGCACCGGGAGCGCCTGAAACCTGTGGCGTGGTTTCTTCGGGTGGTTGCGAAGGAGGGTCCGGTTGTGCTGTCGTTGCCGGTTGTTGAGGGATGGGGGCGTGCTGTAAGGATGGTACACGCGTGACTGGCGATGGTGCAGGGGTTGCCGGGGCGCTGTCCTCACCTTCACGAGCCATCGATCTGCCGGCAGCAGGTCTGAGAACCCTGGCGTCTGCAGTGACGGTGATGCAGATTGTACTGAAAAGTGCCACAAGTAGCCATTTTCTCATGATGTGGTACCTCTGAAGTGTCGGACAAATCCTGGATCTTCCTCTGTCTCTGCAGGAAGAAGTCCAGACAGCCATCCTTACCATGGTATAAAGGTTTTACGTGGATAGGATTTGTTATAATCCTTGCAGAAGGAGATGACAATGGAAATTCCTCCCTATCCTGATGCCCGCGATCTGACCCTGGCTGACAAGCCATTCCTCGACGGCATATTCTCCCTCCTCCAGCCACGGGTTTCCGAGTACACCTTTGCCAATCTCTATCTGTTCCGTGCCCCCCATGCTTATCGCCTGACCATGGTGGGGGATTCCCTCGTTGTGTTGGGACGGGGGTACGGGGCTGAAGAATATTTCCTCCCACCGCTCACCGGGAAGAAGGATTCCGCCGTGCATTTCCTGCTGAACAAGGGGCTTACTCTGGCGATGGCCGATGATGACTTCATCGAAACGTATCTGGCCGGAGAAGGGGTGGAGGTTGTGGAGGACCGGGATAATTTCGACTACCTCTATCTCCGTCAGGACCTGGCGGAACTCTCTGGCAATCGGTTTCACAAGAAGAAGAACCGGCTGAACTACTTTACCAACAGGCATGGATATACCGTGGAGCTCTACAGTGGGAACCATCTTGCAGGATCGGTGGCGCTTCTGGGTGAGTGGTTTAGGGTGCGGGAAAAGATGGAGAGCCCATCCATAACCCAAGAGGTTGCGGCGACCCGGGAAGCCCTGGAGCGGGCAGAAGACTTGGGGCTTTCAGGGGTTGTCGTAGTGGTGAAGGATGTGGTGAAAGCATTTGCGCTGGGTGAGCGGCTGAACAAAACGACCTCCGTCTGTCACTTTGAAAAGGCCGATCCGTTCCTGGATGGGGTCCCGCAGTTGGTGGACCGGGAGTTCAACCGGCTCCTCTTCACCGACTGCCGGTTCGTCAATCGGGAGCAGGACCTGGGGGAACCGGGATTGAGGAGCGCCAAGCTTTCCTATCATCCGGTGGAGCTCGTCAGGAAGTATCGCGTCAGGAAGAGAGGGGCAAAGGGGCTGAATCCGTGAGGGGGGAGTGCCCTGTGGAGCGAATGTGCCCGAGTACCGGCCGATGTAGGTGAAATTGAGCAAGGCCGGCCGAATGGCCGGCGCGAAATGAGCCGTACAGCGGCGGTACGAGGGTACTCTGAGCGGAATGGGGCACTCCTCCCTCACGGATCGTAAATGCCTGAGGGGGGGACTTGGCCGGTCAGAATCGGAGGCGCTCCCGCAGCTGCCGTTCCAGTTCCTCTCCGGCAGCGCTGAAATCCTCCAGTGAGAGGGTGAAATCTTCCTGCCAGTCCCGTGTCTTATAGTAAAGCCGGTCGTAGTAGCCGGTCATGAGCTCGGCCATGAACGGCTCCAGTTCCCACCTCTCCAGGTAGCCGGCGATTTCCGTGTATTTTTCTCCCCCGAGCCTCTTTCTGATCCGTTCAAGAGCCGTTGCCATCCCTTCCTTGTACTCGGGTCTGCCGTACTCGTCTATGAGCCGGCCGACCCGGGTTTCCAGGGATGCGTTACCCCAGACCAGAATACCCTCCCGCATCGCCTCGTACACGTTCCCCGGAAGAGAAATCCTGCCGATCCGCCGGCTCTCCCCTTCCAGAAGCAGGGGCATGCCCGGTGGGACCTGGCGAAGCTCATTCCAGAGAAGAGTCTCGAAATGCTTCTGGGTCAGGTCCTGGGTGAGCCCCAGTTCGCCGAAGGCGGAGCCCCGGTGGCTGGCAAGCCCCTCCAGATCGATAACCCGCCAGATATCAGTCCTCAGTCCAAGAAGAAAGGTGGTTTTGCCGATGCCGGTCATGCCGTGGAGCACGACGAGGGGGCCGGAAGGAACATAGGGGGTGAAGAAGGCGGTCACATGGTCGCGGAAGGCCCGGTAGCCACCGTGCAGCTGCACGGCACGGTGGCCGGTCAAGTCCAGGATGCTCGTGACGGTCTTGCTCCGGAGTCCTCCCCGCCAGCAGTAGACCAGGATGGGCCGGCCAGCAGCAGCTTCCGCTATTTCGGCAACCATCGCCGGGTAACGGTGGGCTGTCAACTCCAGCCCTCGGCGGCGGGCCTCATAGGGGCCGGTCTGCTTGTAGAGGGTCCCGATCTCAACCCTCTCCTCGTTGGAAAGGAGCGGCACGTTCATGGCACCGGGAATATGGTCCTCCGCAAACTCCAGCGGGGTGCGGACATCCACCACCAGGTGGCTGTCGAGCAGGGATTCGTGAAACGGTACGGTGTCGGGCAAGGGGAACCTCCGGAAACGGTCGGTGCATTATAGATGAGAGGAGGGAGCAATTGCAAGGGAGGCGGAGATATTCCCGAAGTTTAATGACTTATGTGGAGTGTGGGATACACTTAAACTTGAAAAATGCAGTTTCATGCAACGAACATGAGCCTGCGGGTTCGTTTAGCCTGGTTTTCTTTGCGCCTCTGCACGTCTGAATCAACAAATTTTATTGCCATGTAAGGCGAGGGTTCCATGCACCAGGTCTCTCTTCCCGAATTCTGCCGCCGGCTCCACATCGACCCGACAAACGGACTTTCCAGCCGGGAGGCCGCCCTGCGCCTGACGCAGGACGGCCCCAATACCCTTCGGCAACGGAAAAAAGAGCCGGAACTGATGAAATTCTTCCGCCAGCTTACTAATCTGTTCGCTCTTCTCCTCTGGGCAGGTGCGGCCTTTTCCTTCACGGCCGAATGGCTCCGCCCCGGCGAGGGGAACATCTTCATCGGAGTGGCGCTGGTGGGGGTGGTGGTGCTGAACGGGGTTTTCAGTTACTACCAGCAGCACAAGGCCGAGCGGATCATGGCCGGCTTCCGTGACATGCTTCCCCGGATGGCTCGGGTGTTACGTGACGGGAGCCTTTCGGAAATACCCGCCGCCCAGCTGGTACGGGGGGATGTGATTCTCCTTGAGGAGGGGGAGCATGTCCCGGCGGACGCCCGCCTGGTTGAGGTGGCGGGGCTGAAGGTGGATAATTCCTCCCTGACCGGCGAGTCGGAGCCCCAACTCCGTACCACCTATCCCACCGACAAGCGTCTGCTGGAGAGCCGCAACGTGGTCTTTTCCGGCACGACGGTCCAGGCGGGGGAGGGGAAGGGGATTGTCTTCGCCACCGCCATGAAGACCCAGATCGGCCGCACCGCCGACCTTACTCAGTCGGTGGCGGTACAGGAAATACCCATTCGCCGGGAGATCCTCCACTTTACCCGGATCATCTCCGCCATCGCCGTCGTCATGGGGGTGGTGGTCTTTCTCGTCAGTTTCTTTATCCTCGACAATCCCCTTCCTGCCAAGCTTATCTTCGCCATCGGCATCATCGTTGCCAATGTCCCGGAGGGGCTCCTTCCGACGGTGACCCTCTGTCTCTCCCTGGCGGCGCGGCGTATGGCTGACAACCAGGCGCTCGTCAAGAACCTGGAGTCGGTGGAGACACTCGGCTGCACCACCGTCATCTGCACCGACAAGACCGGCACCCTGACCATGAACCGGATGGCGGTAACGCGGCTTTTTCTCAACGAGTGCATCCACAGCGAGGCTGACAGATCCTTCGAGCGGGAAGAGCTGGAAAAACTGCTGATGGTGGCGACCCTCTGCAATAACGCCCATGTGAAGGGGGGTGGTTCCTTTATTGGCGATCCGACGGAGGTGGCCCTGTTGCAGTTTGTGGCCCGGTTCCACGACGTGGGTGAGGTGCAAGCCGCTGCACCGCGCTTGTTCGAAGAACCGTTTACCGGCAAAACCAAGCTGATGGTGACCGTCAACCGGGTGGAGGGGAGCCAGATGGCGTGCCTCAAGGGGGCCCCTGACATTGCCATCGGCCTCTGCGACGCCATCCTCATCGACGGAACGCCGGTTCCTCTTACCGATGTGCACCGGCAGGCCTATCTTGCCGCCTACGAGGAACTGGCCCGCAAGGGTGAGCGGATTCTCCTCCTTGCCTGGCGAGAAGTGGAACCCCGTGAGGTTTGGCACGAGGATGACCTGCCGTCGTCGGGATATGTCTTCATCGGGCTCATCGGGATGCTCGACCCGCCGCGCCCCGAAGTGCCGGAGGCGGTGAAGGCGATCCGCTCTGCCGGGGTCAGGATAGTGATGGTGACCGGCGACTACCAGACCACTGCCGAGGCCATCGGCCGGATGGTGGGGATCGTCACCGATGATCAACCGGCCGTTATCACCGGCGAGCAGCTCCGCACCATGGGAGACGCCATGTTGGAGTGGGAGATGGAGCAGGAGGAGGTCATCTTCGCCCGCACCTCGCCAGAGCAGAAGCTTCGCATCGTTCAGGCCCTGCAGCGACGGGGCGACGTGGTGGCCGTGACCGGTGACGGGGTGAACGACGCCCCTGCCCTGAAACAGGCCGATATCGGCGTCGCCATGGGGCTATCCGGCACCGACGTGGCCCGGGAAGGGGCTGACATGGTGCTTCTGGACGACAATTTTGCAACCCTCCTCCCCGCCATCCGGGAGGGACGGACCATCTTCGACAACCTGAAGAAATCCATCGCCTACACCGTCACCCACGCGGTCCCCGAGGTGGCCCCCTACCTTGCCTTTCTCCTTCTCGGTCTACCTCTGCCGCTCACGGTCATGCTCATCCTCTCCATCGACCTGGGGACCGACATGATACCCGCCATCTCGCTCGGTATGGAACGTGCGGAGCAGGACATCATGCAGATTCCGCCCCGCTCCCGCAAGGAGCGGCTGGTGAACCGTCGCCTCCTCTTCACCTCCTATGCCCTGCACGGTGTAATCGAAGCGGCTGCGGGCTTCTATGCCTACTTTACCATCCTTCATGCCGGTGGTTGGCGCTGGGGAGATGCACTGGTCCCGGGCGATCCCCTCCACCTGAAAGGGGTATCAGCCTTCTTTGCCGCCATCGTAGTCTGCCAGGTTGCCAATGCCTTCATGGCAAAGACCCACCGCCAGTCTCTCTTCCGTCAGGGGGTACTGTCCAACCGCTGGCTCCTCGTCGGCATCGTCATCGAACTGGTTCTGGCCGCCTCCATCATTGGTCTGGAGCCGCTCCACACCCTGTTCGGCAATGCCGGCCTGACTGCGGGCGAGTTTTTCCTTGCCTGGCCCTTTGCCGTCGGGATGATCCTGCTGGACGAACTGCGCCGGTGGCTCATTCGCCGGAACGTCAAATGGGTCATCGACCTGACGGGGAGTTAACCCCCTGAACGCGCATTCACCCTTGATTTTTAAGGGTTAAAGTGCTATAAGGTAAAGCGTTTTTTTGTTATCCGAAAAATTTTCACTAATACTGAAAAAGGAGTGTGCAATGGCAGATTTCGACAAGGCCCTGGCGGTAGGACGTCCCGCCAACATCCAGAGGCTCTTCCCCAATTCCAAGGCCCTCATCGTCAGCGGCAAGGTGATCGACCGGGCCATGCTCGCCAAGGGTAACGCCCTCGCACTGGCCGCCAACGGCCGCAACTACTTCGTCATCAGGGGGGTGCTGAAGGCAGCCCAGCGGGCGAATGCGGCGGTGATCATCGAGATCGCCAAATCGGAAGGTGGGCAGAAATCCTACTGCGCAGTGAACTACTGGAATATGGCCCGCATCGTCGATGCCATCTGCAACGAGCTTTCCATAACCGTGCCGGTTGCGATCCACGCCGACCACTACGGCATCAAGAACGACAAGGACCTGGCCGCCGCCAAGGTGGAAGTGCCGACCATGTTCGAGGCGGGGATCACCTCCATCGCCATCGACGCCTCCCATCTCCCCGACGACGAGAACCTGCTGGCCAATCTCGCCCTCAACCCATTCATCCCCGCCTGGGCCGGTCTGGAGACCGAAGTGGGCGAGATCAAGGGGAACCAGGGACTTTCAACTGTGGAAGAGGCGAAATTTCTCATCCAGGGGCTGAACGCCAACGGCATCTTCCCCGACTGGATTGCCCTCAACAACGGTACCACCCATGGTCTCGAAGCCTCCGACGCCGGTATCCAGGTCGGACTCACCGCCGATATCCACAAGGCCCTCACCCCCTACAAGGTGAGTGGCGCCCAGCACGGCACCTCCGGCAACAGCTCGGAGCGGCTGCGGGAGATTGCCGCCAAGACCAGGACCACCAAGGCGAATGTCGCCACCGCCCTGCAGATGATCTCCTGGGGGGTGGAAGTGAACGACTACGGCAATGCCCAGCTCGATGCCAACGGCAACTTCATCAAGCTGAAGGGTGAGGGGATGACTGAGGAGCTGTGGGCCGAGATGGTCGCTCTTGCCGAGTCCAAAGGGTGGAAGAAGGGGGATTACAAGAACTTGAACCTCCTCTTCGAGAACAAGCTGCTGGCGCAGCCTGAAGCAATCCGGGAGCGGATGGCGAAGCGGGTGGAGGATTTTGCCTACAAGATGATCACCGAGGTGTTCAACTCGAAGGATACCGCACCCTTGGCCGTGGAGGCTATTCTCAAGGCCAATTCTGCCGACGTTGGACCCAAGGGGAGCCAGATCGAGGACCCGGCCCACTGGACCGAGAGCCAGATCAGGGAACGGGCGAAGAGCCTGGCAGGTGACAAGGGCGCGTCGGGGAACTTCGACGACTAGACCGGGTCGCGTTAATCGACATGCCTGGAAGAGAAGCATTGGCTATCGTAGGGGCGGGTTTCAAACCCGCCCCTTTCTTCTATGTATAAGGGTGAATTGAGAGCTGGCGGAGTTTCGTCCGTTGCGGTCGTCCCTCGCTGCGGACCTTGACCGGCCTCAGTCCTAACGGGCACAGTACCGTTTACCACACACATCATTAACATTATACTTCTGGCGAGTGTCCGCTACCGCTCGGTTTCTTCCCTCCACTCCCGAAACTCCGTCAGCACTCCTCCGTTTTCCCAGTTGACGGGATGGCAGGAGGTGATTAGAGTGGCATTGTCATTTGCTTAGGCCAGACAGAATTTTCCATTACAGGCTGGTATCCCATGAACGACTCACCACAAACCACCGGGCCGTCCCGGAGCTCTTTCATCTATGCCGGCATCGTCGTCGGCATCCTCGTCAGCATCTGGTACATTCATAAAAACCATACAATCGGAACCATTGCTGGCGGAACGGTTGTTCCGGATCCGGTCTGGACCCAGTTCGTCAACGTGTCACTTATAATGTTCGCCGCCGTCTTCCAGTTCAGTCTCCTCCACAAGCTGGTCGCCTGGGTTGCGAAGCTTGTGAAGGGGAAAAGGGACGCCTGACTGCCATGGAATCCGCCGACCTGACCCGCCTGCGCGACTGGTTTGACCGTTACTGCCGGACCTTTTATGTTGACGATGCGGAAGCCCAGCGGAACATCGTCCTCAAGGAGGAGCATACCCACCGGGTCTGTGTCAACATGGAGCTGCTGGTGGAGAGCCTTGGCCTGGAGGAGGAGAGCCGGCAGCTGGCAATGACCGTCGCCCTGTTCCACGATGTGGGACGGTTCGAACAGTACCGCCGCTATGGCACTTTCAAGGATGTCGATTCGGAGAACCATGCTGCCCTGGGGGCACGGGTCCTTACTGAAGAACGGGTGCTGGACGGCCTTCCTGCCGCGGATCAACCGATCATCATCCGCGCGGTTGCCCTTCACAACGCCTTTGCCCTCCCCGCTGATCTGGATGGGGCGTCCGACCTCCTCCTGCGCCTCATCCGCGATGCGGACAAGCTGGACATCTGGCGGGTTTTCCTCAACTACTACCGGGCACCTGCGGAAGAGCGGGCGTCGGCCGTCTCCCTGGGCTTTGCTGACCGCCCTGACTGCTCGCCCGATGTGCTGGCCTGCCTGGGGGAGGGGAAAATGGTGAACTTGAGCCAACTTGCCACCCTCAACGACTTCAAGCTCCTTCAGCTCTCCTGGGTATACGACCTGAACTTCCCCGCGTCGTTCCGGCTGGCTTGGGAGCAAGGGTACCTGGCGGGCATCGCCGCCACTCTTCCTTCTGTTCCCGAAGTGCAGGAAGTGGTGCTGGCGGTGCTGGCGGAACTGGAGCGTCGGGCAACCATGTATTGACCCAGATATTTGGGGACTCTGAGCAGAACGGGGAGCTTATCCCCCCACAAGGTTGACAGGGGAGATAACAACAATTAATTACGGTAAATCCCGAAAAAATGCTACACTGGCTCCCGATGAATGAAACCTCACAACCCATGGAGAACTTTGAACAATGAAAAGAAAGACAGGACAACTCTTTGCAATGACAATCGCAGTACTGTTTCTCAGTTTGAGCGTCATGGAGATGGATGCGTCGGCCCGGGCCGGTGGCGGACGGTCCTTCGGGAGTCGCGGCTCCCGAAGCTATTCAACACCTGCAAGCCCATACAACCAACCATCTCCGTCACGGCAGGTTGCACCTACGACACAGCCCACGACTCCTCCTCCCTATCAGCAGCCACAGCCTGCTGGCGGCGGTTTTCTGCGCAGCATGGCAGGCGGTCTGGCCGGTGGTATGCTTGGTGGCATGCTGTTCCGCAGCCTCGGTTTCGGCAGTGGAGGTGGCATGGGGGGAAGCGGTTTCGGCCTGTTCGAGATCCTGCTCCTGGCTGGTATCGGCTATTTTATTTTCAGGATGGTGAAGAGGAGACGGGAAGCTGCCGAGATAGGCACTTCCAACTACAATCAGACTTCCTACGGGCAGGGTGGATACCAGCAGCCGGTGCAGGCCATAACCCCTGGCCAGGAACCTGAACCGGCTGACGTGGCGGCAGGGTTGGCCCACATCCGCCAGATGGACCTGTCCTTCGACGAGAACCGCTTCAACGACAACGTCATGGACATTTTCTTCAAGATCCAGGGTGCCTGGATGAACCGTGACCTGGCGCCGGTGACGAGCCTTTTCACCGACGAGATGCGACGGATCTTCCAGGAAGATATCGACAAGCTTCTGAGCAGCAAGAAGGTGAACCGCTTGGAGAACATTGCCGTCCGGAGTGTGGATGTTGTGGAAGCATGGCAGGAGTCAGGGCAGGATTTCATCACTGCCTTGATCTACGCCAACCTCCTCGACTACACCACCGACGATACTACTGGTCAGGTGGTAGCGGGAAGCAAGACTGATCCGGTGAAATTCGAGGAATACTGGACGTTTACGAGACCGGTGGGGAACAACCCCTGGAAGCTGTCGGGCATCGACCAGAAGTAGCTTAGAACCACGGCTTTTCCGCAATCTCGGCGTTGGGCTGCGAATTTGGTTGTGCGACGTAGCGCTGCTACGTCTCCGCCCAAATCCTTGCCCGCCTTGACCTTGCGAAAAATCCACGGTTCTATTTAAACGTAAAGATATTTGCACAACTGTCAGGCTTTAATACAAAGAAGGGCAGGCGATGAGCCTGCCCTTCTTTATTGGGGTTGGTAGTTCTTGCCGGTCCCTGGTCCCTGATTATTCAGCACCCGGTTCCCGCTCCTCCAGTTGTCCCGTCTGGCGGAGCGCCTCGTAGAGGACGATCCCCGCGGCGGTGGAGAGGTTGAGACTCCGGACCGGCCCTGTTATGGGGATCCGGACGCTTGTTTCGGGATTGGCGTCGATGAGGGAATCGGGGAGCCCCTTGGTCTCCTTGCCGAAGACGAGGAAATCACCCGCCTCATACCGGAAGGCTACATGCGGCCGGGCCGCCTTCTTGCTGGTGTAGATGAACCGTGACGAGGGATGGGCTGCCTGGAGGGAGGTAAGGTCAGGCCAGTAGTGAATCTCAACCGCAGACCAGTAGTCGAGGCCAGCCCGCTTCAGCTGCCGGTCGTCGGTGGAGAAGCCGAGTTTTCCCACCAGGTGCAGGACCGTGCGGGTGGCGCCGCAGAGCCGGGCGATGTTGCCGGTATTGGGAGGAATCTCCGGCTCCACGAGGACAATATGAAAGGGTGTGTAAGGTTTCATGGAGGGGCTCACAGCAAGTAATTATCTTTTTGCGCTTCAGGTGGGTTTCCCGTTCTGCTCAGGGTTCCCTCGCTCCGCCGCTGTATGGCTCATTTCGCGCCGGCCGATTGGCCGGCTCTGCTCAATTTTGCCTACATCGGCTGGCACTCGGGCACATTCGCTCCACGGGATACCCCCTCGCGGATTCGACAAATGTATACCATGAATCGGGGCGGCCGGTCTTGCAATTTTTCGCCGGCGGGGATATTATACTTTTTTCTTTCAGGTCGACAATGTGCCTGTTTCATGGCGCACATTTCCAAATCCAATTATTCCAAGGAGCGGCAATGAAGGTTATCGTTACCGATGAAGTGGCCCAGGAAGGGCTTGAACTGCTGAAACAGGATCCCCGGGTCGAGATGGATGTCCGACTCGGTCTCAAGAAGGAAGAACTGCTCAACCTCATTGGTGGCTACGATGTCATCATTACCCGGAGCGGTACCACCGTCGACAAGGATGTATTGGATGCAGGAAAGAAATTGAAAATGGTGGCCCGGGCCGGGGTCGGTATTGACAACGTGGATGTCGACTACGCCAGTTCCCGCGGGGTGATCGTGGTGAACGCCCCTTTCGGCAACACCAACAGTGCCGCCGAGCATGCCATGGCGCTCCTCCTTGCCTTTTGCCGCAACATCACCAAGGCCAACGCCAGCCTTAAAAGTGGCGAATGGAAGCGCGCTCCTTTCACCGGTGTCGAACTGAGAGGGAAGACCGCCGGCGTCATCGGCCTCGGCAAGGTGGGGGGCCGTGTCGCCACGCGCCTCAAGGCATTCGAGTGCGACGTGCTCGCCTGCGACCCGTACATCGCCGTCAAACGTGCCCACGACCTTGGAGTGAAGCTCGTCTCCCACGACGAGATCTACAAGAACTGCGACATTATTACCGTCCACACCCCCCTGAACGACGAGACCCGCAACATGATCGGCGAGCGGGAACTGGCGATGATGAAGCATGGCGTCATTCTTGTCAACGCGGCCCGGGGCGGCATCATCAACGAGGCGGCCCTGTTGAGCGCTCTGAAGAGCGGCAAGGTTTCCGGTGCGGCGGTGGACGTCTGGAGCGAGGAACCGCCGAAGACGGATATCCTGAAGGAATTGATTTCCCAGGAAAAACTGGTGGTCACCCCGCACCTGGGTGCCAACACCGTCGAGGCCCAGATCAACGTGGCGGTGGATGTCTCCAAGGAGATCCTCAACTACCTGGACGAGATGCCGCTGGAGAACGCGGTCAACATCCCCCGCTTCGACATGGCACTCATGGACCAGATGCGGCCGTTCCTCAACCTGATGAGCGTCATGTGCGACCTGGGAATTCAGCTGGTGGACAGCAACCTGTCCAAGGTTACCTTCGGCTACGCCGGTAACATCGCCCACTACGACTGTACCCCCCTTTCGGTCTGCGGCCTGTCGGCGCTCCTCAATCGAAGGGTAGACCAGGACGTAAACATGGTCAACGCCACGCTCATTGCCGAACAGATGGGTATTGCCATCGAAGAGACCAAATCGACACAGACCGACGCCTTCTCGAATCTGATCACCCTGGTGATCGAAGGGGAGGGGGGCAAGCGGAAAGTTATCTCCGGCACCCTGTTCGAAGGAGCACCACGCATCGTCAGGCTGCGGGATTACGCCATGGACTTCGCCCCCTCGGAGTATATGCTGCTCCTGAACTACGAGGACCGCCCCGGCATGATCGGCCGGATCGGAACCATCATGGGCGAGCACGACATCAACATCGCCTCCATGAACCTGGGGCGGCGGGAGAAAAAGGGGGAGGCGATGGTCATCCTCTCCCTCGACTCGGCGGTTCCTCCGGCGGTGGTGGAAAAACTCCGCGAAGCTGCCGACGCCACCTACGTCAAGGCCCTTCACATGCCGACCGCCAAGTGCGATCGCGGCTGCGGTTGCGGAATATAGACTTTTACAGGCCAAGGGAGGCGTCATGGCTCGATTTGTGATGAAAGGCGTCCGCCTGGCGTCGGTACTGGCAGGACTGCTTTTTGCCGCGGGATGTGCGACTACCGACCAGAGTGTTAATATGCTGTATCAGCCTGTCATCAGCGGAAGCAGGGGCACAGGTGATATTGTGCTTGCTGTCCGCGAAGGGACGTCACGTGCCGGCCACAACCCTGCGCTACGCTGGGTGATAGGTTCGATTGCCTCATCGGATGGGGAAAAGACCGGGGAGATAGTTGCCGCTAATTCTCCCGGCGATATGATGCTCGACGCCCTCCAACAGGAACTGACTGCGGCCGGCTATACGGTGAGCGTGGCTGATGCCTTGCCGCCCGGGGTCTCCCGGGGGGTAGATGTAACCAAGATCACGGTAGAACTTCAGGAAACTCCAACGCTCCTGAAACTTGCGGCAAAATGTCATGTGAAGATGACGGCCGACCTCGTGAAAAACGGGAATGTGGTTGACAAAGTTTCATTTGAATCCCGTTATGCTGATGTTGCTATCAAGGACCGGGATCTGCTTCTCCCCGCAGTTCTGCAGAAAGGGTTGCAGAATGTCATGAAGCAGGCCGTGCCCGCAATCATCACATCGCTCGGGAAGTAGCGACGAAATGCACGGCAGCGTTCAGTCGCAGTTAAAAAAAAGCCCCGTCAAATCTGGCGGGGCTTTTTTTAAGTTGGGTTTCTCTTTTCAAAAAGAAACGATAGTTTCCTTCATTCATTGCCCTGGCGCGATTCTCTGCATTTCTGACGACAGCCTGTTTATTTTCCTGAGTTTTCTCTCTGCTTCCCGCTGCCTGCGGTCAGCCTGCTCGGGAGTTTCCCCTTCTCGTGGGGTTGTCAACTCGCTGTGCAGGCTCTGCAAGCGTTGCATCTCCCTCTCCATCGATCCCCGCCGTTCGGCAGAAGCGACAGGTTGGGAAGCATTTTCAAAGTTGGTGACAGGCCTTGCCGCTGCGGAAGGTGCCCCGCTTTCCTGGTCGGCTCCGGTCACTACCCTGGCGGGAGCTCTGTCTTCCCGGGAAACATCGGCCTTCGGGGTTCCGATCGATTCAACATAGTAGTGGTCCGGATATTCGATGATTATCGTTTCCGCTGCTGTGGCTGTGACGGCCGAAAAAAAGACGGCACAGAGGATTGCTACTTTCATTGGTGACCCCGTTCTCTAATAGGAAACGATGTCCGCCGTCCTGGTTTCTCCCTGCTGTATTGTAATGGGCGTCGGGTAACCGATGCCCATGATCGGAGCAGAACAATACCCGGAACAGCCAGGGTTGGTGTCCCAGTTGGAAAAAGTGCTGAGATAATAGGTGCCGGGATTTCTCAAAACAATCGTGTACCTGCCGTTGGAGTCTGTGGGTTGCAGGGCCAGGAACTTTACCGGGCCGCATTGGTTGATAGCACCTTCAGAATATGTATGACATGGTTCCGTCTGCGCCCTTACATAACGACCTGTCAGCGGTGCCCCACTTGAATTTTTAATGGTGCCGGTAATGGTAATGGTCGATCCGAAAGGAGTGGCGTATTTGGTGCCGAGATCCAGAGTGCTGCCGGCCGTAATCGTAATGGGGCTTGTCTGGTACCAGGTGAGATCTCCCTCATCCGGAGGTCCGTACGGTCTTGAGGAACCCCCGATGACTTTTCTCTGCAGAATGCGGATGAAATATTTCCCCGCCGGAACAGCAACAGTAGCGCTGCCGTCACTAAGATTTGAAGGTCTGAGGATATAATCTGCCTTGGAAAAAAACTTTTCCATAGGAGGGGATTTTGCTGCATCACGAAGATAAACGTATCCATAGGACAGATTCGTTTCAACCCCGGTAGTGGGGTCCTTGTATTTGAAGGCATATTTCAGCGTGCCGTTGGCGGCTTCTGCCAGTCCTGCGGAGAACATGGTCAAGAGCACACATAGTGACAGAACAGCCCAAGGTTTCGTCTTCATCGTTGTTCCCCCTTACCCGCGATTATTCTCGCCTTAAATGCCATCCCCTTCACCACTTTCCGGCTGCCGGGAAATTGCCGCATACCCGGAATCCGAAACATCTCCTTCCCAATGACCTGCGTCAGGGATGCACACTGACGACCATGTCAACCGTCTTGACATCCCGTATCTTTACCGTTACGGGATTTGCCGGTGCGGCCGTGTACTCGCAACGGTTGCCGGTATAGGGCAGGTAGTCGGCGGTAATGCAGGGAGAGGTATAGAGATAATAGGTTCCGGGATCTTTTATCTGCAGCGTGTAGGTGCCGTTGGCGTCGGTGGGTTGCAGTGCCAGGAGTTTGACCGGACCACACTGGTTGATATCGTAATTATAGCCATCGTCCCTGCACGGTTCGGTTTGTGCCCGTACGTAACGGCCTGCGACGGGGGCACCGGTCTGGGATTTGACAGTGCCGGTAATGGTGATCGGAGCTGCAGCGAACGGATACGCGTAAAGCGTGCCGAGGTCAAGCGTGCTGCCGGCCGTGATTGTAATGGGGGCCGTTTGCATCCAGGTATAATCACCTGCTTCAGGCGGACCATAAGCCTTTACGGCCCCTTTTCTCTGGGTGATGCGGATGTACCAGGTTCCTGCAGGTACATTAGGGTCCGAATACGTGCCGTTACCAAAAGAAGCCATATTGACGTAATCCGCCTTGGTAAAATACTTTTCCATGGGGGGCGGTTTGGTTGCATCGTGGAGGTAAACGTACCCGCGGGTAAGGTTCGTTTCAACCCCGGTGGTGGGGTCCTTGTACTTCAAGGTATATTTGAGCGTGCCATTGGCTGCTTCCGCCAGGCCGACGGTAAGCATGAGTACCATCACGCATGACGAAACGAGAGTAGCCCATTGTTTTGTCTTCATCAGTAATGCCCCCTCGTACGGGCGAGTCATTCAGAACTCGTTGTACGTACACAGACTGGTTATGTTCTATTTATTATGTCCGGTTGCCGGAAACGCAAAATGCGCGGTGTTATGGTGTGATGCGATGGTTAGCGGTTGTTGCCCCAAGGTGCGTGCGCCCAGCCATGATGGAGGCACCGGGTACAAAGGCGTGCGCCTGTACCCGGTGCCACGCAAGTCTCTCAACAGGGATGAACAGTGGCACTGCCGACAACCTTTGGAGCAACGTATTTAGCCTTTTTCATCGGGTTCTCCTTTCTCTCCACCATGGAGTGAATGGTCCTCAAAAAGGACAGCCTTTTCCCCATCACTAACTACTCCGACCAGAGCGAAATTTTGCCTCATGTACTTAACTCTGTTCGGATTGTATACAATTTGAAATTTTAATAATTTATGACCAATTGTCAAATGTTTTTTTGGTGTTTTTTAGAATTTATGCTTAAAAATCAGCTATTTAATTGCATAGTACTATTTCATGTTCCAGTAATTTATTGACTGCTGCCAAATGCAGCATAAAAATATTTTGCCTGGCCTTCGCGGAGGGAGTGACACTATTCTTGACAACCGTGATTAGCTTGGTTCATTTCAAAGCATTATTGGAAGGGGGAAGACAATCCAATGGACTACCAGGTAGGAACTCCAGGCCGCATTATGATGGCTCGGTTCAATCAAGGCGAGGACGTCCTGGCCGGTGCGAAGAGATCGCCCGCAGGGAGAATCTCCGTGCCGCCGCCTTTCATATTATCCGTTTTTCTTGTTAGTTAATCCCTCAAGCATCTGATGCAACTCAGCTATGACAATGTTCTGTGCATCAAGATTATCCAGAATTGCTTTGATTTCGTTCTCTGCCTTCAGATTGATTTCGTAATCAATGTGCGCTTCGATGCGGTCACGATCAGCCTTGCGGTTTTGACTCATCATGATCATGGGGGCTGTATAAGCGGCCTGCAGTGACAGGACAAGATTCATCAGGATGAACGGGTACGGGTCCCAATGCTGAATCCAGGCAGTGACATTCAGTGTTGCCCAAATGGTGAGAAGTAGTGACTGGCCTATGATGAACTTCCACGATCCCACTTTGTCGGCGATCCAGTCTGAAGCTCTTTGCCCAACCGTAAGCTGTTCCTTGACAACCTCGTTGGCATTTTTTATCGCGCCGTGTTCATGCCGGTAGGCTGGTGGGAGTGTGGGACGGGCCATAGAATTCTCCTTATCTGATATGACTTGGCAATATATATCTGTTTTTGTCAAACGCGGTGAAAGACCCCACCGGTTTTTTTGAGAGAGCCCTAGGCTTCCCTCTCCCTGGGTGTGTTTGTTCAGGTAGCTTGCAAATAGACTTCCTCGAAAGGTTGCACGACGACAAAGCCGGACCCCTGGAACTTCATCTGCAGCGACTCCCCGCTTCCCCGGCCGATGAAGGTTTTCAGCGAGGTGTCGGTCTTGAACTCCGGCTTGAGACTTCCGGACCATGCCACGGTCGCGTTGGGGTCGGTGAAGACCGGTCGGTTCGGTCCGACCTGCAGGGTGAGGGGATCGTGATGGGTGGTGATGGCAATCAAGCCTTTACCGGTCAACTTGACGTTGAAAAGCCCCCCCGCCAGCACGCCGGCCAGGGACTTCATCATGGTGATTTCCGAGGTGATGCTGCTCTCGAAGGCGAGCAGGTCATTGCCGTTGACAAAAAGCGATTCTCCCTGCAACTGGATGATGGAAATCTTCTTGCCGCTATCGGCAAGGTAGAGCGCTCCTTTCCCTTCCGCCTTGGTCAATTTCGCTCCCTCCCCGCTTACCGTTTTCTTCAGCAGATTGCCGAGACCGCTGTCGAGGACACCTTCCCGGGTGAACCTGATCGTTCCGTTATAGGCGACCATGGAGCCCATTTTTGTCCAGACCATTCCGTCGAGATTTATCTCCAGCATCTGGGGGCTTTCCAGTTCAAAGAGCCCTTCCTTGCGGTCTTTTTGCGCGGATTTCCTGACGAATTCTGCCAGGGAGTAACGATTCGGCAGCTGAGAAGCGGCCTCCCGTGATGCTGGTGCCGGTTCGGCACTGGTGGGTTGAAGCTGCGGAATGGTGATGGCCCCTTGACACTTGGGGCACTTGCCGGACTTGCCAGCGAACGTGTCGGGGACTTCCTGGGAAAATCCGCAGTGATTGCAGGTGAACAGCATGGGAGACTCCTTTTCAAGTATCATTAATGTAGCTGGTCTGATTGGTTGTCGTCGACAATATTGTTAGTACCGCGCAGTCCCCCTCAACCCTTGGTCACTAATACATCGGGACATTTTCCCCGGTGGCTCGTAGCAGTTTCTTTACGAATTGGTTTTTTACCACGGCATCACCCGGTTCTGGCACATCCACCCCTTTGCCCATCATGGCGCGCTTCATTTCCAAGAGATCAGCGCCACCTCCGAACTTTTTAACCAGCTCCTCCAGTTCCTGCTTGCTGGCGGTCAGGGGAAACAGGCGCTTTAGCGGCGACCGCCGTTCCGTGCCCATATCCTGATAGATCATCCAGAGTTCCTTCACATCCGATATCTCTCCGTGATTCAGCTTGCTGTGACGGTTCAGCGGGTCGAGCCGCACCATGCGAAGGGCGATATCATCCATTTCCGCCTGATTAAGGAAGGCGTCGTTGCGTAGCCCGTAGGCAGCCTTCCAGGCATCGAGATACTGGGGGTCAAGATCGGAGGCCCGGCGGAAATAGGTATAGGCCTCAGCTTTGCGCCCCTGTGCTTCGCGCAGTTGCCCGAGCAGGTAGTGAACCTGAGGTTTATTCGGCGACGCCTTGGCGACGCCCGTCAAAACCTCCTCGGCAACGCTGACGCTTTGCTGGTGGGTGAAGACACCCTCGCAGCCGAAGCAGAAATGGGCCACCTGCCCGAACTGTTCCGGCATCCGCTCGAAGGCTATCTCATAATGCTTTTTTGCACCGGTCAAGTCACCAATTGAGGCGAGCCTTTCGGCAAGCCGCCACTGAACGCAGTAAGCGTCGGCAAACAGTTCAGAAGCCTGTTCATAGACACCCAGGCTTCTGCGCAGCAGACCGGCCTCGGTCAATTTGTCGCCCTTCTCTGCCAGCCTCACCGACTGGACCACCCGCTCAAAGAACGCTGCATCATCCAGTTTTCCCTTTGCTTTGAGGATCTCGCCCAGTACGGCATAAGCGCGAACCCGGTCACCAATCGGCTGTTCACCGTCGGTTGGGTCGATCTTCAGCGCTTGACGCACAACGGATTCTGCCTCGTCAAGCTTGCCTTCCTTTTTCAGCAGTACCGCCTTCCAAATCAGAGGGCGTTCCTCGAAACGATCCTGGAGTTGCAACCGTTCAAGCCATGGGATGAGCGAAGAACCGAGTATATCAGTCAGTGTCTGGTAGGCAGCGTCATCACCCGGTTTGTCGTACAGGTACCACTTGAGAATTTCAACGGACTCAGCATCGCGTCCGCTATTGTGCAGTGCCCTTGCAATAATCGGAGCTGGAGATGGCGTGTTGTCGTTGATATCCATCAGATCGGTGGCGCCCCACCAACGTGACTTTTCCAGCAGGGTTAGGGTGTCGTCAAAACGTCCCGCCTTGTCATAAATCTGGGTCAGACGAATTAATTGGCCTGTTATGGCACCACTGGACAGGGCGATATCCCTGGCGATCTGGTTGTTGCTTATCTCCGGTGACTTCAGCGTTGTCATAATAAGGGCAATGGCAACCTGTTCGGCCTTTGCCAACTGGCCGTCATCGATATACCCGTTAATCAGTTCGTCCAGTGCCTGACGTACCTCCCAGCCGGTCGCGTCGGTCATACCAAGTTGTACATTCCCGCCGTTCAGCAGACTCATGATCCCGGTATTTCCCTCTTCCATCAGCTCTTTGCGTGAAAGAAGTCTGCCGAGGGTGAGCAGGCGCGGTGCCATCCGGAGTTTAATTTTAGCGACTGAAAGGCGGGCCTGTGGGGTCTCCTTACTGTCATCGGCCTTCAGTAATGCCTGCAATAGCGCCACAGCATCATCAGTACGATCCATAGCCAGCAGCAGCTCCACTTTGCGGGATTGCACAGTTAGCCGTGTTTCGAGACTAGGATTCGGCTGACCGGTTGCGGCATCAAGAATAGCAACCAGTTTGGCCGCATCGTCGTTATTGATGGCGATCAAGCCACACTGTTTCCATAACGGTAGCTCCGGCCGGTCCGTCAGTACTGCCTGGCACCACTGATTCAGTTCTTGTGCATGACGGTTTTTATCGAAAGAATGCCAACGCTTTTCGAATTCTGACGCATTGAATTCTTCCGCCTCCATCCGTTTGCTCAGTGCCACAGCGTCATCAAGCCTGTTTTTACCAATCAACCCCAGCAGGTAAAGGACTTTTGCGGTGTTTCGGGCTGTATCGGTCTCCCGTGCCTGATATGTATACTCATGTTCAACCGCCTGATAGATGTCCGGTCCGGACTTGTCCTTGGCTGTCTGCTCGGGGAAACGGCTGTTCATGGCTTCATACAGAGCCGTATCGCTCAAATCCGTTACCAGCTCCCACTGCGGCTCGGTGAGCAGGTCTGCGTGTTTGATGACAAGCCGTTTGGCCAGATCCAGAGTGCTTCCGCCTGAAGGTACCCGCAGAGAAACGCCCGGAACCGCCATTGCCTTGAGAATCAGTTGTTCGGCTCTTTTCTCTTCTGTCATGGCAACCAGATCCGGTATCAGTACCTTGATCCTCCCCTTCGGACGTACTGCCCGGAGCGACTCAATATAGGCCTCGAAGCTTTCGACAGCCGGAACACCGCCTTTGCCGATGCCGGGACGTTGCTGATCGATATTTAGATCTGCCAGGTTGAAATCATAACGTTGAGTGCCCGACATGGTGTAGGCGGCCTTCAATTCGCTCAGCCCCTTGTCTATGGCTGGTTTGTCCCCAGTCAGGTAAGCCATCAGCACTCGTAGCATCGTATCCTGAGTTGCGTTGCCAGAAGGTGGAAGTCCTGCCAGGCGGACTTTGAGGGTGTTCCAGGCGGCAGGAGGCGGAATGGAGGAGACTAGAGACGTCAGTGACGGTGTTTTGGCATCGGGCTGAGTATAAGGGGTAAGGGCCGTGCCCTTGATGGCTTCGGGGGAGAGCTGTTTGAAGCGTTCGTAGAGTTTAAGCCAGCGCTCCACCGCTGCTTCAGCCGGCAGTTTGGCGCGTTCAGCCCTGAAACCCTCTAGATCGCGCATGAATATCTCTGCCTCGCTCTTGGCTGGATCGGCCTTCTTTTCGTCTGCTCCGGCCGCTTTACTGATACGGGTCAGTACCTCGCCGGCGCCAATCAGATCATCGGCAAACGCCGACACCGCGCCGACACAAAGCGTTACAAGCGTAATTGTCATCAGAACGGGACCAAACCTCCACTGGATGGGACCAACAGAACTCATTGCAAACCTCCTTGGGATGGGTGTCGTGTTTATCGTATTTTTATCCAGGTTCAACGCATGTTCTTGAAAGCTCTCGCTTTATTCATGTTGTTTATCCCCGGCTCGGTTTTCGCCCAGTCGGATCCCTCCCCCTGCTTCTTCTACCATCAAAAAACGCCCGGCCGGTTCTGAGCCGGCACGGGCGTTCTGGTTGAGGAGATGGGGCAGTTCCATGGCAATTAGTCCTCTGATGATGCAGCATCTCTACGATTAGATCGTTGTAATCCTCTCGGTGGCGGGTGTCAAGGAAGATTTTGCCCCTGCACCCCCGTGGTATGGGCAACTACAAGAGGGTATTTGATTCTCGTCCCGTTCGTTGCGCCGTTGCGTGAGATATATCTTTCTTGCTGACAAAAAAAGGCCCCTTCGCAGGAAGGGGCCTTGTGTGTTGCAAGCGGAGAGAGTGACTACGCCTGCCGTCGTCCGCCGCAGGCTTTGAGCCGGGCGTGGGCGGTGCGGAGCATCTGTTCCGTGGTGGCCCAGTCGAGGCATTTGTCGGTAATGGAGACGCCGTACTTGAGCTGAGAGAGGTCATTGGGGATCGGCTGGTTTCCCCCTTCCAGGAAGCTTTCGATCATGACGCCGGAGATGGAGCGGTTCCCCGCCTCGATCTGGTCGATGACGCTCTCCAGCACCTGGGGCTGCTTCTCGTGGTTCTTCTCCGAATTGCCGTGACTGCAGTCGACCATGATGGTGGGGAAGAGGTTGTTCTTCTCCAGCATCTCCTCGGTCTTCCTGATGTCCTCAGGCGCGTAGTTCGGTTTTTTCCCGCCTCGCAGTACGATATGCACGTCCGGATTGCCGGTGGTCTGGACGACGGAGGAGAGCCCCTCCCGGTTAATGCCGAGGAAATGGTGGGGATGGAGCGCGGCGATCATGGCATCGATGGCGATCTGCAGGTTGCCGTCGGTGCCGTTCTTGAATCCGATGGGGAAGGAGACGCCGCTGGCCAGTTCCCGGTGGGTCTGGGATTCGGTGGTCCGTGCGCCGATGGCTCCCCATGAAAGGTGGTCGGCCAGGTATTCGGGAGTGATTGGGTCGAGCATCTCGGTGGCGACGGGGAGTTTGTGGGCCGTGATCTTGCTGAGGAGGCCGCGTGCGATGCCGAGTCCCTTTGATATCTGGTGACTGCCGTCCATATCCGGGTCGTTGATGAGCCCCTTCCAGCCTACCGTGGTGCGCGGCTTCTCGAAGTAGACCCTCATGATCAGAAGGAGCTGGTCCGACAGCTCTTTTGCCAGCCCGGCGAGCCTGTGGGCATATTCGTGAGCGCCGGCCGGGTCGTGGATGGAGCAGGGGCCCACTACCACCATGAGGCGAGGATCCCTTCCCTTCAGGATGTTCTTGATGCTGGCGCGGCTGTCGGCGACGAAACCGCTTGCCTCTGCGGAGAGAGGAAATACTTGGCGGAGGTCTGCCGGGGCGATGATGGGGGTGATGCTCTTGATGTTCAGGTTGTTGGTCTTGATCATGGCAGTTGGGGCTTCCTTGCATAGTGGAATGAAGGAGAGTAAGTGCCTCTTATATACGCCATTCGGAGTGTAAATGCAATAAAATTAGCCTTTTGCAGTCAGCTCTGCCAGCGAAGCCCTGCCTGCTCCCGCTCGGGCCATCTCAGCTTCGGCCTTTCCCGTGTCTTCCGGCTGGAGATTCACCCCACGGCAGGCGTCTGCCAGGTAGACCATGGTGAAACCTTGAGCTATTCCTTCCAGAACCGATTCCTTGACGCAGTAATCGGTGGCGAGCCCCCCCACGTAGACCTTCCTGACCCCGCGCTGCCGCAGGAGAACGGGGAGAGGGGTACCGTCCGGTCCGGCACCGTGGAGGGCGGAGTAGTCGTCTCTTGACGGGTCCATTCCCTTGGAGATGATGACAGCATGGGGGGGGAGTATGAGGTCGGGGTGAAAGTCCGCCCCCCTGGTCCCCTGCACGCAGTGGACCGGCCAGACACCGCCGAATGCCTGGAAGTGGGAGGTTTCGACGGGGTGCCAGTCACGGGTGAAGAAGACAGGGAGCCCCTGGGCCGTGAACAGCTCGATGTAGCGGTTCAGGACCGGCACCACCAGGTCCCCTTCCTTGACAGCGAGGGCGCCATCGGGGCAGAAATCGTTCTGCATATCGACAACCAGCAGGGCTGAATCTTTATCCATTGCTCTCTCCAAATCTGGCTACAGTGGCACTGAGACGGTAAGGCAAATCAATGGGCCGCGGATCAAATCAATTAAATGATTTTTGTGTGTTCCGCCTTTTTCGTCGTTATCCGTGTCCATTCAGTGTTGTAACGATTTTTGTCCGTGTCTCTGTGCCTCTGTGGCGGGTGGTATTATTCGTACCCACGTTCAACTTCCTCCATCAGTTGGTTACGCAGGTCGTTGAGACCGCGGCTGATGGAGACTTTGTAGATGTGAGGGTTGACGTGGCGCAGGCATCCCTGGGGGAGGCGTGCGCGCTGGTCGGCGCAGCGGTCAGCGATAGCGTCCAGGGTCGGCGAAGCAGCGGTTCGTTTCCCTTTCGCCATGACAACCTGCCGTAACTCCTCCTGCCGCGCGTCGGCAGGGATTTGTTTGCGTTCCAGGGGGTTGGCGGGGTTGTAGACCAGGTCTCCCGGCAGTATTGTTTCATCCTGGAGCGCCATGATGTCCATGAGGAATGCTCCGTCGGGGGCTACGGCCCGGAGCAGGCGCTTACGGTCGGGAAGAGTGGCCTTGGCGATGTCGCTTGTCACTTTGAGTTTAGGTTTGTCGCCGATCCTGACCAGCTTGTACACGCCGCCAAGCGCCCCACCTCCTTCACCCATGCCGGTGGCGAGCCTGGTCCCGACTCCGTAGATATCAACCTTTCCCCCTTCCGCAAGGATCGACTCAATGACGTATTCGTCGATCTCGTTGGAAGCGACAATCCTCGCCTGGGTGAAACCTGCTTCGTCAAGCATGCGGCGGGCCTCCCGACTGAGGTAGGCCAGGTCTCCCGAGTCGATTCTGACCCCAGCGAGCTCATGCCCCCGTACCCGCAGCTCTTTAGCCACGGTTATGGCGTGGGGGATGCCGCTCTTAAGGGTGTCGTAGGTATCCACGAGGAGGATACAGGTGTCGGGGAAAACGTCAGCGTACTTGCGGAAGGCGGTCAGTTCGTCAGGGAAGGCCATTATCCAGCTGTGGGCATGGGTTCCCTTGACCGGGATGCCGTACCGGAAGCCGGCCTCTACGTTGCTTGTGCTCCGTGCCCCGCCGATATACGCGGCCCGCGCCACCGAGAGCCCGCCGTCCGGTCCGTGGGCGCGGCGAAGGCCGAACTCGATGACCGCGGCATTCCCCGCCATGTGGCAGACCCTGGCCGACTTGGTGGCGATGAGGGTCTGGAAGTTGAGGATGTTGAGGAGCGCCGTCTCGACGAACTGGGCCTCCGCCAGGGTCCCCTCTACGGTGACAAGGGACTCCCGGCCGAAGACGATGGTCCCTTCCGACACGGCGGTGACGGTCCCCCGGAAGCGGAACCCGCGCAGGTAGTCGATGAACCGGCTTGTGAAGAGCCCGAGCCCGGAAAGGTAGGCGAGCTCCTCCTCGTTGAACCGGAGCTCTTCCAGGTAGGCGAGGGCGGTGTCGAGGCCGGCGAAGACTGCGTACCCCCCCTTGAACGGGTTGTGGCGGAAGAAGAGGTCGAAGACGGCGGGGGTGTCTTCCATGCCTTCTTCCAGGTAGCCGGCGAGCATGGTCAGTTCGTAGAGATCGGTGATAAGTGGCGAATAGCGCATGGAGTGCTCCTTGGATGGGGGTGTCGGTGCCTACAAGTATACCATAGCCGAAGGGTGCGATGGGGGCGGACGGAAAAAGGGGCCGACACGGATGCCGGCCCCTTCGTTGGGTAGTTATGGGTTTGTGACGGGGTCGTACCGTCCCCGCAACTTATTTCTTCACGTTGTAGAAAACGTCCTTGCCACGGAAGATTGAGGTGGTGTCCAGCTCATCCTCGATCCGGAGAAGCTGATTGTATTTGGCCACCCGGTCGGTGCGGCAGAGCGACCCGGTTTTGATCTGTCCGGCATTGACCGCCACGGCGAGGTCGGCCAGGGTGGTGTCCTCGGTCTCGCCGGAACGGTGGGAGATGACACAGGTGTAGCCGGCCCGCTTGGCCATCTCGATGGCGTCCAGGGTCTCAGTCAGGGTGCCGATCTGGTTCAGCTTGATGAGGATCGAGTTGGCGATTCCCTTCTGGATACCTTCCTTCAGGATGGCCGGGTTGGTGACGAACAGGTCGTCGCCGACGATCTGGATGCGCTTGCCGAGACGGTCGGTCAGCTTCTTCCAGCCATCCCAGTCGTTTTCGGCCATGCCGTCCTCGATGGAGATGATAGGGTACTTGTTGACCAGGTTCTCGTAGAAATCAACCATCTGCTCGGGAGTCTTTTTCGGCTGGGCCTCGTTCTCCAGGGTATAGACCCCGTCCTTGAAGAGCTCGGATGATGCCACGTCCAGGGCGAGCAGTACCTGCTCTCCCGGTTTGTAACCCGCCTTCTCGATGGCTTCCATGATGACTTCCAGCGCTTCCTCGTTGGATTTGAGGTTCGGGGCAAACCCTCCCTCGTCGCCGACGGCGGTGTTGTACCCTTTGGATTTGAGCACTCCCTTGAGGGCGTGGAATATCTCCGCGCCCATCCGGAGCGCTTCCCTGAAGTTCGGCGCGCCGGCCGGCATGATCATGAATTCCTGGATATCCACGTTGTTATCGGCGTGGGCACCGCCGTTGAGAATATTCATCATCGGCAGCGGCAGTTCCTTGGCGTTGGAGCCGCCAATGTACTGGTAGAGCGGGAGCCCTGCTTCGTCGGCGGCAGCCTTTGCCACCGCCAGTGAGACACCGAGAATGGCATTGGCCCCCAGCTTGCTCTTGTACTCGGTTCCGTCCATCTCCAGCATCTTCCGGTCGATGCCGACCTGGTCGCTCGCTTCCATGCCGATGACCTCGTCAGCAATGATGTCGTTGACGTTGTCGACCGCTGTGAGAACGCCCTTTCCCAGGTAGCGGGACTTGTCGCCGTCACGCAGCTCAAGCGCCTCACGCTCACCGGTGGATGCCCCGGACGGAACCGCTGCTCGCCCCATGGCGCCGGACTCGAGGAAAACTTCAACTTCCAGCGTAGGGTTGCCCCGGGAATCAAGGATCTCTCTGGCGTACACATCGGTAATCTGACTCATTTCATGCCCCCTTGCAGTGAATATGGAGTACAGGTACATCGACCTGCCTATAAACGGAGCCACAATATACCAGACCGGAACGAAAGGGAAGGATTTTTCCATAATCGTAGCATGTTAGACGGGATGGTTTGAGTTGACAGCAATTGGCGATAGGACTATAGTGAGCATTTACGCAATCCACCGCCACAGCAGTACAGACGGGGTTTGAACACACGCCTATGCCCACCCAAACTGGTGACAAGAACAAACCTGCCCGGAATTCCCTGGTGCTCATTGCCGAACACTTTCTGGATTCCCTGGTGGAGAGGTTTGCCGGTAGCCGGAACGAACAACGCAACCGCTTCATCCTGCTCTTCCTCGCAGCCGCCATTCTCGCTTTCCTCATCATTCCGGGTCAACAGTTCCAGGGGGTCAGCTACAAGGTGGGCGACATCGCCACCTCCGACATCCGCGCCACCCAGGACTACCTTCTTGAAGACCACCCCCTGACCGAAAAGAAACGGGCAGAAGCGGAATCTGTTGTACCCTACGTCTACGATTATAACGCCGGTGCTGCCACGGAACTCACCCAGCGTCTCGAGAAGGGGCTTGCCCTGGTTCGCGAGGCAATGGGGAAGGATGAGGGACCTGACATCAAGAGCCTGCGGGATGCGGTTTCCAAGTCTCTCTCTGTGGAACTTTCTCCGGTGGAACTCGGGGCACTCCTGACCGTCAGGTCGGACCGGGCACTTCTGCTGGAAATCAGCCGCATTACCGGCCAAATCTACAGCCAAAGGATCGTCGTCGGCCGTAAGGTATTTGCCTCGGACCTGGAGCATGGAATCCTCATCGTCGATGCGGACACCCGGCAGGTCATTGCCTCCGGCAATTCAACCCCTTACATAGGGCTGGCAGAAGCGCGTGGCTTGCTGGAACGTGCCCGGATATCTCAAAGGGGGGGGCAGCATACCCTGATAACCGTGAAGGAAATCCTCGCACGGATGCTGAAGCCTAACCTGACCTTCAACCGCGAGGCGACGGACGAAAAGAGACGGCAGGCGCGAGAGGCGGTGCGGCCGGTACTGTTCCAGCTGAAGCAAGGGGAGATGATCGTCCGGGTCGGGGAACGGGTTACCGCAGAGCAGACGCTCAAGCTACAGAAGATTGCCGAAGCGCGCAAGGGTATGAACCGGGTTGTTGGCGGGCTCGGCATCTATGGCCTCGTACTGATCCTCTTTTACCTCCCCTATCGTTTTGCCCGCAAGAACATCCGCAAGTTCAATCCGACCAACAAGGACCTGCTGCTCCTGGCGTTTGTCACCATCTGTTCTTTTCTCCTCCTGAAGACCGTTTACATCGTCTCTACGGCGATGGGGGGGATATTCCCTTCCATCGACACTGCCAACTATTTTTACCTGTTCCCCTTCGCTGTCGGTTCGATCCTCGTGCGGATAATCCTCAACTCCGAGGTGGCCCTGGTCCTTACGGCCATCTGCGCACCCCTCTTCGGGATCATGTTCAACAACAGTCTCCCTGTGGTCATCTACTCGCTTCTCGGGGGGGTGGTCGGTGCCCATGGGGTCCGTCAGTGCAAGGACCGGGGGACCATCTACAAGGCGGGGATGAAGGTGAGCGTGGCGAACCTGGCCCTGGCCCTCTCTTTCCAGTTGGTGGGGGACAGCCTCTTCTCCATGCAGTCCCTTTACTGCATCATTTTCGCCCTGGCCGGCGGCATCATCAATGCCGCCTTCGTTACCGGCATCATCCCCATCCTGGAGGGGTTCTTTCATTACACCACGGACATCAAGCTCCTGGAGCTTGCCAATCTCAACTCCCCCGTACTGCGGGAGCTCATGATCCGTGCTCCCGGTACCTATCATCATAGTGTACTGGTCGGTAACATGGTGGAGTCAGCGGCCGAAGCGATCAACGCAAACCCCCTGCTGGCGAGGGTGGCTGCCTACTACCACGATGTGGGGAAAATATCCAAGCCGCTCTACTTCATCGAGAACGTAGCGGGTGGGGAAAACCGCCATGACAAGCTCTCTCCCAATATGAGCGCCCTTATCCTCATAGCCCACGTCAAGGAGGGGGTGGAACTGGCCCGGGAGCACCGGCTCGGTGTTCCCATTATCGATATCATACGCCAGTCCCACGGCACCAGTCTCATTACCTTTTTCTACGACAAGGCGAAAAAACTGGCAGGAGAGGGGAAGATCGTGGACGAGCGTGAGTTCCGTTATCCCGGCCCCAAACCCCAGACTCGCGAGGCGGGGCTCGTGCTTCTGGCTGACTGCGTGGAGGCCGCATCACGCACTCTCACCGATCCAACACCGGCCCGCATCCAGGGCCTCGTGCAGAAGATCATCAACAAGGTATTCATCGACGGCCAGCTCGACGAGTGTGAGCTGACCCTGAAAAATCTCCACGAAATCGCAAAAAGCTTCAACCGGATACTGGGAGCCATCTATCACCACCGCATCGACTATCCGGAGCCGGCGTACAAGGAAAAAACCGTGGGAGGAAAGAAGACCCTTGAAGATCACCATCGAGAACCGCCAGAGGCGCCATCCGGTCAGCATCAGGAACCTGAGAAAAGTGGCGGAGAGGATCTTAAACGCCTTGGGATTACCCACTAGCGAGCTGTCGGTCGTCATCGTCGGCGACCGGAGCATCCGCATCCTGAACCGGGAGTACCTGGGGCGGGACAAGTCCACCAACGTCATCTCCTTCTCCATGCAGGAGGGGGAGTTCGGGCATGTCTCTCCCGACCTGCTCGGTGACGTTGCCGTCTCGGCCGACACCTGCGCGCGGGAGGCTGTGGAGGGGGGCATCACCTTCAACTCCCGGCTCGTTTTTCTCCTTCTTCATGGCATTCTCCACCTTGCCGGTTACGACCACGAGCGGAGCGGAGAGGCTGAGGCCCTGCGGATGGAGTCGAAGGAACAGGAACTGTTCGTGCTGCTCGAAGGTGAAGGGCTTGTGTAAGGCGGAAGGAGGGAAGCGCGGATGCGCGGAAGTTGAAAGCCTTTCCTTCCAGCCCTCATCCCTTCCGTGCTTCCGCTCTATGACGGAGTTCGCATGAAACCGACGCGCTTCATAGATTCCGTCAACTATGCCATCGAGGGGATTATCCATACCGTCCGTACCCAGAAGCACATGCGCTGGCATTTCCTGTCCGCCCTGGTGCTTCTCGTAACGGTGCTTTTTCTCAGGGTTTCGCCACTGGAGTTTACGCTCCTCACGGTTTCCATCTGCTTCGTCCTGTTTGCGGAGCTGTTGAATACCGCCATCGAGACGGTGGTGGACCTGGTCAGTCCGGAATACCATCCCCTGGCCAAGGTTGCCAAGGATGTGGCTGCCGGAGCGGTACTCATAGCCTCCATCGGCGCAGCGGTCATGGGCTACCTGATCCTGTCCCGGTACATCTTTCCTCTCTACAAGGAGGCGCTCGGCATGGCAGGAACTCCTACCGAGATGGTGGCGGTGACTTCGCTCCTCATAGTTGTGATCGTGGTGGTGATTCTGAAGGCGGTCTCCGGCAGGGGGACGTCGCTGGAAGGGGGGCTGCCGAGCGGACATGCTGCGGTCGCCTTTGCCATTGCCACACTGGTGTCGCTCCTTACCCAGGATCCCGTCATCTCCATCCTGGTCATCGTCATGGCCGTGATGGTGAGCCACTCCCGGTTGCTCCTCCGGATCCACACCACGCGTGAGGTCTTCCTCGGTGCGGTTACCGGTACGGTCATCACCCTCGTCGTCATGCTGCTTTTTCGCACATTACGATAAAGGTTGAAGTATGAAGTGAAAACAAAAAAAATTTGCAGGTTACCAATTACGCAGTCAATGCGGGTTTCAATTCAAAATTCATAATTCGGCATTCATAATTGAATTTTTCAGGAGGCTTTTGTTTTGGAAGAAGGGTCTGGCAGGAAACGACCGGGTTTGCTGGAAGCGGTGAGCAGGTTCTTGTCGGGACGGCGCAAGATCACCGAGGAAGAGATCCAGGAACTGATGGACGCCGGCGAGGAAGAAGGGCTCATCAACGAAGAAGAAAACGAGATGATCCGTTCCATCTTTGCGCTGCGGGATACGACGGCACGGGAGATCATGGTCCCCCGTACCGACATGGCATGTGTGCCTATCGATGCCACGGTGCAGGAGGTACTGCAGGCGATTATCGACTGTGGACATTCCCGCCTCCCGGTCTACGATGGCACGACGGATAACATCATCGGTCTGATCTACGCCAAGGACTATCTCAAATACTGGGGGATGGACGAATCGGCGGTAGACCTGAAACGAATTCTTCGCCCCCCCTACTTCATCCCCGAAACCAAGAACCTTGAGGAACTGCTGCAGGAATTCAAGAAAAAGAGGGTCCATCTGGCTATCGTGGTGGACGAGTATGGCGGAACTTCGGGGCTTGTCTCCATCGAAGACCTTCTGGAGCAGATTGTCGGAGACATCCAGGATGAGTACGACATAGAGGAAGAGTGGCTGACGGAGGAGGCGGGCGGATCAGTAGTGGTGGACGGCCGGCTACCCATCGAAGAGCTGGAAGGACACTTTGACGTCGAGATCGAGCGGGAAAAATTCGATACGGTCGGCGGCCTGCTGTTCCATCTCACCGGCCGGATTCCGGCGGTGGGTGAAGAGGTTGAGAGCGACAACATCCGGTTCACGGTGCTGGAGGCGGACGAGCGCCGGGTCAGCAAGGTCAGAGTCTCCCGTATTTTACCTGCAACAGCGGAATCGGAAGCGTAATGGACTACCGTAGATTTAAAATGCCTGATTTCAGAGCCATTCCGCGCCGCGATTACCTGCTTGCCGCATTGTCCGGCGTGCTGGTGGCCCTTTCCTTTCCCAAACCGGCACTTTCCCTGCTTGCCTGGTTCGCCTTTGTGCCGCTTCTCATGGCCCTGGGGAAGAAGAGTCCGTCGAATGCCTTCAGACTCGGCTTTGTCTGTGGAGTGACGGCCTTTGCGGGCCTTCTTTATTGGCTCAATATCGTGATGGTAACCTACGGCAAGCTTCACTGGAGTGTGAGTGGCTGCCTCTATCTCCTGCTCGTGGCCTATCTCGCGCTGTATGTTGCCGTTCCCGTCTGGCTCATGCAGAGGGGGGAGCTTGCACGAATTTCACCGCTCCTTTCTCTTCCCGTGCTCTGGGTCGGCCTTGAATATTTCCGCTCCTTTTTCCTTTCCGGTTTTCCCTGGGCAAGTCTCGGCTATTCCCAGTTCCGCACCCTGCCGCTCATTCAGGTGGCAGATATTACCGGCGTATACGGACTCAGTTTCGCCATAATTCTGACCAACGTGGTCATCTATCGTATCCTGCGGGGAGTGTTCGGCCGGGAGCAGGAAGGGTATCCCACAAGGGCTGTCGTGATCCTGCTCGTCATTCTCCTTTCCATGGCCGGTTACGGTTTTTTTCGGCTGAACCAACCGGAACAGGGAGAACCGTTCAGGGTGGCACTCATTCAGGGTAATATCTCCCAAGATGTGAAATGGGATCCTGCCTTCCAGGAGTCGACAGTTGCCATCTATGAGCGGCTTTCCCGCCAAGCGGTGGCCGACGGTGGGGCGGACCTGGTTGTCTGGCCCGAGAGCGCGGCACCATTCTTTTTTCAGAGTGACCCGGTCTATGCGCCCCGGATCTGGAACCTGGCCAGGGAGTTGAAAACTCCCCTGGTGTTCGGCAGCCCCGCCATCGAGAAGGATGAACAGGGGAGGCACTACCTCAACAGCGCTTTTCTCCTGTCGCCGACTGGCGAAGAACTGGGGCGTAGCGACAAGATTCACCTGGTCCCTTTTGGCGAGTACGTCCCCCTCGCCAGGCTTCTCCCCTTCGTCCACAAACTGGTGGAGGGGATCGGTGATTTTTCACCGGGGAAACGGGCTACCCCTCTCAATACCGGGAAGGGAGTAATCGGGATTCTCATCTGCTTTGAGGGGATATTCCCCGAGTTGTCCCGTGCCTATGTCCAGGCAGGTGCCCGGTTGCTGGTCAACATCTCCAACGATGCGTGGTACAAGCAGTCGTCAGCTCCCTACCAGCACCTTTCCATGACTGTCTTCCGTGCCGTGGAGAATCGGGTCCCCCTGGTGCGGGCCACCAATACGGGGATTACTGCCATCATCGATGCCCGTGGCCATGTACGGGGGGCGACCCGGCTGTTCCAGGAGGCTGTCCTGACCGGAAATGTCCGGCTCGGAACTGGTGACACCTTCTACAGCCGCTACGGCGATCTGTTTGCTGGGCTCTGTCTGGCGGGGACTGCTGTTGTCGGGGTACTTGGATTCAGAAGGAATAAATCCCCGCGTTGAGACATTGCCCCCCCTTCGTGAAACAATTATTGCCATACCAAGGAGTATATGATGTTCAGAGAAGAAGTAGCACGTATCGAAGCACTTGCAGAACGGATCGCCAAGCTCCGGGGGTCTCTTTGACATAGATCGGAAACGGGAGGACATCCAGGAACTGGAGGCGCGGATTGCCGCCCCCGACTTCTGGGAGAACAATGAAGCGGCCCAGCAGCTCCTGCGCCAGCGGACGGTAATGGAAAAGGCCGTGGGTATGTGGGACCGTCTCAACCGGCAGATGGATGACATCCTGATCCTCATAGAACTGGGGGCTGAGGCGGAGGACGAGGCGGTTCTGGCCGAGGTCCGTGGCCTGAATGGAGCGCTTGAGGCGGAGGTTGAAGGTGCCGAATTCCAGCGGATGCTCTCCGGCCCTCATGATGCCAGCAACTGCTACTTCTCCATAAACGCCGGTGCCGGCGGTACCGAGGCTCAGGACTGGGCCGAGATGCTCCTTCGCATGTACCTTCGCTACTGCGAACGGAAGGGGTGGAAGACGGAGATCACTGATTACCAGCCGGGAGACGAAGCGGGAGTGAAATCGGTTACCTTCACGGTCATGGGTGAATATGCCTATGGCTATCTCAGGGCTGAGGCGGGTATCCACCGCCTGGTGCGCATATCCCCCTTCGACAGCAATGCCCGGCGCCACACTTCTTTTGCTTCGGTCTTTGCCTTCCCGGAGATCGAGGACGACATCGAGGTGAAGGTTGTCGAATCCGACCTGCGGATCGATACCTATCGTTCGAGCGGCGCGGGTGGCCAGCATGTCAATACCACCGACTCGGCAATCCGTATTACCCACATTCCGACCGGAATCGTGGTCGCCTGCCAGAGCGAGCGGAGCCAGCACATGAACAAGGCTGCGGCCCTCAAGGTGCTCCGGGCCAAGCTCTACGAGAAGGAGTTGCAGGAGCGGGAGGCCCAGGCGGCCGAGTTTTCCGCCGACAAGAAGGAGATCGGCTGGGGTAGCCAGATCCGCTCCTACGTGCTCCACCCCTACAAGATGGTGAAGGACCTCCGCACCGGCGTCGAGTCCGGCAACCCTGACGCGGTGCTGGACGGTGCGCTGGAAGAGTTCATTGTTGCCTTTCTCATGGGGGTGAGGCGTAACGTTACTGACGATTGACATGAACATCTACTGCCGTTCCTTCGTGAAAAACCTTTTATTTAACAGTGATGGACAGTATGTTCAGGATCACACCCCATAGTCTGTTGTTGCATTTTTATCCTGAACATCCTGAATGTTCCTGTTCATACAGCTTTTGCTTTTTGTGTCTTTTACGGTTGAGGATTTAGCATGATGACCCGATTATTTTCCGTTGCAGGGATTCTATATTTTACCCTGGTGCTCGCCACCACCGGCTGTGCTGCCCATAGCAAGGTCACCTCCGGTTCCACCGGGATCAGCCGGCTTGGCTATTCGATCCAGGTTGGGGCCTTCAAGGTGGTGGGGAATGCCGAACGGTTGTCCGCCAAGCTCCAGGCCAAGGGGATCGATGCCTTCTACTTCAAGAAGGAGGATGGCGTCTACGCGGTCCGCTTCGGGGACTTCTCTACCCATGGTGAGGCAAAACAGGCCGGCAAGAAACTGGTGACAGAGAAGCTGGTGGGGGCATTCTTCATCGCCTCCCCGCGTCCCGCACCCGTCCGGAAAGTGAAGGAGCCTGAGATGCGTCAGTTGCCACCGGCAACCATCCACGCACCGGCAACCGTCAAACCCCGTCCGGCTTCCAGTGACATGGGACCTATTGCCGCCCGCACAGCAGAACGCTTCGTCGGCATCCCCTACCGCTGGGGGGGGAACACCGTGGTTGACGGCATGGATTGCAGCGGATTTGTCCGGGCGGTCTACAACCTGTGCGGCGTCAATATTCCCCGCACCTCCCGGGAGCAGTACAAGGCCGGCGACCAGGTCGGCAGGGACGACCTGAAGGATGGCGACCTGGTCTTCTTCGGCGAGTCTGAGGAGAAGATAAATCACGTGGGGATTTACGTCGGGAACGGCCGTTTCGTCCACGCCCCGCGCCGGGGTGACGACATCAAGGTGTCGGCCCTGAACGAAAACTATTTCACCTCGCGGTTCGTCGGGGCGAAACGATACTTTTAGACAGTGTTGTGTCCTTAGTTTTGAGTTTTGTGTTGACATAAAAACTTCATTTTTACGAGGTATTTCATGGCATTCATCAAGCCCTTCCGGGCTGTCAGACCCAGGAAGGAGCTGGCCGAGAAGGTTGCGGCGCTCCCCTATGACGTAATGAGCGTGGCCGAGGCGCGGGAGATGGCGGCTGGAAACCCCCACAGCTTCCTCCATATCTCACGGCCGGAAATCGATCTCCCCCCCGACCTTGACCCCCACTCCGACCCGGTCTATCTGAAGGGAAGGGAGAACCTCCGCCGGTTTATGCAGAACGGCACTTTGACCCAGGACGACGGGGAGTGCTACTACGTCTACCGGCAGCGGATGGGGAGCATCGTCCAGACCGGGCTCGTGGTCTGCTCCGGCGTGGACGACTACCAGACGGGGGTAATCAGGAAGCACGAACTGACCCGGGCTGACAAGGAAGAGGACCGGGTGATGCACATCGACTACCTGGATGCCAACGACGAACCGGTCTTCTACACCTTCCGGCATGAGCCGGCCATTGGTGCCATCGTTGCCCAGGTCGCGGCCGGTCCCGCCACGTATGACTTCACCACTACCGACGGGGTAACCCATACTCTCTGGATAATCGAAGACCGGCAGAGGATCGACCGGCTTACCGACCTGTTCCGGGCCATCCCCACTCTCTATGTGGCCGACGGCCACCATCGGAGTGCCGCCGCCAGCCGGGTACGGGACATGCGTCGGGCCAAGAATCCTGCCCATAACGGCACGGAAGAGTACAACTATTTCCTCACTGTCATCTTTCCCGACAGCGAAATGAACATCATGCCGTATAACCGTGTGGTAAAGGATCTCAACGGACTTACTATCGCGGAGTTCATGGCCAAGGTGGCGGCCCGGTTCGAGATCGCACCGGCGGACGGCAGCTTCACGCCGACCGAGCGGCATTGCTTCGGCATGTACCTGGATGGCAAGTGGTATGAACTGCGGGCAAGGGAGGAATCCTTCACGGAAGAGGACGCGGTGGAGCGACTCGACGTCTCCATCCTGCAGAACAACCTCCTCAGTCCGGTTCTCGGGGTGCGCAATCCCCGTATCGACCAGCGGGTAAATTTCGTCGGCGGTATCCGGGGGGATGAGGAACTGGAGCGGCTGGTGGCGGGTGGCGAGTATGAGGTCGCCTTCTCCCTCCACCCGACCTCCATGGAGGAGTTGATGGAACTGGCGGATGCGAACAAGATTATGCCGCCGAAGTCGACATGGTTTGAACCGAAACTAAGGTCGGGATTATTTGTTCACCTGTTATCCTGATGACGTCTGCCGCTTTTCCGTTCTGGCGGCGTAAATCTTCGGAAAGTGGTTGTGCGGCGTAGCGCGGCTACGCCTCCGCCCACTTCCTCGACAGCCTTGCCAGAACTAAAAATCGACACCCGTTTTATAAGCAAAACCAATAATTGGATTAGAGTTCTAATTATGAATTACTGGCTCTTCAAATCGGAACCGGGGTGTTTCTCTTTCGACGATCTGCGTCAGCGGCCGGGACAGACCGAGCAGTGGGACGGAGTGCGGAATTTCCAGGCGCGCAACTTCCTGCGGGACCAAGTCCGGGTTGGGGACGGAGTGCTCTTCTACCACAGCAATATCCCCGATCCCCACATCGCGGGAACCGCATGGGTGGTGCGGGCGGGGTATCCGGACTGGACCGCCTGTGATCCGGAAAGCGAGCATTTCGACCCGAAAAGTTCGGCTGACAACCCCATCTGGTACATGGTGGATGTACGCTACGGCGAACCCTTCAAACGGCCGGTCACCCTTGCCGAACTGAAGTCTCACCCTCTTCTTGACGGCATGGTGCTCCTCAAGCGAAGCAGGCTGTCGATCCAGCCGGTTACGCTTGAGGAATGGAGAATCATTCTGGGGCTCGGCGGCTTTTAAATTTTGAGTTTTGAGTTTTGAATTACAACATCTGAGTTGGAGGATGACGTGAGAAGCATTGAAAAACTGATCGTGGTGCTGTTGCTGGTTGTGGCCATTTCGATTCCCGCCTGTGCCCAGAAAGAGGAGAAACAGCCAACCGGTGAGGCGAAAGTAGCGGCGGCACTGCCGGCAAATGCGGTGAAAACCTCTTCAGGGCTCGCCTACGTGGATATGACGGTAGGCACGGGTCCTTCTCCCACGGCCGGTAAACCGGTCAAGGTTCACTATACCGGCTGGCTGGAGAACGGCACCAAGTTCGACAGTTCGGTGGATCGGGGAGAACCGTTCGTGTTCACCATCGGTGCCGGACAGGTTATTCCCGCCTGGGACGAAGGGGTGATGTCCATGAAAGTGGGGGGGAAGCGGAAGCTGATTGTCCCTCCCGAACTCGGGTACGGCGCTGCGGGGGCAGGGGGTGTGATCCCTCCCAATGCAGTCCTGATCTTCGAAGTTGAACTACTGGACGTAACCAAATAATCTTCGGTGCCCTGTGACGGGCAAGTGAGGGACGAATGCGGACGATCATCGGCTGTATCAGCATGTTGCTTGTTGCGTTGCCGGCAGTAGCGGCAACAAAGTCGGTAACACTCTATCTGGACGGCGCACGGGTTGAGAACAGTGTTGTCACTTCCGGTTCCTACCTTGAGATACCCCTTCCTGCCGGGGCAGCAGCCGATTCGCTGCGCATCAAACCACAGGGGAGTGCCCGGCTGAGCAGGGTCGAAGTGGTTAAGGCCCGCCCCGAGCCGAAGCTTGGCCGGGAGCTTGCCCGTCTTGAGGAACGGAGGGAACTCCTCCATGACAGGCTGAAGGCTCTGACTACACGGGAGGATATCTTCAAGGCTGCTGCCAAGTCTCAGAGCGGAAAGGCTCCGAGGAAAACCAAGGCTAATCCGGAGCCGCTGGCAAGCGTCCGGCAGGGGACCGATTTTGCCATTTCCCAGCTGGAAGGGGTCTATCAGTTGCGACGCAAAACGGAACATGACCTCAAAAATGTAGAAGCGCAGCTGGCTTCTCTGAAGAAGAACGGCAATGCCGACGGCTCCGTCGCCCGGGTCTGGCTGACCGGAAAAGGGGGACGGGTGAAGGCTTCGTACCTCCGCCCCGATGTGAAGTGGCAGCCGCTTTATGACGTGCACCTGCGGGAGGGAAATCGCCTGGAACTGGTCATGCGGGCCGACTTTCCCTCTCTCGGCAAGGATGCTACGGTAACGGTCGTCTCCGGTGCTCTGGATGCTCCACTTCCTCATCCTGTCGGTCAATCTGTCGCGGCACCATTGGCGCCTGTCGTCACCCTGTTCTTGCCCCTGGAGAAAGAACAGGTCGTTTCCGCACCCCAACCTGTCGTCACCTTCACCTTCAGGAACGTGTCGGATCGCGCGCTCCTGCCTGGTGAGGCCACCTGCTACCGCCAAGGGGAATTCCTCGGGATTGTCCCTTTTGCAGACGTTGCTCCCGGCGAAACGCGGGAGATGACCTGCGGCAGGTAGCACTGTTTTCCCCCACGAAAGTCAACACTCTGCCGTAACCGTTTCCCGCCATTACACGATTACCATGAACCGTCTTGCCATTCCGGTAAGACGGTTCTTTGTGTTGAACATCTTCATACATGTCCCCTTTAACAAACTGAAATGATAGCAATAAATCAATATTGTAATTAATGGCACTTAACTTGCTGTCTTGTGTAAGTTTTCTGGTCAGAAATTTCCTGAATCCAGTAGTATAAATCCTAAACCAAAGTAATTAGGGGTGGTTTATATGCTAGCCGTAATGAGAAACCTCTTTACTGTTACAGCGATAGCACTATTCATGTTGGTCATATGGCAGGTAGGGGTAGTGGGAGCGGCGGTAGCGCCACAGGTAACGGTCTTTGGACCGATAACTGAGGGTCTGCGGA